>Ga0187871_10001633_pt1 | contig 19221 bp, 19 predicted proteins | sample June2016WEW_16_1_FD_132988 | JGI IMG/M metagenome (GOLD analysis project Ga0187871, IMG submission 132988) | Peatland microbial communities from SPRUCE experiment site at the Marcell Experimental Forest, Minnesota, USA - June2016WEW_16_10 | ecosystem: Environmental > Terrestrial > Soil >...
ACCAAGAAGGAAAACAATCAATGGGCCCGGGTCATCGTGGAAAAACCGTTCGGCCACGACCTGAGTTCCGCGATCCAGCTCAACAAGGATCTGAAGCAAGTTCTGTCGGAGGACCAGATCTATCGCATCGACCACTATCTGGGCAAAGAAACCGTGCAGAACTTGATGGTGTTCCGGTTCTCCAACAACATCATCGAGCCGCTCTGGAACCGCAACTACGTCGACCACGTGCAGATCACCGCCGGGGAAACTGTGGGCGTCGAGCATCGCGGCGGCTTCTACGAGACCGCCGGCGCCCTTCGTGATATGGTCCCCAACCATCTCTTTCAGCTTCTCACCATGACCTCCATGGAGCCGCCCATCTCTTTCGACGCCGACGAAGTGCGCAACAAACAAGCCGAAGTGCTGCACGCGATCCAGCCGCTGATGCCGGAAGACGTGCTCACCAGCACGGTGCGCGGGCAATATGACGAAGGCGAAATTGAGGGCGAAAAAGTCCCGCGCTATCGCAGTGAACCCGATGTCGCGCCCGATTCCAACACCGAAACCTTCGTGGCCTTGAAATTACAAATCGACAACTGGCGCTGGGCCGGGGTTCCCTTCTATCTGCGCACCGGCAAACGCCTGGCGACTCGGGCTACGGAAATCGTCATCCAGTTCCGCCGCACTCCTTTCGTGCTTTTCCGCAACACCACGGTAAAAAACCTGGAAACGAATCGCCTGGTGATTCACATCCAGCCGGAAGAGGGCATCTCGCTGAGTTTTGGGGCGAAAGTTCCGGGCTCGCTGATGAAACTCGGCCTGGTGAATATGGATTTCGACTACCACAATTATTTCGGCGTCGAGCACAGCACCGGCTACGAGCGCCTCCTGCGCGATTGCATGGCAGGTGACGCCACATTGTTCCAACGCGCCGACATGGTGGAAGCCGGCTGGAGCGTGATTCAGCCGATCATCGACGTGTGGCATGCACTGCCTGCCCGCGGCTTCCCGAATTATGCAGCAGGCTCGTGGGGACCTGCCGAGGCCGAAGAGTTGCTGGAACGCGACGGCCGCGCCTGGCGGCGCATCGGCGAAGAAGATCTCGACAAGCATAGCAGCCGGAGCCACGTCATCGCGCCAGACAAGGCCGTGAGCGCCTGATATGAGCACCAGTTCTAGGGCCGCTATGGGAGCCAACGTGAACCGCGAAGTGCGAATCCTGTCCGACGTCAACGCCATCGCCCGCCGCGCCGCCGAAAAGATCGTCGAAGCTGCGGTGACCGCGGTGAAAGAAAGAGGCGTCTTTACCATTTCCCTGGCCGGCGGTTCCACGCCAAAAACCCTCTACAGCCTGCTGGCCACCGATCCCGTTTTCAAATCGCAAATGCCTTGGGACAAAACCCAGTTTTTCTTCGGCGATGAACGCCACGTTCCGCCCGACGATTCCGAAAGCAACTTTCGCATGGCGAACGAATCCATGCTCTCGAAAGTGCCGTTGAAAGCCGAGCAGGTTAGCCGCATCAAGGCCGAATACGAAGACATCGAGAAGGCTGCCCTCGAATACGAGCAGGCCTTGCGCTCGTGGTTCAAGCTCTCTTCCGGGCAGTTGCCGCGTTTCGACGTTTTGCTTCTCGGCATGGGCGACGAGGGCCACACACTTTCCCTCTTCCCCGGAACCAAGGCTCTGCACGATAATGGACGCTTGGTGAAATCGAACTGGATTGGCAAGCTCTTTACCGAGCGCGTCACCATCACCGCGCCGGTCGCCAACAATTCGGCGCTGGTCATCTTCATGGTGACCAAGGCCGACAAGGCCCTGGCCCTGAAAGGCGTGCTGGAAGGACCTTACGAGCCGGAACAATTGCCCTCGCAATTGATCCAGCCAACGAACGGAAAGCTTTTGTGGCTGGTGGACCCCACCGCCGCGAGCAAGCTCTCTATCGGAATTCGAGAATAACGACGACAAGAATTGGTTGACCGCTCTGCGGTCACATGGGAAAGAGGACAATTATAATGGCAACCATCGCCAGCGGAAGCAAAGTGGAAACCTATTTGGGCGCGAAAGCCGAATTCCTTCTGGGATTCAAGTCGCCAAAAATTTCCAAAGAGCGCCTGCACCTGCCCGGTCCGAAGTTTATCGACGAGATTTACGCTGCCTCCGACCGTAACATTCGTGTGCTGACCAATCTTCAGCGCATGTTCGGCCACGGGCGTCTGCGCAACACCGGCTATCTCTCGATCCTTCCCGTTGATCAGGGCATCGAGCATTCCGCCGGCGCCAGCTTCGCCAAAAACCCGGATTATTTCGATGGCGAAAATATCGTCAGGCTCGCCATCGAAGGTCAATGCAATGCCGTGGCCTCCACGTTCGGCGTGCTTGGCTCCGTGGCCCACAAGTATGCGCACAAGATTCCCTTTATCGTGAAGCTCAATCACAACGAACTGCTCACCTATCCCAATCAATTCAACCAGATTTTTTTCGGTACCGTGAAGGAAGCCTACGACATGGGCGCCGCCGCCGTCGGAGCCACCATCTATTTCGGCTCCGAGCAGAGCGACCGCCAAATCATCGAAGTCAGCCAGGCCTTCGCGCAAGCTCACGATCTAGGGATGGCCACGGTTCTCTGGTGCTACCTCCGCAACAACGCCTTCAAAAAGGACAAGGACTACCATCTCTCTTCCGATCTCACCGGTCAGGCCAACCATCTCGGCGTCACCATCAAGGCCGACATCATCAAGCAGAAACTCGCGGAAAATAACGGCGGCTACACGGCTCTCAATATCGGTGACTCCAGCTACGGCAAGTTCGACAAGCGCATCTACACCGAACTGAACAGCGATCACCCCATCGATCTCTGCCGCTACCAGGTGATTAACTGCTTCTGCGGCCGCAGCGGCCTGATCAACAGCGGCGGCGCCTCCGGAGCCAACGACTTCGAAGAGGCCGTGACCACCGCCGTGATCAACAAGCGCGCCGGCGGCACCGGCCTGATCTCCGGCCGCAAAGCCTTCCAGCGCCCGATGGCCGAGGGGGTGCAACTCTTAAACGCCGTCCAAGACGTCTACCTAAGCCCCGACGTAACCGTAGCCTGACCGTCGTCGCGAACTGTTCATCGGAATGTGGCCGCCGGGTATCAGCTCATGCCCTCCGGCAAATCCATAAGCGGCAAGGTGTATACTCCCTCCCGCCCGAGGAGGGCACAAGCATGCGCATGATGCTCAAAGTCTCGATCCCCGTCGAAGCTGGCAACGCTGCAGCTCGCAATGGCGTCCTGGGCTCCACGATCCAGGGCATCCTTGAAAACCTCAAACCCGAAGCGGCCTATTTCGCTGAAGACAATGGCGAACGTACTGGGTACATCTTCTTCGACATGAAAGACTCCTCGCAGCTACCGGCCATCGCCGAACCGTGGTTCCTGGCCTTCAACGCGAAACTTACCGTCCGCCCGGCCATGAATTCGCAAGACCTAGCCGATGCCGGCCCCAGCATGGAGCAAGCCGTAAAAGCCCACGCCAAAGCCGCAAGTGCCTGACATAGTTCGTTGTAGCGGCGAGTCTTTGCCTTATCGGTAGTGGCCGGTCTTCAGATCTGCCCTCCCCATGACTTCCCACGGCTTCCGCCGCTCGGCGTCGGTCAGAGCCTCAAAAGCTGAAAAGAAGCGCGAGATTTCTCTTCTCTGCGGCCTCAGCGTTTGCTGTGTCTTTTGCGTTAATTCTTGCCTTTTGCTTGCGACTCATTCTAAATCATGAAACGTATCTCCACCGCGAGCATCTCATTTCTGACCAGGAGTAAGGGAGATCGATCGTGGCGAATCGGTTGGAAGGCAAGGTAGTGGCAATCACGGGCGGCGATCAGGGCATCGGGCGAGCCATTGTCGAGCGCTTGGCGCAAGAAGGCGCGGACGTCGGGCTGTGCTACCGCTCCAACAAGAAGGGCGCGGACGAAGTCGTTGCGGAGGTCCAGAAAATGGGACGCAAGGCTGCGGCCGTGCAAGCCGACGTCGGCAAGGTCGCCGACGGCCAGCGCTTCATCACCGAAGTGGTCGCGCAGCTCGGGCGCGTCGACATCCTGGTCAACAATGCGGGACTCGAACGCCGCGCCGATTTCTGGGACGTTACCGAGCAGGATTACGATCTCGTCCTCGACGTAAACCTGAAAGGCCCATTTTTCGTCACGCAAGCCTTCGTCAAGCATCGCATGCAGGCAAAAGCCGGCGGCAAGGTCATCAACATCAGCTCCGTACACGAGGAGCTTCCCTTCCCGCACTTCACCTCTTACTGCGCCAGCAAAGGCGGCATCAAAATGATGACCCGCAACCTCTCCATCGAACTGGCCCCGCTGGGCATCACCATCAATTCCATCGCCCCCGGCGCGATCGAGACTCCGATCAACAAGAATCTACTGAACGATCCGGCCAAGCTGAAGCCGCTCTTGGAAAATATTCCGCTCAATCGCTTGGGAAAGCCGGAAGACGTGGCCGGTGTGGCGGCATTCCTCGCTTCTTCGGACTCAGACTATATGACCGGCACGACGACATTCGTCGACGGCGGTCTCACCTGGGATTACGAGGAACAGTAAGAGAACAGCGACGGAAAGGAAAACCATGCCGCAAAATCCACGAATAGACAAAAAGCCGGTCCGATTGGTCATTGCTGATGTGGATGGCACGCTCGTGACGCACGACAAAATTCTTACGCAGCGCGCCATCGACTCTGTCTTCAAAATGCGTGAAGCCGGCATTCAATTCGTCATTACCAGCGGGCGGCCGCCAAAAGGCATGGCCATGCTCATCGATCCGCTAAAGCTGAACGAACCGATTGCGGCGTTCAACGGTGGCGTCGTCATTCAACCGGACCTGACGACGGTCTTGCGACAGAACGTTTTGGCGCCCGAGGTGGTCAAAAAAGTGGTCCAGCAAATTCTGAATCACAAACTGGATGTGTGGATTTATACAGATTCGACGTGGTACGTGCGCGACGTGAAAGCGGCGCACGTGGCGCGCGAACAATGGACCGTGAAATTCGAGCCGGTGGTTACCGACAAGCTTGAAACCTTGGTGGATAAAGTGGCGAAAGTCGTCGGCGTCGGCGACGATCTCGATGTGGTCGCTCGTTGCGAAAAAGACGTCCAGCAAGCCTGCGGAGCAAGTGTCTCCGCAGCCCGCTCGCAACCTTATTATCTCGACGTGACCCACCCAAATGCCAACAAAGGCGAAGTCGTAAAGATCATGTCCGAACTGTTGAACATTGCCCCGGAGGAAATCGCCACCATCGGCGACATGCCCAACGACGTTTTGATGTTCGTGAAAAGTGGCGTCAGCATCGCGATGGGCAACGCGAGTCCCGAAGTGCAGAAATCCGCGACCTACGTGACCACCTCCAGCGAAGACGAAGGCTTCGCCAACGCCATGGAGAAATTCATTCTCCAGCACCACGCCGCGACCCCGTAAGGCGTGAAGCAGACTATGTAGGCGACCCGCTTTAGCCCGGCCGATCAGCAACGATTTTTGAGAGCTATCTTCGCGAAGTTGGCGCAAACCGTAGAGATCGAGAGTGTGGAAGGAGCCTGCGTTTAGGCGCGCGCCATGGCGGCAGCGCGGGCGGCTTTCAGGAGCTTGGCGGCGTTATCTCGCGGGTCGCCGTGGCCGAAAACGGCACTGCCCGCGACGAGCAGGTCGGCGCCAGAGCGAACAACGTCGCCGACAGTGTCGAGGTCGACGCCGCCATCGACTTCGATGCGAAACGACAAGCCCCGGGATTCGCGAAGGCGCGCCAGCGTTTCGATTTTTCGCAGCGAGTTTTCGATGAAGTGCTGCCCGCCGAAACCGGGATTCACCGACATCACCAGTACGTGATGCACGATGTCGAGCACTTCGTCCAGCACGTGGACGGGCGTGGCGGGATTGATGACCACCGCCGGTTTGCAGCCATGCGAGGCGATCAAGTGCAGCGTGCGATCCAGGTGCACGCACGCTTCCTGGTGTACGGAAATCCAGGTCGCGCCGGCTTCGGCGAAAGCGGGAATGAATTCGTCGGCATTCTCGATCATCAAGTGACAATCGAAGGGAACATCGGGGATTGCTTTGCGCAGCGACGCGACGACCGGCGGGCCGATGGTAATGTTCGGCACGAAGTGCCCATCCATAATGTCCACATGCAGAACGGTGCCGCCGCCGTCGATTGCGGATTGCGCCTGCGCGCCGAGCCGGGAGAAATCGGCGGATAGGATCGATGGTGCGAGTTCAATCAACGCGGCGCTCCTTGCGGTAGACGAGCCAGAGTTCTACAGCTAAAGATGAAAAGTCCGGCGATTCCGATGCGATCATTTCAATTATACGCGGAAGGCAGCGATGGCTCCCCGCAATTTTGCGAATGCGGCAGGAGGATCACGAACAAGGCAGGCAAGATCCCGCGCCCGCCGCGACGGGAGTCACGAATGAGCGGCGGGCCAGGGGATGGTGCAGTGCTTGGCGTTGCTTTGGCGAGCTAGCTCCAGTGCGCGCATTACGTCGAGAGCCTGCGGCAGCGTGACGGCAGGCTGGGCTTGGCCCAGCAAGACGTCGCGGACGTTGGCGTAGTAATCGCGGTAATCGCCGGTAGCGGAGGGAATGCGGCGCTGGGTCGTGTTGGTGCCGTCCGAAAGCGTGAGCAGGCCCCAGTTTTCTTCCGGCTCGGCGCCCCAAGGCGTGTCTTTGGGAATTTCGCCGCGGCGTAGATTCATTTCTTGAGGGTCGAAGGTTTGCTTCAGGAACGCGCCTTTCGTGCCGAAAAGCAAAAAACGCGGACGCTGCGTCGCGGCAAGAATATTCGAGCTGAGGACGGCGCGCAGGCTATTCGGATAATGAAACGTGACGTCAAACGCGTCGTCGGCAAGACCGCCTTCGCGCTCAATGCGAATGTCGGCGGTAACGGCGTCGGGCCGGCCGAAGAGCTGCATCGCGTGATCGATCAGGTGCGGGCCGATATCGAACAGAATGCCTGCGCCGGGAACGAGTTGTTCACGCCATGCGTTGGGCTTCAGGTTCGGGCGGAATCGATCGTAATTGGTTTCAAAGCGAACGATGCGGCCAAGCGTGCCTGCGGCGACGAGTTGCAGGATGGCCTGGAAGTCACCGTCGTAGCGCCGATTTTGGTAGACGGTCAGCAGCCGACCGGATTTTTGCGCGAATTCGACGAGGCCGGCAGCTTCTTCGTAAGAAGTGGCGAAAGGTTTGTCGACGACCACGTCGCGGCCCGCTGCGAGGCACTGGCGCGCAAACGGAACATGCGTTTCATTGGGCGTGGCGATGACGATCAACCGAATATCGGGCATCGCCAGGAGCTCGTCGAGGCTGCGCACGATGCGTGCGTTTGGGTACGCCGCGCCCGCTTCGGAACCGGTGCGCTGGAGAATCGCGGCGAGCCGCAGGCCAGGCACCGCGCTGATCACGGGAGCGTGGAACGAACGCCCCGCCAGGCCGAAACCGACAAGTCCGACATTAATCATGAGAATGGAGAATCAAGAGTTTGTGAAGCATTGAAAATTGAGCACATAGAGTCGAAAACTACCTTCACTGGTCCAGTCAAAGCGTATCCGAAATCGACGTGGAAACGTAATCCTGTTCAATAACTTTTCATGAATGGAAGTTGCCGCAGATCGCCTGCTCCCTCAGAATGAGTGTGTCGATGGCCGCTACAATTCCAGCCCCAACCCGAGCCGGAAAACGCACGGGCCTGCTGGCTTTGCTCGGGGCTGGATTTGTGTTGCTTGGCATCCCTACCGTCATCGTCGGACCGATATTGCCGGTATTTATTTCGCGATGGTCGCTTAGCGACACGCAGGCGGGGCTATTCTTCAGCGTGCAGTTTACGGCGGCTCTTTGTGGCGTTTGGATTACGACGGCGTTCACGTCTTGGCGCGGCTATCGGCCGAGTCTCGTCATCGGATACCTGCTCACGGGGGCGGGACTAGCGGCGCTGAATGCGCCGACGCATGTGCTGGCCCTGGTTGCCACGGCCGCGTTTGGCGTGGGCTACGGGATGGTTGTGCCGCCCACGAATCTTTCGGCCGCCGAGGCCGGAGGTGCGAGCGTCGTGAGCCTGCTCAATTTTGCGTGGTGTATCGGGGCAGTGGCGTGTTCGCCGCTGATATTGGTCGCATTGCGGCATCACTTCTTGACGGGCTTCCTGTGGATTGTGGCATTCTCCGCGGTAATCCTGGGGGTGTGCTTCTTTTTTGCTGTGTTTCCGGCTGAGCATGGCCCGCGTTCGTCCGAATCACCCGGCGCCTCTGCGGCGACGCCCGCGCTTCCGATCACCCTTGCGGTATCGGCGCTTTTTTTCATCTACGTTGGAACTGAGACGAGCATGGGCGGCTGGGCGGCCGAAGATACCAAGCGGCTCGCAGGTCACGCCACCAGCCTGACTACGATGGCGCCGCTGTTTTTCTACGCCGGGTTGATGACGGGGCGCGCCGCTGCTCCGCTGATTTTGAAGTGGCTGGGGGAATTTCGCGTGGTGCTGACGGCTCTGGCGTTGGTTGTCGCCGGGATCGTGGTGGTGATTGCCGCGAATTCGCCGCGCGTGGCCATTGTTGGTTTGGCGATCGCTGGTTTGGGTTGCGCCTGCATTTACCCGATTTATATTTCGTGGTTCTCGAGATGGTACGGGGCCGGGGCGCGGCGCTTGGGAGGCGTGGTGTTTTCGTTGGCGTCGCTTGGCGCTTCGGCGTTGCCCTGGTTGGTAGGATTTATTTCGACGCGGATTGGCAGTTTGCGAATCGGATTGCTGGTGCCCTTGGCGGGGTGCTTTGTGATGCTGGGTTTGTTGGCGCAGCTCCAGCGGCGCGGGTTGGAATTCAGGGACTAGTTGGCGGAGCGGATTGTTTGGGCGGTTTTTCGTTTCGGAAGCTTTGCGTTTCGCTGTTTCGGTAGCGGCTGACCGGTCTAAAGACCGGCCACTACATGGTTGAGGTCTGAGGTATTCTTTGCGCGTGCAAAGGACTTCTTCTTGGCAACGATCGCCTACCAAGGCGCTGCTGTTGGGGCTGATCATCACGTTGGCGGCGATTGTTGCCTATTCGGCGTACATTACGGTGCAAATTTCGGGGTTGCGGCAATTGCAGAGCGATATGGTGGACCGCAACCGCAAGGACTCGCTGCAGCTTTTGCGGCTGCAGAACGATTTGAATTCGGTAGCGCTGGCGATGCGCGACATGCTGGACACCAGCGAGCCCTATCCATTGAGCGCTTGGGCGGCGCAATTTGACCGGCTGAAGGGCGACTTGGACGCGGCTCTGCGTCTGGAAGAGGAAAACGCGGAGGCCCGGCGCACGCCGGAGCAACGCAATTACTTGCGGCAGCAGTTGACGCAATTCTGGGACGCGATGGACCGCATGTTTGCGCTGGCACGAGACGGCAGGGAAAACGAAGCACGCGAGCAAATCCGGCTGTCGCTGCAAGCGCGTGAGGCGGCGTTGAGCACGGCAATATCGCGTCTATTGGTGGAGAATAATGAGGGCGAGCAAGAGGCTGCGGCCCAGATCGAAGCGATTTACAATCGCGTGCAGCGGCAAGTGTATCTGTTTCTTGCGGCAACACTGGTGGCGATCGTTTTCACCAGCTTGTACCTGATTCGGACGAACAAAGAGATCTTCGAGGCTGGCGACGCTTTCCCAGCAGCGCAGCGAACTGGCGCAGAAACTGATTTCCACCCAAGAATCGACCCTGCGGCATATCTCGCGGGAACTGCACGACGAATTTGGGCAGGTGCTGACGGCCATCGGATCTCTACTGGGACGTTTGGGCCATAAGGCGCCCGAAGGTTCTCCGCTGCGGCAGGATTTGCAGGAGGTCCGTGAGATCGCGCAATCGACTTTGAACAATATTCGCGGGTTGTCGCAGGCATTGCACCCGGTATTGCTCGAGGAGCAGGGGCTGGAGAGTACACTCGACTGGTATATTCCAACAGCGTCGCACCAGATGGGGCTCTTGTTGCACTATGAAAAGTCCGGTGGGGCGTTTCCAGTGGACATCGCCGCCGGCGTACATATTTATCGCGTGTTGCAGGAAGCTCTGAACAATGTGAGCCGCCATTCTGGCGAGCGGGAAGCGTGGGTGAGGTTAAAATTCGTGCGTAGCGCGCTGGAGTTGGAGGTGGAAGATCACGGCAAAGGCTTCGCCCCGCAAGTTGCGCATCAGGGCATCGGTTTGGTGGGCATGCGCGAGCGCGCGGAATTGATCGGAGGAACATTGGAACTATTGCAATTGGAAAGCGGCGGAACGATGGTGCGGTTGCTGGTGCCGCGCGAGAAGGCTGAGGCTCATGGCGGATAAAATCACGGTATTGCTGGTGGACGACCACGCGCTGGTGCGCAAAGGTTTCCGGCGGATGCTGGAGGATGATGCGGCGATCGTGGTGGTGGGCGAAGCGAGCGACGGAAACAATGCGGTGAAGCTGGCGATCGAACTAAAGCCGAAAGTGACGGTGATGGACTGCGCGCTGCCGGGAATCAGCGGGATCGAGGCGACCCGGCAAATTCGGGCGAAGCACCCCGAGGCGCGGATTTTAATGTTGAGCATGCACTCTGAAGACACGCTGATCCGACAGGCGCTGGAGGCCGGGGCGCGCGGATACATTTTGAAAAATGCGATGGATCTGGATCTGATTAGAGCGGTGAAAGGCGTGGCCGAGGGAAAGACCGTTCTCGATCCACAATTGGTGAAGCCCGAAGCACTGAAGGGCGAACGCGACTCCGGGTTAACGGTGCGCGAGCTGGAGATTCTGCAACACATCGTGGCTGGGAAATCGAACAAGGAGATTGCGACGGAATTGAAGCTCAGCGCGAATACCGTGGCGGTGCATCGTGCGAATATCATGGATGCACTGGGAATTCATAAGACGGCGGAATTGGTGGTGTACGCGATCCGGAACGGCTTGGTCACTTTGCCGTGAGGCGGCGGGAATTTTTGGCCAGCGCCTGCAGTGTGGGACTCGCTGCGTGGGCGTCGCCGTTTGAGGCTATGGCGAATCCGGGCGCGTCGCCTGGATTCCAGTTGGTGGATGTCACCGCGCAGGCGGGACTTCACTTCCAACATAACAGCGGCGCGTATGGGGGGAAATTGCTGCCCGAAACGCTGGGGTCGGGTTGCGCGTTTCTCGATTACGACGCCGACGGCTGGCAGGATATTCTGCTGATCAATGCGATGGATTGGCCAGGGCACAAACGCCAGCGGTCAACTCTGCGTTTGTATCGAAATAATCGCAACGGGACGTTTGCGGACGTCACCAAGAGCGCGGGACTCGATATAGAAATGTACGGGATGGGTGTAGCCGTCGGAGACTATGACAACGATGGGTTCCCGGACGTTTTGATTACCTGCGTGGGACAAAACCGGTTGTTTCGTAACACCGGCAAGGGCACGTTCGTCGACATAACCCAGAAAAGCGGGCTACAGGGGCGGCAAGCGCTCAGCACTTCGGCGATCTGGTTCGACTACGACCGCGACGGGTTGCTGGATCTTTTTGTGTGCAATTACGTGCGCTGGTCGCCAGAGCACGACGTGTTCTGCAGCCTGGATTCAATTCACAAATCGTATTGCACGCCGGAAGCGTATCGCGGCGATACCAGCTGGCTGTTTCACAATCGGGGCGATGGGACGTTTGACGACGTGACCGCCACGAGCGGAATTTTCGACAGCAGCTCGAAATCGCTGGGTGTGGCCTTGTTTGATTACGATCAGGACGGCTGGCCGGATTTGCTGGTGGCGAACGACACCCAGCCGAACAAGCTATATCGAAATCTGGGGAATGGAAAATTCAAGGATGTCGCGGTGGAAGCGGGATTGGCCTTCAGTGCAGACGGCAAGGCACGCGCCGGGATGGGCGTGGATGTGGGCGACTTCGAGAATTCCGGCAAGCCGGGCGTGGCCATCACGAATTTTGACAATGAGATGATCGGTTTATACCGGGCGACGCGGACGGGAGTGTACGACGACATCGCGATGGCGTCGGGAGTTGGGCTTGCTTCACGCAACACACTCGGATTCGGTTGCACTTTTCTGGATGCGAACCTCGATGGCGCGCTCGATTTGGCGGTGGCGAACGGGCACATTGACGAGACCGTTCGCAACATTCGCGGGAACATCGGCTACGCGCAGGCGCCGCAGCTTTTCTTAAACGAGATTTTCAATGAGGGCAGCGCGCGATTCCGCGACGTGGCCAGCGAAGTGGGCGGCGGATTCGATCAGCCAAGAGTGGGACGCGGATTGGCTTACGGTGATTTCGATCGCGATGGGGACCTGGATATTTTGCTGACCACGAATAACGGTGCGGCGTTTCTGTATCGCAACGACCAGACGGCGGGAAATCGCAGTATTCGCTTTCGATTGGTGGGCACGAAATCGAACCGCGACGCGGTGGGCGCAGTCGTGAAGATTTTTTACAACGGGCAGATGCAGAGCCGGACGGTGCGCGGCGGATCGAGCTATCTTTCGCAATCGGAATTGCCGGTGACGTTCGGCGTGGGGAAACGCGACAGGATCGAGCGGGCGACGCTGGATTGGCCGAGCGGGCGGAGTGATGAGTTCAAGGACCTGGAGGCCGGAAAAGCTTATCAATGTACTGAAGGTAAAGGACTTACGGTAGACATCAAGACCTAGTTCTTTCGCATTATTGCCAGGGTTTCGTGCCGCGGCTATAAAGGGTGCAACATACATCGTCTCCAGCGAGGCCGAGAATCTGACCCCCGGAGGCACCCCAAGCACTTGCGGCCGGATGCACACCCATCCGGCCGCTGATTTTTTAGGACGACATATTTTGGCGCGGTGCTGGACCGCGCTCGGCCGCGACTGGGGCCCAGCATTCATTCATCTCCGACACTGATACGATAGCAATGCATAGAGCGAGGAGGAGGACCGATGACGTGGATCAAAACGGTGAGCATGGAGGAGGACGAGCGGGTGAAGAAGGCCATGCTCGAACAGCGCAAGGTGTATCCGGTGGAATACGCGACGCCGGTGCCGGCCGTGGATCATGGGATGACTGCGGGAATCGTGGCGTCGCACTCGTTGATTCCCGATGCGCTGTTCCACTCGTTCAGCGCGTTCGGCGCGATGATGTCACCGGAGTTGCCGCTGAACCGGCGGCAGCACGAAATGATTACCACGCTCGTGTCGGTGACGAACCGGTGCCATTATTGAATCGAATCTCACGCAGAGTTTCTGCGTAGAGCTACGTTGGACGACGAATTGGTGGAAGCTCTGAGGAAAGATTACCGCACGGCGCCGATCACCGAGCAGGATCGCGTGATGCTCGATTATGTCGTGAAAATCACCAAGGATGCGACGCGCTGTTCGCCAGCCGATCATGACGCTTTGCGGGCCGTCGGATTTGACGACCGGGGAATCCTGCAGATTACGTTGATCGCATCGTGGTTCAACTACATCAACCGCGTCGCGGATGCGCTAGGAGTGGGGCGCGAGTAGTCTCGGGCGGCATTCGATCGTTTCGCTTACTGCGAGATGATCATTTCCGAAGTGCTTTGCATCGCGTACGTCGATGTGGGCAGAAACGGCAGAATGAATTTGAAGTTGTAGGTGACTTGCACTTGTACCGCGCAGCCGGGGTTGTTGGCGGCGCCCATACAGGAAGCCGGGTTTTCTGGCGGCGGCATCCAGGCGGCGGTGACGCTAAGGGTCTGGGGACTTGGATCGATCCCTGGCGGCGTGATACCGGCCACGTAATTTTGAACATCCGCTTGAATCGCGGGGCAAGCCTGGGGCCAAGCAGTGCACTGCCCTCCTCGCACGCTGGCCCAGCGCGTGGCTTCGCGTGCCGCGTTGGACACGAAGTGATAGGTGTACAGCGCGCGTCCGAAATCGATCACACCGAACATCATCATCGCAAGCAGGGGCAGGACGAAAGCGAACTCGGTCAGCGTGCTGCCGCAAGCCTTTGCCGGTCCGCGCAGTCCAGCATTGATCGGTCGCTGCCGCCGACGCGCGTTTCTTCTCTTGTTCATTGGGCCACGCGCATGATGGCTTGGCCGTTCGCGCTGAACGTCGCCGGCAATCCCGGATAGTGGAACAGTGACGGAACTTGCGCCGTTGTATTGACCTGCAGAAAGACCACCGCGTGTCCGGCGCCGCAGTGTTGTGCGGGACATCCGACATAGTGCGACGGATTGCTCGAGCAGGCGCACAGATCTTTTGCGGTGACGTTCAATTGCATCAAATCGGGGGCGTCGTTCGACGCCGCAACCCTTATTCCGGCAACGTCCTTGGAGTCGATGAGACTCTGCGCTCCGTACTGCACTCCCGCGCGCGCCGCGTTGGTGGCCTCGATGGCGAAGTATGCGTAGCGTCCAATCTCGATGGTTCCGACAAGCATCAGCAGCAACACGGGCGCGAGCAGCGCGATCTCCAAGACGCTCTGCCCTTTCTGCCTCGGTAGCTGACGAAGGCTGCGAGCGAGATTTTTCTTGCACGCGGAATCCGCGCCTGGCCTTAGCTTCATTGCACCAACACCGCTGCCTTCACCGGCGAGCCGCTGGGAAGCGAAGAGAAGTCCGAACCAATGCCCACCGTTCCGTTGAATCGGATGACATCACCCACGATGATGGCGTATCCGCTGTTCACCGTTCCGCCCAAGGTCAGCGTGGCGCTTGGAAAATACAACGCTCCGGTAAAGGTTATGTTGCCATTGATGGAGGCGTTCTGCGTATCGCCGCGATCCTGATAGAACAAGACGCCCGCTGGAATTCCCGGGGAGGGCGACGTCGTGGGAGCGGTAAGCGTCACGTTTCCCGTTCCGTTGAGCTGGGCTGAGCCGCCGCCTGTGATGTAAAACGTCACGCCGTTGCCGCTCAGGTTCGTGGGATTTCCGGCCGGTACCACCAGACCACCGCCATCCAAGATATATAAACCTGGGTTGAACAAGATGTCGCCGCGGTTGCCGTTCGCCACTTTGATTCCACCGCAGTACGTTGCCGGACTCAGAATAGTTCTGGCGGCACTGTTGACCACCAAGTTCGTGAAGTTGCAGCCTCCCACCGGCGGGGGAACCAGGTAGGCAAGCGGATCGGCTGCGGGGTCAATGCCCACCACGGGCGCTGGATTCGTACAACCGCCGAGCAAGCGGAGCACAACGCCGATGGACGACGCCGTGATGCATCCTCCGCCCACCGAGAGAATCGCGTTATCGAGCACTCCACAATTTGGCGCATTCACATTTCCTTGTACGGTGATGCCATTCAATAGGCCCAGCGCATAGATACAGCCACGCGAACTCGCCAACTGCGCCACCGCCATGGCGCTTACAGCGGCCTGATTCACGCCGAAAATTCGCATGAAAAACGTGGGCGCGTTCTGTTGAACTTGCACTTCCACAAAAGTGGCTGCGTTTGGTTTCGAGTTGAAAGGAGCGTCGACCGGAGGATTGGTAGGGGTCACCGCCACGCCGTTGACTCCGTTCTCGAACCCGTTGGATTTCGAGTCGTTCAGCGCTGCAGTGAAAAAGTTTCCGTTGTTGAGTTCAGAAGCGCCGGCGATCGCGGCGCTGTCAGCGGCAGTCTGCAATCGCCGCTTCGTGTAACGCAAATAGCCCATATCGATCGCGAGACCCACGACCGCGGTGAGCACCACCAAGCTTAGCCCGACAAAAACCAGCGCCTGGCCAGATTCACGATTGCGTTTCATTGGAGATCGGCTCCATTTTAGCAGGGGCATCGTTGAGAAAATACTCGTCTTTAGGGGCGTTACGCCAGAGTCCTGAAGCTTTAGTACGTTTAGTACTTTCGGAACTTGCTTGCCAGCCTCTGTGCGCGAAAGCTCGGGGCGCTTTTGTAGGGGGCGCAGCCCGCCTGCGCGGGCAGGCACCGCTCCGCCCCCTGCTTGCCGGGCCCGACCTGCGGAGCAAGAAGTTTTTGCTGCTCAACAGGTTGCCGAGGAGAGATCGCGACCCATGGAGCTGAGCCTTTCGTGAATGCTGGCTTTCTTTCGCTTAGGCTGAAATACTTGGCCGCGCTTCGAGTCACTCTTAGAAGCTCGCGGCAGTCACGAGTTCGCGCGACGCAGACAGGTCTCTCATGACACGTGCATCACGGCAGCCGAATCACCGTTCAAGTTTGTATTGCGTACTGCTGGGACTGGTGGTCTGCGGCGCTGCCTGGGTTGCGGTTGCGCCCCGCCCTATCCTTGCAGACAAAATTCCCGCGGCAGCGCCGGCACCCGATCTCGTATTGATCAACGGGAAGATTCTTACGGTCGATGCCAACGATTCGATTGTTGAAGCTCTCGCAATCGGTGGCGGAAAAATTATTGCCGTCGGCTCGAACCGCGACATTGCGGAGCTGGCGAGCGACACCACGAGCGTCATCGATCTGCACGGCCGGACCGCCAGTCCCGGCCTGATCGACAGCCACGGCCATTTCGCCGAGGGCGGCGAAAGCGAACTCTACGACGTAAAACTCAGCGACGCCTCCAGCATCGGCGAAATCGTCCAAAGAGTCGGCGAGAGAGCCTCCACCCTGAAGCCCGGAGAATGGATTTTGGGGAGTGGATGGGATGAAGGAAAGCTGACCGAGCTGCGGTACATCTATGCCTCGGACCTGGATAAGGTCGCGCCCAACAATCCCGTCTGGCTGATGCACACGACAGGCCACTACGGCGCCGCCAACACCTATGCGTTGAAGCTGGCGCACATCACCGCCGAAACGAAAAACCCTGCCGCTGGAACCATCGACCGCGACGCGCAGGGCAAGCCTACCGGAGTGCTTAAAGAAGCGGCGATGGAAGCCGTCGCAAGCCTCGTCCCCCCGACATCGCCGGATCAGGAACGCAACGCGATCCTGCACATGATCGATGCCATGCATCAAGAAGGGATGACCGGCGTCAAGGAAGCGGACATCCAGCCGCTAACCTGGGATTCGTACCGCCAGGTTCTCGACGACGGTAAGCTGACCATCCGCGTTTTCACGCTGTGGCACGCCGGAACGACCATGGATTCGGCGCGGCAGGCGCTGGCACGCATCTCCGCTTTGCCGAAGCCGCCGCAATCCTTGGGCAACGGCAAACTCTTCTCTGGCGGCGCGAAATTTTTCATGGACGGAAGCGGCGGCGCGCGCACTGCATGGGTTTACAAGGAATGGCACAAGAAATCGACGGAGATCGACACCGGGAACTTCGGATATCCCTCGATCGATCCTGAAATTTATCGCCAGGCAGTGCGCATGTTCCATCAAGCAGGCGTGCATGTGGGCACGCACGCGGTGGGCGACCGCGCCATCGACTGGGTGGTGGACACCTACGCGCAAGTGCTGAAGGAGAAGCCCACGCGCGGTCTCCGTCACAGCATCATCCACGCGAACATACCCACGGATCACGCTCTGGAAACAATGGCCGCGCTGGAAAACGAATACGACGCCGGCTACCCCGAAGCCCAGGCGCCTTTCCTGTGGTGGATCGGCGACATTTACGCCGCAAGCTTCGGCGCCGAACGCGGGGCGCGCCTGATTCCGTTGAAGACGTATCTATCGCGAGGCATCCACTGGGGTGGAGGTTCCGACTTTTTCGTGACGCCATTTCCGGCGCGCTATGGATTGTGGGCATCCGTGGAGCGCGAAACGCTGAAGGGCGTTTACGGAGCGCACCCATTCGGTACCGCCGAATCCGTGGATATACACGCCGCGCTGCGCTCGTACACGCTGTGGTCCGCGCACCAACTCTTCCTGGACGACAAAGTCGGCTCGCTCGAGCCTGGCAAGGAAGCGGACATTGCCGTCTGGGATCGCGACATGTACACCATCCCCTCCCGCGACCTCAAGAACTTGAAGTGCGAGATGACACTCTTCCGCGGTCAAGTGGTCTACAAGGCCGCCGCCACTCCCATCACGGAAAAAATTACGGTAGCGGGTGGGGCCGCGGTGCGCTGATAAGCGTACTGCCCTACGCAGAGAATTTGTCGTTCTGAAGGCATCCGACAGCGATGCGCGAAGAATCTCAACCACCGGAACCCTGGGATAAAGCCCTCAGGGGAGGGCTGTCAGGGGCCCGAATTTTTCGGGTGGCAGCACGCTTCCGAGTGTCTGTTTCGAATCCGGCCCGCTACCCACAAGATCGTTATTGTAGTGTAGTATTCAGGGGTTTGCTGTCACGCAGGTCGGCTGGAAAAGGGAAATTCGCGAGGCGGAGGGCATCGCCGTAGATGCAAGATAATCTCGTCGTGGGGGTCGACATCGGTGGAACGAAAGTCGCGGCGGGCCTGGTCGATTGCGCGGGAAAGATCCACGCGCATAGTCGCACCCCCATGGTCGCGAATGACGCCGCCAAGGGTCTGGCAGCGGTGGCCGCCGCGATCGACGAACTTCAACGAATTTCGCCGGCTCCTGACGGAATCCGGGCTATTGGCATCTGCGCCCCCGGTCCACTCAATCCCACCAGCGGCGTGATCATCAATCCGCCGAATCTTCCCGCCTGGCACAAGTACCCATTGGCGGATGAAATCCGCCGCCTCTATCCTGGCGCCAAAGTAGAAATTGACAACGACGCGAATGCCGCAGCGCTCGCGGAAGCGAAATGGGGAGCGGGACGCGGCTATCCCAACGTGTTCTACGCCACCATCGGAACGGGCATCGGCACCGGCATCGTTTTCGACGGAATCGTGTATCACGGCCGGACGGGATCGGCGACCGAAGGTGGTCACCTGGGAATCGATCCGCGCGGCCCGCTTTGCCCGTGCGGCAAGCGCGGTTGCATTGAAGTTCTCGCCGCCGGGCCCGCGATTGCCCGGCGCGCCCGCGAGAAACTCCCCCGATGCCCAAAATCGATTCTACTCGAAATGGCTGGCGGTAACCCGGACTCGATCACCAGCGAGATAGTAGCCAAGGCCTATTGGGCGGGCGACAGTCTCGCCAAAGAGGTGATGAAGGAAACGCTCGATTTAATCGCTTACTGGCTCGGCAACGTCGTTGATCTTGTCGAGCCCGATGTCATCGTCATCGGCGGCGGCGTCTCTTCCATGCTCGCGCCTTTTCTCGACGAGATCCGCGGGCGCTGGATCGGCGCCTGCCTGAATCCCTATCCGCAAGACATCCCATTGGTACTTGCGCACTACAAGGAAGATGCCGGCATAGCGGGCGCAGCGGCCCTCTGTGATACTAATTGAACACAACTTAACAGGGGATGGGTGACCTATGGCACAAACAACCGTAAGCACCACGTCTGTGACTGCGGGTATCGACTCCGGCCAGGACTACCGCCGCCC
>Ga0187871_10001640_pt1 | contig 19176 bp, 15 predicted proteins | sample June2016WEW_16_1_FD_132988 | JGI IMG/M metagenome (GOLD analysis project Ga0187871, IMG submission 132988) | Peatland microbial communities from SPRUCE experiment site at the Marcell Experimental Forest, Minnesota, USA - June2016WEW_16_10 | ecosystem: Environmental > Terrestrial > Soil >...
GGCGCGCCTGACGGGCCTGTCCGCCAAGTTCATCGACGACAGCAATCTGCGCGTGCCGATCTTCCGCTTCACCAAGGAATTGCTGCGCGACGAGCGCCGTACCGTGGGCCGTTACGACAGCCGTCTGGAGGGCATCGACCTGGATCCTACCGGCGCATCTCCCGACTACGATCCGAGCTACGCCAGCGTGTATGCGCCGTTCACCGGCGCTTGGAACCAATACGTGCGCGCGGAGTTGAAGTGGGAGAGCGACTTGCAGTACGAGATCCTGACGGGGCGGGTGCATCCGTGGACTTGGGGAGATTACGAGAACCGCTATGTCAACGTGTCGGATAGCCTGCGGGAGGCCATGACGCAGAACCGCGACCTGAAGGTGTTCGTGGCGAACGGGCATTACGACCTGGCCACGCCCTTTTTCGCCACCGAATATACGTTCGACCACCTGGGGCTCGATCCGACATTGCGCAATCACGTGAGCATGGGCTTCTTCGAGGCCGGCCACATGATGTATACGTACAAGCCCGCGCTGGAGAAGCTCAAGGCGGACCTGGCGAAGTTTATTGGGATGGCGGCGCCGTAGGGGTCATATCCGCTTAGTGCGGCGCGGGGCGCTTGTAATGGCGAAGGAAGGCTTGCACTTCGTCGTGGGTGCCCAGAAAAACAAAGAGGGCCGAATCGTTCTTGTGAAAGAAGAGGGCGCGCAGCTTCAGGCCCACGCGTACTTCCCAGAGTTCGAACGGATGCAGTTTTCGAAGGCCCAATCCGGTGTGATGTTGCGGGCTGGAAAGAGCCGTTCTCAGGTTCGCGAGGATATCAAGGACGGCTGCGCTTTCCTCCGCGCTTGCGCTCCGGCAGCGTCGAAGGAGCGGCTCCTCTAAAACGATCTTCATCGGATTTTGCGAACTCCTTCTTGAGGTACTTCGCGGCTGCCTCCGGCGAATTGAACGTCATGGAGGGCTGTGCCTCGGACCATTTCCAAAGCGCCTGTACCTTTGCGTCGGTCAGTTCTGGCGCCAGATCCAGGTCGGTATCGTCTATCGGCCGCAGCGCCGCCACCGGCCTCGAATCCTTGATGATGACGACATCCTGGCCCTGGCGGGCCATCTCAATTAACTTGCCGAGTTCGCGGCGCGCTTCGGAGATGGATCGTGTGATCATAAGGGTACTTTAATTGTACATGAAACGGGCATTCAAGCGGCAGGGAACTTCGCCATCTTCCGCTCGTACGCCCAATCTTCGATCCGCAGATAGGCCCGGATAGCGTGCGCGGCGGCGCTGCGCAAGGGCTCCGGCGGCCAGGGGATGACGCGCCGGTTCACGAACGGGCACGCCGTGTTCTCCGTCTGGCGCTCCATCAGCAGGTCCGTTAGCGTGATGGCATTCTGGTGCGTGGTGGAGACGCCGTGGCCAATGCAGCCGAGGCTATAAACGGCGCGCCGGTCGCCCAAGTAGCCGACCGCCGGCGTGAGATCCAAGGTCACGGAAAACGGACCGCCCCAGCGATGTGTGATCTTCACATCCTTCAGGGCGGGGAAGAGCAGGCGGGTGTGCTCTTCCAAATGGCGCCAGATGGGTTCGCTCGAATCTACATCCATGTTCGAGCCGGAGCTGAGGCCCACCGGCCCGCCGCCCATGACCAGGCGGTTGTCCGGTGTGATGCGGTAATAGTGAATCAGGTTGCGGGCATCCTCCACGCCGTTGCGCTCCTGCCACCGGATCCCGGCAAAGTGCCGGTCGCTGAGAGGCTCGGTCGCAATCATGTAAGTCCAGGCGGGCGCCTGCCGGTTCTTCAACTCGGGAAGGAGATGCGAGTAGGCGTTGGTGGCGAGGAGCATTTTTTCGGCGGCGACAGTGCCACCGGGCGTCCGCAGGCTGAACTTCGCGCCGCGCTGGATTTCGAGGACGGGCGTCCGTTCGTAGACCTGAGCGCCGCGCGCCATGGCCAATCGCTTCTCCTCACGCACCAGCTTGGCCGGGTTGAGCAGGCCCAGCCGCGGTTCCCACCATGCGCCCAGATATAGCTCAGAATCGACCTTGGCGCGCGCGGCATCGCGATCCAGCCACTCAATGCCCTGAATGCCCAACTGATTCACCAGATCGATATCGTGCCGGATGCGTTTGACGTAGCCCGGCGTGGTGGCCATGCGCAGAAAGCCGGGGCGGATGTAATCGCACTGCAGCCCGTTGTCGCGGATCAGGGATTCGAGCCCGTCGACGGCGCGCTCCATGTAGGCGTGGGCTGCGCGCACGAATGGCTTGCCCTTGAGCATGGCAGTCGGCCCGATGCCGAGGCCCACCACGGTCATGGAGAAGGAGCCATTGCGGCCGCTCGCGCCATAGCCCACGTATTCGTGCTCCAGGACGGCCACGCGCAGGGCCGGATCTTCTTTCAATAGGGTGTGGGCGGTGGCGATGCCGGTAAAACCGCCGCCCACGATGGCCACGTCGACGGTGGCATCGCCTTGGAGCGGCGGACTGGGTTCGTACGGTCCGTACTCCGCCAGCCAGAGGGACAGGGGCGATTGGGGAAGTGAGTGAGTCATGGCCATGAGACCTGCCGTATCGCTAACTGGAAATCGCCTCCATCCCCTTCACTTCCTGTCCAGAAAATCGAGAATGACCGGATTCAGCCATTCCGCCCGCTCCCGCAATGCGCCGTGCCCGGCGCCTGGCACGATGCAGAGTTGCGCACCCGGAATGCTGTGAAAAATCGTGGCCGCCTCTTCAATACTAGTAAAGTCGCGATCTCCAAAAAACAGCAGCACCGGAGCCTGGATCGTCGCCAACTCCGGCTTCGAGATGCCCCATCCAGGCTTTGCCCACATCGCCTTGACCTTCTCGAAGATTGTGAGCCAATGCTCGGCCCCGTCGGGGGACACGCGATCGTAGTCGCTGCGGAACACCTTCGGAAGGCGGTCGGCGGACAGAGCCAACATCGCCTTCTGTTCTTCTACGCTGACGGGGCCGAATCCGACGCCAGACACGATGACTCGCCGCACCATCTCCGGATGCTTGAACGCGAGCCGCAGCGCGATCTGGCCGCCATCGCTGATTCCGACCACATCCGCCTTTTGGATTCCCTGTTGAACGAGAAAGGCGAACGTATCCTCGGTCATGCCTGCATAGGACAGTTCGCGTCCTGCGATATCGGCCGTGTGCCCATGCCCCATCTGTTCGATGGCAATTACGCGATGATTGCGTGCCAGCGCTGGAATCTGCGCGGGAAACGAGAATGAAATGGTGGTCATCCCGCCGTGCAGAAGCACCACGGGCCGCCCCTCGCCATGCACCTCATAGTACATTTTCAGGCCGTGAACCTCAGCGTATTCGCCGGCCGCAGGCCATGCCAATAGGAAACTCAATAGGACAGCCAAACGCATCGAGAGAGTATATCATGGAAACCGAGTTGGCTCCCTTTCGTCACGCTGGCGTACACAAGCAGCAGCCAGGCTAAACTGGATTTCAAAACGATAGAGTGCCGGAGCGGGGCTCTTCTTCGGAATTAGGCAGATAGAGTGTCTTGCAATGCTCGCAGCGATACACCTCCGCCTCAGCGCCGAACTTCTGTTTCACTTCGTCGCCGAAGAAATACCAGCGCTTGAGATGACCCGCGCAGAGCTTCCCTTTGGCGTCCTTCTCGTTGCAGGCGCGCATGCGCGGGACGCGGCGCTTCACTTTGGTCCCATCGCTGAGCGTAGCAACGAGTTCGGAAACCGGGACCGGCTTATCGGAGACTGCGTATTTCGGATTCGCCATAGAATTAAGCCGAAGCCCGAGTATAACAATTCCAGGCCATGACTTCTACAGAACGAAGGGGCTGAGCGCCTTCACTTCGCGCTGGTACCGGGTATACTCGGCGCCGAACTCCGCGGTCATGAAGGCTTCCTCGCGGCGGGACTTCATGCGCCATCCGATGGATGCCAGCGCCAGCGCCGTGCCGAGCAGTCCCAGCAGGAATCCGGAGTAGATCGGGTGGCGGACGATGGCGTAGGGTCCGCGGCGGATGAGCCGATGATCCTGCTTGACGGTCACGCTGGAGCTCCAATTGCCCCCCGGCAGCAGGCGCGCCCAAATGGCGAACGCACAGCCAGCGGCGGTGAGGGCCAGACCCGTCCAGGCGATAACGGGCGAGTCCGGCACGAATCGCCAGGCGAGCGGTCCCACATGCAGCCTGGCGCTGAAGGGCAGCGCGAAAACCGCGACCATAATGGCCATGTGCAGCAGGCGGGAACTGGTGGGCTCGCGGCGCGCGGTTTGCTTGGACACCAGCGTGCCGATGAGCCAGACGACCCCCACGGCGGCCCAGATCCATTCGATGTATCCGTATACGGGGGCTGGCATGTTATCGTTCTAACACGCGGGCGGCCTGAGAGGCCGCCACAGGCTGAGAGCCTGCCCCACAATTCAATGGACTACTTCTTGGTGCGCAGGTAGATTTTTCCGTTGAAAGTGGTGAACTGCATTTCCGCGCCGCCGCCGTTGATAGACCCGTACATGACCTTATCGAATTGCACCCGGAAGTGTCCGTCCTTGCCGTGCGTCTCCACCATTTTGGGACTGTTCACACCGGCTTCCGTATGTACGTCGAAATCGCTATAGATCTCGCCGTTTTCGGATTTCAGCTTGACGCGGGCTTTCACATCGGCCGGCAAAGTCACGTCCACGTCGCCATTCATGGTGCTGAAGGACATCGCCTTTCCCGGAGTCACCTGGTCGAGAGTCACAACGACATCCTCGTTGAGGGAATGCGCCACCACCGTGCCCGAGATGTTCAGCAGCTTCACCGCGCCATTCAAATCGTCCGCGTCGACTTCGCCGGTCACCCGCTCCACCTTGATATCGCCGTCGTTGAGACACCTCAGCTTTAGAGAAGTATGGAACGGCACCTGGATGGTCAGGTCCACGGTGCGGTTCATCGTGCTCACTCCGATGTGGACCTGGTTGTCCTGCTCGTCCACGCTTAGGCCGCTGCCGCGGCTGTCCAGGCGGTGCATGCCTTCGGCCTTGCGGTCGGGCTTGGATTCCCGCGCGCCTTCGCGGCGGGGGCGCGCCTCCACGATAACTTCCTTGCCGTTATAACCGGTCACCGTGATGCCGCCGTTCATCAGGGAAGCTTGTACCACTGCCGGCCGCGACGGATCGGTGAGAGGAACATTGACCCGGTCGGGTGTTTCCTGCGCGATGCCGGCCAGGCTCGCCGTCAGGAGAAGTGCACATAGGTTAATTGGTGTTTGCATGATTACTGTCCTCGATTGAGAATTCGAATATTGCCGTTGAATGCGTCAAAACTAAGCTCCGGCCCGCCGTGGCCCACACGCGCCGCGGACCACTCACTGCTCTTATAGACAAACTTTCCGTTGCGCCGTTCGCCCGCCGCGACCGGCTGAGGCAGGTAACTGACCGGATAGTCCGTATAGACACCGCCGTTGAACGTCTTGAAACGCAGGTCGGCATTCAGGTCCGGCTGGAAGCTCACCCGCACTTCTCCGTTCAGCGAGCCGAAGGTGCTCTTGCCGCGCGGGTTCTCGCGGAACGTCACTTTCACTTTGCCGTTCAAGGCATAGATCTTGCCCGAACCCGACAGCCCGGTCATTTCGATGCCGCCGTTGATGTTGTCCACTTTGTAATCGCCCGCCACCTCCGCGACCTTGATTTCGCCGTCGTTAACGGTCTTCAGATCGATGGCCGTGTCGTGCGGCACCTGCAGCTCGAAGTCGTACTTCACGTCATAACCCGGGTCGCCGTGGATATGTATGCCGCCGTCGCGGCAGCGGAACGGCCCGTCCACATAGAAGCGCACGGTGTTGGCATCCTGCGAGATATCCAGCTTGACGTCGCGCCGCGCTTGTTCCGCCGTCTCGGACGAATCGGCGCGCAGGCGCTTGTGAGCTACCAGCCGGACTTCGCCGCCCGCGTAGCCGGTCACTTGGATGGATCCGTTGACGTTGTCCACAATGACTTTCTTAGGTGCGGCGCCAGAGAGCGGATACGTTTTCTGGATGGTTTCGTTCTGCTCCACCTCGGCCGCGGACGCTGCCAACGGCAGGCACGCGAGGAGCAACCCAATCGCGATGGGAAATCGATTTTGCATGGCTTCTCTCCTTACTGCGGCATTACTGCAATTGGGACAAGCCCCAGAGGGCTTTTTCCTTGACGTTCTTGTCCGCGGTGGGGCTGCGCTCCAAAGCCGCGAGTGAGCGAACCGCCGTCTTGTCGCGCGTGTCCACCAGGAAATCGATCAGCGCCAGTTGCACCAGCGGCGAATCCTGCTTGTTCAAGGATTGATCGAGCTTGCCCTTCATCGATGGGCTGGCGGCGAACTTGCGCAGCGCGTCCACCGCGGCCAGGCGCACATTCACGCTGGGATCGTGATTCACGGCATACAGCAATGCCGCCAGCACCTGCGTATCGGACTGGTCCACGCGGCCCGAGTAGTCCACGCCGCGCAATCGCTCGCTGGCGGATTGCTGCTCCAGCAGCGAGAGCGTAACCAACTGCCGCATGTGGTGCACCTCATCCTGCAGGCCCGCCAGGTCGGCGCGCCCGCGCTCACGCACTCCCAGCCATTGGCCGACGCCTATTCCCACGATGAGCAGCGCCGCAGACCATGCCAATCCCCGCCAGCCCCAATCGAAGAACCGGCGCTGGGCCGGCGCTGGGGCCGCGGACTCCAAGCCTTGACGGTAGGCCTCCAGAGATTGATAGAAGCGGGGCCGCAGCTCTGCGCTGGGCTGCTCCTGTTCCAGCAGGCCGAGCATTTCCCAGGTCTCCGACAGGGCCGCGGTCTCCTGCTTGCACGCGGCGCACCGGGCGAAGTGCTCGTCCAACTCCTCCGCCTCGGGGCGACCTAGGGCGCCCGCCAAATAATCGGCGATGTGTTCCTTAACCTGATCGCAAGTCATGACGCTTTCTCTCCTGCTAGTTCAAAAAAGATCTGACTGAGCGCCTTGATGGCGCGATACACGCGCACCTTTACGGTTCCCACGTCGCACGCCAGGATGTCCGCGATCTGCTCGTACTTGAGGTTCTGAAACCGGCTCAGCACCAGCACTTCGCGCTTCTCCACGGGCAGAGCCGCCAGCGCGCGGCGCAGCAATCCCAGATCCTGCCGGCGGCGCAGGATCTCGCTGGGATCTGGTTCCGCGCTGGCGGGTTCTCGCATGGGCTCTTCGGACAAAGGCGATTCCCCCTTACCCTTCTGCGCCCCGTCGAGGTGCGCGTTGCGAGCCACCTGGTACATCCAGGACGTGAAGGGGTTGCCGTCGCGATATGTGTGCCGGTATTTCAGCATGCGAAAGTACACGTCCTGCACCAGATCTTCACTGAACTCACGATTGCCGGTGAGCCGCAGGAAGTAGCGGAACAGTGCGCGGTGATGGCGTTCGAACAGCACCGCCATTTTCGCCAAGTCGCCATCCCGGACCTTCTGCATTAATACGTTGTCGGCCCGCGTTTCCGGCATTCACCCAATAATACCGGGGGACGGGGAAAAGGTTACAGGCTGAGTGGGCGAGCGGGGGAGGGGGCGAGCGGGCGATCCGTTGTGCCAGACTGGGAGAAAGCGTTGCGAGTCCTTATCATTTCCACTTACGAACTGGGGCGCCAGCCGTTTGGGCTGGCATCGCCGGCAGCTTGGCTGCGCGATGCCGGCGCGGAGGTGGTCTGTCTGGACCTTGCCCGCGAGGCGCTCGACGAAGAAGCCCTGCGGACGGCCGACGCAGTGGCGTTTTTCCTGCCGATGCACACCGCCACGCGGCTGGCCATCCCGGTGATCCGGCGTACGCGCGAGATCAATCCCACGGCGCACCTGTGTGCGTACGGCTTGTACGCGCCAGTGAACGCCGAACTGCTGCGCAAATTGGGAGTGCGGACCATAGTCGGCGGCGAGTTCGAAGAAGCTTTGTTGACGCTGGTGCGTCCCGGCCCGGCGCCCTTGATCTCGCTTGCCCGGCAACGGTTCGTGACGCCGGACCGTAGCGGCCTGCCGCCGCTAGCGCAGTACGCGCAACTGGTGCTGCCCGGCGGAGCGCGTCGCACGGTCGGCTACACCGAAGCCAGCCGGGGCTGCAAGCACTGGTGCCGGCATTGTCCGGTGGTGCCGGTCTACCAGGGGCACTTCCGCATCGTGCCGCGCGAAGTGGTGCTGGAGGATATTCGTCGCCAGGTGGCGGCGGGCGCGCAGCATATTACGTTTGGCGATCCCGATTTCTTTAACGGCATCGGCCACGCCGTCGAACTGGTGCGGGCGCTCCACCGCGAGTTTCCGCAGGTCACTTACGATGCGACCATCAAGGTCGAACACCTGTTGCGGCACAGTGAGCATTTGCCGCTGCTGCGCGAGACGGGCTGCGCGTTCGTGGTATCCGCGGTCGAATCTGTGGACGATTACATATTGCAGCACATCCTGGAGAAGGGCCATACGCGTGCCGATTTCGTGCGCGTCGCGCGAATGTTTCGCGACGTCGGGCTGGTGCTGGCGCCGACCTTCGTCCCCTTCCACCCTTGGATGACGCTGGAACGTTACGCTGACCTGCTGGCCGAGATCGCCAGCCTTGACCTGGTGGAGCACGTCTCGCCCGTGCAGCTCAGCATCCGTTTGCTGGTCCCGGCGGGGTCGCGGCTCCTCGAATTGCCAGAAGCGCGCATGGCGATCGGCGAATTCGACGAGGGCGCGCTGAGTCATCGCTGGGTGCATCCCGATGCGCGGGTGGATAAGCTGCAGCGCGAACTGGAAGCGGCGATTGCGCGCACGGTCACGGCCAAGGAGGATCGGCGCACGATTTTCCGCCGCGCCTGGGACATGACGCACGCGGCGATGACCGTCCCCGCGCGCCCCCTGCCGGATGTGCCGCCGGGCCGCCCGCGCGTGACGATCCCGTATCTGACGGAGCCTTGGTATTGTTGAGCGGAGCCTATCGAGGAGCAGTTAGCTCCTGTGTGAGTAGGCGCTAGCTGAAGGTCTTTCGCAGCGTCGCGACGGAGATGTGCGGCCAGCCCAACGTTACCACTTTCGGTAGCACCGTAAGTATGGGAAAGTTCAGGACGACCATCTGGGCATACTGAAGCTGCATAAAGGACGGATGGTCCTTGTGGCTGACCTTCTCGATCCAAAAGGTTGCGTAGACCGTTGCCGTGTCGGCATTCGCCCCTTTTGGTCCGGTCGGCTCGCCCCCCTCAAGGAAGAGAATATTCTCGATACCGCCGGCGCCATTGGTTGGGTTTACCACCACAGTCGGATCGCCGGCCTTGCTATTCGGCGCGGTGAAAAATGTAATACTCGCCTGGGTCGCGACATTAATTACCGTCCCCTCAAAGGTGTGTCCATCGTCAACCTGTTTGGCGATGACGGCCTGCAGGAGGGTGATAGGGTCGTTGACCACGTCCTGCATAAGAACGCCGTTGATCGCCGCGGGAAGGGGTGGATCGGGCGGGTTGGTTGCAAAAGGCGTTCTGGGATTGGTCGCGGACTCGGGATTTGCGATATTGTACTGCGAGAAGCCGGGCGGCGGCGCGGTCAGTGCTTCCGACGATCCGGCGGCATTGAGAACGGGCGGCGCGGGGGGAGGCGGTACCGGGAAGGGAGTGCTATTGAACGAAGGGAATGCAGAGAAGGCATATTGCGCCGCCGGAGAAGTGAGGGTTGGCGGACCCGCAAATGGTTGGGCGATGCCTTGCGCCAGCATAGAGTTACCGTGGGGGATGTTACCCATACGCGCTACGATTTGAGCTCCGGCGGGTGCGGTCTCAGGGGGATAGGTTGTCCCCTGCTGAGTGACCCAGATGCCAGGCTCAATGTGCATCGCCCCGCCGGTGGCGGCATCGCTGATTTTTTGGAGGTAAGTCAGGCCGAATAATTCGATGTCATTCTGCCCGAACCCGCGATTAGGGATCGAGGACCCGATAGGATCGAGCTTCAGGGTCTCGTGAGTTTGATTGAGCTGAAGATACAGGTTGGCGTTCCCTTCGGAGTCCGGCCGTGCGATGAGATTGAAGCCCTCACCGTGCCACGTTCCGGCGAAGTCCGCTAGCAGGCCCAACTGTTTCAGGACTGTTGCGCTGTCCGGACTGATTCGAACCGAAGATATTCTTTCGTTAGGCATTGTTTCCCCTCCTTATCGGGATTGTCGTTTCTTTGACGTGTTCACTGTCGTTGTATAGTGTCGCAGGGTTGGAAAACATTACAATCGCGAGGGCAATTCCGTGCTGGATAATACCGACATCGATTTGTAACGGAACCCAATCAGAGGTTTGCAACGGGGATAATGACTAGTATGCCAGCAGACACCATCCGAGAAGCACGCAAACGGCAGGATCACAGCCAGGAGCTGGCCGAGAAGGGCTGGTATCATAGTTTCGAGCTGCCCGACGGCACTTTGATCGACGGCATGAATCCGCTGCCGCGCCTGCGGGAGCGCTTTGCGCGCTTTCCCATTCCCGACGACTTGCGCGGCAAGCGCGTGCTGGACATCGGCGCATGGGACGGCTGGTTCAGCTTCGAGGCGGAACGGCGCGGCGCCTGCGTCACGGCCGTCGATTGCTTCGAGGCGCCACACTTCGTGGAGCTGCATCGCCGGCTCTCATCCAAGGTCGATTACCGCGTCCTGGAGATCTACGAACTGCCGGCCGCTGGTTTGGGGAAGTTCGATATCGTCTTCCTGCTCGGCGTGCTGTATCACTTAAGGCATCCGCTGCTGGCGCTGGAGACTGTCTGCGGCCTGACGACCGACGTCGCTATCGTGGAGTCCTTCGTGACGGATGGGGACACCTGGCGGGAGCATACGGAAGACATCCCGACTCTGGAATTCTACGAAGGCTTCGAGCTGGCCAATCAGTACGATAATTGGGCCGGTCCCAGCGTGGCGTGCCTGTTGGCGATGTGCCGCGCCGCGGGATTTGTGCGGGTGGAACTGCTCCTCTCCGAGCCGTACAACGCGATGGTGGCCTGTTACCGCCGATGGGAGCCGCAGCCCGCCGAGACGGCCTCCGCGCCCCCGCAGCTCATGTTCGTGGCGAACAACAGCGACCAGGGCATCAACTTCTCCAGGGGCAAAGAGCAGTACATGGTGTGCTGGTTCCGCAGTTCCCGCGAGACGATTCGGAAGGAAGACCTGCGCATGGAGGTGGCCGGTTTCGGCGTGGCGGCTTACTACACTGGACGCACGCAGGATGATTGGTGGGCGGCGAATTTTCCGGCGGCACGCGGCTTGACACCCGGATGGCATAATGTGCGGCTGCGATTCGCCGACAGCGATTTCAGCAATGTGTTGCGGATTGCCGTGGACCTTCCCCTGAACGTCAGCCGGATTGTCTGTCAGGGCGTCCGCGATGCAGCCAACGGAAAGAGCGGCGAAGTCACTGGCACGGAGGGTGGATACCTGACCTGTTGGGTGGCCGGACTGGCCGAGAACAGCGACCGCAGCAATGTCCGCGTCTTTCTGGACGACAGGCGGCTCAGTGTCCATTGGGTGGGTACGCCGGATGCCGACGGTGTCAGCCAGATTAATGCGGAGGTGCCAGGGAGCGTGCCGAAGGGCGAGCGCGTGCTACGCATCGAGTGCGGCGGAGTCAGTTCGGAACCTTTCGCGGTGCAGGTCGTTTGATGAACCTATTGAGGCCCGCACAATTCGGTGACAGCCAGCTTGGATCTTGTGGGGCGGGCATTCTGCCCGCAGCCGGCTTTCAGCCGGCCCGGCCGCCTGAAAAGGCGGCTGCGGCCAAGATTGGCCGCCCCACATCAGCCCCGATGGAAAGTGGCACATTTGTCGCCGGAATGGTCACAGTATTAGGCGAACCTCAATAGTTATAGAAGCTATCCCGGAAGGGTAATACCGGTCGAATCGCGCGGCTGGTATATTATAGGCGCGATGGCGAAAAAGCGCCGGCGCGGGCTGGGGAAAAATCCGGAGCGGCCGGTTGCTCCCGAGATTCCGGAGCCGGGTTGGCCTGGCGGACATTCCCGGCGGATTCTCTTCCTCGCAGCCGCGCTGATTGTCCTGTTGACGCTGGCGATTTACTCCCAGACGTTAGCTGTTCCACCCCTGGACTTCGACGACTCTTTCCATTTGGTACACAGCCCCTACGTCAACGTGGCGCATCCTTTTTCGCTGCTGGGGGCGGTTTGGGACGAGCCATACTTCGGCTTCTTCGACCCGGTCACCACGACCTCCTGGATGTTGGACCGTACGCTGGCGGACAAGAGCAAGCCGTTCGATGCCGTGCCGTTCCGGGTCAGCCAATTGTTCTACGCCATGGTGTGCGCCGGGTTGGTCATGCTGGTCTTTCGCCGACTGGGCCTTCCCGCGATCCTGGCGGCATTGGGCGGCGTGCTTTACACGGTTCATCCGATCCATACCGAAGTGGTGGCCTGGCTCTCGGGGCGCAAGGATCTGATGGCGCTGCTGTTCATTCTCCTGTCATTTCTCGCCTATTTGTGGGCGCGGGCCGCCGCCACGGCTGGCGAGTGGCGGGTGCGGCACACGGCGACCGCACTGCTCTCGCTGCTCGCGGTTCTGGCGAAGCCCGTGGCGATCGTCATACCGCTGATCTTCATCGCCTACGAATTCTGTTCGGAACGGCCGGGTGGCGTGGCGAAGCCGATCTGGACGCGCACGTTCGGCCTGGCCGCGATTCTGCTGGCGACCGGCGGAACTGCGGCCCTTGTTTTTCGCGGCATGCTGCAGGGCGATCGCCACGGCGGGTGGCTCATCGCAGTGGTCGTCGGCTGCACGCTTTTGTTGGCTGCGGCAGCTCCGCGCGCCGCCGGTTTGGCCGATTTCCTGGCCGGGCGCGGCCACGTCCTACGGGTGCTGGGCCCTCCCTTCGCGATGCAAGGGGTGGTCTTCGGGGCGGGCGTTGCCTGGACCGTCTGGGCCCAATCGGAAGCTGGCGCCATCAAGGGCGGCCTGCCTTTGCTGCCGACGCTCAACCTGACTTTCGAGGTGATGCTGGCGTATGCGGGCAAGATGCTTGTGCCGGCGCACATGTCGCCGTACTACGTCTGGACGCGGTATCCCTCCATCAGCCTCGAAGGCGTCTGTGGCGCACTGTTGATTCTGGGCTTGGCCGCCACCGCGGTCAGGCTGGCGGGCGCGAAGGATCGGAGCCGGCGCATGGTGGCATTCGGCATCCTGTGGTATTGGATTGCTTTCATCCCCACGTCAAACCTGGTGCCGACCAGCATCAAGATGGCCGACCGTTACGAGTATGTTCCCAGCGTGGGAGCGATTCTGGCTTTACTCGCGCTGGGTGCCGCGTTCTTCCCCAAGGAGCGGCGCAGGCAGATGGCGGCTTGTGTCGCGTTGGCAATCGTAGCGGGCGGCTACACGGTCTGGTCGTACCGGCGAACGCGCGTATGGAGCGGCGATCTGAGCCTGTGGACCAGCGCGGCGGAGACACATCCGGACAACTATTTTGCACTGACCAGTCTGGGGCTATGTTATCTGCGGTTAGATCCGCCCGCGCCGGAAAAGGCACTGCCCTACTTGCAGCGGGCGCTGGAAATCGGCGAGAGCGTCCAGGCGGGGGGCGCGGGAGAAAGGCAGTTGGACGTTTCCCCGGAGTTGGAGGCGTTGGGTGACGCGTATCTGGCGATGGCCAGGAGCGCGCCCCGGAAAGAGTATTACGGGAAGGCCGTGGAGTATTTGCAACGGGGTTCCGCGGTCCCGGTGGGATTTGCGCCCGCCGATGCCAAACTGCAGCGGTCGCTGGCCGATGCGCAAGAGGGGCTGGCGCGAGTGATCGATGGGGAGGCAGCGGGGACGGTGGGCGATGCGCGTACGGCGCTGCTGTTGGAGCGCGACAAGTTGCGCGGCGAGGCGGATGCGGCCCTCGCGCGGGCGCGCGCGACTCTGATCGGCGGGAACGTGTCCCGCGACGATCCGGATCTGCGGGCGGACGTTCTGGAGGCGGGCACCGCGGTCTTCAAGCGCGAGGCGGGCGCTTCACCCAGCGAGCAGGTCCTGTTGTTCCGGAAGGCGCTGGCGCTTTACCAGGATGCCGCTGCGATGTTTCCCGACGACCCGCGGCCGGCCTTGGACCAGGGGCTATGTTATCAGCGGCTTCATCTTTTGGAGCCTTCGACGGAAGAGAAGCGAAAGCTCTTCGATCGGGGCGTGGCCGTGTTGCAGCAGGCTTTGACGCTGCGCACTGCGGCGCCGGAATATAACCCGTTGATGGTGTATCGAGTGCTGGCGTCGCTGTACTCCGATTCGGGCGATTTGCGGTCGGCGGTCGGCTTTTTGAAACAGGTGCAGGAAAGGGATCGCGGCTACAGCCGGGCGAACAATGTGGACGGGGACATTGAGATTCTGGAGGGCCGGGGGCGGCCCCACTAGCCCAGCAGGATGCTGAAAAAGGCTCTCACAGGCTGAAGCCTGTGCCACCAATTGCCGCTAAGTCATTGATAACCGGTGGCACAGACTTTAGTCTGTGAGAGCCTTTTTCAGCATCCTGCTGGGCTAGGGCACTGCGCGAATTTTCGTGTTTACCAGGAACGGGTCGTCGAAGGCGGTGCGGTCGCCCACTTTCTTCCCCTTTACCGGCAAGAGGCGCGCGGTCAAAGGCTTGTTCCACTTGACCGCCAGGGTGGCCACGTCACCCAGGATGCGTTCGATCTGTTGTTGCGGCGTATCGCCCGCCATCGGGATGGTGTCCAGGCCAGTGCCGCAGACCGCCGAGTAAGCCAGCAGCGCATCCACATCGTAGGCGCCTTCGCTCCAGCGCTCGGCGAGCAGGCTGTCTTCCATCACCGGCAGCATCAGACCGGAGTAGCCGATGCGCCTCACGGGCACGGACTGCACGGCTTTGGTGATCACCGCGGCCGCGGTCATGGTGCCGCTCGATCCGAACCTGGCGCCGGTGAACTTCTCGATGGCCGCGCCGATGGAGACCTCGCGCAAAGGCGCCGGCGTGGCGTCCAGGCCCATGTAGGTCCATCCGGTTTCTTTTTCGATCTGTTGCGCCAGTTTTTCCAGCGCCACGGCGTGGGTGCTTAACTCATAGGTGAGGCGCTCCGTCGCGAGGGGCGCGTTGCCGGATGTCTGGGCGAATACCCGGTCCACCACGTTGGCCGCTTCGGTGCCGATCGCAAAGCGCCGGCCATCGCCCAAGTGATACGAGCCCGGGTAGAACGGCGCGTAGGGCGCCAGCATGGCCGTGGCGGCGAAGTTGAAATTGGCGGCGCTGCCCGGACTGTGTTCCTCCACGAACTTCACCAGCATGGCGGCGGCCTGCACACACTTCCATTGGATGGCGCCTTCTCCGGCGATCAACAGGCTGGCCTCCAGGGTTTTTGTCACCGAGAGGATTTCACCCAACAACTGGGCTTGCGCCGGATCGTCGGCGTCGCGCAGCATGGCCGGTCCAATATTCGCATCGAAGGATTCCTGGGTCGCCAGCGCGTCGTATTCGCGAAAGAAGCGCAGCGTGTCCGGCCGCGAAAGGCCGCGCGTGTAATCGGGGAACGGCTGCGTTGTGATGCGGACACCTTCCACCTGATAACCGCCTGCTTCCACCGCACCCTTCGCCTGGCGCAACATCCGCAAGGTCTCCTGGATCTGTTCGCGGTAGCGCGCGCGATCCAACTTCAGGAACGCCGTGATGGCGCGCACCTTGGGCTTCAGCGACTTCGCCGGGTCTTCTGCCGGCCATGCCAGCGCAGCCCCGGAAAGCAAGGCGCCGCCTACGAACTTCCGTCGATTCATGGCTCCCCCCCAAGTTCGATTATCGCCGCGCGCAGCCGGGCGTGGCGTTGCATCAGGTGCAGGTAGCGGGCTTCGTCGGGGCCGCTCTTGGCCCGTACGATGGCCTCGACCGCCGATTTGTCTTCGTCGGTCCAACGCTCGGCGATGCGGCGCAACGGCGAATCGTCCGCGGGCATCCGGGCGCATGCCAGGCCGAGATTCCGTACGGTGAACCGGTCCCATGCGCCGGGCTCGGCATCCGCGCATTCATACAGCAGGTACGAGTGGGCCAGCTTCTCCAGCGTCCGCCGCGAGCTGCGATAGCCGGGCGTGCGGCGCATGCGGTCTTCTTCGCGCTGGACAAGATGCGCCGCCACCGGGTCCAGCGGCCGGAATCCCAGCTTGCGATAGAACCAGAATGCGCCCGAATCCAGCGCCTCGTCGTTTTCCAGGCCCACCTGATAAGGGTCCACGGAGAAGCAACGCACCCGCAGGAGCTGACGGAACAGGCGCAACAGGCGCGCGTAGAGCCACGCCGATTCGCCCTCGCGGAAGGTGTAATACAGGTTGAAGCCGATTTCGGCGCGCTCGAACAAGGACAGCACTTCCACGTAACCGGCGGGCACACCGTTTTTGAAGAACATCCCGGCATGATAGGCGCGCAGCGGCAAACGCCACTCGGGCGGCACGCCGAAGAAGACGATCTGGAGGCCGCGGCCGGCATCCGCGCGGAAGACGCGCTGGGGGTCCGGATGGGTGAAGCCATATAGCTCGCGATAGCGCATGGCGGAGGTGTCCAGGATCAGATCGAGCATCTTGCGGGCTTCGGGCCTCGCGAGCTGCGTTACTGGCAGGGGCGGGCCATCGAGCTCTTGCGCGAGATCGATATCGGCGCGCCGCAGGAGCGGCTTGCGGTGGAAGTACGATTGAAGCACCGGCAGGCGCATGCGGGAGCGGCTGGCGCGCGGGCCGATGCGCCACACCAGCAACAGTTCCAGCGATTCGTAGAGATCTGCCTGGTCGCGCGGGGGGAGGGGCAGGGAAGCGATGCGCCCCAGTAGCCATGCCAGAGCGGTCGATGTTCTTGGGCGCGCGGCATCCACCCAGGCGCGGAACGGGACGTGCGCTTCCACCGGCCAATCCTCCTCGACCAGCGGCAGGAAGCGCCGCAGCACGGGGCCGAGTTTTTCCGCACGGTCGTAGTTCTCCCAATCGATTTCGATGTGGCGCGGGTAGCGGGCGGCGAGTTGGCGGGCTACCTCATAGCTGAAGACCGCTGAAAACGACGTGCCCGCGACGCCCGACACCGCGGCGTCTTCGAACGCCGAAAGATCGCTCAATGCGGCGATACGCGGCGCGAACGAGAAAAGGGCTGCGTCCGCCAGCCGCAGGACCTGCGCGTCGGCCGGATAGGCGCGCAGAAACAACAGGCACTCGTGCAGGCGGATGAGCGAGTCCGCATCGGTGAAGCGGTGGCCTGCGAGATCGGCGAGCAACTGGTGGAGCGGGTGGACATCCGGCGCGCCAAACCGGGTCTTCCATTGTTCCAGGCGCGCGAGCAGATCCGTGGGCATTGGTTTGAGCTTATTACACACCTGGGGTCTGCTGGGGAGAGGGAGAAGGGAGGGCGTTAGTGGCTGGCGGCCCGAGATCTGCTGAGCGCCGTTTTTGTGGTCGTCGCCGGGCCACAGACTAAGGTCTGTGCCACCGGTTATCAATGACTTGCCTGCAGATGGTGGCACAGGCTTCAGCCTGTGAGAGCCTTTTTCAGCATCCTGCTGGACTTAGACTTAGACTAGGGCGAGTGCTGCAAGTGTCCGCAGATCGCAGCCACCCGCCCAATGAGGTTCCTCCTGCGCGGCCGGCTTAAAGCCGGCTGCGGGTAAGATTATCCTCCTCCTACCATACGATCGGCGCTATTGCCGCGACTACTGCGGCCACATTCGCGCCGATGTCCGCGCCATCGGTCCCAGCGTTTTGGTACGGGCTGCCGGAGGCCAGTGTCAGCCCGAGCACGTTTGTTCCGGTGCTTCCACCAGCGAAGTCCACGAACCCGACCTGTCCCCAGTCCAGCGGCCAGCAAGTCGCTATGACCTTGCCGCTGGTTTGGCACCCGGAAGCTGGACTACTTAACGAACTCATACCAGTAGGGTAGGCTGGCGAGGAGCCCACGTACTGGTACGTGTCGCCCACGTTGACCACGCCCCCGATGGTAACTGGCACGTTGTTGTTCGGCCAATCGGACATCGTCATCCCGGCGTTGTCGCTGTCGGCGAATGGCTGGCCGTACTGGAAGGAGTTCGTCCACGTAAAACCGACATTGGTATGCGGCGGCGCATCGGCGAACATCATGGAGAACGGATTGAACGTTATGGTATTGAGAAAGGTGTTGTGGTCGAATGTCTGGTTCTTCGTGTTTTGAGCTGAACCAACATACCCATTCGCCCCCCACGTTGGGCCGGAGATGTCAATGGCTACATTGTTCCGTATGAGTCCACGCGAGGTGTTCGCGTTCTGTGGCCCGAAGCCACCCCAGCCGAATGGAGATCCCACGGACGGTCCGTGTTCGAATAGATTACTCGTGACGGTGATGTCATTGCAGATCTGTGACGGAGTGGGATTGATGCCGCAATTCCAGATAAAGAACCCGGCCTGCCCCTCTGAAAACGTTGTATCGAAGAAGTTGGAATCGAGCAGCACCCGCTGCCCCTGCTTGATCTCAAACCCGTTCTTCACATCCCAGCACCCCCACGTCATGGATGGGATGCAGCCCTCGTAGTACGGGACGGACGCTTGCACCCCCGCGCTTGTTTGGAGCGTCAGGCTGGCGGTGTTGGGAGTGGTGGCCACTATGTATGGGACCGAGTTAATCACCACGTAAATACCGCCATTTCCCCAAGCAGTATTGAATGGACTCCCAGAAACCAAAGTAACGGCAGTTCCGTTTGTCGAGACTACGCCGGAATATGCAACAGGGTTATTCCGCCAAATCGCCTGCTTCTCAATGTGGTTGAGCCTGATAGTCACATCGGCTGGGGCGGGGCACGTAGGTTGACCCCAAGGCCATAGATACCCGTAAAACAGGATTGAGAAGGGGACCGCGTTGGATTGTGTAGGAGCGCTGGTGGTAAGGGTCAGACTGGTCGAAGAAGTTACTTCCTGGATGACGTACTGCACGGAGTCGATCGTGATTAGCGCACCGGGCCAGGCGTTCGTCGAACTGGTGCTGAACGTGCTCCCCGAATTCCAGGTCACCGAGGTGCCGGAAGTCGTCACGGTACCGCTCGCGCTGACGGGGTTCCCGCACTGCTGGGCGAAGAATACATTTTCGCCGCTGGCCTCAAGGTAGTTGGCCGCGATCAGGAGCGGGCCGGTGTTGTTGTTCGTCGAGACCGCGTTGGTGTCCTGCCCTGTGTTAATGATTCCCCAAATGTTGGAGTACTCCAGGGTAGAATAAGTTGCGTTGAGATCGAGGCCCGCCTGGACGAAGGCACAC
>Ga0187871_10001644_pt1 | contig 19153 bp, 15 predicted proteins | sample June2016WEW_16_1_FD_132988 | JGI IMG/M metagenome (GOLD analysis project Ga0187871, IMG submission 132988) | Peatland microbial communities from SPRUCE experiment site at the Marcell Experimental Forest, Minnesota, USA - June2016WEW_16_10 | ecosystem: Environmental > Terrestrial > Soil >...
AGTTGACTGCCTCTGTATAAGTAGTCTGACGTCCCGGTCCGGCCTTCGGGCGAAACAGGATGCACTCTTCTAAACGGGATCGACCGCCAACGCTCGCGCGTTGCGACCGTCACCAAGACCTTCGTCGCCTAACCGAAGGAACCATACTAATGGACGGGCTGGATAGACCGCACCAATGAACGACCGGTCTGAACTTCCGCCGGAACGCAGACACACCCCACTTCGCACGCCACAGGGGATTCGGTCAAGTTACTTCCGCCTTCCCGACGGCAAGGCCGGCTAAGGTACTAATGGGTGACCCCTCGTACAGTTTGGCCCCCAAACGCCCAGCCAGGATACGAGCTAAACTGTTACCTCAAACGTGGCAAGGCTTGGCCCATTCGGACGGTCAATTCAACAACAGCATCAGGTCGGACACGTTGGCGCCGGTGGGGCCGGTGATGATTTGGGCGCCGGTTTTTTCAAAGAAGGTCTGTGAGTCAAAACGATTTAAATAGTCCGCGATGTCCAGGCCAAGATTCCGGGCCTTTTCCGCCGTGACGCCGTCGGCGACGGCTCCGGCGCAGGGGCCGTTGTCCTGGCCGTCGGAGGCGAACGACACGAAGACTTGATCGTTTTTTATGTGTGACAGCGCGCACAGGGCGAGATGCTGGTTCCGGCCGCCCCGGCCGGCAACGGCGGGCACTTTCACTTCCGGTTCCCCGCCGGCCAGGACCAGGGCCGGATGGCCGGGGCCTTGCGCGGCGTCAAACATTTTCCGCGCGACGGCGGCGGCGGGATCGTAGAGGCTGTCGGACAGAATGATTGCTTTCAGACGCAGCGCGCGCGCCCGCTCTTGCATGGCTTGCAGCGCGGCCCGGTTGGAAACGAGGGGGATGTTGGTGACAGTGGCAAAGTACTTCCCGTCCGTGGGAGTCTCCATCAACCGATAGCCGCCGAGATGATACTTTTCCAGAATCCGCGCGGCGTCCGCCGCCGTGGTGTCATCCCGGTAGGTGGGTCCCGACGCGACTGAATTATACTTGTCGCCCGGCACGTCGGAAAGAATCAGGCCGATGACGGTGGCGGGATGGAGCATTTTGGCCAGGCCGCCGCCTTTGAGGGAAGAGAGGTGCTTTCGCACGGTGTTCAGTTCCACAATCGTTCCGCCCGTCCGCAAGAAATCCCGGTAAAGCCGCCGGCCCTGCCCGCATTCCGATTCCGGCCAGCACAGGAGGGACGAACCGCCGCCGGAAACGACGGCCAGAACCAGGTCGCGTTCGTCCAGTTGTTCGGAGAGGGCGACAATCCGCCGCGAGGCGCGGACATTGCGCAGGGAAGGCATGGGGTGGGTGCCTTGATGGAAAGCGAATCGTGATCCGTGAGGCTTTGCGCCCGTGCCGAGGATGATGCCGCCGGAGAGTCGCGGGCCTAAAATCCGTTCCAACGCGACCGCCGCGGGATGGGCCGCCTTGCCAATTCCGATGACATGAATTCGCCGGAATCGGTCAAGACTAATTGTGTGATCTTTGATTCGCAAGGCATCCCCATCGAGCGAGACGGATGAAGCAAAGACCTGCGCGGTGTCAATGGCATTCAATGCGGCATTGACCAGCGAAAGGGCGGCGCTTCTTGGCCCGCCGGTGTCAAGCCGGCCAATGTTCTGAATCCATTGTTTGCCCATGCCGGCGGCGGCCTTCGAGATTGCGGCGGTTCCGGTCATGGCGGTTGCAGAGTTACAGGCCGGGACACGCCGCCGGCGGATGAAAGAGCCAGCCGGCAATGTTCCCGAGGCCATTTCTTGGTTCCGACTTTATTTTCATGGATGTCAATCAGTTGATGTGGTTCCGCATGCTGAACCTTTCGGCAAGCCAGTTCAAGGCCATTGTCGCCAAAAGCGGGCGGTCTCATTAGTGATCTCTGAGGTCTCATTAGTCATGTCTATTGCCTGCTGCTTTTCCTTGACAATCCGCCGGGCGGAATGGTAGGCTGTCTGCCAGCGTTAGGGAGGTTCTCACAGGTTCGCAGACCTGCCGCCTTAGCCATAAAGATGCGCAAGACAATTGCAAAAACCAATTTGTCGGGAATTCATGGGCGTCGGATGATTCTCATTCTAGCGGTGAGCTTGGGCCTGGTCTTTTGTCCGTTGACCCGGGCGGATCAGAGCGTCACCCTGGCCTGGAATCCCAGCCCCAACCCCGCCGCCGTCGGTTACTTGATTAGATACGGGAGCGACGGCATCAACTTCAGCAACCAGGTGGACGCGGGCAACAACACCAGTTGGACCGTGACCGGGTTGCCGGACGGTTCGACGAATTACTTTGAAGTGACGGCTTATGATGCCAATTACGACGAAAGCCCGCCGTCCAACCCGGTCGAGTATATCACCCCCGGCGCGATGCAGATGCCAACGCGATCGGTAACCGTCCTGGCCAATCCGGCCAACGCGGGCCGTATCACTGGCGGCGGCGCCTTTGTCACCGGCAGTTCTGTCACCGTGACGGCCGCCGCCAACAGCGGCTACGCCTTTGCCAACTGGACGGAGAATGGAATCGCGCAGAGCGGCTCGCCCAGTTTTAGTTTTACCATTGCCGCCAATCGCAATCTGGCCGCCAACTTTACACACGATGCGGATGTTTGCACAGTCACCCCGGGCGCCGGAACGAACGGGACCATCAGTCCGAACGTGCCGCAAACCATAGTCAAGGGCGGCAGCGTGACATTCACCGCGACCCCCGCCGGCGATTGTCAGGTCGAGCACTGGCTTGTCAATGGCAAGGTGGCGCAAACGGGCGGGACAGCATATACCCTGGGCAACGTCATCAGCAATGAGGCTGTGGCCGTGGAGTTCGCCCTCGATACCCGCAGCCCCAACAGCCTGTTGACTGTCATCGTCAGGGGCAATGGGAGCGTGACGCCGAATTTGGGCGGCCAGATGTTGAGCGTGGGCAGCGGCTACAGCTTGCTGGCCGCCGCAGCCAACGGCTGGGTGTTTTCCAACTGGACCAGTAATGGCGTTGCCGTCGAGGGCAGCCCGGAATATGCCTTTGTGATGGGGCGCGGCCTGGTGTTGCAGGCCAATTTCATCACCAATCCGTTCCCCGGCGTAGCGGGAACGTACCAGGGGCTGTTCTACGACACCAACACCGCAGCCCAACAAAGTTCCGGCTCCTGCAACGCCACCGTCACCAGCAATGGAACCTATACCGCAAGACTCCAATTAGGATTGCAGAGCTTCGCCTTCTCCGGGCAATTCTCGCTTGCCGGCCAGAGCTCCGCCTCCATCGAGCGCCCCGGATTGCCCCCCTTGGCCGTCCAACTCCAGTTAGGGCTGACAGACAAAGTCCTAACCGGGCAAGTGAGCGGGGGCAATTGGACCGCGGAGCTGATGGCCAATCCGGTCACTTGGTCAAGCGCCAATCCCGCGCCGCAGGCGGGCAATTACACGCTGGTCATTCCGGGCGCTGACGATTCTTCCGCGCAACCGGGCGGAAGCGGTTTTGGCTCGGTGACGGTGAACCCCGCCGGCGACGCCATCTTCAGCGGAGTCCTGGCCGACGGCACATCATTCGCTTGCGCCGGCATGGTGACCGGGCAGGGCCTGTGGCCGTTCTACGCGCCACTGTATGCCGGGGAAGGCTCCATCACCGGCTGGCTTGCCTTTGCCACAAGCGGTGACATAAGCGGCCAACTGACTTGGATAAAGCCCGCGCAGCCGGCGGCGCAGTATTATCGCGCCGGATTCACCAATTGCACCGGGGCCATCGGGTCGGTTTACCAGTGTACCAACGGCGTGCCGGTTCTCGGCTTCACCGATGGGCAACTGACGCTGGCCGGGGGGAATCTCCCCGGGAACTACACCGAGGAAATCGAATTGGGAGAACAGAACCAAGGCACGGATTCGACCGCCGGCATGCCGGTCTTCACGGTGTCGGTTTCATCGGGTTTATGGACCGGCAGCGTCATGGATCCGCAGACGGGCAATCCGGTCTCCGTCAAGGGCATTGTCTTGCAGAACCAGCAACTGGGGGCGGGCTTCTTCCTGGGGACAGGCCAGAGCGGGCAGGCGCTCCTTGTGGCGGCGCCACGAGGCAATAACCCTCCTGTTGATTCACAAAATCCGAACGGAGATTCCGTGGTTCGGAAGAGCCAGCCCTCCAGTCCCGAAAGGATTGGTTCCTCCAGCCCGGCCACCCAACGGGGTCACATCTGAAAATTAGATGTGACCCTCACGCGTTTATGCTTTGTGGTTGCGCTTGAAAAACAACTCGATCTCCAGCAACGCGGCTGACGAATAAAACCCAAACTAAAGTCCCTTGACACATCGAAAACCGATGTAGTAGTCGCTGGGGGCTCCGGGTTCGCTGATGCGCTGGGCGCACTTGTTGCCGTCGCCGGGGGTGCCCCAATTGCCGCCGCGCAATACACGTCCGCTCCCGGATGCTGGTCCCTGTGGATCGGTTCCTCCCAAATAGGGGCTGCCCGCCGGATACGGCGGCCCCGCATACCAATCCCAACACCACCCCACGACATTGCCCGCCATGTCGCAGAGTCCATAACCGTTCGGCGCAAAATAGCCCACCGGACTTGTGTACGGTAATGCTCCGGTATCGAAGTTTGCGTTGTAGCCGCCCGGTCCCAAATCAATGGTAGCGTCCAAACTAATGAGAGTGCCGCTGGGGTCTCCGTAATAGTTGTCCTGGCTCTCGGAAATCGTGTTGCCCCATGGAAATCGCTGCCCGCTCAAACCACCCCGCGCCGCCTTTTCATACTCCGCTTCCGTCGGAAGGCGGTAGCCATTGGCCGTCCAATTCGGATAGACCGCATCCGTGTCCCCGTTGGTATAAACCTCGGTCAACCCCGCATCCGTGTAATAAACCGGAGGCAAACCTGCCAGTTGCGACCGCGCATTGCACCACTTCACCGCGTCATACCAAGTGACCGTCTGCACCGGATGATTGGTCGCCTTGCCGGCAGCGGTATTGTCGAAGCCATAACCGTAGTTCGTGGCCCAATTATAAACCGACAGCCATTGACAGAAGCTCACCAGGTTGGTGTCCATGTAAAAAGCCGATACCGTGACGCTGGCGGGAATCGCATCGCTCTCGCCATCCAGAGTGTCACCGATAGTGAACGGCCCGGCGGGAATGAGCGCCATGCCCGCGGTGGGCTGGCTCAAACGGAAGAACATTGCAGGCGAGGTGTTGGTGACACCGACGGCTGTCATGGGGACCGCGTTACTGACCGTGACCCAGTTTGGCGAGCCTAGATTAGTGGAGCTTTGCAAAACGAAATTCGTTAGCGACGCCGGCCAAAAGAGAACGGTTTGATCGCCTGCAGGCGCAATACCCAATTGTGCCGGAACTGGATGAACGCAAGCAAAGAAGGCCAGTACGACAAACAGCGGGCGGAGTTTAGTTTTCATAAATGATTCAGGATTTAACCTCTCTGTGTTCTTGTCCTATTTACTCCGCGCCACATAGAAATGCAAGTAAAAAGCGTGTGAGAGCCGAAGCCCAGGGCCGCTCCAAAGCCTGGAAATGTGTGCCGCGGAGCGCGGCGGGAAGTGAAATCAACTGAAAATAACCGATGTCGCCGAACCACGGGTTTCCCAGCGCGACAAGCCGCAACCGAAGTGCTGAGTCAGAATTGAGAATTTGTCATTTTTTGGGTTTTGTCACTTGGAAATGCACCAAGTCGTACATGCCGAACAGCATCAGCTTTAGAACCCCCCTGAACGGAATCAAATTACGCAGCCGGCAGCGCATCGTGTCCGAATTGGAAACCAGGCGGCAAAACACAAGATCAAATCCGCACGGGGTGTAAAAGTTGGCCTGATGTCCGCGAATGAAATAATTGATGGTGTAATCCGTCCAAAACGCCTTGTGCGTCGGGTCCTGCAAGGCTCCGGACGACATAGCGAAGGGCACCTTGCATTCCAGCACGCCGCCGGGGCGCAGTATGCGGTAACATTCCTCCATTGTTTTAATCTGATCCGGCAGATGCTCGAACACGTTGTCGCTGTAAAGGCGGTCCGCCGAATTGTCCTCAAACGGCCACGGGAAAACAGTCAGATCCACAATCTTGTCGGTCTTGACCGTGGTGAGCTTGTCCACATTGACCCAGCCATCCAGATACTTTTGTCCGCATCCCAGGTGGATCGAAATCTCCTTTTTTGTTTCGTCGGGCTTCGAGAGGATTATGCTTTGCATTGCCGGCATGAAGTACTCGCTATCTTTTTTCTAATTGGCGGCGGTCACAGACCGCCGCCACAGGGGAGGAGGATCAGCGTTTGACGAAGCTGGGGAGGTAGATGTCGAAACGGGTGCCTTCCCCGGGCCTGGATTGGATATGCAGGCAGCCGTGGGCTTCTTTGAGCAGACGCTGGACTATGGCGAGGCCCAGGCCGGTGCCTTTGCCCGGCGGTTTGGTGGTGAAGTAGGGCTTGAAGAGTTTGGCCATGACTTCGGGCGGCATGCCCGGGCCGTCATCCCAGACGGTCAGGCGCAATATGGGGGCGGCGTTCTTGAAGCCGTCGGCGTTGAGGATGCGTTCGTGGGGGCCTTCGCGAAATTGGGCGGTGTCAACGGGGGCGCGCAGGAGGTTGCCGGCGATGTCCACGGCATGGGGCGTGGGAGTGCTTTGGAGGGCGTTGATGGCGAGGTTGAGCAGGATTTGGATGAGGTCGGTGCCGTTGATCTGGAGTTCGACGTTTTCGGCGACGGCCTGGATTTTGAGGCGGTTGCTGCCTTTGCTGGGATGGACGTTGAGGAGTTCGCGCAGGTCTTCGAGGATTTGGTTGACGCTGACCCAGGAGGCGGTGCTGCCTTGCTGGCGCATGAAGTTGAGGTAGCGGTGGGAGATGTCTATGCAGTTGCTGACTTGCCGGGTGATGCGGCGGAGGCGGTCTTTGACCATTTCGAGGTCTTCGCCTTCGAGGTGTTTGGATTCGCCGACGCGCTGGTTGATGATTTGAATGAAGCCGGAAATGATGGTCAGGGGGCCGTTGATGTCGTGGATGATGCTGGCGTAGATTTCGCCGCGGGTGCGGGCGATTTCTTCCTGGAGTTTCTGGTTGTGGAGTTCGGCCTGGAGGGCCTGGAGTTTTTCGTTGTTGGTGTGGATTTCGTCGGCGAGGGTGTGCCGCTCCATGGCGGTGGCGACGGCTTTGCGAATGGTGGCGATGTCAAAAGGTTTGTTCAGATAATCGCAAGCGCCCAGGCGCAGGGCGCGGCGAATGGTGTCCACGGTCTCGTAAGCGGTGAGCATGATGACTTCGGCGGAGGGCTGGATGGCTTTGAGTTTTTCCAGGACTTCGGTGCCGGACATGCCGGTCATGCGGATGTCCACGACGGCGGCGTGGATTTTGTGCTGGCGCGCCAGTTCGAGGGCGCGGGGGCCGTCACCGGCGATGAGCAAGTCGTAGTCCTCCTTGAAAACGACGCGCAAGGATTGGCGCGGCCCTTCCTCGTCGTCCACGATGAGGAGGGTTTGGCGCGGGGCGGCGTCCAGGACGTTGGCGGTTTCAAAAGTGCCAGCCGATATTGATGGAGAGAGCGTTGCTGAAGAATTCATAGCTGCCATTGGCGCGAGGGTTGTTAACTGCGGTGACCGAGCGTGACGGGCCATAACCAATCTGGTAGGCGGCGTCCCAACTGAGGTGGCGGTAGGTTTGTCCTACGCCAATGCTGAAGAGGTGACGGTCGGAATCGGGCATCAAGGGATTGAAGTAGCTGGAGGGAACGGAGTTCTCGCTGTACATGTAGCCGGCGCTGGCGCGCCAGGCTCTGCCAAAATAGCGGGTGACGCCGAACTCGTAGATGGTGCTCGGTTTCCAATTGAAATCGAGGCTCCCGGCGGAACCGTTGGCGGTTTGGATGGAGGTGTCGCGCAGGCTGGTCCAATCGGTCCAATCGGCATCCGCTTCCAGGTTCCAGTTCTTGGTGGGGCGGTAGGAGTAGCCAATGACGACGGTTTGGGGGTAATGGAAGTTCAACGCGGCTTGTTGCGATGGCGGCTGCGGGAATGAGGGCGGTGTCAGTATCGAAATGTGGCCCTGGTAATTCATGTCGGTGGCGCTGCGGTACACCAGGCCAAAGGAATGTTGCGGCAACGGATGCCATAACACGGAAACGTTAAACCCGGCGTCGGTGTCGTGTCCGTGAATGGAGAATCCGGGGACGCTGGTTTCCAGTTCGGCCTGGGAATAATCGAGCAAGGCGCCGGCGGCGATGGAGAAGGTGTCGAGCGGTTGCCAGGCGAGGACGGGGTTGAGGCGGAAGTAGTCAATTCCGCCGCTTTGGCCGGCAGGCGACCACGGGGCGTTATTGGGCCATTCCATGGAGAGGCCGTAGGGGGAATAAATTCCCAAGCCGGCGGCGAGATGATAATTGGTGAAGCTCAAAGTGGAAAAGCTCTGGGGCAGGGCGGCCCATTGCTGCTGGCTGTTGATGGAACCGGAGGGGCCGGTGTAACGGGAGCCGTAAGTGATGCCGTACATGCCGAGCGACATGTTGGCGCCGTCCAACTGGGTGATGCCGGCGGGGTTGTAGTAGATGGCGGAGGGATCGTCGGCGGTGGCGGCGAAGGCGTTGCCGCGCGCGGTGGCAAAGGCGTCCTGGTCCGGGAGGCGGATGCCCAGGGCGAAAAGCGGGGAGGGATTAGCCAGCGCGCAAAGAAGGCAAAACAAGGAAGCTGCCGCGGCGATTTGAGGTTGTTTTGCGGCTTTCACGGCTTTGATTTTGTCAGGTTGACGGTTTATGCGCATTAGTTGTGACAAGAAACCGGCCTTTGGGCAAGAAGAATCTTCACCTATCCGGCCTTTTTGGCGCGGGACGGGAATACATAAGGGGGACTTGACGCATCGCAGGCGAAGAGGCACTGTTGAGGCATGACTGTGCTTTTGCGATGCCGGGTGGAGAAGGACCTGCTGGTGAAGGCTAATAAAGTGACGGACCGCCTGGGAACTTCCACCCCCGAGATGATCCGCATTTTCCTTGCTGAAATTGCGAGGACCGGCAAGGTGCCGGTCAATTTGAACACGGAACCGGACGACAGCATCGCCGGGCCGTGGGCGCAGCGAGCTGCAACTTTGGAGAGTTTCTATGATCCAGCCAAAATCTGGTGAAGTTTATTGGGTGGATCTCGGCATGGCCGGAAAAGTCCGCCCACTGATGGTGGTTTCGCGCGAAGATGAAAATGCCCCGCGAGCGCTGGCCGTTTGTGTGCCGCTAACCACGGAAATTCGAGGTGGCGATTATGAGGTCATTATTCCTCGTGTCCGCTGGATGCCGGGCGCCGATCAAGGCGTCGCGAACGTCCAGGGGATCACGAGTATCGAACACCGGCGGCTGGAACGCAGAGCGGGCCGGTTTGAACCTTCTGTGATTGCCGAGGTTAGAAAGGCGCTGGCTTGGATGCTGGAGTTGTAAGCGCCCAATGGAAAGCCGGCGGGGCAGGGGGATTCGGCTTCCAATTTGTGCCACAGGGCTTGACAATACGGCGCAATCCACCGTCTAATGCTTGACGGTTTAGGGGGATGTGATAATGTCCGATTGAATAATATGCTGGGCCGATGGATATTGTCTGCGTTCTGCATCGCCGATGCCGCTTTGTTGCTGCTGTGCGGCTGGCTGGTGCCCAGCCATCTTTGCGCCGTGGATGTCGCCGTCATCCAGCGGGCCGGCGAAGACTCCTCATCCCTGGCCGGTCATGGTTTGGCCCTGGTCCGGGACGGCCGGGTGGACGCTGCGCGCCTGCTCCTGCAAGTGGTGCAAAGAAATCAACTCCCGGGCGCTGACCGGCTTTCGCAGGCCGTGGCTGCGCCGGCGGCGCAGGCGCCCGTCACCAACCAGATCGCGCGCCTTCTCAACAACGGCCAGGATGCCGTTGGCGCCACCAACGGGTATTCCCAGCCCGTGACGGATTCGGTCATTCTCCTGGAGAATCGGGACCGGGTGCTGGCCGCGCTGCAAGCCAACCGGTCGTCCGCCGTGCGGGAACTGATGCGCTGCCGCGACCTGACCAATACCGTCCTGTTTTCCCCTTCGTCCTCCCCGTCCGGCCAGGCATTCGACGCGGCGCTGTCGGTTTGCGGGCTGTTGCTGGAGGAGGACGTTCTGGCGGCCGGCTTGCGCGATGCGCTTCAGGAACGGGCCGCCGCGGCCAATCGCGGCAGCGGCTCCGAACCGCTGGAACAACTGGTTCTGGACATGATGTCGCTCGGACAACGGCTCAATTGGGAACAGTTGGTGGTTTTTGTCCACCGCGTGGACGACCCGCAGACGCTGGATCGGCTGGCGGTGGAGATGCGCAATGTCGGGGCCACAAACCTCCCCCTGCTCTTTGCGGCGGTGGAACTTTCCCAACAACCCGGCGCCGTGGCGGCCTACCTGGGCCAGTTCAGCCAAACCGGCCTGGCCGATTTGGGAACCAGCGTCAACTTCGGTTCCGGCGCGGTGGACGAACTGTTCGCGCGGAACCAGCGGATTTACAACTCGAACCTCCGCGGGCGGGTGGCGGCTGCCGCCCCGGTCTCTTACTTTTTTCGCGCCGCCACTAATTATGCCTTGCGTCTTCCGCGGTTCGCGGTAACAGTTAAGTGGTTCCTTTATTTCCTGGGCGGGTTCCTGATCGCCGTCGCGCGGCGTCTGGTCTGGATCTCGCCGATGAACGGGGAACGCTCGCGCAGCCGCGGATTTTACGCGGTGTGCGACGTGGTATTTGCGTCGGGCTTTTGTGTCGTGGTACTGCTTCTGAGCGAGCCGTTTCTCGCCCAGGTCAGCCAGAAGGTGGATTTCCCCCTTCGGCTGCGCTTGCCCGGGGTGGCCAGCGTGGCCGCGATCGCATTGTCCGGCGCCAAAACGAAACTTATGAACCCGGCGAGTCTGTTAATCCTGCTGCTGTTCTTCGTGTTGCAGGCCCTCATTTACGCGGTCTGTCTAACCAAGCTGGCGGAAATTCGCCGCCAAAAAGTCCCGGCGCCGCTCCGTCTCAAACTCCTGGAAAACGAGGACCATCTGTTTGACGCCGGCCTCTACCTCGGCTTCTGCGGCACCATCGTCTCCTTGATCCTGGTGATGATGGGCGTCACCCAATTCAGCCTGATGTCCGGCTATTCCTCGACCGCGTTCGGCATCATTTTCGTTTCCATTTTCAAAATCTTCCATCTCCGCCCCTACCGCCGCCAATTGCTTATGGAATGACGCCGCCGCGCCCGCCCCGGCTTTCCAACCCATCCCAATATGAACCGCAGCATCCTGATCGTCATTTGCGATTTCTTCCTCGTCAGCCTTCTGGCTTTCTCCTCGCCGGACATCAGCAAGCTGTCGCATCCCGGCGGCCCGCCCGCGATGAACCTGAGCATGGCGACCAACCAGGTCAGCGCCAGCCAGGACATGACCGACGCCATGCGCCTGGCGCTGTATGAAGAACAAAGGGATCGCACCAACATCCTGGCCGAACTGGCCAGAACCCAGGCGACCGTCTATGACCGGGGCCAGCAGATCACCAATGTCCAGTCCCAATTGCGCACGGCGGAGCAATTGCAGGCCAGTTTGCGCGAACAGGAAGCCAATTTGATGGCGCAGGTCGCCAACGCCCAAAGCAACATCGCCGTCTTAACCTCGCAACTGATCGAAACCAAACAGCAATCCGCCCGCACCGACGAGCAGCGCGCCGCAATCGAGGCCGAAGCCCGCAAACAAATGGAGCGGGCCGCCACCCTGGAAGGCCAGTTGGCCGGCTTGCAGCAAAGCAATCAGATCATCCTGGCCGACCGCGCCGCCCTGAACACCCGCCTTCAAGTCACCGAGGTCCAGCGCCAGTCCGCCGTCGAAAAAGCGACCCAGCTCCAAAGCGAAGTCGAGGCCCAGCGCGAGGTCAACGTCAAGCTGGCCGAAACCGTCAAGACCCTTGCTGTCCAATCCAACAACGTGGCCAGCAACATTGCCCAGGTTGTACAGGAAATCCGCGAGAACCGGGAACTGACGCCCAACGAAATCTTCGAGCAACTGACCACCAACCGCGCCATGGCCAGCTTCTACGGTTTGAAAAAGGGCTTTCTGGGAATTGACTCCTCCAAGTACAAACAGACCGAGATCCCGCTGGCAACCGACGGCACGAACACCTTCGCCATCTGCCATGTGCAGGACACCCTGCTGACCCTGTGGATGGCCACCCAATGGGAAGACCTGAGCGGCACCCTGGTTCATGACGGAGCGGTCCTCGCCATTGACTCCCTTTCCTTTTCCCCGCAGGACCCGCGCGTGGTCATGATTCCGGTCCCGGCGGCGGAAGCCGCCGTCCTGAACTGCAAGCCCTACCACCTGTCCCAGGACCCGTTCAAGTTCCAGGACGCGGTGGTGGCCGGCACCCAGGATAACTATTACGGCGAATGCAAATTCCAACTGGACCTGGAAACACCGGGCTATCTCAAGATGGACCGGAATTCGCTGAAGGGACTTTTTGGAAAATTCAATCCGTCCAAAGGCGATCTGGTCTTGAGCAAGACCGGCGACCTCCTGGGCATCATGGCCAACGACAACTATTGCCTGGTGCTGCGCTCCCTGACGCCGGGCGTCCAGGTCAAGTTCGGCTGGGCCGGCGACAACCCGAAGACCACCCAAACCCTCACCGATCTCTACACGCTCGTCACCCAGATGCCCCTCAAATTGCAGTGACCGCCCCAAACGGGGAGCCTGCGCGCTCCCGCGTGTAAATGGCTGCCCCCTGTAGCGTCGAGCCTCTGGCTCGACAGATTCGGCCAGAGGCCGAACGCTACATCGCGGTTGGCTACAGTTTTCTTTAGACCGCTCTAATGTACATGCCCGGGGCCGCCCCCGGCCGCCAAACGCAAGGCCCGCCCTTCCCAGCCGCGGCTGGCACATCGCGGGCTGCCGTGTGCAAATAATGGCTGGTTTTTGCCAAGACAAGGTGAGACTTCATGTTCCATGCTAATTTAGTTTTGGCATGATGTGGGAAAATAAGCGCGGCTTGAGCACAGGGGCCACCGCCAAAGACCAAGGCATATTATGATGCGAATCAATCGGACGATCAAGTACGAAGGGGACCGGGTCAGGGGCTTTGGGAAGGAGATCATGGGCGTGTCGGGCTGCGAGCGATTGCAGAGTTGCATCCAGTGCGGCACCTGCTCCGGCACCTGCCCGTTAAGCATCTACATGGATTTCTCGCCGCGCCAGGTCATGGCACTGGTGCGGGCCGATTTCAAGAATGAAGTGCTCCGCAGCCACACCGTCTGGCTTTGCGCCTCCTGTTACGCCTGCACCACCGAGTGCCCGCGCCAGATCCGGATCACCGACATTATGTATGCGTTGAAGCAGCGGGCGATCCAGGAGGGCATATATCCGAAGCGCTTCCCGATTCCGGTGCTGGCGAAGGAGTTTTACGAGATGGTCCGCAGCAAGGGCCGCATCACCGAGATGCGCCTGGTAATTATGCTCTTCCTCAAGACCGATTGGCTGGCCGCGCTGAGTTCCTGGCGGCTGGGAATTGGAATGATGCGCACCGGGCGCTTTGAACTGCGCCCCGAACAGATCGAACGCCGCGCCGAACTGGCCGCGATGCTCGAAAGCGCCGGCAATGACGGCGGCAAACCAAAGGAGACCGCATGAAATACTCCTATTTCCCAGGTTGCTCGCTCAAAGGGCTGGGCCGCTCTTATGAGGAATCTTTGCTGCCGGTCATGAAGCATCTCGGCGTGGAACTGGCCGAACTGGACGATTGGAACTGTTGCGGCGCCACAGCCTACATGTCGGTGGACGAAGGCAAGGCCGCCGTGCTGGCCGCGCGCAATCTCGCCATCGCCGAGAAAGCCGGCCCGGAGGATCTGATGACCCCTTGCAGCGCCTGTTATCTCGTCCTCAACAAGACCCAGCACAATATCGCCGACTATCCCGAAATCAATGACACCGTGCGCCGCGCCCTGGGCAGCGCCAAGCTGGCCTACAACGGCACCGTCAAGGTCCGCCATCCGCTCGACATGCTCATCAACGATATCGGCCTGGACGTCATCAAGGAAAAAGTCGTCCGCCCGCTGAAGGGCCTCAAGGTGGCGCCCTACTACGGCTGCCAGGTGGTGCGCCCTTACGCCACGTTCGACGACGCGTGGAATCCCACGACGATGGACCGGCTGCTGGCCACGCTCGGGGCGGAAGTCGTTCCCTACCCGCTCAAGACCAAGTGTTGCGGGGGGAGTTTGACCGGCACCGTCCCGGAAGCCGGCCTGCGCCTGACCTACATCCTCCTCAAGGAAGCCGTCCGGCGCGGCGCGGACGTGATCGCCACCGTCTGTCCGCTTTGCCAATTCAACTTGGACGCTTATCAGGACCAGATTGAACGGCGGTGGGGGCCGGCGCGGATTGCGACGGTTTATTTCTCGCAATTGATGGGGCTGGCCTTCGGCCTGGCACCGGAGCAACTCGGGCTGAAGCGCAACTTTATTCCCATGAAACCGCTGCCCGCACAACAGCCGGCCCAAAAGACAACCGTATGAACACGAACCACAGCAATGGCGACGTTCGCATCGGCTTCTACATCTGCCACTGCGGGCACAACATCGCCGGCATGGTGGATTGCGCCGCCGTCGCGCAATTCATCTCCAAGCTTCCAGGCGTGGCGGTGTCGCGCGACTACAAATATATGTGCTCCGACCCGGGGCAGGAATTGATCCAGCAGGACATCCGCGAGCACAAGCTCAACCGCGTCGTCGTGGCCTCCTGCTCGCCGCTGTTGCACGAGCACACCTTCCGCACCGCCGTCGCGGCGGGCGGGTTGAACCCCTATTTTTTCCAGATGGTCAACATCCGCGAGCACGATTCGTGGGTGCATACCGACCGGGCGGAAGCGACCGCGAAGGCCAAGTCGCTGGCGCACGCCGCGGTCAGCCGCGTTCGTTTTCACCGGGCGCTGGAGACCACGCGCGTGCCGATCAACCCCGACGTCCTGGTGGTCGGCGGCGGCATCGCCGGCATTCACGCGGCGCTGACGGTCGCCAATTCGGGGAAGAAAGTTTTCCTGGTCGAGCGCAACCCGAGCATCGGCGGGCACATGGCGCAGTTCGACAAAACATTCCCCACGCTGGATTGCGCCGCCTGCATCCTCACCCCCAAAATGTCCGCCGTCCGCGCGCACGACAATATCACCCTCTGGACTTACTCGGAGATCGTGAAAGTCTCCGGTTACGTCGGCAATTACACCGTCACTGTCAAGCGCAAGCCGCGCTATGTCAACGAGGAACTGTGCGTCGGCTGCCTGGAGTGCATCAATGCCTGCGTCTTTAAAGAGGGAAAGTTCCCGGACGATTTCAACGTCGGCCTCAGCAAGCGCAAACCCATTTACATCCCCTTCGCCCAAGCCGTCCCGCCGGTGGTGGTGGTTGACCCCGAACGCTGCCTTCAGGTCCGCACCGGCAAATGCAAGAAGACGTGCCTGGAAGCCTGCGCCGACCGCAAGGCCATTGACTTCACGCAGAAGGAGGAGCTGGTCGAAATCAAAGTCGGCAACATCATCGTCGCCACGGGCTTCAAACTCTTCGATGCCAAACGGATTCCCGAATACGGCTACGGCCTTTATCCCAACGTCGTCACCGCCATTGAACTGGAACGGCTGGTCAACAGTTCCGGCCCGACGGCCGGCGAGATCGTCCTGCGCGACGGCCAGCCTCCAAAGTCCGTCGGCATGATCCTTTGCGTCGGCTCGCGCGACATGAAGACCAACCGCTGGTGCTCCCGCACCTGCTGCATGCACTCCATGAAACTGGCCCAACTGGTCCGCGAACACACCGACGCGGACGTGACGGTATTCTACATGGACGTCCGGGCGCCGGGCAAAGGCTACGAGGAATTCTACGACAAGTCGCTCAAGGAAGGCATCCAGTTCGTCCGCGGACGCGTCGCCGAGGTCACCGACTGGGCGATGGCCCCTGAAGAAGAAGGCAAGCTGGTCATCCGCGTCGAGGATACGCTGGCCGGTTTCGTGCGGCGGATTCCGGTGGACATGATCGTGCTGGCAGCGGGCATGGAGCCGCAGGCCGATGCGCAGGCGGTGCGCCGGATGTTCAACATGAGTTGCGGCACCGAAGGCTGGTTTCTCGAGAAGCACCCCAAGCTCGCGCCCGTCAGCACCTTCACCGATGGCGTTTTCATCGCCGGCTGCTGCCAGGGGCCGAAAGACATCCCCGACACCGTCGCGCAAGCGGGCGCCGCCGCCGCCGAGGCGATGGCGCTGGCGGACAAGGGCTTTATTGAACAGGAACCCAACACGGCTTACATCGTCGAAGCCGATTGTTCCGGCTGCAAATCGTGCCTCCCGCTCTGCCCCTACACGGCGATTTTGTTCGACGACGCCCAGCAAAAGGCGCGCATCAACCAGGCGCTGTGCAAAGGTTGCGGCACCTGCGTCGCCGCCTGCCCGAGCGGTTCCATCAACCAGAACCTGTTCGAGGACGAGGAAATTTTCAGCGAAATTGAAGGAGTTCTGGCTTATGTCTGATTTGAATTGGCAACCCCGCATCGTCGCGTTCTTTTGCAACTGGTGTACTTACACCGCCGCCGACCTGGCTGGCGTCTCCCGCCTCAAGTACGCCCCCAACGTCCGCGTCATCCGCCTCATGTGCTCCGGCCGCGTGGACCCGCAGTTCATCCTGGACGCCCTGGCCCAGGGCGCGGACGGCGTGCTCATTGGCGGCTGCCATTTGGGCGACTGCCACTACGGGGAGGGCAATTACAAGACCATCCGCCGCTTTCAACTCCTCCAGCGCCTCCTGCGCGACATGGGCATCGAAGACCAAAGGGTTCGCCTGGAATGGATTTCCGCCTCGGAGGGCGAACGGGTCAAAACCGTCATCAACAGCATGGTGGAGCAAGTACGCGCGCTCGGCCCGCTCAACCTGCCGCAACGCCGCGAAGGATGGGACCGCGAAATGACGCCTCACAACGAACCGGCGGCCAAAACCCAGCCGGCGCCCCAGCGCGCCCAAGCGGAGGTGGCCCATGCCTGACAAACCGAAAATCGCCATCTATTGGTGCGCCTCCTGCGGCGGTTGCGAAGAAGCCGTCGTGGATTTGGCCGAGGGCATCCTCAACGTCGTCGCCGCCGTGGATATTATCCTCTGGCCGGTGGCAATGGATTTCAAGAAGAAGAGTATCGAAGCGATGGCCGACAAGTCCATCGCCGCCACCCTCCTCAACGGCGCGATCCGCACGAGCGAACAGGAGGAAATGGCGCACTTGCTCCGGCGCAAGAGCCAGTATCTCATCGCTTACGGCGCATGCGCCCAACTGGGCGGCATCCCCAGCCTGGCCAATGAATTCTCGCGCGAGCAACTTCTCCATTACGTGTACGACGAAGCGCCCACAGTCGTCAACGAGGGCAAAACACGGCCGCAAACTTCAACTCAGAACAACGGCCACAACGTGACGCTGCCTGAATTCCGCAACGTCGTCCGCGCGCTCGATCAGGTCGTGGAAGTGGATTACTACATCCCCGGCTGCCCGCCCACGCCCAAGCTGACGGCGGCGGCCATCGGCGCGTTGCTGGAAGGCAAGCTCCCGCCCAAAGGCGCCGTGCTCGCGCCCGACATTGCCCTGTGCGAACAGTGCGCGCGCAAGGCCGGCAAACCCGCTGACCTGAGCTTCACCCAGTTCAAGCGTCCGCATCAGGTCATACTCGACCCCAATGTTTGCCTGCTCGCCCAAGGCGTCATCTGCATGGGACCCGCCACGCGCGGCGGCTGCGAAGCGGTCTGCCCCGCCGGCAACATGCCCTGCACCGGATGTTTCGGCCCGACCTCGCGCGTGCGCGACCAGGGCGCGAAATTCCTTTCCTCCGTGTGCGCCAACATTGCCTCGAAAGAGGAGAAGGAAATCCGCGATGTCCTGGCCGGCATCCCCGATCCCGTGGGCACTTTCTACCGCTACGGACTGGCCGGCAGCATTTTGCGGCGCAAAGTAAGCCTGCCCGACCAACCCGCCCAGGAGACACCATGAACGAAATTGTAGCGTCGGGCCTCCGGCCCGATCCATCGGCGCAGAGCGCCGACTCTACACCAAGTCGTGTAGCGTCCTATTCGTCCTATCCGTCCTATCCGCCGCCCAGGAGCCACCCATGAACCCCGAAACCACCAAAGTCTGGAATCAAGCCTCGTCCCGCGCCAACGCAGCCGCCCATGAGCAACGCCGCCGCGTGACGATTGACCCGATTACCCGCCTGGAAGGCCACGGCAAGATTGACATTTTCCTCGACGACCAGGGCGACGTGGAGCGCGCCTACATGCAAGTCCCCGAATTGCGCGGCTTCGAGGTTTTCAGCATTGGCCGGCCCGCGGAGGACATGCCGCAGATCACCAGCCGCATCTGCGGCGTTTGCCCGACCGCGCACCACATGGCCGCCACCAAGGCGCTCGATGACCTTTATCAGGTCGAGCCGCCGCCCGCCGCCCGCAAAATTCGCGAGCTGGTCTATAACACCTTCATGGTCGAGGACCACGCGCTGCATGTCTATATCCTTGGCGGGCCGGACTTCATTGTCGGGCCTCAAGCGCCGCCGGAACAGCGCAACGTCGTCGGCGTCATCCAGAAAGTCGGCCTCGAGGTTGGCAAGAAAGTCATTTCCACGCGCCGCCGCTTGCGCGAGCTGATTGCTTACTTCGGCGGCAAGGTGGTCCACCCGGTGCTCGGCCTGCCCGGCGGCGTCGCCAAGGGCCTCAAGCCGGAAGACCTGCCAAAGTTCAAGGAACTGGCCAGGGACACTCTGGAGTTCGCCCTGTTCACGTTACAGGTGTTCAAGGACATCGTTTTGAAAAATCCAGACTACGTGAAGCTTATCACCTCGGACGCCTTTACCCACAAGACTTATTACATGGGCATGGTGGACGCGCAGAACCGGGTCAACTTCTACGACGGCCTGATTCGGGTGGTGGATTCCACCGGCAAGGAGTACGCCAAGTTCCCCGCCCGCCAGTACCGCGACTTCGTGGCCGAACATGTCGAGCCGTGGAGCTACGTGAAATTCTGCTATCTCAAGCCGCTGGGCTGGCACGGATTCGACGAAGGCCCGCAAAGCAGCATTTACGCCGTCGCGCCGCTGGCGCGCCTGAATGCGTCCGACGGCATGGCCACCCCGCAGGCACAGAAAGCCCGCGACGAATACTTCAACA
>Ga0187871_10001646_pt1 | contig 19144 bp, 12 predicted proteins | sample June2016WEW_16_1_FD_132988 | JGI IMG/M metagenome (GOLD analysis project Ga0187871, IMG submission 132988) | Peatland microbial communities from SPRUCE experiment site at the Marcell Experimental Forest, Minnesota, USA - June2016WEW_16_10 | ecosystem: Environmental > Terrestrial > Soil >...
GATTGAGCACATAGAGCGCGACGTCCGGCCGGGTGCGGGCAATCAGATTGTGGGTCGCGCCCTTGATCAATTGCTCTTCGAGGGCGCGCAGCACCTGCAACGCCAACGACGACACCGAGCGGACATGGCCGCTGCCGCCGCAATACGGGCATTTCTCGGTCGAGCTTTCGAGCACGCTGGTGCGGATGCGCTGGCGCGACATTTCCAGCAGGCCGAAATGCGAGATGCGGCCGACCTGGATGCGGGCGCGATCCTGCTTGAGGCACTCCTTCAGCCGGCGCTCCACCGCGCGGTTGTTGCGGTTTTCGTCCATGTCGATGAAATCGATGACGATGAGGCCGGCGAGGTCGCGCAGCCGAAGCTGGCGCGCGATCTCATCCGATGCTTCCAAGTTGGTCTTGAGAGCGGTGTCCTCGATATGGTGCTCGCGGGTGGCGCGGCCGGAATTGACGTCGATGGCAACCAGCGCCTCGGCCTGATTGAGCACGATGTATCCGCCCGAGCGCAGCTGCACGACGGGCGAGAACATCCCGTCGAGCTGGCTCTCGACGCCGTAACGCGACAATAGCGGTTGCGTATCGGCGTAAAGCTTCACGTTCTTCGCATGACTCGGCATGAGCATGCGCATGAAGTCCTTGGCCTCGTGATAGGCCTCCGGTCCGGCGACGATCACTTCATCGATGTCCTTGGAGTAGAGGTCGCGGATCGAGCGCTTGACCAGCGAGCCTTCCTCGTAGACCAGCTTGGGAGCCGTGGATTTCAGCGTCAGGTCGCGCACCGTTTCCCATAACCGAAGCAGATATTCGAAATCGCGTTTGATCTCGGTCTTGGTGCGGCTGGCGCCGGCCGTGCGCACGATCACGCCCATGCCCTCCGGCACTTCAAGTTCCTGGGCGATCTCCTTGAGCCGCGTGCGATCTTCGCCATTGGTGATCTTGCGGCTGATGCCGCCGCCCCGCGCGGTGTTGGGCATCAACACCGAATAGCGGCCGGCCAGCGACAGATAGGTCGTGAGCGCCGCGCCCTTGGTGCCGCGCTCCTCCTTGACCACCTGCACCAGCATGACCTGGCGGCGCTTGATCACTTCCTGGATTTTGTACTGGCGGCGATAGCGCGGGGCGCGGTCGGGTACCTCCTCCAGCGCATCAGCGCCTCCAACCGATTCGACGACCTCTTCGGCTCCTTCGTCCTCCTCGCCGTTCTCGGTCCGCTCCTCGCTTTCGGCGGTCTCACTCACGCCGCCGGTGCCTTCGGCGGCGCCGACCGCAAGGTCAGCGGTCTCGGTGGCGGGAGCCTCGCTATATTCGGTCTCAACAGCGCCCGTTGCTGCTTCCGCTTGGGTCGGCGGATGAGCGTCCGACGGCGCCTCGGTGGGTTCAGCGCTTTCCGGCGCAACAGAAGGCTCTTGCGCGGGCGGTTGCTCCAGCTCTGCTGCAAATGTCGGCTCCGGGGCGGTCGTCGGTCCTTCGGTGTCTTCGGCTTCGACGGCTGCTTCGTCCTCTTCGGTCTCGGCTAACGATTGGGCGAGGGTCGGCCCCTCGATGGCCTCAGCCCTCGGCAACGTTTCCTCGCCGGTCGAGGGTTCGGCAGCCGGCGCGGTTTCAGTCACCTCGCTGCGCACGACTTCCTCGTCGCGGCGCGCCGGGGACGGTCTGCCCCGGCCGCGATGCCTGCGGGAGCGCCGGTCGGCCTCGTCTTCGGCGTCGCGCTGGGCGCGTCCTTCCTCGTCGATCAGCGCCTGCCGGTCGGCGACCGGGATCTGATAGTAATCGGGATGGATTTCGCTGAAGGCGAGGAAGCCGTGGCGGTTGCCGCCGTAATCGACGAAGGCGGCTTGCAGCGACGGTTCAACGCGCGTCACCTTCGCCAGATAGATATTGCCTCTTAGCTGCTTGCGCTGTGCGGTTTCGAAGTCGAATTCCTCGACGCGGTTGCCGCGCAGGACCACCACCCGGGTTTCCTCCGGATGGGTCGCGTCGATAAGCATTTTGTTGGCCATTGGCTAATCTCGTAAGGGCCGGCATGCCGTAGGCTCCGCGCCGCAGCGGCGACGGAGGACGGCGAGCCGCCCGTTTGTCGGTGAAGGAAACGGATCGGAAACTCCGGGTGCGGCAAACGGAAATCGGTCCGCCGGCCGGCGAGCGTTACCTGAACGCTGGCGAACCGATACGACCGAACCTCTTGCGCCTCGAACATGAACTCCAAACCGTGGTGGACGGCAGCGCTTAAGCCGCCGTGATTACTCTGAGCGCTCACGGTATCAGCGACGCTCCGGCGGCACGTATCGCTGCCGGCAGGCGCGCTGCAGGTAAGTTCCGGCTGCCCTGCTCCTTGAGGGTATCGCCTCGCTTATTCGTCCCGCATCTGGTCGGCGCGTTTTTGGGCGCCGGAACGGGCCGAAGCAGCGTCCGCCCGCTCCCGCTGTCGGGAGCCATCGCGGCGGACGTGGCGGATGCCCTGACGGGACACAACCGAAACCTTTGACCGTCAGCCTCTTCTTCATAAGGCCGCGGCTACGGAATTGGCAAGCTGCCTGTGGGATTAGGCCGATCGGGGAGCCCTCTGGGTACCCCCGGCCGACCGATCCCGGCACCCTGAATGTAGGCACTTAAGTTTCGATTAACCACGCCTGCCTAATGGAGTAAGACCAGCGTGGAGGGTTTTAAAACCGATGGCCGTGCGGGCAGCGAGCTGGGCTTTCCTCGGTCTCCTTTTCGCTGTGGCTGCGTCGGCGGTGGAGCGGCCGCCGGCGGCTTCGGGCGTCGATTCGTTTCCGGTCGCGACCGACGCGCGCCTCGCCGGCGATGAATCGCACACGCGGTTGGTGATGGATTTCAGCCGCACGATCGATCTGCACGCCTTTACGCTGGCCGATCCCTATCGGGTCGTCATCGACATCCCCCAGGTGATATTCCGGCTGCCGCCGAAGACCGGCGAGAGCGGCCGCGGCCTGATCAAGGCCTTTCGTTTCGGCTTGGTGATGCAGGGCGGCTCGCGCCTGGTCCTCGATCTCGCCAAGCCGGTGCGTATCGACAAGGCCTCGGTCATCGACGCCGCGGACGGTGCACCGGCTCGGCTGGTGCTCGATCTGGCGGCGACCGATCGCGAGAGCTTTTTGCGCAAGATTGCGCTGACTAACCGGCTGGCCGGCCCGGAACTGCCCCGCGCCGACCGGCCACAAGCAACGAGCGGCGATCCGCGGCCGCTCGTCGTGCTCGATCCCGGCCACGGCGGCATTGATACCGGCACCAAGTCGTCAGGCGGAGAACTGGAAAAGGACATTGTGTTGAACGTCGCGCTGCGCTTGCGTGACCGCCTCGAAAAAGACGGCAAATGCCGCGTGCTGATGACGCGGACCAACGACACCTTCGTGCCGCTGGCCGACCGCGTGCGCGTGGCGCGGGGCGCCGGCGCTTCGCTGTTCGTCTCCGTCCACGCCGACGCGCTACCGCGCCGGGAAGGCGATGCGCAGGGCGCGAGCGTTTACACGCTGTCGGAGACCGCCTCCGATTCGGAGGCGGCGCGGCTGGCCGAGAAGGAGAACCGAGCGGACGTGATCGCCGGCGTCGATCTCAAGACCGAGCCGGACGACGTTGCCGGCATCCTGATCGATCTTGCGGAGCGCGAGACCAAGAGCTTTTCCCTGCAGTTTGCACACAAACTGGTCGGCGAGTTGAAAACCGCGACGCGGTTACACAAGACCCCGCTGAAATCGGCGGGTTTCCGCGTCTTGCGGGCTCCGGACGTACCCTCGGTCTTGGTCGAGCTCGGCTACGTTTCCAATCGGCAGGACCTGCAATCGCTATTGTCCGAACCCTGGCGCAACCGGACGGTGGAAACGATCGCAAAGGCGATTGAGACTTACTTCGGGACCCATATGGCCGGCACCCGCGCCGGTGCGAACTGAGGCAAATCCGGCCTGACACGCGGCCTTAAGCGCGGCCGAATGGCCTCAGTTTGAACAAAAAACCGAGCGACGACACGCGATGCATGGCGGGGCTTTCGGCGGATTTGGGCCAAGAGTGTTACTCTGCATGTGCAGCGCCTGGCTGGGCGTGAACCGAGCGGGCGCGCGCCCGATCCGGGCGGGACATTCTCGATGAAAACCTTGCTGCGATTCCTGGGTTTTTTGTTCGCGGCGGGAACCATCTTGTTCGTCGTCGGCGTCGGCGCGGTTGCCGGCCTTTTATGGCACTATTCCAAGGACTTGCCGGAGTACTCTCAACTTCAGAATTATGAGCCGCCGGTGATGACGCGGGTGCATGCGGCCGACGGTTCGCTGCTCGCCGAATACGCCAACGAGCGCCGGCTCTATATTCCGATCCAGGCAGTGCCGAAACTCGTGATCCATTCCTTCCTCGCCGCCGAGGACAAGAACTTCTACGAGCATGGCGGGCTCGACTTCTCCGGCATCGCGCGCGCCGCGCTCATCTATGTGCAAAACTACGGCTCCAGCCGCCGCCCGCAGGGCGCCTCGACCATCACCCAGCAGGTAGCGAAAAATTTCCTGCTGTCGAGCGAGCTGTCGATTGCCCGCAAGATCAAGGAAGCGCTGCTCGCTTTGCGCATTGAGCGGACCTATTCGAAGGACAAGATTCTCGAACTCTATCTCAACCAGATCTATCTCGGCCTCGGCGCCTACGGCGTTGCCGCCGCGTCGTTGCTCTATTTCGACAAGTCGGTCCACGAGCTGACGATCGCCGAGGCCGCCTACCTAGCCGCGCTGCCCAAGGGTCCGAACAACTACAATCCGTTCCGCCGTCGCGACGAGGCGATCGCGCGCCGCAACTACGTCATCGACCGCATGGTCGAGGACGGCTACATCGCGGCCGAAGCCGGCGACAAAGCCAAAAAGGAGCCGCTCGCCGTCACCGTGCGGCCGACCGGAGCCCACACTTTCGCGGCCGAATATTTCGCCGAGGAGGTGCGGCGCTACATCTTCGAGAATTACGGGGAGAAGAAGCTCTACGAGGGCGGGCTCTCCGTGCGCACCACGCTCGACCCCAAGATTCAGGTGCTGGCGCGCAAGACCATGATCAACGGCCTGGTCAATTTCGACGAAACTCAAGGCTGGCGCGGCCCGGTCGGCAAGATCGACATTGACGGCGATTGGGGCGTCAGGCTCGGCGACGTGAAGTCGCTGTCCGATATCGATCCCTGGCGGCTCGCGGTGGTGCTCGAGGTGAACGACCAGTCGGCGCGCATCGGTCTGCAGCCGCCGCGTGACCCCGGCGGCGCTTTGGTCAAGGCCCGCGAAGTCGGCATCCTGCCGCTCGAGGGCGTCAAATGGGCGAAGCCGGCGAACGGTCCGGCAAAGCCGATCCAGCGCGTGGGCCAGGTGCTTTCGCCCGGCGACGTCGTTTACGTCGAGCCGGCGAAGGAGCAGGGCCAGTTCCGGCTGTGCCAGATGCCGGAGATTTCCGGCGCCATGGTGGTCATGGATCCGCACACCGGCCGCGTCCTGGCGATGGTCGGCGGCTTCTCCTACGACCTGAGCCAGTTCAACCGCGCCACCCAAGCGCTGCGGCAGCCCGGCTCATCGTTCAAACCGCTGGTTTATGCCGCGGCCATCGACAACGGCTATACGCCCTCGACCATCGTTCTCGATGCGCCACTCGAAGTCGACATGGGGCCGGGAGGCGGCGGCGTCTGGAAGCCGGAAAATTACGGCGGCAAGTTTTACGGCCCCTCGACGCTGCGCTTCGGCCTCGAACAGTCGCGCAACGTGATGACGGTGCGGCTGGCGCAGGACATCGGCATGCCGCTGATCGCAGAATATGCCAAACGGTTCGGCGTCTACGACGATCTGCCGCCTTACCTGTCCTACGCGCTCGGCGCCGGCGAGACAACGGTGCTGCGCATGGTCACCGCCTATTCGATGCTCGACAATGGCGGGCGGCGGGTGAAGCCCACCCTGATCGACCGCATCCAGGACCGCTACGGCCACACCATCTACAAGCACGACGAGCGCGAGTGCCGCGGTTGCGACGCCGACTCCTGGCACGACCAGCCCGAGCCGACGCTGGTCGACCGCCGCGAGCAGGTGATCGATCCGATGACCGCCTATCAGATCACCTCGATGATGGAGGGTGTCGTGCAGCGCGGCACCGCGACCGTAGTCCGCGATGTCGGCAAGCCGATCGCCGGCAAGACCGGCACCACCAACGAAGAGAAGGATGTCTGGTTCATCGGCTTCTCGCCCGACATCGTCTGTGGCGTCTACATGGGTTACGACAAGCCGCGCCACATCGCGCGGCTGGCGACCGGCGGTCACCTCGCGGCGCCGGTGGTCCGCGATTTCCTCAAAGTCGCGCTCACCGACAAGCCGCCAATCCCGTTCCGCGTGCCGCCCGGCATCAAGCTCATCCGCGTCGACGCCAAAACCGGCATGCGCGCCGCCCCGGGCGACACCCACGTGATCCTCGAAGCCTTCAAGCCCGGCACCGCGCCGCCCGACTCTTACTCGGTGATCGGGGCGGCGACCCCCGGCGGCGGCCCGCTGCAGGTCTCGCCCGACGCCGACCGTGCCGTCCGCACCGGTACCGGCGGATTGTATTGAGGACGGACGACAGATGGTAGAAGTGCTTTCAAACCGATATTGAAATCCGAGATCTGAAGTCTGATATCTCTCCTCTGTCCTCTGTTCTTCGATACCCATGCGCGCGGAAATCGAAACCATCGTCGCCGAGATCAAGCAGTCCGTCGGGCTGCTGAGGAGGCATCTTTGACGTCGACAAGGCGCGCGCGCGGCTTGCCGAGCTGAACCGGCAGGCCGAAGATTCCAACCTTTGGAACGATCCGCAGCGCGCCAGCCGCGTGATGCAGGAGCGCACCGCGCTCGAGGATCAGCTCAGCGCCATCGCACGCGTCGAACAGGAGCTCGACGATCAACTGACCATGATCGAGCTCGGCGAAGCCGAGAACGACCAAAAGGTCATTGCCGAAGCGGAAGCGGCGCTGCGCAAGCTCAAGGCCGAGGTCGCGCGCCGCGAGCTCGAGGCGCTGCTGTCCGGCGAGGCCGACGCCAACGACGCCTATCTCGAAGTGCATGCCGGCGCCGGCGGCACCGAGAGCCAGGACTGGGCCACCATGCTCTTACGCATGTATGTGCGCTGGGCCGAGCAGCACCGCTTCAAGGTCGATTACATCGAGGAGACGGCGGGCGAGGAGGCCGGCATCAAGTCGGCCACCATCGAGGTCAAGGGCCGCAACGCCTACGGCTGGCTCAAGACCGAGAATGGCGTGCACCGGCTGGTGCGCATCTCGCCGTTCGATTCCAATGCGCGCCGGCATACGTCGTTCGCCAGCGTCAATGTCTATCCGGTGGTCGACGACCGCATCAATATCGACATCAAGGAAGCCGACGTGCGCGTCGATACAATGCGCGCCGGCGGCGCCGGCGGCCAGCATGTCAACAAGACCGAATCCGCGATCCGGCTGACGCACATTCCGACCAACATCGTGGTGGTGTGCCAGAACGACCGCTCGCAGCATCGTAACCGCGCGCAGGCCTGGCAGATGCTGCGCGCCAAGCTTTACGAAGCCGAACTGAAGAAGCGTGAGGCGAAAGCCGCCGCCGACCAGGCCGCCAAGACCGATATCGGCTGGGGCCATCAGATCCGCTCCTACGTGCTGCAGCCCTATCAGATGGTCAAAGACCTGCGCACCGGCGTTGCCACCTCCAATACCGGCGCCGTACTCGACGGCGACATCGACCAATTCATGGAAGCGGCGTTGGCGCAGAAGGCGTTCGGTACCGAGGCGAAGGAAGTGGAGGATGTCGACTAGGCGTTGGTGCTGCGGCCGCTCAAGCAGCGGCTAATACTGCTCTCTTGACGGCCTGTGGCAGCGCGATCGGCCGAAAGAACATTTTTGGATAAAGGTAGTCGTCTCCGGACTCATCGACGATCCGGATCAGACCGTGTTTCTCTGCAGCTTGGTCACGAAGCGCGATATAGAGCTTCCTCTTCTCAAGCGACGCCGAGTATCCCTCGTTCTTGATGCAAACGACCAACTGTTTTGATTGGGGCTTTGGCACGGTTTTGGTTTTCACAGCAGGAACTATATTTTGAACTCTCAACGCCCGATTCCAGTTGCTTCATACCAGTGTAATTCAGCGAGATGAACAGAGCCATCGGCTAATCGAACGCGGGCAACCCCCTTGCGTTTGCGCCAGCGTGCGCGTCCGTAGATTCTACGTAATCGGGCGATTTCACGAATTCTAGAGCCTGTGGCGAACGTCTCGACTTCGGAAATCTCGCCGAGAATCTCGAACTGCATCAGTGGATGGTCTCAAAGCCGTTCGCTATGGTCAATGGCGCCATCCCTGCGATAGCGCCCCCCGACGGTGATATCGACGGAGTCCTCCTTCAGCCGGCGTATCCATAGGGGCCGCCCTTTTCGAGCGCGCGTTGATAAGCCGGCCGGGCGTGGATGCGCTCGAGGAAATCCATCAGTCTCGGCCGGGTCCGATCGAGGCCGGCGCGCGCCCGGGCCGTCTCAAGCGGAAAACTCAGCATGATATCGGCGGCGGAGAAGCGCTCGCCGACGAACCACGGCGCCGCGCTCAGCTCGCCCTCCAGATAGTCGAGGTGCAGCTTCAGCTGCGATCTCACGAAGGGTCTCGCCGGCAGCGCCAACAGGCCGAGCCGGTCGATGATAAGCTTGATGAGAAGCGGCGGCATCAATGAGCCTTCTGCGTAGTGCAGCCAGTATTTGTAGCGCCAATAAGGATCGGAATCCCGCGGCGGCGCCAAATCGGGTCCGTAGCGTTCGACCAGATATTCGACGATCAAGCCGGTCTCGGCGAACTTTTTTCCGTCGCCTTCGATGACCGGCGATTTGCCGAGCGGATGCACCCGTTTCAATTCCTTGGGCGCCAGCATTGTCGCCTTGTTGCGCTCATAGCGCACGACTTCGTAGGGCATGCCCAGTTCTTCGAGCAGCCAGAGCACGCGCTGACTGCGTGAATTGTTCAGATGATGGACTCGGATCATGGTATCCCCACAGACAGAAATGGCGGGCGAGCGGCACGGCGCCACTATTCGCTATTCCGGCTTCGTCCCAAAGGGCTATCCGCCGTTGAGCTTGGCGCCGGCGTTGAGGAATTTTTGCGGATCGACCGCCTCGCCATCAATGCGCGTCTCGTAATGCACATGCGGGCCGGTCGAGCGCCCGGTCGAGCCGAGGCGGCCGACGATCTGACCAAGCCGAACTTTGTCGCCGACATTGACCTCGATCTGCGAAAGATGGCCGTAGCGGGTTGACAGTCCATTGCCGTGATCGATCTCGACCATCTTGCCGTAGCCGCCGCTCCAGCCAGCCGTGGTGACCGTGCCGGCCGCAGTGGCGTGAACCGGATCGCCGGCATTGCCGCGAAAATCGATGCCGGTGTGCGTCGCCGCCAGATGCAGAAAGGGATCCATGCGCACACCGAAGCCCGAGCTGATGTCGATGTCGCCGCTCACCGGGACGCGCACGGGCACGGAAACGAGGGTGCGGCTGAGCTGTTCGGCCTGCGCGCGCGCGATATTCACGCGGACGAGCGTGCGCTCGAAGCCGTTGCCTTCGCCCGGCAGCTTGACGGGCACGAATGGGCCGCCGCTTGCCGGCGTCCGCGTGTCGAGAGTGAGGCCAAGGTCGGCCAGCAGGCTGCGCAGTTTGCGGGCTTTGCCTTCGTAGCGCTCCTGCATCCGGGCAAGCGCGGTGGTCTGCCGCCGTTCGACCCGATCGAGCGAGGCCTCGATGCGCGAGAGCTTGGAGTCCATATCGGCCCTTTTGTCCCCCTTGCGGCTTCCTGGCGCCAGATCGGGCTCGAGCGACGAGCCGCGGTCGAGACCCCGCGCCGCGGGCCGGGTCGAGCCGGTCGTTATCGGGTCGGTGATGCCGCCCAGCGCCGCCGCCCGCGACTCCAGCGTTGCTTGCCGGCGCAACAGATCATCGAGTTTTTGCTCGAACTGCTCCTGATCGAGCAGCTGACGGCTGGTGGTGCGGTCGATCCTGGCACGCAATTCGGCGATGCGATCTTCGTAGGCGTATTGCTGCTCGTGCTGGCGCGCCACGACGCTCCGCAACAGATCGTCGCGGAAGGCGAAATAGGTCGCGGTCGCGACCGACCAGCCGGCCATGATGACGACGCTGCCGACGGCGATCCAGAACGCGACCGGTCCGAACCTGATCTGCCGTCCGGCATAGGCGATCGTATAGCCGGCGGCGGCTCGGGTCCCGCTCCGCGGTCGCGAAACAGGGCTGGTGCCGGCATGATGCGCGGTGTGCCCTGACCGAACCGCTTGCCACCAGAACATCGACACTCCCCGACACGGGCCGGTGACAGGGCCGGCCGGGAGTGGATTTGAGCGGTCTATGGTTAATTTTCAGGAAATCGCGGCAGGCATTTTGCGGACTTGGGTAAATGCTGTGGTAACTAATAGCGTGATCCGGGACGCTGTTCCGCAGAGATCCGCACAAACAGCCCTCACAGCGCGCGGGCGGCCGCGAGCACTTCCTCGGCGTGACCGGTCACTGAGACTCTCGGCCAGACGCGGGCGACGCGTTGTTCGGGGCCGATCAGCACCGTTGTCCGCACGATCCCGATGAACTTGCGCCCGTACATCGACTTTTCCTGCCAGACGCCATAAGCCTCGAGCATGCGGTGCTTCTCGTCCGAAGCAAGCGCGATCGCGAGCTTGTGCTTGGCCTTGAATTTATCCTGCGCCGGAACCGGGTCCGCGGAAACACCGAGAATCTCGGTGCCGGCTTTGCTGAAGACAGCCTTCAGGCGGGAAAAGTCGATCGCCTCCTTGGTGCAGCCGGAAGTGTCCGCTCGCGGATAAAAATAGAGGACGAGCTTGCTCCCGGCAAAATCGGCAAGCGAAATACTGCCGCCGCCGTCGCGGGGGAGGGTGAACGCCGGCGCCATCGCGCCGGGGCTGAGCTCGCGGGGCATATGCCTTCCTTTCGACGCTTTCCGAGGGGCATCCTCGACTGCGAGCATACGCGCGCGGGTGGACGGGGTCGATCAGCGCCCGCGATTTCGGCTTCGTCGGCGAGCATGGGGATTGAAGCTCCGACGGGGACGCCGCCACACCCAAGAGGAGCTTTCCAATCGGAAAACCACCGGAAAATCATTAGTTTGTTTGTGTCTCTTGATCCGAAATTCGGATCAGGGTGGCACGCGTGGACCGGCAAGTTTCGCGATCGGGATACCGGTGTGGCCTGACGGCGGATCGTTCTGAAGGCACCGCGGACGAGGGGACGCCCGAAGGGGCATGACAAACCAGGACAGGCAGAACGCGGCGGCTCCGCAAGGGGACAGGGTCGTTCCCCTGCGTCGACCGGCGCGCTTGAGCGCGATTGACGGAGGGGAACGTCCGCGCGGCCAGGGACCGCTGTCCCGCTCGCGCCGCTTCTTCGGACGCCACCGGCGCTTCCTGCGGCGCTCCGGGATCGGGATTGGCGTCGCGGTGGCGCTGGTGACTGTGGGCTGCCTCGCTCTGTGGTGGCGGCTTGCCAGCGGACCCATTCAGCTCGACGTCGTCACGCCCTGGCTCGCTTCCGCCATCGAGGAGAATTTCGGCAGCAGTCGTCACGTCGAAGTCGGCGGCACTCAGATCGAGCGCACCGAGAACGGCGGCACGGCCGTTCGCATCCGCGACATCATCGTGCGCGACGCCGACGGTACGGTGGTGGCGAGTGCGCCGAAGGCCGAGGTGCGCGTCTCCGGCATGAGCCTGTTGAGCGGCCACATGCGCGCCGAAAGCCTCAATCTCGTCGGCGCGGAAATGGCCGTGCGGATCGAGCAGAATGGCAGCGTTACCATCTTCGCCGGCGCCGACAAGCGTCCGATTGCCACGGCTGCGGTTCCGGTCAGCGCCGCCTCGCTCCTGTCCAGACAGGAAAAACTGCAAGGGGCCGCGCGAACGGCAGCCACGGCTTCGACTCGCGCTGCCGCGGCGCTCGCCACCGCCCAGTCGACGGAGCCGCAACCCGCGCCGCCCCGTCAGGCCCACGATATCCTCGCCGCGCTGTTATCCTGGATCGACGGCATCGGCGAGACCGGACTCGACGGCCATGACTTGCGCGAGCTTGGGCTCAAGAACGGCAACCTGACCGTAGACGACGAACGCACCGGCAAGCACTGGAACTTCCAGGATATCAGCCTCAGCGTCGAGCGGCCGCATGGCGGCGGCATCGTGCTGACCGTCGGCTCGGACAATCCGGCGCGGCCATGGGTGCTCACCGCCTCGATCAAGCCGACGCGGAAAGGTTTCCGCAAAGTGGAGCTGGAAGCGCGCCGCGTCTTGGCGAGCGACCTTTTCCTGGCCGCTCGCCTTGGCGACGGCAACCTGAAAACCGATATACCGCTGTCGGCGCGCGTCAGTGGCGAGATCGGCCCGGATGGCGTGCCGCAAGCTTTGTCGGGCCGCATCGTCGCCGACGCGGGCTCGATCAGCGAGGCCAACGACGACAATGGGCGCATCGCCATCGAGCGCGCCGAGTTCAAGCTCAATTGGGACGCCGCCAACCGCGTCCTGTCGGTGCCGTTCCAGATTTTATCCGGCGGCAACCGCTTCACGCTCATTGGGCAAATTGAAGCGCCGGAGGAAGCGAGCGGCATCTGGTCATTCAAGATCGGCGGCGGCACGGTTGTGCTGACCGCCGCCGGCGCACCAAATGAGCCCGTGGTCCTCGACCGCATCGCGGTGAGCGGCCGTTACGATGCGACGACACGCCGCTTTGTTGTCGACGAGGGCGATGTCGGCAATATCAACGTTGGCGTCGCTCTCTCCGGGGCGGTGGATTTTTCCAGCAGCGATCTTCGCCTCAGGGCGGGCGTCGCCGGCACGCGCATGCCGGTCGATTCCCTGAAGAAGCTGTGGCCCGTTTTCATCGCGCCCAAGGTGCGCGAGTGGTTCAACGAGCGCCTTACCAGTGGCACGCTCGAGCGCATTGTCATCGCCGTGAACGCGCCGTTCGAAACGCTGAAGGAGGGGGGCCCGCCGGTTCCCGACGACGGATTGTCGATCGAAGCGCTGGGAACGGGCTGCGTGATCCGGCCGGTGGACGGTCTGCCGGCGCTGCGCGATGCCGACCTCAACGTGCACATTGCCGGGCGCGACGTGACCATCGCGGTCAATAAGGCCACGGCCGATCTGCCGTCCGGCCGCAAGCTCGTCCTGTCGTCCGGCGTGTTCGAGGTGCCCGACACGGCACCGCACGCGCCGCCGGCGCACGTCCGCTTCAAGCTTGACGGGCCGATCCCGGCGGCCGCCGAACTCCTGCGCATGGACCGCTTGCGCGAAGTGGCCGACGCTCCGTTTGACCCGGCGGCGATCCGCGGCACCATGAGCGCGCTGGTGACGCTCGGCATGCCGCTCAAGTCCGACCTGCCGCCGGGCTCGACCAATTACGCGATCACGGTCGATGCCGCGAATTTTTCCGCCGACCGCATGATCATGGGGCAGAAGGTCGAAGCGGCGCTGCTGCGGGCAAGCGCCACGCCGCAGGGCTTCCAGCTCAAGGGCGATGTTAAGATCGGCGGCACGCCGGCCAGTCTCGAATACCGCAAATTGCGCAACGAGCCGGACGCCGAAATCAACATCCAAGGCATGCTGGACGAAGCGGGGCGCAACAGTCTCGGCTTCGATGCGGACAATACGATCAGCGGCGCCATCCCGATTCGGCTCTCCGGCCGCGTCGCCACCACGTCCGATCGCGAGGGCCGCTTTGCCGTCGAGGCCGACCTCACGCCGGCGCAGATCGACGGACTGTTGCCGGGATGGGCGAAGCCGTCCGGCAAGCCGGCGCGCGCCACCTTCACGCTGGCGACCAAGCCGCAGTCGATCCGCATCGAGGATCTCCTGATCGAGGGCGCCGGCGGCGGCGTCAAGGGAACCATCGAGCTCGACGGCTCCGGGCAGGTACAAGCGGCCAATTTCCCGGCCTACGGCTTTTCCGACGGCGACCGCGCCAGCCTCAAGGCCGAACGCACGCCGGATGGAGCACTGCGCGTGGTCATGCGCGGCGACGTCTATGACGGCCGCGGCTTCGTCAAGACCGCGGCCGGTGGCGCTTCGCCGAGCACACCCTCGAAACGGCAGCCGATGGACATCGACCTCGATGTGAAACTCGGCGCTGTTGTCGGCTTCAACGGCGAGGCGTTGCGCAGTGTCGACGTCAAGATGACGCGCCGCGCCGCCGAGATTCGCAGTTTCGGCCTGACCGCCAAGATCGGGCGCGAAGCCACGCTCGCTGGCGATCTGCGCGGGCGGGCCGGCGGGCGCCAGGTGATCGACCTGGAAAGCAGTGATGCCGGCGCTTTCTTTCGCTTCACCGACATCTACTCGCGCATGACCGGCGGGCAGATGGCGCTGGCGATGGAATCGCCGTCGGCGGATAATCCGGTGCAGCAGGGCGTTCTGCGAGTGCAAAATTTTGCGGTCCACGACGAGGCGCAGCTCGAGCGCGCCGTCTCCAACGGCGCGCAGCGGCAGCGCAATGGCCTCGAGTTCACCGGCATGCGGGTCGAGTTCAACCGCATGCCCGGCCGCGTCACGCTGCGCGAGGGCGTGGTGCGCGGACCGATGCTCGGCGGCACCATTGACGGATCGGTCGATTACACGCGCGACGAAGTGCACATGCGCGGCACGCTTGTTCCGCTGTACGGTCCCAACAATTTGCTCGGACAGATTCCGATAGTCGGGCTATTCATGGGTGGGGACAAGGAGGGTTTGCTCGGCATCACTTACGAGGTGGTCGGCCGGCCGGGCAACCCGGTGCTGCGCATCAATCCGATTTCGGCGCTGGCGCCGGGACTGCTGCGCAAGGTGTTCGAATTCCCCGCCAACAACGACAACAACACCGACAATATCGGCGACACCGGTGCCGTCGGCACCGGCCGTTAGGTTTCTCAAACCGGCTTGAGCAGGACGTGGCCCTTGCGGCCGAGCGAAGTCTTCTGAGCTCACTCTGACTTGAGGATAAGAATTCCCCGCTTTTTATTCCCCAGTCTTAGGAGCGTCCGTCCGTCCGGACCAAAATCCTCATATCGGAATTTATAGCCGATGTCAGTTATCTTTTGATCGCCAACATGAATAACTCCATCTTTGATGAATTGACGCGCCTGAGCGTTGGAGCTTGTGAAGCCTATCTGCGTATTTGCGGTAAGGATGCCATCGCCAACTTTTACAGTGAGGGTGGGCAAATTCTCTCCCATGCCACCTTCTTCAAACGTCTCACGCGCTGTTCTCTCGATGCTTTTTGCAATCACAGAATCGTAAACTAGGGTGGTTACCTCGGTAGCGAGGACCTTTTTTGCTTCATTGATCTCTTGGCCACTCAGTGCCGCAAGTCGATCGATTTCAGTCAGAGGTAACGTTGTAAAAAGTTTTAGGAACCGACCAACGTCGGCATCCTCAACGTTCCGCCAGTATTGCCAAAATTCATACTGACTCGTCATTCTTGGATCGAGCCACACCGCGCCGGCCGCGGTCTTGCCCATCTTGGCGCCCGCGGCGGTGGTGATCAGTGGCGCGGTCAGCGCGAAGAACTGCGCGCCGTGCAGCCGGCGGCCGAGATCGATGCCGCTGACGACGTTGCCCCACTGGTCGGAGCCGCCCATCTGCAAGACGCAGCCGTAGCGCTGGTGCAGCTCGACGAAATCGTAGGCCTGCAGGATCATGTAATTGAATTCGAGAAATGACAGTTCCTGCTGGCGCTCGAGCCGCAGCTTCACGGAGTCGAAAGCCAGCATGCGGTTGATGGAAAAATGGCGGCCGATGTCGCGCAGGAAATCGACGTAATTGAGCGAGTTGAGCCAGTCGGCATTGTTGGCCATCACGGCGTTATGTCTAACCGATGAAAATCTCGCCAGGACTTCGGGCGATAAATTTGGTGGTGCTTTGAATGCCGCGTGGAGACGAGCGGCAGCAGACTTAGACATTTTCCCACGCGTAATCGCTCGGTTTATGTCTTCTCGTTCTATTGGCGTGAAGTTTTCTCCTTTTTTTCGAAATCGGAGAAAATTAGAGAAGATTATCCGTATGCCACTCAGATTTTGTTCGATGTCGTCTTCGGAAAGAATCTTGCGGCTCTCGTCCTTGCCGGACGGATCGCCGACGCGGGTGGTGCCGCCGCCCATCAGCGCGATCGGCCGATGGCCGGTCTGCTGCAGCCAGTACAGCAGCATGATCGGCAACAGCGAGCCGATATGCAGCGATGGCGCGGTGCAGTCGAAACCGATATAGCCGGTGATTATTGACGTCCGCGCGAGCGCGTCGAGCGCCTCGGGTTCCGAGACCTGATGGATGAAGCCGCGGTCGGCGAGAACGTTGAGGAAGTCTGACTTGTAGGTGCTCATCGGGTTCCGCGGTATCAAGCGCCGCTCGCCGCGGCGGCGGCGCAGGTGTAACAGGTCCGGCAACCGATTCAACCGGGAAGGCAGCCATGGTGGCGGATGTGCCGGCACAATCTTCCCCGCAATCGCCGCCGGTTTTGGCGATCGGGCTGATGAGCGGCACGTCGCAGGACGGCATCGACGTGGCCCTGATCGAGACCGACGGCGAGGCCGTCACCCGGTTCGGGCAGACGGCGTACCGGCCCTATAGCAAAGACGAGCGCGCGCTGTTGCGCAGCGCCGCCGCGGCGGCGACGAATTTGACCGACCGCACCGCCAGACCGGGCGTCATCGCCGAAGCCGAGCAGCGCCTGAACGCCGCGCACGCGGAGGCCGTGGAAACGTTTCTCGCCGCCAACGGCGTCGCGGCGGACGCCGTGACCGTGATCGGCTTCCACGGACAAACAGTGCTGCAGCGGCCCGAGCGCGGTCTCACCGGCGACGGCAGTTTGCTGGCCGCCCGGCTTGGCGTTCCCGTGGTCTACGATTTTCGCGCCGTCGACGTGGCGGCCGGCGGGCAGGGCGCGCCGCTGGCGCCGGTGTTTCACCGAGCGCTTGTGCGGCGGTTGGATGTTGCGCCACCCGTTGCGGTGCTCAATATCGGCGGCGTCGCCAACGTCACCTTTATCGACGGCGAGGATCTGATCGCCTGCGATACGGGACCGGGCAATGCTTTGCTCGACGATTTCTTGCGGCTGCGCACCGGAAAACTGCTCGACACCGACGGCCGCGCCGCGGCGGCCGGTGTCGTCGACGAGACCGCCGTCGCCCGCGTCCTGGCGCATCCGTTCTTCGGAAAACCGCCGCCGAAATCGCTCGACCGCAACGATTTCCGCGGCTGGGTCGGCGCGGCGCTGGACGATCGCAGCGTCGAGGACGGCGCGGCGACGCTGACCGCGCTCGCAGCGGTCGCGCGCATCCTGCCGCTGCTGCCGCGCGCGCCGAAAACCTGGATCGTCGCCGGCGGCGGCGCGCGCAACCCGACGCTGATGCGCATGCTGAGGGAGCGCCTGGCGCCGGCGCGCGTCGAGACCGGGCATGAGGCCGGCTGGTCGATCGATTCGCTCGAGGCGCAAGCGGTTGCCTATCTCGCCGTGCGCAGCATCCGCGGCTTGCCGCTCACGCTGCCGGCGACGACCGGCGCGCCGCGTCCGCTCACCGGCGGCGTGCTGGCAAGGCCGTGACAGAACCAGGCTTGTAAGGCGTAAGACGGTAAGCCATATTACAGCGATGAACCGCCAAGTTCACACCCCGTCCGCCTTTTCCAAGGTTTCGGTCAAGAACCAGACCGTAATCCCCCGCGCGGTGCGCAAGCGTCTCGGCCTCAAACCGGGCGACAGGCTGCGCTATCGCCTGACCGAGAACGGCGTGCTGCTCGACAAGGCGCCGCCAAGTGAAACGGACGATCCGTTTGCGTCATTCTCCGAATGGTCGAGCGAAGCCGACGAGAAAGCTTATGGGAACTTATAATCGCATTAGTCGATTACCGCGCCGAGCGGGGGCATGACGGAGCCTGTTCCGAAATTCGAACCCTTCGACGTGATCGTCGTGCCGTTTCCTTACGTCGATCGGCTCGCCGAGAAGCGTCGTCCCGCCCTTGTCATCTCGAACCGCAAGCTCACGGTTCACGGCGTCGTTTGGGTGGCGATGATTACCAGCGCCGCCAATCCGCCCTGGTCGTGCGATGTCGCGATCACCGATCTCAAGCGCGCCGGATTGCCGGCGGCGTCAGTGGTCCGGCCGGCGAAGATCGCCTGCATCGAGCCGAGCCGGATCGAGCGGCGCGTCGGGCGGCTCGACAAGTCCGCGGCGCGAAACGTCGGGCAGAGATTGCGCGGTTTCCTGGGATGATGGGAAAAAGCGGGCGGGCACAGGCGGGAAGCGCCGTGCCCCCTCACGCCGCGCTGTTGCGCCGGTCGCCGGTCTTGCCGAGCCGCTTGTCGAGATAGGCGCTGATCGAGCTCATCAACGGCTCGATCTTGCCGTCGAAGAAGTGGTTGGCGCCGGCAATGACCTTCTGCTCGATGACGATGCCCTTCTGGGTCTTGAGCTTCTCGACCAGCGTGGTGACGTCGCGGTGCGGCACCACCGCGTCCTTGTCGCCGTGAATGATCAGGCCGGAGGAAGGGCAGGGGGCAAGGAAGGAAAAGTCGTAGAGGTTCGCCGGCGGCGCGATCGAGATGAAACCCTCGATCTCCGGCCGGCGCATCAGAAGCTGCATGCCGATCCAGGCGCCGAACGAGAAGCCGGCGATCCAGCAGCTGCGCGCTTCCGGGTTGACCGACTGCGCCCAGTCGAGCGCGGCGGCGGCGTCGGAGAGTTCGCCGATGCCGTGGTCGAAGCCGCCTTGGCTCCGGCCGACGCCGCGGAAGTTGAACCGCAGCGCGGAAAAGTTCCGGTGCACGAAGGCGTAATAGAGCTGGTACACGATCTGGTGGTTCATGTTGCCGCCGAATTGCGGATGCGGGTGCAGCACGATGCCGATCGGCGCGTTCTTTTGCCGCGCCGGGTGATAGCGACCCTCGATGCGGCCTCCCGGTCCGGTGAAAATGACCTCAGGCATGTCTTGTGACCTCAATCTAGCGTGCGCCGGGCTCGCTCCTTGACCTTCCCGGCGGCGCGGGAAGGGTGGGGAAGAGGGCGGCGCTTGACGGCGCCGAAAGGCGAAGGTTAAGTCTCTAAAACCATTTCAGATTTTGGAAATGGCGGCGGTCGGCGCAGCGCGCAAGGGCTGGGCCGCGACTTCTAGCA
>Ga0187871_10001649_pt1 | contig 19120 bp, 15 predicted proteins | sample June2016WEW_16_1_FD_132988 | JGI IMG/M metagenome (GOLD analysis project Ga0187871, IMG submission 132988) | Peatland microbial communities from SPRUCE experiment site at the Marcell Experimental Forest, Minnesota, USA - June2016WEW_16_10 | ecosystem: Environmental > Terrestrial > Soil >...
CGCCGCCAGCGTCAGCGCCACGGCGCCGAAAGCCAGTGGGTCGCTGGCCTTCACACCGAAGAGCAAGCTGGAGAGCAAACGTGTCAGGCCGAACGCGGCCGCCAGCCCAACCGCCAGTCCGATAGCCGCCAGCAGCAGGCCGCGCCTGAGCACCATCCGCAACATGTCGCCGCCGCTGGCCCCCAGCGCCACGCGGATGCCGATCTCCTGGGTCCTCTGCTCTACGGAGTAGGACATCAATCCGTAGATTCCGAGGGCGGCCAGTAAGAGGGCCGTCGCCGCGAAAATCGTCAGGAGCGTCATATTGAAATCCTGGCGGGCGGTCGATTCCGAGATCACCTGCTCCATGCTTCGGAACTTGGACACCGGCAGTTGCCCGTCGACGGAGCGAAACTCTTTCTGAATCGCGGCGGAGAGCGCCGTCGGCTCCTGGGTCGTGCGGACTACCCAACTGAGCGGCAGCACTTTGTTCGCAAGCTGCGTGAGCCCATCGGTAATCTGGCTGGCCGGCACATACATCACCCCCTGATCGGAATCCTTCAGCCCGTTTTCGCGCACGTTTCCGACGATGCCTACGACCTCGCGCGCGGGCTCCTCGAATTCGGGTCCCAAGCCCTTGCCGATCGTCATGCTCTGGCCGATCGGATCTTCTTTCTGCCAGTACTTCTTCGCCATCGCCTCGTTGATCACCACCACGCGCGCCGAATTCCCGGAATCGTGTTCGCTGAAAACACGGCCTCGAAGGAGAGGAATCTTAAACGCGGAAAAATAGTGCGCGGAGACGGAACGCCACTGTTCGTCGCCGTTGTAGGTGTTTCCCTTGGCGGGCGGTTTGCCGGCGATGTTGAACGGAAGGTCGATGCCCCCCTCGATGGGGAGCATAATGGCGGTAGCGGCGAATTGCACCCCCGGCAGGCTCTCCAGGCGGGGAGTCATTTGGCGGATCAGGTTGTCCACCTTGGCGGTGGCTGCATAGCCGCCCCCGGAAAGCGACGTCCGCAGCGTGAGAACATGGTGCGGATCGAAGCCTGGATTCACCGCGCGCAAGCTGGCGAAGGTGCGGATCATAAGCGCCGCGCCCACCAGCAGGATCACAGCCAGGGCAATCTCGCTGACCACCAGAAAACTGCGGGCGCGGTTTTGATGGCGGCCGGTTCCCGCGCGGCCGCTGGTGTCTTTGAGCGATGAATTAACATCCAGCCGGGAGACGTGCACGGCCGGAAACAGTCCAAAGAGGATGCCCGTGGCAAAGGCCACGGCCAGGGTGAAGCCGAGCACCCGCCAGTCGAGTGCGGTCACCCCGCCGGAGGATTGCAAGTTGTCGCTGATGTGCGGCAAATCGCCGGGTGCGATCGCCAGGAGTGCGCGCACCCCCACTGCCCCGATCAGGAAGCCGAGAACGGCGCCGCCCAAAGCGAGCATGACGCTCTCCGTCAGCAGTTGCCGCACGATGCGCAGGCGGTTGGCGCCGATGGCGGTGCGGATGGCCATTTCCCTCTGCCGGGTGGACGCACGCGCAAGCTGCAGGTTGGCCACATTCGCGCATGCGATCAACAGCACGAAGCCTACCGCTCCGAAAAGGATCATCAAGGGCTGTTTCACGTCGCCTACTTGCGCTTCCTGCAACGGCGCCATCGCCACACTCTCAGTCTTATCCATCCACATGGGATTGGCTCGCCGGAATCGCTCGCCCACGACCTTCATCTGGGCCCTGGCGGCTTTCAGGGTCACGCCCGGCTTGAGGCGCCCGGCGACCGACAGATAATGTCCCTGGTTGGTGCTATTGGGATCGGCCTGTAAAGGGATGAAGACGTCGGCCGGGGGATCGGGCTTAAAGGTGGCGGGCAGCACCCCCACCAACATAGTCGGTTCTCCGGCGATCTGGATGGGCGTGCCCACCAGCCGGAGGTCGCCGCCGAAGCGCCGGCTAAAGAGTTGATAGCTGATGACCGCGACCTTCGGCCCATTCGGTACGTCCTCCTCGGGCGTAAACGTGCGCCCGAAAACCGGCGAAACACCGAAGACCCGGAAGTACTCCGAGGATACATGGATCCCCTTCACCTGCTCGGGATGGTCGCTACCGCCGATGTTCATCCCAGGGCCGGTGAAGTCGTAAGCGGCCATGGATTCAAAAACGTCGTTCTTCTTCCAGGCGTTGAACTTGGGGATGGAACTCGAGGCGCGGCCCTGGTAATCGGGAAAACCGCGCACTACCTGCATAATCCGGTCGGGCTCGGGATAGGGCGGCGGTTTGAGCAGTACTTGGTTGATGACCGAGAAGATCGCAGTGTTGGCCCCTATCCCCAGGGCTAACGCCGAGACCGCAATAGCGGTGAAAGCGGGACTCTTGCGCAACACGCGCCATGCATGCCGCAGGTCCGCGAACAGGCTCTCCATGCCTGAATTACGTTCGCGGCGGGCAAAGAGTTCCATTATCTCGATGTTTTTCTGGGCGCCGGACGAGCCGGTGCTGGCCCTGCGGCATGAGTGAGGCGGCTTAAGAGCAAGCCGCGGTGAACCCCGCGTGGCGCACGCTTCAGCGTGCCGGGGCGACCTTCAGTTCGGCCTGCCTGCCCCGCGGTGAACCCTACGACGCCTTAACTTTCCCGGCGAATTTATGGCGGAACTTCTGGACCTTCGGCGCCACCACGTATGTACAGTAAGGCTGCTGCGGATTGTGGGCGAAGTATTCCTGATGATAGTCTTCGGCGGCGTAGAACGTGGTGGCGGGCGCCACTTCGGTGACGATCGGATCGCGGAAAGCCTTCTCGGCCGTCAATTCGCGAATCACCTGTTCGGCGGTGGCACGCTGCTCGTCGGAGTGATAGAAGATGGCCGAGCGGTACTGCGTCCCGGCATCGTTGCCCTGGCGATTGAGCGTGGTCGGATCGTGGATGGCGAAGAAGACTTCGAGGATGTCGCGGAAGGATGCCACATCCGGATCGAAGGTCACCTGGACAACCTCGGCATGGCCGGTAGAGCCGGTGCAGACATCGCGATAGGTCGGGTTCGGCTGACGCCCCCCCGTGTATCCGGACTCCACGGAAAGCACGCCCTCCATGTCGTCGTACACGGCTTCCAGACACCAGAAGCATCCCCCGGCTAGCGTGGTGGTTTCGCGTTTGGACATATTCTCAGGGTAGCGTACCGCCGCGAGTCTAACTCAAGCCTTCCAGGTACTGGAAGCTCTTGCGCAGCGACTCGATGGGGTCGCCGGGCGTCTCATCCTGCTCGACGAAGTAATGTTTGACGCCGGCCTGCTTGGCGGCGCGGATGACCGCGGGAATGTCGACGGCGCCGTCGCTCAGATCGTGGAATGCCGTGCGCGGGATCATTTCATTGAAACGCTGCGGGGTGCCCGTCGCCACATTCTTCAAGTGAACCAGGGGGATGCGCTCCCCATACTGTTTCAGGACGGCTACCGGATCGGCGCCGGCTACGCGTGCCCACATCACGTCGAGTTCGAGGCTGACGAGCTTCGGGTCCGTGGACTTCATCAGCACATCCAGCAGCCTTCCCTCCGCTGTGGGCTGGTATTCGAATGCGTGATTGTGATAACAGAGGCGCATGCCGGATTTGAGCGCCAGTTCGCCGGCGGTGTTGAGCGTCTCGCCGAGCTTGCGAATCATTTCAACTCCGCCGCGGTCGCTCGGGTCGATCCAGGGACAGACGACATATTCGAAGCCGTGCTTCTTGGCATCCTCGAGCGCCGCCGGCAGTTTGGCGGGTTCGTGGATGAAGAAGCGTTGGTCGAGATGAACGCTGATAGGGGTCAGCGACGTCTGTTTCAGGCTGGGCCAGACCTCGTCAAGGCCATCCGCCGTGCATTCCACTTCGCGATAACCGATCTGCTCGATGGCGCGCAAGGTTTCCAGCGGATGCTTGGGCAGCACTTTGCGCACGGTGTAGAGCTGCACGCCGACCACAGGCAAGGCGCGGGCGTGGAGGGTAGCGGCCGTAGTGACGGCGGCGGTAGCAAGAAAAGAACGGCGGGATATCGAGTGCATGCTCCCATGTTATAGCGAAGCGCCCCCTTATAGTTTCCCCCAGAGACGACAACCGATTCGTGCGTGCCCATCCACCCTCCAGTTGCTATTCCGGCTCCAAAAACGCAAACTGTAGAGGTAATGGCCTCTAAAGTCCGCAAAGCCGTGTTTCCGGCGGCGGGTCTGGGCACCCGCTTTCTCCCCGCCACTAAGGCCCAGCCGAAGGAAATGTTGCCCCTCGTCGACAAGCCGCTGATCCAGTATGGCGTCGAGGAAGCCCTCCACTCCGGGATTCAGAACATTATTATCGTCACCGGCCGCGGCAAGAGCGCCATTGAGGATCATTTCGACGTCAGCTTCGAGTTGGAAAACATGCTCGAAACGCGGGGCAAGAAGGACCTCCTGTCGATCGTGCGCAACGTTTCCGACATGATTAATGTGGCCTATACGCGCCAGAAGGAAGCCCTGGGGCTCGGCCACGCCGTCTTGCGCGCCATGGAACTGGTGGGGCAGGAGCCTTTTGCGGTGGTGCTGGCGGACGACGTAATCGACGCCGAAACGCCTTGCTTGCGCCAATTGCTGGACGTCTATGAGTTCTTCTGCTCGCCGGTGGTCGCGGTGATGGAAGTCCCGCCGGAGAACATTTCCGCTTATGGCGCGATCGACGCGGAGCCGATTTCGCATAATGGCTGCCGCGATCGCGTGTTCCGCGTACGCGACCTGGTGGAGAAGCCCAAGCCGTCGGAGGCGCCTTCCAATCTGGCTATCATCGGCCGTTATGTGCTGATCCCGGAGATTTTTCAATCCTTACAGGCGATCGAACCGGGCTCGGGGTCGGAAATTCAATTGACCGATGCGCTACGCCATCTGCTGCGCACAAGGCCAATATACGCGTACCGGTTCGAAGGTACCCGTTACGATGCCGGCGACAAACTCGGATTTCTTAAGGCCACCGTGGAATTCGCATTGCGCCGGCATGACCTCGGAGGCCCCTTCCGGGAATACTTGAAGAGTCTTGCTCTTTAGTTTCAATTGTTTGCAAATATAGTAACGGGCGTACTAGAAAACTAATGAAAAGTTATTGCACCTGCTAGTGGTGGGTGGTACGATTGTTCGGCGGTTTCCTATTACCGCTGGTCCTCGGATTGATGGTTGAAACAATACTGATCCTTTCATTTTCGTTGGCGCTTTTTATTTATTGGTTCCGGTATTCCGTTCTTTTGCTGTTGAGCGAAGAACAGGCGGAAGGGCACACCAAGGTAATCGACCAGTTGAGCGTACTGGAAACCCGGGAAGCCTTGCGGCACGCCCAGGGAAATCTGCCGATGGACCGCCTGCAGCGGGCCATCGATAACGATTATCGAATGCTCCGCTATCTGCTGGATCATGCCGCGGGCATGGATCTCGTGCCATTCGAGCAATATCTGCTGATCCTGGACTACCGGATCATGCAGGCGTGGTATCGCATCAGGCCAAACCGGCGGGCCCTGGACGAGATGGCCGGAGTCGTAACCTACATTGCCTACAAGATGGGCGAACGATCCGCCAGTTTTTCGCAAGCCTAGGTCGCGCCGGCTTCGAAGCCTCTTCCCGGCCATCCAACCTCCCTCCCTCACCGCCCGCCATTGCAATCTTGACACTTTAGTACAGATTTAGCATCCTAGTAGAAGAGCCTAGATTTCCAGGAGAACTCCGTGAGCACCTCAGCCAATACCATCGAGACCTTTGCAAATCAGGAATATAAGTGGGGTTTCGTCACCGAAATCGATGCCGATACCGTTCCACCCGGCCTGAACGAAGACGTTATCCGCCTGATTTCAAAGAAGAAAAATGAGCCCGAGTTCATGCTGGAGTGGCGCCTCAAAGCTTACCGGCACTGGCTCACGATGCAAGAGCCCACCTGGGCCAACATCCATTACCCGCCCATCGATTACCAAGCTATCAGTTACTACGCGGCTCCCAAAACCAACCTCAATCGGCCGAAAAGCCTCGACGACGTCGATCCGGAATTGTTGCGCACCTATGAAAAACTGGGCATCCCGCTACAAGAACGCGAACTGCTCGCGGGCGTGGCAGTGGACGCGGTGTTCGACAGCGTCTCGGTAGCCACTACGTTTAAGGCAAAGCTGGGCGAGATGGGCATCATTTTCGGATCCTTCTCCGAAGCCGTTCAGGAACACCCCGATCTGATTCGGAAATATCTCGGCTCGGTAGTGCCTTCCTCGGATAACTTCTTCGCGGCGCTGAACTCGGCGGTCTTCAGCGACGGTTCCTTTTGCTACGTACCGAAGGGCGTTCGCTGCCCCATGGAGTTGTCCACTTATTTCCGCATCAACGCCAAGAATACCGGCCAATTCGAGCGCACGCTGATCATCGCCGACGAGGGCGCCTACGTCAGCTACCTGGAGGGTTGCACCGCGCCCATGCGCGATACCAACCAGTTGCACGCCGCCGTAGTCGAACTGGTAGCGCTCGATAACGCCCAGATCAAATATTCCACCGTGCAGAACTGGTATCCCGGCGACAAAGAGGGCCGGGGAGGCATCTATAATTTCGTAACCAAGCGGGGCGCGTGCCGGGGCGTCAACTCCAAGATTTCCTGGACGCAGGTGGAGACCGGGTCCGCCATTACCTGGAAATATCCAAGCTGTTTGCTGATCGGCGATAACTCGGTCGGCGAATTCTACTCGGTGGCGCTCACGAACCACTATCAGCAGGCCGATACCGGCACCAAGATGGTTCACATCGGGAAGAACACCAGGAGTACGATCGTCTCGAAGGGCATCTCAGCGGGCCGCGGACAGAACACTTATCGCGGCGCGGTCAAGATTTTGAAGAGCGCCGCCAATGCGCGCAACTACTCGCAGTGCGATTCCATGCTGTTGGGCGACAAGTGCGGCGCGCACACGTTCCCCTATTTGGAAGTGAAGAATACGTCGTCGCAGGTGGAGCACGAGGCATCCACCTCGAAGATCGGCGAAGACCAGATTTTCTATTGCAGGCAGCGGGGAATTTCTACCGAAGACGCGGTCTCCATGATCGTACACGGCTTCTGCAAGGAAGTCTTCCGCGAATTGCCCATGGAGTTCGCCGTGGAAGCCCAGAAGCTGCTGGGAGTGAGTCTCGAAGGAAGCGTCGGATAAGCTAAACATGTCATTACTCGAAATCAAGAATCTGCATGCCAACGTCGCGGGCCGCGAAATTCTAAAAGGCATAGACCTGGCCATCGAAGCCGGCGAAGTGCATGCCATTATGGGACCGAACGGCTCCGGCAAAAGTACGCTCGCGCAAGTGCTGTCCGGCCGCGATCTGTACCAGGTGACCGGCGGCGAGGTCATTTACAACGGCAAGGACCTGCTCGAAATGCCACCGGAAGATCGCGCCCGCGAAGGCATCTTCATGGCCTTTCAGTATCCGGTGGAAATCCCCGGCGTCAGCAACCTGTATTTTCTGAAAGCTGCGCTCAACGCCATCCGCAAACACCAGAACCTGCCGGACCTCGACGCCATGGATTTCCTGGCGCTGGTCAAGGAGAAGATGGCGCTGATGGAAATGGATCAGAGCCTGCTGAACCGCGCCGTGAACACCGGCTTTTCCGGCGGTGAGAAGAAGCGCAACGAGATTTTTCAGATGGCCGTACTGGAGCCCAAGCTGGCGATCCTGGATGAAACCGATTCCGGCTTGGATATCGACGCGCTGAAGGTCGTAGCCGCCGGCGTCAACGCCTTGCGCGGCCGCGACCGCGCCATGATCGTGGTGACGCACTATCAACGCCTGTTGAATTACATCGTGCCGGATTTCGTGCACGTACTGGCGGAAGGGCGCATCGTGAAATCGGGCGGCAAAGAACTGGCGCTGGAACTGGAAGAATCCGGTTATGCGGAGATGGTGGAAACGGCATGATCGACGGCATTCGCGAAGAAGCCCGCCGGCGTTTCGCCGATCTGGGCTTCCCCACTACACACGACGAAGACTGGCGCTTTACGAGCGTCGTTCCTATTTCCCGCACACACTTTGAGTCCAGTGGGGCAGGCACATTGCCTGTGGCGGTCTCGAAGGCGGCCCCGGGCGTACACATAACCAAACTCTCCGAATCCGCCGTCGAACCCTACCTGGCGCGTTATGCCGGCTACCAGAACAACGCCTTCGTAGCCTTGAATACGGCGAACTTCACAGACGGGCTCTTTATCCACATCGCCAAAGGGGCGGTGATCGAAGAACCTATCGAAATCGTGTTCGAATCCTCGGCCAACGGTCACCCAACCGTATCGCACCCCAGGGTATTGATCGTAGCCGAACCGGATAGCCAGGCGACCATCGTCGAACGATACGCCGGCAGCGGGGGCGCCTATCTGTCGAACGCCGTGACCGAGATCGTAGCGGGCGATCACTCGGTAATCGATCACTACAAGCTGCAAACCGAAAGCGCGCGCGCCTTCCACGTGGCAACGCTTCAGGTGCAGCTTGGCCGCGACACAAACTTCCGGTCGCACTCGCTCTCGTTCGGAGGCGCGCTAGTCCGCAACGACGTGAACGCGGTGCTCTCGGAAGGCTCCGAATGTACGCTGAACGGCTTGTATCTGGTGGCCGGCGAACAGCACATCGATAATCACACCACCATCGATCACGCCAAGCCGCACGCCGCCAGCCACGAGTTGTACAAGGGTATCCTGGCGGGCCACTCCAGCGCCGTATTCAACGGCAAAATCCTGGTCCGCAAGGACGCGCAGAAGACGGACGCCAAACAAACCAACAAGAACCTGGTTCTCTCGGAGGACGCCGTCATCAACACCAAGCCCGAGCTGCAAATTCTGGCTGACGACGTACGCTGCACGCATGGCGCGACGATCGGCCAACTGGATCCGGAAGGGATCTTTTACCTGCAATCGCGCGGCATAGGTTTCGCGGATGCCCGCAACCTGCTGATCTATGCCTTTGCACGCGACATCGTGGACCGCATCAAAGTCGCATCGCTGCGTGACCAGTTGGAGAACCTGTTGCTGGAGAAACTCCATGGGACTCGCCCTTAAGACCTGGCAGGATCAATCGTCGCGTGAGAACTTCCCCGTACTGAACCAGCGGGTCCACGGCAAGCCGCTGGTGTATCTGGATAACGCCGCCACCACCCAGAAGCCGCAAATGGTTCTGGACGCCATGAACCAGTTCTACCAGGCGGATAATTCGAACATCCACCGCGGCGTGCACGAATTGAGCGAGCGCTCCACCCGGCACTACGAGGAGGCGCGCGTGAAAATCCAGCGCTTCCTGAACGCCGCCGACTGGCGCGAGATTATCTTTGTGCGGGGCGCTACCGAAGGCATCAACCTGGTGGCCTACACCTACGGACGCCGGAACATCCAGGCAGGCGATGAGATCGTCATCTCGGCCATGGAGCACCATTCGAATATCGTGCCCTGGCAGATTCTCTGCGAAGAGAAGCAGGCCATCCTGCGCATTGCGCCCATCAACCAGCGCGGCGAGCTGCTGCTGGACGAATTTGAAAAACTGCTGGGCCCGCGCACGAAGCTGGTTTCAGTGGTGCATGTTTCAAACGCATTGGGCACAATCAATCCGGTGGGCGAGATCGCCCGGATCGCGCATCGGCATGGGGCGCCTGTCTTTATCGACGGGGCGCAGGCCGTGGCCCACATGAAGGTGGACGTGCAACAGCTCGATTGCGATTTTTACGCGCTTTCGGGACACAAGATGTTCGGGCCGACGGGCATTGGTGTGCTATACGGCAAGGCGGCGCTATTGAATAAAATGCCGCCTTATCAGGGCGGCGGCGACATGATCAGCTCGGTGACTTTCGCCAAGACTACCTACAACGAACTGCCTTACAAGTTCGAAGCCGGCACGCCGAATATCGCGGGGACCATCGGGCTGGGCGCGGCCGTCGATTACATCGACGAAATCGGACTGGACCGTATCCAGAATTACGAGCACGAATTGCTGGCTTATGGGACGGCGCAGTTGGAGCGCATCCCGGGCCTGCGCCTGATCGGCACGGCGCGCGAGAAAGCCAGCGTTCTTTCGTTCGTGCTGGAAGGCGTACATCCCCACGATGTGGGCACCATCCTCGACCGTGAGGGTGTGGCCGTGCGCACCGGCCACCATTGCGCGCAGCCGGTGCTCGAGTGGTTCGGGGTGCCCGCCACCACGCGCGCATCGCTGGCATTTTATAACACCAGAAGCGATATCGATGCGTTGGTCGCCGGCATCGGCAAGGTAAAGGAGATCTTCGGGTAATGCTGGAAGGCTTGTATCAGGAAGTCATCCTCGACCACAGCAAGCGCCCGCGCAATTTCCACCCGATGGCGGATGCTACGCGCCGCGTGGAAGGCTACAACCCGCTGTGCGGCGACAAACTGGCCCTGTTCGTGAAGATGGACGGCGACACGGTTGAGGATATCAGCTTCGTGGGCGCGGGATGCGCGATCTCGACGGCGTCGGCGTCGCTGATGACCGAAACCGTAAAAGGCAAATCGCGGCAGGAAGCCGTGCAGATGATGGAGCGTTTTCACGATCTGCTGACCACCGACAAGGCGGCTTCCGATAAACTCGGCAAGCTGGCCGTCTTCTCCGGCGTTCGTGAATTCCCGGCGCGCGTCAAGTGCGCCACGCTGGCCTGGCATACGTTGAAATCCGCGTTGACCTGCGCGGACGAGGTAGTCTCCACCGAATGAGAGAGAAAATCATAGCCGTGCTAAGCAAGATCTTCGACCCGGAGATCCCGATGGATATTTATAGCCTCGGCTTGATCTATGAGGTAAACGTCAATGCCGCCGGCGAAGCGCACATCAAAATGACTCTGACCGCGCCGAATTGCCCCGTGGCCGGAAGTCTGCCCGCCGAAGTCGAACGCAAAACGCGGGCGGTGCCCGGAGTGAAGGATGTGAAGCTCGAACTGACATTCGATCCGCCATGGGACAAGAGCCGCATGTCGCCGGACGCCCGTATGATGCTTGGCCTGGACGATATCATTCCGATCGATAAGCTGTCGCGGACGCGGTCATGAAACTCAGTGCACACGAAGAATACGGTTTGCGCTGCCTGCTGCGCATCGGCCTGGCGGGCCAGGACGAGAGCCTGACCATTCCCGAGATCAGCCAGGCGGAAGCGCTCTCGCCGGCCTACGCCGCCAAAGTGCTGCGCCTGCTGCGCCGGGGAGGATTCATCACCAGCGCCCGCGGCAAGGTGGGCGGTTACACGCTCTCGCGCCCCGCCGGCCAGATCGTGATCGGCGATGTCATCGGGGTTCTGGGCGGGCGTCTCTTCGAATCCAAACACTTCTGCCACGAGCACGCCGGGCAGATCCAGGTATGTACCCGTTCGGTGGATTGCTCGGTCCGGTCGCTCTGGCACGCGGTGCAGTCGGCGGTGGACGATGTGTTAAGCAAGACGACGCTGCAAGACCTGCTGCGCAGCGAAGGCGAGATGAACTCCTGGGTAAAGCGCATCCCCACCAATAGCCCGCTCACGTTCCTCCAATAAGAAGTTTGGTGGTTCCGCAGGCGCGTGGCACACCGTTGAAAACCCAATTGGGGGGGGCGGGCAATCATGCCCGCAGCCGCCTTTCAGGCGGCTAGCTAAGCCGGCTGGATAGCCGGCGGCGGCCAGGATTGGCCGCCCTCCAAATTGAGTTTTCATCACATTTGGTGGCCCGCAGGGCCATCCTGACACGCTTCAACGTGCCGGCGGGACTCTTAATTAAGTCCCGCACAATGGCCAACTCTACCCCTGCAAGAGGGTCTCCAGACCCGATCTCAGGCGGCCATCTCGCGCGCCACCCGCGCCGCCGTGGCCGGCGCCAGCAGGATTCCATTCCGATAGTGCCCGTACGCCAGCCATAAGCAGGTGTTGGGTAGCCGCCCGATCACCGGCTCGAGTCCCTCGGCTGCCGGACGGAAACCGAGCCACGCCGTGGGCTCTCCGGCGTCCAGAAGCCGCGGGAGCAACTCATCTGCGCGCGCGCGAATCCCGGCTACCACCGCCGGGTCGATCTCGCGGTTGAATCCCACCTCTTCGGACGAAGTTCCCGCGATGGTGAAACCACTGGACCGCTGCATTACGTAGGTGTGTCCATGCCGCAAGATCGGCCCGACCGCTCCCGGCTCGAGCGTATAGCCCAGCAGATGCCCGCGCACAGGAAAAGTGCTCGGAATCGCGATACGGCCCTGTGCCCCATTCACTGGAACCGCGCCGCTCCAGGCCCCCGCCGCGAGTACCACGGCCGATCCCGATAACGCGTCGCCGCTGGTCTCGACATCCGCGCGCTGTCCCGTCAGCCGCACGGCCAGTGCGCGCGTCTGTTCGCAGATTCGCACGCCGCGGCGTTCGCACGCGCAGCGCAAGGCGCGCGTCACATCCCGTGGATCGACCAGCGCATCGTCCGGGTAGTAGACTCCGCCGACGGTCACTTCCGAACGAATGCCCAAATCCGCCTGCGCCTCGCGGCGCGCCAGCAAATCCCGCCATTCGTCTTCCGTGCGCGCGATTTCCAGCGCCCCGCAGCGCCGGTAATCGATCCCCACGCCGGTCTCGCCAGCCAGTTCTTCGACGAACGCGGGATACAGCGCCAGGCTTTCCAAAGCCGACTCCGTCCAGCGGCTGCGGGTGACGAATTCTCCGCCCGGCGCCAGCATGCCGGCCCCGGCCCAACTGGCCTCACCCGCGAAAGCGCCCGCTTCCACGATGGTTACCGCTGCGCCCGCCTGCGCCAGCCGCCACGCGATCGAGCCGCCGATGATGCCACCGCCGATAACAACGATGTCCGGAAAATGACCTGGCATGAACTACCATGTTAGTGGATCGCCGGCACGGCGCCGGGCGCTCCGGCGCAGTAGAATCGTAATTGTGGAACGCCGCGCCGATCCCTCCATCGCCGAAACCATCGCCGTAGACCGGTCGGCGGCCGCCGCCCCCGCGCGATCTTCGGTTTCTCGCGTCTCGTCGTCATCCGTAAGCGACGTCGACGAAGGCCGCTTCGTCCCCGGAACCCTGCTGGGAGGACGCTACCGCATTATCGGACTGTTAGGGCGCGGCGGCATGGGCGAAGTCTATCGGGCCACCGATCTCGCTTTGGGCCAGTCCGTGGCGCTGAAGTTTCTGCCCGAGGAAGCCGCGCAGAACCAGCGTCTGCTGGAGAGGTTTCACGGCGAAGTTCGCATCGCCCGGCAAGTATCGCATCCCAATGTCTGCCGGGTGTACGACATCGGCGAGGCGGACGGCATGCCGTTCATCTCCATGGAGTATGTGGATGGCGAAGACCTGGGGGCACTGTTGCTGCGCATCGGACGCCTGCCCGCGGATAAGGCCCTGGAAACTGCGCGCAAGCTCTGCGCGGGTCTGGCAGCCGCTCACGATCGGGGCATCATCCATCGCGACCTGAAGCCGCAGAACATCATGATGAACAAGCGCGGCCAAGTCGTGATCATGGACTTCGGCCTGGCCGCGATTGCCGATCAACTTTCGCCGGCCGAAGTGCGCAACGGGACACCGGCCTATATGGCTCCGGAGCAGCTCAGGGGCGCCGAGGTTACCGCGAAGAGCGACATCTACGCGCTCGGCCTGGTGCTCTACGAGTTGTTCACGGGCAAGCGGCCTTTCGATGCCCATACGGTGCAGGCCATGCTGCGGCAGCAGGAATCGGCGCAGTTGACCAGCATGACTTCGATCGCCGCGGACATCGATCCGGGCGTCGAGAAAGCCATTCGCCGCTGTCTCGATCCGGATCCGGCGCGGCGTCCAGGAAACGTTTTGTCCGTCGCGGCGGCGCTGCCGGGCGGAGATCCTTTGGCCGCGGCGCTGGCCGCCGGGGAGATGCCCTCGCCGGAATTGGTGGCGGCGGCGGGCAAACTGGAAGGGCTGGCCCCCAGATACTCGATCCCTTGCCTGGTCGCCATCATGATCTGCCTTTGTTCCGCGGTGGCATTGCGGGCGCGCTACAGCGCCGTCATGCATACGCAGCTTGACAATCCGCCGGACGTGCTGGCGCATCTGGCACGCGAGATGGCATCGTCGTTCGGCTATCCCAAGAGGCCGGAGGATTTCGCGCTGACGATTCGCAATCGCGGAGACCTGCTCGACCGCCTCGAGCAATTGCCGCAGCCGCACCGCTGGGACGAATGGCTGGCGGCGGAGGCGCCCATCTTCGCCGATTATCGCGAAAGCCTGGAGCCATTGTCCGCCGATCCCTATGGTGAGGTAACGGCCGATAACCCGGCTCCCACCGCGCCGGGAATGGCGCACGTGGTCGTCGATGGGGCCGGCCGCCTGCGCGATTTCCAGGCCAACCCGTACCAGGACGCGCAAGCTCTGACTCCGGCTATCGCGCCGGCAGCGGTCTTCCATGCCGCAGGGCTCGACATGGCCGCCTTTACCGAGGTCCCCGCAACATTCGTTCCGTCCGGCGCCTCGAGCGAAGTGCATTCCTGGAAAGGCTCCCATCCGCGCATCCCAGGTCTCAACCTGAGAGTCGATCTGGCCTCGTGGAAGGGCCGCATAACCCAGGCGGCCGTTCATCTCGATTGGCCGGGGAGCGCCGCCCCAGCCACGCTGGCAGGCTCTCTGGCGGCCCGTATGCGCGGAATCCTCCTGCTGGCCCTTTCGGCCGTGGGTCTGCTGGCGGTGGTGTTGCTGGCGCGGCGCAACTGGAGGTTGGGCCATATCGATCGCAAGGGCGCGCTCCGTATCGGTATCGCCCGCTGCCTCTTGGGACTATTGGCGTGGATCGGGACCGTGCATCCCGTGGCCGACGAATCCATGATTCCTTTCTTTTTTTCTAACTGCGCGACATGGCTGATGTGGGGCGCGGTGCTGGCGCTGATGTATATCGCGTTGGAGCCACTGGTGCGCGCCCGCTGGCCGCATTCCATCGTCACCTGGAGCCGGCTGCTGGCCGGTCGCTGGCTGGATGCCCAAGTGAACTCCCACATCCTGATCGGGGCGACGGTGGGCGCCGCGGTGTGGGTGGCGGCCCAAGGGCTTGGCGACTGGCAGAATCCAGGAATGGACACCCTCAGCGGAATCAACTCCGCGTTGGGAACCCGGCACTGGCTGGCGGCACATGCCATCGTGATGGAGGGATCGCTGTTTTTTGGGCTGGTGGTCTTCTTTTCGATTTGCGGCCTGCGCCGGATCGTGCGAAAAGACGTGCCTGCCGCCATTATGGCGGCCCTCCTGCTGGTGCTGGGCAATGGCGGCATTTTCAGTTCGAACAACTGGAAACTGGAGGCCGCCATCTCCATCAGCGTCTATGCCGTACTTCTTTTTGTCTTGCTCAGGCTGGGCTTGGTGGCCACCATGGCGGCCGTATTCTTCATCGATACTTTCAACCTGATCAGCCTGGGTACGGATTGGAAGACATGGTATGCGCCGGCCGGACTGGCGACCTTCCTTCTCGTCCTGGGCATCGCGATTTTCGCCTTTTGGCGCTCGCTCGGGTCGCATGAATTGTTCGCCCCTCCGGCGAATCCGTAATGCCACCCGATCCAATTCTCGATTCCGGCGACACTTCGCTATTCGACGTGCATACCACCGCGCCCGGTCCGTCAGGCACGCTTCCGATTACGCCCGAAATGCTGCTCAACCGCCCTTCCGGCGACCTGTTCGGATGGAGCCAGAACGCCGGTATGGGCTGGGATCCGCGGGCCTTGGGTGGCAAGGAAATCCTGATCCTGAGCACGCACGGCGGGATGCGCGACGCCTCTGGCGCGCCCATTGCGCTGGGGTTTCACACCGGCCACTGGGAAGTGGGCCTGATGATGGAAGCCGCCGCGCGGGAACTGAAGGCGTTGGGAGCGGTTCCCTTCGCGGCCTATTGCACGGACCCCTGCGATGGCCGCACGCAAGGCACTACGGGCATGTTCGACAGCCTGCCATACCGCAACGACGCGGCCATCGTTTTCCGGCGGCTGATCCGCTCGCTGCCTACGCGCCGCGGCGTGATCGGAGTCGCTACCTGCGACAAAGGCCTGCCGGCGATGATGATGGCGCTAGCCTCCATGCACGATCTGCCTTGCGTGCTGGCGCCGGGTGGGGTCACCCTGGCGGCCGAGCAGGGCGAAGATGCCGGGCGGGTGCAAAGCGTCGGCGCGCGCTTCGCGCACGATCAAATCACGCTGGAGGCAGCCGCCCAAAATCTCTGCCGGGCTTGCGCCACGCCAGGCGGCGGGTGCCAGTTCCTGGGCACGGCGGCCACCTCCCAGGTTGTCGGCGAGGCGTTGGGTATGGCGTTGCCGCATTCCGCGCTATCGCCTTCGGGGCATCCCATCTGGCTGGATATGGCGCGCCGCTCGGCCCGCGCCGCGCTCGCATTGGAGGCTCGCGGCCTCAAGATGCGCGACATCCTGACCGACGCCGCGGTGGGCAATGCGATGGTAGTACATGCGGCTTTCGGAGGCTCCACCAACCTGATCCTGCACCTGCCCGCCGTGGCGCACGCCGCCGGTTTGCGACGGCCCACCACCGCGGATTGGACAGCTACAAACCGCCGCGTGGCCCGGCTGGTGGATGCGCTCCCCAACGGGCCGCGCTCGTTCACCACCGTGCAAGTCTTCCTGGCGGGAGGCGTCCCCGAAGTGATGCTTCACCTTCGGCACGCCGGTCTGCTCGACACCGGCGTCCTGACCGTCAGCGGCCAGACCTTGGGCGCCGTGCTCGACTGGTGGGAATCTTCAGCGCGGCGCGCCGCGCTACGCCGGCTGTTGAAAGAGCGCGACGGCATCGATCCGGACGATGTCATCATGGACCCGGCCCGCGCCGCGCGCGCCGGCCTGACTTCCACGGTCACCTTTCCGCACGGCAATCTCGCGCCGGAAGGTTCGGTGATCAAGAGCACCGCCATCGACCCCAGCGTGGTGGGCCCCGATGGCGTCTACCGCATTACCGGCCCCGCGCGCGTGTTTCGTACCGAAGCCGCGGCCATCGCGGCCATCAAAAGCCACGGCCCGGACCGCGTGCGGCCCGGCGATATCCTGGTACTGATCTGCCGCGGTCCCATGGGTTCGGGTATGGAGGAGACGTACCAGATCACGTCGGCGCTGAAATATCTGGATTTCGGCAAGCATGTAGCCGTCCTCACCGACGCGCGCTTTAGCGGCGTTTCCACGGGCGCCTGCATCGGGCACATCTCGCCCGAGGCGCTGGCCGGCGGGCCCATCGGCAAGGTGCTGGATGGAGACGTGATCCAGATCGTCGTAGACCGCGTGAACCTGGAAGGCTCGGTGAACCTGGTCGGCCACGGGGCGGATCTATTCGGCACGGCGGAAGGCACGCGCGTGCTGGCCGAACGGCCTCCGCGGCCGGACCTTGAACCCGACCCCGCGCTACCTCCCGAAACCCGGCTGTGGGCCGCGCTGCAACACGTGAGTGGGGGCACCTGGGGCGGATGCGTATATGACCCGGACGCCATTCTGAAAGCTCTCGGCCGCTGAACCCTCCGCCCCGGCATTACAATGCCGTTTGGAGGCACCATGTTCACCGCAACAGCCGATCTGCTTCTCCCCAGCACCACCACCGGATCGTTTCCCCGCCCGCGCTGGTTCGATGTCAGCATGTGGGGCCGTCCCCTCGACACCTGCATGCTCGACATCCGCTTCCGCGAAAAATTCCAGGACGCCATGACGGTGCTCATCGGCGATCAGGAGCGCGCGGGCCTCGACATTCTTACGCACGGCGACCTGCACGTGGATGAAGACATGGCCGGCCGCGCCTGGCACCACTATCCGCTGCAGCGGTGGGCCGGTTTCGAAGGCGACTACCTGCAGCCGGAGGAGACCACCGCGCCGTGGCTCCACTATCCGCCCGGAACGCTGCTGAACGAAATCTATACCGGCTGGCGCTGGCCGCACGTCACCGGCAAGATTGAGCACAGGCCGCTCGATTACCCCAAGTTGTGGCGCATCGCGCAGGCCAAGACGCGCAAGCCGGTGAAGTTCGGCACGTGCTGCAGCCAGGTGATGGCGCTGTTCCTGGACATCCACACGCCGCACTACAAGGACAAACGCCAGGTGATCTGGGACATGGCCGAGGCCATGAACAAGGAGTTGCTGGCGCTGCGGGAGGCCGGCTGCCGCTGCATGCAGATCGAGGAGCCGACCTTCCATTTCATGGCGAATACTTTCGGCAAAGACCACGACGAAGTGAAGTTCATGGTGGACGCCTTCAACCGCGAAGTGCAGGGCCTCGACGATGTGGAGTTGTGGATTCACACCTGCTGGGGCAATCCGAATATGCAGCGCGTGATGGAGGATACCGGTTACGCCAACTCGCTGGAGATCTACCTGGAGCGCTGCCGCGGCGATGTCTGGACGCTGGAGATGAAAGATCGCCACCAGCAGGATCTGGAGCTGTTCGAGCCCTACAAGCACGATTTGAAGAAGAAGATCTGCATCGGGGTGGTCAGTCATCGCTCGTTGCAGGCCGACCCGCCCGAAGACGTGGCCGCGGAAATCCGCAAGGCGCTGCGCTACATTCCGGCCGAGAAACTGATCGTCTCGAGCGACTGCGGTTTCGGCCGGCAAGGCGCGAACCGCGAGATCGCTTTCTATAAGGCCAGCGCGATCGCGCAGGGAGCGAATATCGTGCGGCGCGAACTGGGTCTACCGGTCGCTTATGTGCCCGCCGCCGATCCGATGCTGCAGGTCGACGTCGTGCCTGGCCGTTGAATTGGCTGCCACCGTCGTGGGGCAGGCTGACCGGCCCGTACGGCCAAACGCGCCCGAGATAATTACGAAGCAGACCCAATTGCCCATGTTTTCAATGAATGGGGCCGGCCCACGAAAACTAACGCGGGCCGGCAGTGACGCGTTTGCAACTCCCCCGATCAGGTTGAAAACAAAAGCTCAAGAACGGTCGGGAGTCCCGGACTGCTCCCATCGCCATGCTACGCTCATCTTGTGGAGGCCAGGCTGGCCCGGGCGACCGGGGACGCTAGTAGGGGCGAATTACAAAGCAAAACCACCTGGTCGGATTCCGACCGCCCATGGAGATGAAAATGGGCACCACGACAGTAAACCTGTCTTACCATGGAAGCGGGCCGGTGAGGACGGTCGATCTGGGTAATGGCGCGCAGGTTGTCCCGCAAGCAAAACTGGCCAGGATGACGTGGAGAACCCATGAATGGATCAGTC
>Ga0187871_10001651_pt1 | contig 19112 bp, 22 predicted proteins | sample June2016WEW_16_1_FD_132988 | JGI IMG/M metagenome (GOLD analysis project Ga0187871, IMG submission 132988) | Peatland microbial communities from SPRUCE experiment site at the Marcell Experimental Forest, Minnesota, USA - June2016WEW_16_10 | ecosystem: Environmental > Terrestrial > Soil >...
CAATTTCGCCGGCAACCCGATGCCGGTGCCGCGCTTCCGCACCCCGCTGTACTACAAGTTCGTGCGCCACCCCCTCTACCTGGGCTTTATCATCGCATTTTGGGCGGCTCCGGTAATGACGCTAGGCCATCTGCTGTTTGCGGCGGTAACCAGCGCCTACATCCTCATCGGCATTCTGTTGGAAGAGCGCGACCTCATCGATCTGTTTGGCGACGAGTACCGCCGGTACAAGTCCCGCGTCTCGATGCTGGTGCCTTGGCGCAGAGCAGCTGGATAGGGCCGCGCGTCGGGGGGGCGGTGGATGAAGCGGCGGGTGCGACGATTGAGGTCCGACCGCGATGACAGTGACTCCCGCCGGGCTCGGCGCGGGCATTTATCGCGCCGGGCAGCGCGTTTAAAAGTGGCGTCCCCACGGCTACACCAACTTACCCCCCGTAAATACCAGGCGATCCTTCCCACCTGACACGTGCGCATACACTTCAAGTTGTAAAAGACTAGTCTATAGACTAGTCTTTAAAGATCGACTGGAGGCAGTTACTCATGAAGATTGAAATCGGCGCATACGAGGCAAAAACGAAACTCCCGGAGTTGTTGCGCCAAGTCCAGGCGGGCAAACGATTCACCATTACAAATAGGGGCAAAGCCATCGCGGATCTCGTTCCAAGCGAGGGCCAGACCGCCAAAAACCCGGCAGCAGCCATCGATCAATTTCTCGCATTCAAGAAAAGCAACTCGGTACGAACGAAAATCGATATCAGGGCCGCCATCGAAGAAGGCCGGGAATGAGATTTATTCTCGACGCATCGGTCGCGTTGTCCTGGTTACTGCGGGACACTGCCGCGCGCGACGAGGCTTACCCTTTGGCAGTTCTGAATGCTCTTCGAGATCCCGACACCGTGGCCATGGTACCAACGACGTGGGGACTCGAGGTTGCGAACGTTATCGCTCGCAGTGAAGCCAAAGAACTGGTGACCGCCGCACAAAGCGGGTCGTTCATCTCGTTGCTCGACGGCATATCCATGGAAGTCGACGCCGATACGTTCACGCATATCCTTTCCGATACCCTGCAGCTATCACGACGCTATCGGCTGTCGTCCTACGACGCATCGTATCTGGAGCTTGCCCTGCGCAGCGGTTGCCCGATGGCGACTCTTGATGACGACCTGCGGCGTGCGGCGAATAAAGCAGGCGTCAAGACCTTCAAACCGACATGACGCGTCCCAATTGCCGCATGGATGGAGATGAAGGAGTTGCAGGAGCCGACTGAGATGGCAATCCGCTCCGATGAAGACCGCGACGGACCGGAGGACGGGTTGCTCGGCATTTAAAAATGGCGCCTCCACGGGTACACCAACTTAACCCCCGTAAATGCGGCTTGAAACGGCGGGCGATTACCGGCTTGAGTGGCGATGCACCCACACATCGGGAGCTTCGGCTTCGACGACCCGAGATGACCGTTCCAGGATCTCCTGATCCAAGGTGATCAGCGGTTGATCGAGCGCTTCGGCAAGCGCGACAAAAACTGCATCAGCACCGCGAAGTTTGCAGCTCGCCGCCAAAGCCACAGCCCGGTCCCCAAGCGCGTCGTTCAGTCCGTGACGCTGCACGCGTGGCAACGCAAGTACGGCCCGCACTGTCCGCGTCGCGAGCCTGCCCTTCCCGGTTTGGCGTGCAAACACACCCGCGATCTCGGCGAGAGCCAAATTGGGTACGTTTAAATCGCGCTGATTCTCGACCGCCAAGTCCAAGAACGCGATGCAGGCAGCATGATGAACGTCATTCTCACGAAATATTGCCACCCAGACGGAAGCATCGACGATCATCCCCGCCGCTGCTCGCGCACCGCCTCGACCGCATCTTGATCCGTCTGCCAACTGGCAGCGTTCATCTTGGCAAGCAACCGAACCTTCCGAAGAGCCGCGCCGGCACTGACGATAGCGCCGGACTCGCTCGAGCCCAACTCCTTTTCAAGAGCGCCGGTTACAAATTGCTTGAGAGTCTGGCCGCGGCCCGCAGCGGTAGCCTTAGCCCTCCGAAACAAAGTCTCGGACATTTCCAAGGTGGTTTTCGTGGTGCTCATGAAATAGGATCCCGATTGCGGACAGGCTTGCATAATTGTCACCCATAAATATGGGTCTGGTCAAAGGCAGCGGGCAAAAATGCCCCCGGCGATAACCTGGGCGAATGTGGGCGGTCCCGCCCCGCGGGGTACCGCCTCCGGCCAGCGTTTAAAAATTGGCGTCCCCCACGGGTACACCAACTAAACCCCGTAAATACCGGGCTAATCGACCGACCGGATGCCTACCGATAGGCGGCGCTGCCCCAAACGGTAGAAACGACGAGAATTCTTTATTAAAGAAAATCCTTGTTCTCTTTAATAAGCTGCTAGGCTATTAAGCAGACTTTAACAAGGGACACAACGGTGAAGCGGTCCGACACCGGACGATATGTCACATCCATCGCCGGAAGCGAGGAAGTCCGTGCATTCGTTCCGGCGCCTCTGCCCCCGGTGCCTGCACTTGAGCTCATTGGGGGCGTTCGCAATTCGCTCGATCAGGGGCTGCTTGCGCTGGGTCGGCTGGATGGCGCGGCGGGAACATTACCCGATGCCCATCTGCTTCTCCACACCTACGTCCGAAAAGAAGCGGTCCTGTCATCGCAAATCGAAGGCACACAATCCACGCTCGATGACCTACTGGCACACGAGCTCGGCGAAGCGCCCGGCGTACCCATAGGGGATGTCACGGAAGTATCCCACTATGTCGAGGCGATGACCCATGGCCTGCAACGACTTCGCAATGGCTTCCCGTTGTCCAATCGGCTGTTGCGTGAGATGCACGAAATTCTCCTTGCAACCGGACGCGGTGCGCAGAAGACGCCCGGCGAGTTTCGGCAATCGCAGAACTGGATCGGAGGTACTCGCCGGAGCAACGCAGCATTCGTGCCGCCACCACCGCAAGAGGTGCAGCATTGCATGGGAGATCTCGAAAAGTTCCTGCACTCCGATACGCCGACGTTGGTGAAAGCGGCGCTCGCTCACCTTCAGTTCGAAACGATTCACCCCTTTCTCGATGGCAACGGCCGCATCGGCCGCTTGCTGATCACGCTGCTGCTTTGCCACGAAGGAGTATTACGAGAGCCGCTTCTCTATTCGAGCCTCTACTTCAAGCAGAATCGCCAACGGTATTACGACGAACTCAACGGAGCACGTGAGTCGGGCGACTTCGAACGCTGGCTGGATTTTTTCGCAACGGCGATCCGCGTCAGCGCCGAACAGGCCACCACAACGGGACTACGAATATCCGCGGTCTTTCGTGAAGATCGAAACCGTGTGCGGGAGATGGGGCGTCAGGCGCCCACGATGTTGCTGGTGCAAGAGGCCCTGCAAGCCAAGCCGCTGGCCACGATAGCGACGCTTACGCAATCAACCGGATTCACGACCCCGACGGTGACGCAAGCACTGGGCGAATTGCAGAAGCTGGGAATCGTGCGTGAAACCACCGGTCGCGCGCGGGGACGGATCTTCGCCTATGTGCGCTATCTCGATGCGTTGAACGCGGAGACCGAGGCGACAACGCCATAGCCGCCGTTTAAAAATGGCGTCCCCACGGGCTAGCCGTTCCGGTAAAGAGTTGGTAATTCGGTTCTCGGCCAGGCGATTCGGTGTTGATGTGAGAACGCGACGTGTAAATTGATGACTGACAGCGCGCCTTTAGCGCGCTCGCTCGGTGCCGAAATCAGCATCCGTGGCGCGCGCGTACCACCGCTCCCAGACTTCGCGCAAGTTAAAGCGCTCGGCATGGCGCGCGAGGAGTTCAAGGTCCAAAAGCTCCAGATCCACATCGAGTGGCAGCTCTCCCAACGTGCTGCGCTTTAGGGAAGCTAGGTGCAGCCATTGCAGGATTGCTACTTCGGCGCGAAACACCGCACAGGGGCGCCCCGGCTGCAGCAGCTCGCGCTCATCCTCCGCGTTCGCCGGGAAGAAGCGCTCGGCGAGGCCGTAGAACCGAAACATTCCTGCCTCGGTTTTTAGCTCTCCGAGCTTCGGACTCTTCAATTTCGAGGTCGGCAGTATGCAGGTCACGATGCGCGAGGGATTGTTGATGACTCCGAGTTCGCCGAGCACCGAGTTGAGCGAAAGCACCGCGCCGGTGCGAATAACAGGCGCAGCCTCGTAGAGTTCGGCGGGCGGGAGCGCGCGGCGATTCAAGTAAGTGCCCTGTGTCACGCGCCGCAAGGCCTGCGCACGGATCAGGTATCCTACGAGCAAGCGGCTAGTCGCGGAACTGACATCGGGGCGTATGGTCTTCGCAAAGGCAAGGAATGTAGCGGCCGTGAGAATGCGCGGTGCGCGCGGCAGCGCGCCTAAAAGCGCAAATTTCCAGTCAGCACCGCCGGCGCCCAGTGAGTCGGCTTCCTTGTTTGCTGCCACGGCGTTCATGGTTTCTCGCCCTTGAGCTTCGCTTGTGCGTCCTGAATCCAGCGCTCGACGCGCTCACCGACTTTAAGGCGCAGCTCCTCGAACGTTGCCTCATCGATCGCCGCGGCCACCGCCTGCGGCAGCGTCGGCACGACATTGGTCTGAAACTGCGCATACGTCATTATCTCGATCTTGCGCCAGAGCTCCTCCCGTGCGGTCGCGAGGCGTGCTTCAGCATCTGGTACCTCCGAGAGCGCTTTACTCGGGTCCCCAATGTTTGCGCGGATGAGCACATCCAGGTCAAAGAGATCGCGCACCTCGGTGCGATTGAGCGCGGTAAGCGCAAACACTTTGGAGACGGCGAGTGCCTGGGAACTCATGGCGCGAATCAGAGTACGGGAGTTGAAACCCGGCGCGGGCACCTCCACCACCCCCAAATGCACCAGGGGCGTACGGCGCGAGACCTCGACGGTCAGGTGCAGAGGCTCGGTGCTACCGGGGTAGAAGCCCGAGATCTTCCACCGAAGTGTCGTCTCCGTTTGCTTTGGGTCCGTGACCACCGCGTTGTCGATCAGGCCCGATGAGATGGCGCCCGCGATCGAGCGGCGCACGATGCCCTGGATCCGCTGCTTCGGAAACGCAGGATCTGCATCGAGGTCGATGTCCTTCGTGTACCGCTCGCTGCCGTGTGCCAGGCGCATGGCGAGGCCGCCCTTTAAGACGAGCTCCTTGGCGAGCGCATTGCCCATGAGCTCGACCAGAATCCTGGCCTGCAGGGCCTCGCGGGCGGCCGCGGCAGTATTGTCTGTATCGGTGGCCATGTTTCAAGTACATTTCGCTCAGGAAATAAGCGATTCATACTTAAAGTATAGCCGGGACGCCTGCCAATGACAACCTTTAAGTTCAAATCGCTTAAAAAATGAGCGAAATATACTTAACTTGCTGCACCGCGTTACCTCGTAGTCAGCCCCACCACGTGCGCGCGGAAATCCACGGAATTTTGGGGCTTTTGCACTGATCGACCTGGACCTCCGCGGCGTTGGCGGGTAGCGCCAACGCCATTTTATGCCGGACGATCTGAAGACGATTTTTTCTTCGGCAGAAAGACACCCCAGTACTAATGACTGGGGCAATATCAAGCAATAAGAACCGATTACCAACTCTTTACCGGAACGGCTAGTCCCCACGGGTACACCAACTTAACCCCCGCAAATGCAGCTTGAAACGGCGACGATTACCGGCTTGACTGGCGATGCAACCATACATCGGGTGCTTCGGCTTCGACGATCCGAGATGACCGTTCGAGGATCTCCCGGTCCAAGGTGATGAGCGGTTGATCGAGCGCTTCGGCGAGCGCGACAAAAACCGCATCAGCGCCGCGAAGTTTACAGCTCGCCGCCAAAGCAGCAGCCCGATCGCCAAGCGCGTTCAATCCATGACGCTGCACGCGCGGCAATGCTGGAGCCCCCCCCCGTAAATACCGCGGCGGCCAACGAATTTGCGATTCGACTTAACGAACTGGAGAGTAGACTAGTGATGCGTGATGCGCTAGCATCTGATGCATGAGAACGACGCTCGACATTGCTGAGGATGTGCTACAGGCCGCAAAGGAGCGGGCTAAGCGGGAACGGAAGACCATCGGCGAGATGATCTCCGAGTTAGCTCGGCGTGCGCTGACGACTCCGCAAGAGCCGCTGTCCGTGAAGGAACCCAAGGCGGTTTATGGACTTAAGCCGTTCGCGCGACGTGGCGGTATCGTCACCAATGAGTTGATCGACAAGCTTCGTGACGAAGATGCGTACTAGCGGCGCTCACCCCGGCTGGTCGCGTGCGCGTCGTGCCGCCACAAGTGGGCTTGAGATCTGCGGACTTTAGCAAGTGCGCGCACTGTTGGATGTCAATGTGTTGATCGCGTTGCTGGACTCCGATCATGTATCCCACGCTTCGGCGATTAGTTGGTTCTCGAAGCACGCGCGGGAGGGTTGGGCATCATGTCCAATCACGCAAAACGGTTGTATCCGCATCATGTCGAATCCGGGCTATCCAAACCCGTTACCAGTTCAAGCTGTCATTGAGCATCTGGCCGAGGCCTGCCACCAAGATATCCATGAATTCTGGCCGGCTGAAGTCAGTCTGTTGGATTCGGATGTCGTGGACTCGACCCGAATTCATGGACCGCGGCAACTGACCGACATATACCTGCTTGCTCTCGCGGTTCAGCATGAAGGACGGTTCGTTACTTTTGATACCGGCATCCCGCTCGCCGCGGTCAGGAATGCTACGACGCAGAACCTGTTGATTCTGTAAGCGGCTTTTTTGCAGCGTCGAAGGCCGAGACCCTCAGGGCACGACAATGTCGCAACTCGCGCCAGGATTCGACGCTCCAACATTGAATTACGGCGCTCTCAGAAAGGCTGGCAGGCGATCGCGGGCCCCTGAAGCGACGGGCCCCTGAAGCGAATTGAATTGCCCCAAGTTACCGGCGTTTAACTCACCAGAAAGCCTGGCGGGTATGAACCGGCAATTTACCGCCCTTCCCCGCCGGGCAAGATGAAACCGAAGAGCGCCGGCTTTCGCCTATGTTTCTTGACAACACGTAAGCACTGAGTATTCTACGCGGCTGTCTTGCCGCCACGCGCGGCGAGAGCCGTACAACGGAGAAGGCTATGACCTCAGGGTCTACGAAGAAGACGTGTAAATACTTGTTGAAGTAACCGCTTCGAATTGATGGCTCGAAGCGTCATGCTTCGAGCCAGACGGTCCCGTCATCGCGACGAAGCCCCTGGCGAACTTTCACCAGGGGCTTTTTGTTGCCTTGAGTTAGGACCATGAAGGGATTGAAGTTCGACTTTGAGGGTGAGGCGGGTAGCCTGCCCATGTACCTGGCGTTGCGTGGCGACCTATCCGATCCGGGCGAGACGCTCTTGAAGCTGAGAGCGCTGCAGTCGTTCGATCGAGGCGCCGCGCGCTATGCAATTCACCGTACTGTGCGGTGCGCCGTTCGTCGGCCCTTGGACGAGGTTTTCGACGATCTCGCGTTGAGCGCCGGCCTCGTCGCTCAGCGCACGGATAGCACGTCGTTGCTGCTGGACGGACCCGGCGTATTCATCAGCGTCGAAGGCAGTCGCAAGATCGATTACGGCTCCTGCTCCTTTCACATCTGGGCCGACAGCCTGAATCGGCTGGACGAGTCGCGCGCGAAACTGTTGGCCATCGTCGGCGAGCAAGTGGTTCGACACGAAATGTTTACGATCGACTGGCAATTCTCCAGCCGTCGGGGCCTCTCGAGCGCCTCGTTCGACGAGATGGCGGACCCAGCCCCTTACGATGAGGCCTATCCGACACTGGCGGAGCCGGTAGCAACCTTCATTGCGCGCTACCTCGCGTCGCGCGAGACCGTGCTGATTCTTCAGGGGCCACCGGGCACCGGGAAGACTAGATTGGTGCGCGCCATCCTGGCCACGATGTCTGCTCGCAAGGCGGATAGCGCTCAAGTGCTCTATACCGCCGACATGCGCGCACTCGAGAACGACGAGATCTTCGTCGATTTTCTCACTGGCAACCACGACGCATTCGTGATCGAAGACGCGGATCACTTGTTGATGACGCGATCCAACGGCAATGTGGACTTGCACCGCTTCCTGGCCGTGGCGGATGGGGTCGTCCGCGCACAGGGCCGAAAGATCATCTTCACCACCAATCTGCCCAACATCGGCGACGTCGACGAGGCATTGGTGCGGCCCGGCCGCTGCTTCGCGACGGTGCGCACTCGGGCGCTGGAGCGATGTGAGGCAGCATCGTTGCTGGCGCGAATTGCAGCCGCTCGCGCAGATCCAAATGAACCCGCGCGCGTGGTGGCGTTGGCTGCGGATGTGCGCTCGATGACGCTCGCAGCCTTGTACCGTCTAGTGGATTCTGAGGGTTGACCGACGGCGCCTGACCCGAATTTCCTGTGCTTGAGTGGCGCCGGGGGCGGCCGGCACCGTCATAATCGAGGTAAATGCCTCGTGGCTCCACTCGATATCTGTTTATTTGCGCGGTTAACTGGGGTGCTCGCCGGGCGCTATAATGACGGTGATGAATAATTCTTTATTCGACCAACTTCGCAATCTCCCTTTGGAAGAGCAGCTTGAGTTGGTCGAGGCGCTTTGGGATAGCATCGGCGATCGAAATGCCGTGCCAGGTCCGACAGACGCTCAGAAGGCCGAACTTGACCGGCGGCTTGCCGACCATGCCGCAAATCCGGAAGATGTAGTGCCTTGGGATGAAGTCAAGGAATCTGCGCTGACCCGAATCGGGAGATGAATCTATCGGTTACCTTTCGTCGTGCCGCCCGCGCGGAGTTCATCGAAGCGGCAGCATGGTACGAAAGCCAAAGGCCAGGCCTTGGGGTCGAATTCATTACCGAAATCGAACGATGTGTGGACGCTGCGACCGAGCGGCCCACACCCTACGCGGCGATTGACAAAGATGTTCGCCGTGTCGTTGTCAATCGGTTTCCATTCAGCGTGTACTTTCGAGCGGAAGAGCGGCGAATCGTCGTTTTGGCGGTGTTTCACGGCAGGCGCAACCCCGTCATCTGGCAGGATCGGACTTGAGGCCCGACCGATGAATTGCCGGTCTCCGCCTCTATCCCGAGTTACCGGCGTTTAAAAGTGGCGTCCCCACGGGGATTCGAACCCCGGTCGCATCCGTGAAAGGGATGTGTCCTAGGCCTCTAGACGATGGGGACGCAGGCCTGACCTCGAATCGACAGAAAATCTGGTGGAGCCAGGCGGGATCGAACCGCCGACCTCTTGCATGCCATGCAAGCGCTCTCCCAGCTGAGCTATGGCCCCACATGGAGGCGCGGGAAGTTACCTGACGGGGCTCAATTCGTCAAGAAAATGAAAGGACTACATTCTCCACGGGGCGAGCCGGCGGGGCGAGCCGGCGGATGCGCCGCAACGGCTCCTCCGGGCGCGCCGGGCTGGCGCAGCGCCCCTTATAGGAGATTCACCCGCTCGAGCCGCTCGCGCGCGGCCGTCATGACGAGATGCCCGTAGTGCCGCTCGATCATCGCCAGCGAGGTGCCGGAAATGCGCGCCACCTCCAGGGTGCTCATGCCATCCATCAGCGACTGCGTAATGAAGGCGTGCCGCAGGCTGTAGAGGCAGACGCCGGCCGGCAGCCCCGCCCGCTCCGCGGCGGCCCGAACCAACTCATCCCAATCCGAGTGCGCCCAGGGCTTGCCGTCATCGCGCGTGAACAGAAAGTCGCCGGGGCGCTTGCCTAGCGCCAGCCGATCGAACAGCGCAACCGCAGCCGTCGGCAGCGGCACGGTGCGGATCGCCTGCTTGGCGGCGAAGGTGACCGACTTGGTGCGCGCATCGTAGTGCGAGCGGCGGGCGCTCGCCAGATCCCCGGGGCGCGCTCCGGTGAGTGCCATACCGGCCATCAGGTCGCGCACCGAGCCGGTGGCATGGTGAATGAGCAGGCGCCGCTGATCCAGGTCCAGAAACAGCGTGCGACGCTGAGTGACGCCCTGGTGCTGCCGCACCGAGCCCCATTCGATGCGCCGATCGGCGCCGACCCGCCGATTCTGCACCGCGAGATTGAGCGCGGCACGCAGCGCCGTCATGGTGCGGTTCTGGGAGCTCTTGGAGAGCCCGGTCTCGCGCCGCCAGGCTTTGATATCAAGGCTCACGAGGCGGCAGACCGGGATCTGGCCGAAGGCCGTGCCGTACACGGTGCGCTCGAAGCGCTTGTGCGCGTCATGCGCGCAGGCCTCGTTCTTTTCACTGCGCCGATCCTCGACATAGTCTCGGCAGGCCGCTTCGACCGAATAGCCGTCCTCGCTAAGCTCCGATTCCATGGGGGTCATCCCGCCTCAGGTGCGGCGCGGCGGCGCCCCGCGGAAGCCAGGAGCGCTGAGCGTCAGCGGCGGTGCACGGCGGCAGGGAGGAGGCTCGGCGATCATGGACGGCCCTCAGCATCAGTCCCGCCCATCGTCGGGCCGGCGAGCGGCTCCCTCAAGCGTCATTTGCGCCCGCCTCGTCCACAAAGGCACCGCTGAGGGCGCCCTGGAGCCCTCAGCGCGGTTGCCCGGGGGTGGGTTTAGGCGGCGGCGCTCCAACGCTCGAGCGCCCGGCGCAAGCGGGCGAGCGACTCCTCGCGGCCGAGGATCTCCAAGGTCGCATCGATCGGCGGCGAGACCGTGCCGCCGCACACCGCGAGCCGGATCGGCTGGGCGAGTTTGCCGAGCGCGACGCCGCGGGCGAGCGCCAAGCCGTTGATGAGCTCATGGATCGCGGGCGCCGACCAGTCGGTGAGCTGCGCGAGGTGCTGAGCGGTCTCGGCGAGCAGCGCGAGCACCTCCGGCGTCACGTGCTTGCGCAGCGCCTTCTCATCATAGGCCTCGGGGGGCCGAAAGAAGAAGGCGCTGTTCACCGCCATCTCGCGCACCGTCTTGGCGCGTTCACGCTGCGAGAGCACGATGCGCTCGAGTTGCGCGTCATCCTCGGCGGCGATGCCCTCGCGGTTCAAGTGCCAGCGCAGCACCGGCACCACAGTTGCCGCCGGCGAGCGCATCAGATGCTGCTGATTGAGCCAGGTGAGCTTGGCGACATCGAAGGTCGAGGCGGACTTGTTCACATCCGCGATATCGAACAAGCGCACCATCTCCTCGATGCTGAAGTACTCCTGATCGCCATGCGACCAGCCCAAGCGCACCAGATAGTTGAGCACCGCCTCGGCCAAGAATCCGTCTTCCTGGTATTGCAGCACGCTCACCGCGCCGTGGCGCTTGGAGAGCTTGGTGCCGTCCGGCCCCAGGATCATCGGCAGGTGCGCGTACACCGGCGGCGGATAGCCGAGCGCGATCAACATGTTCATCTGCCGCGGAGTGTTGTTCAAATGATCATCGCCGCGGATCACATGGGTGATGCGCATGTCCATGTCGTCCACCACGACGCAGAAGTTGTAGGTGGGCGTGCCGTCGGAGCGGGCGATGATAAGATCGTCGAGCTCGGCGTTCTGGAACACGACGCGTCCGTGCACCACGTCATCGACGACGATCTCGCCGTCGAGCGGATTCTTGAAGCGAATGACCGGCGGCACGTCCGGCCGGGCATCGGTACGATCGCGCCAGCGGCCGTCGTAGCGCGGCTTCTCGCCCCGCGCCATCTGATCGGCGCGCAGCTGCGCGAGCTCCTCCTTGGTGCAGTAACACCGATACGCATGGCCGCTCGCGAGCAGCTGCTCGATGACTTCTTTGTAGCGATCGAAGCGCCGGGTCTGGTAGAACGGCCCCTCGTCGTGCGCGAGCCCCGCCCACTGCATGCCATCCAAGATCTGCTGGATGGCCGCCTCGGTCGAGCGCTCGAGATCCGTGTCCTCGATCCGCAGCACGAACTGCCCCCCATGGCGGCGCGCGTACAGCCAACAGAACAGCGCGGTTCTAAGCCCCCCGATGTGCAGGAAGCCGGTGGGACTCGGGGCGAAACGGGTGCGGACGGTCATGAGACGTGAGGCTTTCGAGGTGGTTAGCGAGCCGGTGAGTTTAACAGAGGGTGCCGGCAGGTTTGTCATACTGCACGTGCGATGTCATACTTTGCCGCTGGTTGCGCGGGCGGTTAGCTCAGCGGTAGAGCACTGCTTTCACACGGCAGGGGTCACAGGTTCAATCCCTGTACCGCCCACCACCGATCCATTCCGGACACATGGGTAACGGTTTATACCGGACACATGCGGGACGGTACCCTAGAGGGAAGTTGGCTAAATGTTCTCGGACGCGTACGGCATTGCATCGAAACTTACCTCTCCCATCATAGTTTCTTCGCGCAATGTTTCGGGTAAATGTGCTGGTCCAATAGGCGCCTACGTGATCGCAAACGCGGGCGGCGGGATCGTCACCGCAGGTCACGTTCTAAAGCATCTCATCGGCCAGGTGCAGAGCGCCGAGGGAGTGCGAAATCATAACGCCAGCGAAGCGTCGATTCGCAACGACAATCAAATCGATGACAGGAAACGTCGCCGACGCCTCAAGGATGGAATCGAGCGATTAGACGGCTTCGTACCGGACCCGAACCAGCTTTATCCGGCATTCAAAGATCCGGCAAAGGGTTTCGAATCGGGCGGAGTTTCTCGTCGCAAAATTGGGTTACCCCTTCATTCGGTGGCTCGCAAGATTGTTACGTGCGAGCAACTCCACCCAGGAATGGGACTTTCGATAAATTATGGGATGGACTGATTCATGAAATTTGAGGATGAAGTTACGGCTCGCATCTGCGCTAACGGAGATAACCGCGAGCTACGAGACTTGGCCACTGAGTTTATGCGCGCCTCAACGGTGCCGAAGTATTCCTATAATTTTTCTTGGCTGGGACGTCCTATTATTCAATATCCGCAAGATATTGTTGCCATGCAGGAAATTATCTGGCGGACCCAGCCGGATTTGATCATCGAGACGGGTATTGCCCATGGCGGCTCACTAATTTTCTCCGCCTCGATGCTGGAACTCAATGCAGCGTGTGGCGGACCCCCTGAGGCGCAGGTACTCGGTATTGATATTGACATTAGGGCCCATAATCGTGCGGCGATCGAGGCGCATCCGCTGGCACGTCGCATCCAAATGATTCAGGGATCGAGTCTGGCTCCAGAGGTAATCGATGCTGCGCGGCAGTTCGCTGGTCGGAGCCGCAATGTACTCGTGTGCCTGGACTCAAATCACACCCATGAACATGTACTCGCCGAACTAGAGGCATACGCACCTTTAACCAGCGTCGCCAATTACTGTGTTGTCTTTGACACTATCGTGGATGAGCTGCCCGCAGGATTATGGCCGGATAGATCCTGGGGGCCTGGAAACAATCCCAAGACCGCTGTCCGGAAGTATCTCGAGAGCCACCCGGAATTTGAGATCGATACGCAAGTGACACATCAACTGCTTATCACCGTAGCCCCGGACGGGTACCTTAAGCGGATAAAATAAAGGAAAGATAGGCCGGCCGGATCGCCGTCGGTCATCCACATCCGAACGGCCTCAAATCGCGCGGAAAACGTGCGGCTACAGGTCCGTCCGCACACTCGCGCAGTTCCGCAGGGTACGCCTCCGGCGGGTAATCGAGACGCGGAATGCCGAACGCGCTCTCGATGAGCTTGCGCAGATTCGGTCATTCAGTGTTTACGCTGAGCACGGCCATCTTCCCGCCTTTCAACAACCGGGCCACGAATCTGAGTCGTTCGTCCACTTTCAAGTACGACCCCAATTACAATGCGTCGGCATTCGGCCTGTTCGGTGCGTCCAATACGTATTCCGGCGCAGGTACCGATGCCTACCCCAACGACAAAATCCTCCAGGTCTATTGGACCGGTGTTCGCTACACCGTCCTTCCGCCGCTCGATCTAACGGCGTCCAATCGTCGAGCGCGGGTATCCAGAGATGCTAGCCGATGCGCCTGGCCTCCCACGAGCAGGCCACGCGACGAGCAGATGCTCAGGATCTTCTGCACGTCCTCGGGGGCCAGGGGCGCCCCGGTTGGTGAGGCGCGTGTGCGCACCGCCTCGAGCTGCGCACACGCGTCACTTGATCAAATAATCCACGATCAATTCCGCGGCTTCCTCAGGGGACAGTTGCGTGGTGTCGATGCGGATCTCCGGGGCCTCTGGAGCTTCATACGGACTGTCGATCCCCGTAAAATTCTTGAGCTGGCCGCGCCGGGCTTTCTTGTACAACCCCTTGACGTCGCGTGATTCAGCGACCCCCAGCGGGGTGTCGATATGGATTTCGATGAACTCGCCGGGCGCCATCATCTCCCGCACCAGCCGCCGCTCCGCGCGAAACGGAGAAATGAACGCGGTGATCACGATCAGGCCGGCATCCGTCATCAGCCGCGCGACCTCCCCCACCCGCCTGATATTCTCGACTCGATCGGCTTCGGTGAATCCGAGATCCTTGTTCAAGCCATGGCGGACGTTGTCGCCATCGAGCAGAAAGGTGTGCCGGTTCATCCGAAACAGCTTCTTCTCCACCAGATTCGCAATGGTCGACTTGCCGGCTCCGGACAAACCGGTGAGCCAAAGAACCGCCGGATTCTGATTCTTGAGCACCGCATGTGCGGCGCGCGATACATCGAGCGCCTGCCAGTGAACGTTCTGGGCTCGGCGCAGCGAGAAATTCAGCATCCCCGCCGCCACCGTCGCATTCGAGATCTTGTCGATGAGAATGAAGCCGCCGAGGGTCCGGCTTTCCGCATAGGGTTCGAAGACGATCGGCCGGCTCGTCGACACGGTGGCGACACCGATGGCGTTCAAGTCGAAGGTCTTGACCGCCAGGTGCTCCATGGTGTTCACATTGACCTGGTATTTCGGCGCCGAAACGCTCGCCGATACCGTCTGTGTGGCCAGCTTCAGCCAATATGGCCTTCCAGGCAGCATGGCCTCGTCGGCCATCCACACGATGGTCGCCTCAAACTGGTCGGCCACTTGCGGCGGAGAGTCGGCGGCCGTAATGACATCGCCGCGTGAACAATCCACTTCGTCGGCCAGCGTCAAGGTCACCGACTGGCCCGCGATTGCCTGCGGGAGATCCCCGCCTTGAGTCACTATGCGCGCGACCGTCGATTTCTTGCCCGATGGCAGTACCCGTACCGAATCTCCCGGCTTGATCGAGCCGGCGGCGATGAGACCGCAGAAGCCCCTGAAGTCGAGATTCGGGCGGCTGACCCATTGTACCGGCATGCGAAAGGGCTTCGCCCTATCCGCGCTCCCATCGAGCGGCACCGTTTCGAGATGTTCGATGAGAGGCACCCCGGCGTACCAGGGCATGTGCTCGGAACGGGCGGCTATATTGTCGCCCTTGAAACCGGAAATCGGAATCGGCAGGAATTCCGCAATTCCGATGCCGGCGGCAAACGCGCGGTAGGCGGCCACGATCTTGTCGAATACCTGCTGCTCGTACCCCACCAAGTCCATCTTGTTGACCGCCAGCACGATGTGACGGATGCCGAGAAGATGCACGAGGTAGGAGTGCCGGCGAGTCTGGGTCAGAACTCCCTTGCGCGCGTCGATGAGAATCACCGCCAGATCCGCGGTCGAGGCGCCGGTCACCATGTTTCGGGTGTATTGCTCGTGACCCGGCGTGTCGGCGACGATGAATTTGCGCTTCTCCGTGGCGAAAAATCGGTAGGCGACATCGATGGTGATGCCCTGTTCGCGTTCCGCGGCGAGGCCGTCGACCAGCAGAGCGAAATCGATATTCTGGCCTTGCGTACCGATCCTCTTGGAGTCCGCTTCGAGGGCCGCCAACTGATCCTCGAAAATCATCTTCGAATCGTAGAGCAGGCGCCCGATCAGCGTCGATTTGCCGTCGTCGACCGATCCGCAGGTGATGAAGCGCAACAGGCTCTTGTGTTGATGCCGGACGAGATAGGCCGCGATATCCTCGGCGATCAGCGCATCTGTTTTATAAACACCGTCCGAGGTCGCCGTAGCCATATCAGAAATAGCCTTCCTGTTTCTTCTTCTCCATCGACGCCGTCTGGTCGTGATCGATCGCGCGTCCCTGACGTTCCGACGTGGTCGTCAACAGCATCTCGCGAATGATGTCCTCCAGCGTGGCCGCCGTGCTTTCGACGGCGCCCGTGAGCGGGTAGCAGCCCAACGTGCGAAACCGGATCGAGCGCGGGGTGGGCACCTCGCCCTCCTTGAGGCGGAAGCGGTCGTCATCCACCATCAGCAGAAGCCCGTCGCGGGCCACCGTCGGACGGGTGGCCGCAAAATACAGCGGCACGATGGGAATGTTCTCGAGATGGATGTACTGCCAGATATCGAGCTCGGTCCAATTCGATAGCGGAAATACGCGAATGCTCTCGCCGTCGGCCTTTTTGCCGTTGTATAGATTCCAAAGCTCCGGGCGCTGGTGCTTCGGATCCCAGCGATGGTTGGCCGATCGGAAGCTGAACACCCGCTCCTTGGCGCGGCTTTTCTCCTCGTCGCGGCGCGCGCCGCCGAATGCCACGTCGAAGCGATACTGGTCGAGCGCCGCCTTCAGGCCCTCCGTCTTCCACATATCCGTGTGCAGCGCGCCGTGATCGAAGGGATTGATGCCTCGCGCAACGGCCTCCGGATTCTTGTATACGAGCAGCTGCATGCCGCTCTCGGCCGCCATGCGGTCGCGCATCTCATACATGGCCTTGAATTTCCACGTCGTGTCGACGTGCAATAGCGGAAACGGCGGAATCCCCGGATAGAAGGCTTTCCTTGCCAGATGCAGCATGACGGCGGAATCCTTACCCACCGAATACAGCATCACCGGCCGCTCGGACTCGGCCACGACTTCCCGCATGATGTGAATGCTCTCGGACTCGAGCCGATCGAGATGCGTCAGGACTGCGGTGCTCATATCGGTCATCACGCCACTATCATTTTTACGCCGACCACCGCAAGCATCACGGAAATCGCGGTTCGAACGATTTTATCCGGCGCGTAAGCGCTCGCCCACGCGCCCAGGACGATGCCCGGGATCGAGCCGAGCAAGAGGCTGACGAGAAGCGGGTAATTGATGTTTCCGAGCATCAAGTGTCCGGCGCCCGCAAGAAAGGCAAGAGGAACGGCATGAACGATATCGGTTCCCACCAAGGATTTTGCCGTCAGCCTGAGCGGATATAAATACAGCAGCATCACCGCGCCCAACGCGCCGGCTCCAATCGACGTGAACGTCACGAGAAACCCCAATATAGCACCCGCTAATACGGTGAGCGCCGGTTGCGCAGTCTTGAATTCGATCGGTCGGGAACCTCGCATGCGCACGCCGAAGGCGTGAAAGCGCTTTCGGAACGCAGCGGCGACCGACGACAAGACCAGCGTAACGCCCAACGTTTTGAACATAAGCTGATTGTTGCTGTGATGCATTTGCGTCTGATGCAGCCATATCAAGGTCAATATCGAGGCGGGAACGCTGCCGCAGAACATCCGGAGCAAAATCTGCCGGTCGACCGTGCCCTGCTTGCCATGCACCAATCCACCCACGATTTTCGTGATGGCCGCGAACCACAGATCCGTTCCCACGGCGATATTCGGGGCAACGCCGAAAATGAGGATCATCAGCGGTGTCATCAGCGATCCGCCGCCGACGCCGGTCAGGCCCACCAATACGCCCACGCCAAACCCGGCGGATGAATAGATCCAATTTATCGTCATGAGCGGTTTCCGATCATTCCGGTATTGCTCCCCATGGGACCGGACAGGCACTTGCCCGACCAATATCGTCGGACGTGTCCTGCCCTACGCTCGCCGGTACTCGAGGCGTTTCTCCGCTGCGCGACAGGTCGCTCGACACCAAGAGACGCTCGGCAAATTCGACCATCGAGCATGCCTCGCGCAGCGCCGTTCTCACCGCCTCTTCTCCGTCGCGGTGAGAGATCCGTCGCCCACCCCCGTCAGGTCGACCGGCGCCCCGACGCCGAATCGAGCGGCGCAATTGATCCAATTGATGGTCATATCAGCCTTAGCCGTTTATGCGCCCATTAGTTTTATCAGGACGGCCATGGATGGATACCCTATATGAAACGGCGATCGAAATTGTTGCACCCATTATGCTGATTCGGCGGCGGGCATGGAGGATTTCCTGTCAACGTGTTGCTGGGTCGGGTTGGATCGCTGAGGAGTATTCACGGCGGGCGGTCAATGCCTGGTTTACCGGGGATTAAGTTGAATGGGTCGCCATGACCGATGACTCATTATGTTTTATGGCAGAACCCGGGCTTTTTTCGACCTCAACCAAACGCGCCTTCGCGGCCCCATTGCCGCTGTCAGCCGCCCGCCGATACCAGTGGGTCGCCTCGAGCCACTCGGCATCGGTGGTCGCACTTTGCGCGATAAGATCGCCGAGCGCGAGTTGGGCAGACACATGGTTGCGCTCCGCTGCCGCGCGATAGCTACGCTCTGCCGCCTTGGCATCCGGCGCTACGCCCATACCGCGGCGCAGGCATACGCCCAGGTTGTATTCCGCATCGGTGTTGCCGTGAACGGCGGCGCGCCGGAACAAATCCACCGCCTGCGAAAATCTCGCCGCCTCTTCCGGATTCTCGAGAATGAGGCCGCCGAGCAGCACCATTGCGGCGGTGTCGCCTTGAGCGACGGATGCGGTAAGCCAACGCTCTGCCTCGCTCGTCGAACGCTCGATGCCGATTCCCCGCATGTAGAATTCGCCGATGGCTCGCTGTGCAATTGCGTCTCCTCGTTCGGCGCCCGTGAGCCAAAGCTTGAACAATCGGGCCATCTCCTCGGGATGTGACCCGGCGGCGACGCCCATGCTCGTCAATACTCGGGTCGCGCCACCATGCCCCTGCAACGCAGCGCGCTCGTACCATACGGCCGCCTCGTCAAGATTTTTCTTGACACCTTGGCCGGTGGCATACGCGTCGCCGAGCCATGACTGTGCAAAGGCATTGCCGCCGTGCGCGGCGCGATTGAACCATCGCAGCGCAAGCTTCGCGTCGTCCAATCCATGCTTGCCCTCCAGATACCACAGAGCGAGAGTGGCCTGAGCGGTGGCATCGCCACGTGCAGCGCTGCGCGCCAGCAAGGTGATGACGCGCTCCGTCGCCGGCGCCGCCGTATCACCGCGGTCCAGCATCTGCGCCAAAATACAGGTGGCGGGTGCGCTGCCTAAGTCCGCCGCGACAAGCAGCCAGTGCGCCGCCAGCGCGGC
>Ga0187871_10001655_pt1 | contig 19105 bp, 12 predicted proteins | sample June2016WEW_16_1_FD_132988 | JGI IMG/M metagenome (GOLD analysis project Ga0187871, IMG submission 132988) | Peatland microbial communities from SPRUCE experiment site at the Marcell Experimental Forest, Minnesota, USA - June2016WEW_16_10 | ecosystem: Environmental > Terrestrial > Soil >...
CGCAGCACTGCTGCGCCCCATCTCGGCAAGACTTAAACGCTCTGGTTCTCAGTGCCGACCCGCTACGCCGGTTCATGTATCGCGCAGGTTTCTCCGTGCACTCTGTGCTCCGACCTCTGTGCTCTCTGTGTTAAGCCTTTGATTTTCTCCCGCTCCCCCCAGATCTACTTTCCCGCCGCGTTGTACGGCACAAACTGCTCCCACTCCACCGGCGTGAACGTGTTCCTCTGCAACTTCTCCAGCAATTCCTCGTAAATCCCTTCGCCATTCGAGCTACTCGTCATGATCACGATCCCCATCCTCTTTTCGTCAAAGCAAACCGTGTAGTTCCGCCACCCGTCGTCGCTGCCCTCCTTGAAGAAAGCCTTACCGTACGGCGACCAATACAGTCCCCAAGCCAGCCCGTAGCTCAGCCGAATGCCATCGTTCGCGTGCGTGGTTTCTGTCTTCAGGGGAGGGAACTCGTGCACCGAAGAAATCCGTGCCTGCGGGCTCAGCATCAACTCTCGGGTCTCGCGCCGCAGTCCAGTCCCATTCATCACGGCTTGCATGAATTTCGCGAAATCAGCCACCGTCGTTTTCATCGACCCGGCGGCGTCGGCCGACGGTCGGCGCTGGGGCCCGAGTGAGTTGCCGTGTTCGTCGTAGCCGTTGGCGTGATCGTCCTCGAACTGCGGCTCCCAGGTCATGCTCGTGCGGCCCATGCCCAGCGGAGCAAACACCCGCGCAGCCATCAATTCCTTCAGGCCCTTCTTCGTAATCGTCTCGACTTCCAGTTGCAGCAGGTCGATCCCTTCACCGGAATAGGAGAACCTGGCACCGGGCTCGAAATAGATTCGCAGCTTTTTTTCGTCGTCGCTGAACCGCCGCCAGTTCGGCAGTCCGCTCGTATGGCTCAGCAGCATTCGTGCGGTGATCTTCTTGTATCTCGGATCGCCGGCGAGGTCTTTGTAGTTTTCATATTCCGGCAGGGGCTTCGGCAGGTATTCGAACATCGGGCGGTCGAGGTTGAGCGTGCCGTCCTCCACCAGCTTCATCACCAGGTACGCGAAAGCCACCTTGGTGAACGAAGCCGCGCTCATCACCGAATCCGTCGTCAGTGCCAGATTCTTCTCTTTGTCCCGAATCCCGTACGCCTTCAGATACGCGATTTTGCCGTCCTCCAGAATCGCCAGACCCAAGCCCGTAACTTTCCCCGCTGCCAGCAAGCTCGTAACCGTCGCATCGATCTGCGCGCCAGTGATCGCGCTTCCGTCCAGCCGCCTCACGCCCGCAACGTTCGATTCTCCCGCAGCCGCAACCCCGCGAATGGACGAAACAACCGCGACCCCGGCAGCAACCACCAGGACGGCAGCACAAACTATTAGTGTTTTCATAGGTTTCACAGCCTAAGCTAAAGACGCCGTCCCATTGCCTTTGTCACACAAAACACAGTCGATGTACCACCGTGGCACTCGCCCGTTTCGCGCTGTTCCGCGCCTTAACCGCTCCCAAATCCCCGTCGTACCCCAGCCCAGTTAACCAAAAGGTGCTGTTCCTCAGTTATGTCATTCAGAACAAAGCACAAATTTGGTACCAGCCCTACTAGCCTATTGCCACCCACTCCCCATAACCCTACAATTTGGATCACCTGAGCTCTGTGCGTGTTTCGCTTAGGTGCAGTCATAAGTGCGGCTTGGCGACTAAGTCATCTGTAATCAGTGACTTGGCAGTTGGCCAGGCGGGTGCATCTATACCCGGCAGCAGTACCTGATACTTCGGATTTAGCGCCGGGGGAAAGCGACATTAAGAGGTTGACCCTAAGGCTTCTCTTAGGGTACAAACAACGCCTCCTAAGTGATCGGCGAATCGGGTAATTAGCTCTGAGGTGCCGACGTTGAAGCAATTTGGTAAAGCAATCCTGGCCGCCGTACTCGCCGTAACCGTGGCAGCGCCGATCCCGGCCGCTCCGGCGGCGGGCAATCCCGCGCTGCACAAGAGCGTCTCGCATTTTCGCGGCGTTCCGACGTTCGCGAATTCCACGCTCGCCGATATCGGCACCTTCGATGATCCCATCGTTCGCGAAGCCGCTGTCTCCGGCCTGGGCCGCTATAACGGCGCTGTCGTTGCCGTCGACCCCAACACCGGCCGCATCCTCACCATCGTGAATCAAAAGATTGCTTTCGGCGACGGCTACATCCCGTGCTCCACGATCAAGCCGACCGTCGCGCTCGCCGCCCTCGAAGAGAACGTCATCACCCGCGACACCATGCTCCGCGTCCACGACCGGCACGCGCGCTACATGAATTTGACCGACGCGCTGGCCCACTCCAACAACGACTTTTTCGAGCAGCTCGGCGTTCGCATGGGTTTCGAAACCGTTTCGAAATACGCCCGTCTTCTCGGCCTCGGCGAGCTCGCCGGCTACAATCTGCCGGAAGAGCATCCGGGCTCGTTCCCGATGGCGCCACCGGCGCACGGCGGCGTCGCGCGCATGTCCAGCTTTGGTGAAGGAATTCAGATCACGCCGCTGCAGCTCGTTTCGCTAGCCGCCGCGTTCGCCAATGGTGGCACGCTCTACTACCTGCAATACCCGCGCACCCCGGACGAGATCCAAGCCTTTGCCCCGCGCGTGAAGCGTGACCTGAATATCGCCTCGGTCCTCCCGGAAATTCGCGAAGGCATGCTCGCGGCGGTCCTGTATGGCACCGCGAAGCGCAGCTTTGACGCCGGCGGCGACGAAACCCCGCTCGGCAAGACCGGCACCTGCAACGACCCAACCTCGAAGGTGGGCTGGTTCGTCACTTACGCCGACGAAGCGCACCCGAAAATCGCCCTCGCCGTTCTTCTCCGCGGCAGCTCGCATCAGGTGGAAGGCCCGACCGCCGCGCAAGTCGCCGGCCGCATCTATCGCCGCCTGCGCGAACAAAACTATTTCGCCACCGCGACCGCGCCGAACGACACCGTAAAGCCGGTAACGGTGGTCGTCAACTCCGGAAACTAAGCGCGATCCATCGATTTCAAAGCGGGAGCGGCAACGCTCCCGCTTTTTTTATTCCAAGTAGTCTGATCGGGCCAAGAATTCCACGCGAAACTGCGCTCTCGGCGTCTCTGGGTTATCTTTGGTTTGGCTTTCCTCATTACTTCTTTACTTCGTTGCTTCGTTTTCCTCACTCATGCCGCAGCGCCACCATCGGGTCCACTCGCATCGCTCTCCGCGCCGGGATGTAGCACGCCCCTAGCGCCGTTCCCAGCAGAATCGCGGATACACCGACAAACGTTCCCGCGTCCGTCGCGCTCACCCCAAACAGCAAGCCCCCAATCGCCTTCGCCAATCCCAGCGAAGCCGCCAGCCCCACCGCGATCCCAATCAACGCCAGCCGCCCACCCTCTCCGATCACAATCGCGAAAATCTCGCGAGGTCGCGCTCCCAGCGCCATTCGTATGCTGATTTCTCGCCGCCGCTCGACGACCATGTACGCAATCACTCCGTACAATCCCACCAAGGCGAGAAGCAGCGCCAGCGCCGCAAACGCCGCCATCAACGTCCCCGCCACTTGCTGCGCGATCACCGACACCGATCTCCAGTCTTCCATCGTCATCACGTCAAATACCGGCTGATCGGGATCGAGCTTCTGCACTTCCGCCCGCGCGCTCTCTGCCAGGCTCGTCGGCAGCACCGACGTTCGAATCACCAGCGCCATCGTCCGCTGCACTTGTTCTCTCATCGGAAAATACATCTCCGGCCGGGCCGGCTCCGGCAATTGATTTCGGACATTTCCGATCACCGCCACCACTTCGTACCAGGGATTGCTCTCCACCGGCCCGCTGAATCGCGCGTGCTTGCCCAGCGCATCTTTCCCCGGCCAATACGTTTCGGCGAAAGCCTCGTTGACCGCCACAGCGTGATGAGTCGCGGAATCCTCTTCGGTGAATTCCCGGCCCTCACGTAGCGGAATTTGCATCGTCCGGAAGTAGCTCGTGCTGATGCTGCGGAAACTAGCTTCCGGCTCGTGCCCGGGCGCCGGCTCCGGTTGCCCTTCGATTCGAATGGTACGCGTCATATTCGCGCCGCCGAGCGGCAGCATGTTTACGGTCGCGACGCTCTGCACACCAGGCAGCGCCTCGACGCGCCGGACGAGCTGCTCGAAAAAATTCACTGCCCGTTCATCCTCGGGGTACTTGACCTGCGGCAACGCAACGAACATGGTCAGCACGCGATTCGGATTGAAACCTGGAGAAACGTTCAGCAGATGAACGAAACTTTTCATCAGCAAACCCGCGCAGGTCAGCAGCGTTAGCGACAACGCCACCTCGGCTACAATCAAAGAGCTACGCAAAAATGTCCTGCTGCGCCCCGCGCCGCTGCCTGCTCCACCTTCCTTCAGCGCCTCATTCACGTCCGGCCGCGATCCCCGCAGCGCCGGCAAAAAGCCAAACACCAGCCCGGTTCCTACCGAAATCCCGAGCGTGACCAGCAGCACCGGCAAATTCATCCTCAAGTGGTTTAACCCGGGAACCAGTTCCACGAATTCCGCCGGCACCGCGATCAGCTTCGCGTGCAAGCACCACACCGCCAGTAAAATTCCGGTTCCGCCGCCCAGCAATCCCAGGAGCACGCTTTCCACCAGCGATTGTCGTACCAGCCGCAATCGTGTCGCGCCCAGCGCCGTGCGAATTGCCGTCTCTCGTTTACGCCGGTCCGAGCGCGCCAGCAGCAGATTCGAAATGTTGCCGCACGCAATCAACAACACCAACCCCACTGCAACCACCACCACCATCAACGGCTTCTGCGCCATCCCGACTTCGCTGTCGAGAAGCGACTGCACGTGCACGTCCCGTCCCAAATCGCTTTGTGGAAACTCTTTCGCCAGGCTCGCCGCAATTGCGCTCATCTCCGCCTGTGCCTGCGCCACGCTGGTTCCCGGCCGCAGGTGCGCCACTCCGCGCAGATAATGCGCCCCGCGGTTAGCTGACAGTTCCGGTCCGAACGTCAGCGGCGCCCAAATCCGGCTGCCTGCTGGAAAATTGAATTCCGGCCCCATCACGCCGACGATCGTGCAGCTGACTCCATTCAACAGAACTCGTTTGCCGATCACCGCCGGATCGCTGCCGAATCGTTCTCGCCAAATTGTGTAGCTCAAGACCGCGACTTGGTCCTTGCCAGGATGCCCTTCCTCTTCCAGAAAACCGCGGCCCAACATCGGCTGCACTTCCAACGCCGCGAAAAAATCCGGTGTCACCTGAAATCCCCGCACGTGATCAGGCCGCTCGATGCCTCCGACGTTCACATCCCACCAGACGAACGCAGCCAAGTGATCGAAAGCGTGGTTCTGCTTCTCCCAATCGAGATAGTTGGCCGGCGAAGTCTCGCTCCGGTCTATCCCCTCGCTCGGTACCCGCTCCCAGAGTGCCACCAACCGCTCCGGCTGCGGAAAGGCCAAAGGCCGCAGCAGCAGCCCATCGACCATGCTGAAAATGTAGCTGTTCGCGCCAATCCCCAGCGCCAAGGTCAGAACTGCCGTCAGCGTGAACCCTGGATTCTTCCGCAGCATCCGCGCCCCAAATCGCAAATCCTGCAAAAAATCCTCAAGCCACCGCCAGCCCCAAGCCTCCCGCCCCTGTTCGCCAAGCGCGGCAGCATTCCCAAACGCCCGCGCCGCCGCATACCGCGCCTCGTCAGGCTCGACGCCGCGCTCCGCCAGCTCTCGCTCCCGCATCTCCCGATGCGACCGCATCTCCTCGTCCAACTCTCGCGCAAACTCCTCGCGACGTCCCAACATTTTCAAGCGCCGCCACATCTCCCCAATCGCGCCCATGTATCACACCTCGCGTTACCAAACCTTCGCTTTTTTCTTTACGTCGTTACTTCCTTGCTTCGTCGCTTCCGCAATTTTCACTCATGCCGCAATGCCACCATCGGATCCACGCGCGTCGCTCTTCGCGCCGGCAGATAACACGCCACCAGAGCCACCATGCCCAGCATCGCCGCCGCCCCGCAGAACGTCGCCGGATCACGCGGCGCAATGCCATACAACAAACTGGTCAAATACTGCGTTGCGAAAGCTGCCCCGGCCAACCCCAGTGCGAGTCCCGCCGCCGTCATCAACGTGCCTTGCGTCATCACCATCCCTGCTACGTCGCGGCGGCTCGCTCCCAGCGCCATGCGAATTCCGATTTCATGCGTACGTTCAGCGACGGAATACGCGATCACGCCGTAGACTCCGACGGCGGCCAGCGTCAAAGCCACAAATCCGAAAAATCCCAGCAATGTCGCATTGAAGCGCGTGCCCGAAGCCGCATCGGCAATCCGTTCCTCCATGGTGCGCACGTCGAACACGGGCTGCTCCGGGTCAACCGCTTGCACTGCGTCGCGTACGCCGCCAACCAGACTCCGCGGATCCACATCCGTCCGCACCGCCAAGCCGCCCAATGTTTCCGGCATTCCGCCGTGTCCGCGCGCTGCGTAAAGTTCGGGATCAGGTTGGCGATCCAGTCTCGCGCGCCGCACACTCGCCACCACGCCGACGATGGTTTGCCAGGGCAATTGCGTACCGGGTCCTCCTCCAAATCGCATCCTCTTTCCCACCGCTGCCTGCGCGTTGCCTCCGAGATACTGCTGCACGAACGCCTGGTTCGCGATCACCACGTTCGTCTCTGATTTGGAATCGAGATCCTCGAACACTCGTCCGGCCAGCAAAGGGATCCGAAGCGTCTCGAAATATCCGGGACTCACGTCCTCCACCATGGCTGGCGGCGCCTGATCCACCGGCTTGTCGGACTGTCCTCGATCATAAATGTTCGTCGCATAACGATGTTGGTCAGCGGCAGAGAGGTCGTCAGCCCTGCGGATCGCACGCCCGGCAACGCCCGCACTTTCCCGAGCACCTCGTCAAAAAATGCGTTGCGCTGCACCGCTCCTTCGTACTTGTTCATCGGCAGCATGAGCGACACGGTCAAGACATGGCTGGCGTCAAATCCCGGGTCAACGTTGGACAAGAGAACAAAACTGCGCAGTAACAAACCAGACGCCGCCATCAGCACCACCGCCAGCGCCAGTTCGCACGTCGCCAGAGCGCTGCGTAACCCGCGCTGGCCGGTTCCGCTCGTCGCGGTGTCGCGGCTGTCCTTCAACTTTGTGTCCACGTCGGGCTTCGAGGCTCGAAGCGACGGGATCGCAGCAAACAGCGCTACCGTCGCACACGTGATTGCCAGCATGAACAGCAGCACCCACCCGTCGATCGCGATATGTTGTGCGTGCAAAAAACTCTGCGGAGCGTAGGTTTGCAGCACACGCACTCCGGCCGCGGCCCCGGCAAGGCCCAAAGCCCCTCCTAAAGCCGCTATCAGCGCTCCTTCGGTGAGCAACTGCCGCAGCAGCCTGACCCGGCTGGCGCCGATCGCCGCACGGACGGCCAGCTCCTTCTGCCGATTCGTGGTTCGTGCCAATTGCAGGTTCGCTATGTTCACGCAGGCAATCAGTAGCACCATGCCGACGGCCGCGAGCAAAATCAACAGCGTCGACCGCACGTCTCCCACCAGCTTGTCGTGCAGCGTGATCGTCTGAACCTGCAGGTCGTCTCTCATGTGCGCAAACATCGCGGGCATGTCCGCGCCGCTGCGCTTGCTGAGCTCCGCCAGATCGGCGTTCGCTTGTGGCATGGTCACGCCCGGCTTCAGTCGCCCAATCACTTGCGTCAGCTGCATCTGCCGCACCGCCCAGTCCACTTTCGGCGGCAGCTGAAATACTCCCAGCAACTCTGGTTTGAAACCACGCAGGGGATAACGGAATTCCGGCCCCATCACTCCTACCACCGTGAAGCTTTGCTGGTTGAGTGTCACGCCTTTGCCGACAATGTTCGGATCGGCTCCGAATTTTCTTCTCCACAGCCCGTCGGTCAGGATCACCACATTGTTCCCGCCCGGCAGCCCCTCTTCTGTTGAGAACAATCTTCCCAGCGCTGGGCGCACGCCGAGCACGGTAAGCAGGCTCGGCGTGACTAATCCCGTATCGATCTGCTCCGGCGTGCCCGCTTGCGTCAAATTCATCGGGCCCGCGCCGCCCATCGCCCCCATGTTCTCGAAGGTGTGATTGTTCAACGCCCAGTTGGTATATTCCGGGTTCGGCAGGCCAAAGTCATTCATCCGCGGAGTATATTCGTCCGCCCACACAAGCTTCCCCGGGTCACGATAAGGAAGCGGTTGCAGCAACACCGCGTTCACGACGCTGAAAATCGCCGTGTTCGCCCCGATTCCCAACGCCAGGGTCAACACCGCTGTCAATGTGAATCCCGGATTCTTGCGCAACACGCGCGCTCCAAATCGCAAATCCTGCGCGCAATCCTCAAGCCACCGCCAACCCCAAGCCTCTCGCCCCTGCTCGCCCAGCGCAGTAGCGTTCCCAAACGCTCGCGCCGCCGCATACCGCGCCTCGTCAGCCTCGACGCCGCGCGCCGCCAGCTCTCGCTCCCTCATCTCCCGATGCAACCGCATCTCCTCGTCCAACTCCCGCGCAAGCTCCTCGCGCCGTCCCAACATTTTCAAGCGCCGCCACATCTCTCCAATCCTGCTCATGTGTCACACCTCGCCTCGGCGTTATCCTCTTTCTGTTTCTCTTTTTCGTTGCTTCATCACTTCTTTACGTCATTACGTCTTCCCTCAGGCCGTCTGAATCACTCGCATCATCGCTTGCATCACCCGTTCGAACTGCGCCGTCTCCACTTCCAACTGTTTTCGTCCCGCCGTCGTCAGTTTGTAATAGCGCGCGCGCCGATTCTCGGAGGTCACGCCCCACTCCGCCTTCACCCAGCCTTTGATCAACATGCGTTGCAGCGCCGGATACAGCGAGCCCTCTTCTACCTGCAGCACATCCTTCGAGATTCGCTGGATCGAGCCCGCAATCTCGTAGCCGTGCATCTCGCCGCCGCGCGCCAGAGTCCTGAGAATCAGCAGATACAAAGTCCCCGGTAAAAGCTCGTCGCGGTTCATTCGCCCCTCCCGCCTGAAAGCATCTCTGTCATAGACTGCCTATGCTTCATACCATAGATAGACTATGGCAAGCAACAAAGGTTAGATTCCCGCCCGGAAATATTTGACTGTTGTAGAATCTAGACCGTCGGCGTGAACATTGTTCCGTGTTTCTGCGTCTAAGTGTTGTGGGCTCGGGTGTGACTGTTTGGGGGAAGAGTGAATCGTCGATTGCTGATCGTGATCGCGGTAGTGTTGGCGGCGGGGCTGGCGGTTGCCGCCGCTATTTTTCATAAGAGGGCCACGGACGCAGCGATTCAGCACGAAGAACAGTTGCTGCAGGCGGAAGCGGAACAGGAGCAGCAGCAGGTGGAACCTCCTGACCCGCCGGTGACGGAGACGAAAGTCGGGCGTAACGAAAATTTCGCGGCGGCCCTCCAGCGTTCGGGGTTGAGTGCGGACGATGCCGCCAGCGCCTCCACCGCGGCGCAGCGTATCTTCAACCTGCGACAGGTGCGCGCGGGAAACTCCATCTCGGTGAATCGTTCCGGCGCGGGCGAGCTTCGCGAGATCGACTACCGGATCGATCCGGAGCACATGCTGAAAATCGCGCCCGCCGACGACGGCGGGTTCTCGGCGGAAGTGAAAGCGATTCCATCGAAAACCGAAGTCACCACGGTTACGGGGCGTATCAGCGACTCCTTGTTCAATGCCGTGGCGCAGACCGGCGAATCGCCGGAACTGGCGTTGCGACTAGCGCAGATTTTCGGATACGACCTGGACTTCTACAACGATCCGCGCAAAGGCGACATGTTCCGCGTTGTGCTCGAGAAAAAGAAATACGCGGATGGTAAGTCCGCGGGATACGGAAAAATCCTCGCCGCCGAGTACAATAACGGCGGCAAAAAATATCAGGCGCTACTGTTTCACGACGAAGATGGGCATCCCGGCTATTATTCCGCCGACGGCAAATCGCTGCAGAAGACATTCCTCCGTTCGCCGCTAAAATTCACCGCGACGATCACTTCGCATTTCAGCAAGTCGCGCTATCACCCGATCCTGAAACTCTTCCGGCCGCACATGGGCACTGATTTCGGAGCGCCGGTAGGCACTCCGGTGCAGACCATCGGGAGCGGACGCGTGGAGTTTGCGGGCCGCAAGGGCGGCGAAGGGAACATGATTCAGATCGCGCACTCCGACGGATACGAGACGATGTACCTGCATTTGTCGCGCATGTTCGTGCACCAGGGCGAGCGCGTCGAAATCGGCAAGACCATCGGGCTGGTCGGCAGCACCGGGCTTTCCACTGGGCCACATCTTGATTTCCGCATTTTGCAGCGCGGGCAATACAAAAATTTCGAGAAGCTGGGTTTGCCGCCGTCCGATCCCATCAGCAGAAAAGAGTGGCCGGAATTCGCGCTGGTGCGGCAGCAGTGGTTGCCGATTCTGGAAGGGCGCGAAGTCACCGAGGCCGGCGTTGCGGGTCCGGCTGCGCCGGCGTCGTCCGCTCCTGTAGCTGCAGCTCCCGCTGCTGTTCCTGGTTCCCGCTGAGTCGTAATTTTCCGCTCGAATTGAATCGATGGTGGTTGGCGCCTGGGCGTTTGGGGCACAGCGGAGCTGTGCCCCTGCGAGGAAGTCTCGACGATCGCGGCGCGTTTGCGTCGCGTTGGGCGCTGCTTGATGGCGGCATGTCAGTAGATGATGGGGAGTTTTGAGAAGTCGGAGGAATCGTGGTCGGTTACGCGGAGGACGAGGAGGGTGCGGTCGTCGGAGGCGATAGCGCCGGCGCTGTAGTCGTTGGTGGCGGCGAGAATCGCGGCGGCGATTTCTTCGGCGGACTGATCGGGTGAAACGCTGGAAAGGACCGCGGTGAGGCGGTCTTCGCCGAACTCTTCCTGCTCGGCGTTGAAGGATTCGAGAATGCCGTCGGAGGCGAACAGAACGGTGTCGCCTGGGACGAGATCGAGAGTGATTTCGTCGTATTCCGTGCCGGGGAACAAGCCGAGCGGAATGCCGGCGATGCGAATGGATTGGACGGCGCCGTCGCGAACCAGAAGAGGGTATGGGCCGCCGGCATTGGAAAGCGTCAGTTTGCGGGTGCTTGCGTCGTAGACGGAAAAGACCGTGGCGATGAATCGGCTGTCGAAGTGCGCTTTGTGCAAGCGGTTGTTGAGCATGGCCAGCATCTCGGCCGGGTGACACGGGTGCTCGACCACGTGCTCGCGAACGATGCCGATGGCGAGCGAGGCGAACAGCGCGGCGGCGGTGCCCTTACCGGAGACGTCACCCAGGAGCATAGCGAGGCGGCCTTCACCATAAGGAAGAAAATCGTAGAAATCGCCGCCAAGCTCGCGGGCCGGCTCGTAGGCGGCGGCGAGTTCCAGTCCGGGCACTTCGCGGGCGCCGGTGGGGAGAAGACCGCGCTGAATTTCGCGCGCGGTGGCGAGATCGGTTTGCAGGCGACGTTCCGTTTCGCGGGCCTCTTCGTAAAGGCGAGCGTTTTCGAGCGCGATGGCGATATAGGAGCCGAGTGTCGTCAGCATGCGCTCGTGTTCTTCGGTGAACGCGTTGGGATGGGTGCTTTCCAGGTCGAGGACGCCGACGAGGCGATCCTGCAGCAACAGCGGGACGACGAGCTCGGAGCGCACGGCGACGTCGGAATCGCACTGGATGTACCGCGAATCGTTGAGCGTGTCGGCGATGCGGATGGTGCGGCGTTCGCCTGCGGCGGCTCCGGTGATGCCCTGGTGGAGCGGGAGGCGCAGGCGCGTCGGAATGGCGTCGCCGTAACGCATGCCGAATACGCTCTCGAGGAGTTGAGTGTTCTCATTCCAGAGCATCACGCTGAAAACATGGTAGTTGACGATTTTCTTGACGCGCTGCGCGACCTTGCGCAGCAGCTCTTCGCGGTCGAGGATGGAGGTGATTTCGCGGCTCACCTCGTAGAGGAGCGTGAGGGTGCTGGCCTGTTCGGGGTAGGAGACGAAGAGGCTCGCGGGGACGGGGTCGGCGTCGCCGATCAAGGGAAAGCCAGCGAGTTTGGATTCCTCATCCATATAAGAAGTATACGGCTGGTTCGCGAACCAATATCGATTGGATGTTGAATACGCTGGGTGGTGACTTGAAAGCCGTGATTCGCGACTCGTGGCCCGTGATTCGTGGCGCGTGATTCGAGGACTGTTACACCGCTCGGCTGGGGATTCGTCGCCGCTGACTTGGTTAACAATAAGACCCCCTCCCCCCACCTTTTTTTGTAAGTGCGGATTCTAAAGGACTTTAAGTCTAATGAATTTGTAAGTGCGGATTCTAAACGAGTTATGGGCGAATTTCTCGGAAGTGCGGATTCTAAAGGGTTTAAGTTGTGTTTCTGAACGGCAAGCCGCTTCCCGCGATTCAGGAAGTTGTGACACAGGAATCGCTGGATCAGACCTTGTGTTTGGGAAACGGGCTCAGGGTAAAAGGGAACGGAGTGGACGAGGTTTGCGGACACAAGGACACCTTTCTAGTGTCCTCCTCACTTAGAGTCTAAGTATAACCGATTGGGTATAGTTCTGTCAAGGTATTTTTGCCAGTTATCTGAAATAAATCCGTTTAGGGCGGAAACGGTAGATATTTTGCCATTCTCTCTCGTAAGTCCTCAAAACCTCCGTCAAGGGATCGATCGAACGGGTGCGCTTGAGCGATCTTCTCGAGCTGTGACGTTAGGTCCATCCCTTCGTGACTGGCATCGTTATTGACGTAGCAATCGGCATCGGTGGAGCGGCGCTGTCACTCTCATAGGCTCGGTGCCACAGTGTAAGTTACCAGTGATAAAATACTCTTGCGCGAACTTAGCTGGAATGGTACTAGTTCCCGGTCAAAGGCTGCCTTCTCCCGAGCATCCTTTAACGATTGGACTCGACGAAGTGATACTTCTGGAGGTGATCGTTCATGCCTACTCTATATACGACGCTGCTGGCGCAACACGGAAACACGGTCCCGCGCGAGCGAGTTCCGCAGCTAAAGCCGGGAGGAGAAGGGAAGCCGCTGCTGGCGGCGACTCTGGAGACCACGAAATCTCGAGACGTACTTAGGCGACAGGGCGGTGAAGCCGGCGCGATTGGGAAGGGCCAAAAAACCATTGCTGTCGTTGGCGGTGGCTTTGCGGGACTTTGCGCCGCGTATGAACTTCAAGGGCTGGGATACAAGGTAACGGTTTATGAGGCTCGGGATCGGGTTGGCGGGCGTGTCCACAGCTTGAAAGATGAACTGATTAAGGGCAAGACCGTGGAGGGCGGGGGTGAATTGATCGGAAGCAATCATCCTCTCTGGAATTCATACGCTCAGCAGTTCGACTTGATGTTTTCGGATGCTAAGGACTACGGCAACTCGCCCATACGGTTCGATGGGGAGACGCTGACTTTTGAACAGAGCAAGGAATTGAACCGAGAAATTAGGACCGTGATCAAGAGACTAAACGAACTGGCAGAAAGCGTGATCGACCCGTTTGAGCCGTGGACGAATCGGGATGCGCAGGAACTCGATAGTAAGTCTCTGGAAAGCTGGATCAATGAAGCTAAGTGCAGCAAGGAGTGCAAGAAGGGTCTTCGGGAGATGCTTGAGACCGACAACGGTGTCGAGGCCAGCGAGCAAAGTTTGTTGGGTGTTCTAGCGATGATCAAGGGCGGCGCGATCGACCGCTACTGGAGCGATACGGAAGTGTATCGTTGCGAAGGCGGAAACGATCAGTTAGCAAAGAAGTTTCGTGAGCAGCTAGATCAAAAAACCCAAACGGTATTCGCCAACACCCCGGTCAAGACTATCCGGCGCGAGCGAGAGAAAGTTTTTTTAGAAGTGAGCGTTTCTGTCGGACCCGAAGACGGAAAACCTGGGAGTGAGCCACGGTCCATCAAGAAGCCCGAAAGCAGTAGACAGGAGACAGTTGGACCGTTCGACGATGTGATTCTGGCCGTACCTCCTTCTGTGTGGCATCTGATCGAATTCAAGGACGAGGACTTAGCAAGAGAGCTGAAAAATGCCCCGTTGATGGGAGCGAACGTTAAATATCTGATGGGATTCGAGCGGCGGTTCTGGGAGGACTTTGCCAGCAGCCCAAACTTGACGGAGGACGGTCCCGTGGACCTGACCTGGGAGACGACGGAAGCCGACGACAAGTCGAAGCCAGGCTATGTGATGGTGGCGTTTTCTGGCGCGAAGGATGCCAGGGACCTGTCGGAGATGGACGGAGGAAAAGTGAAGGACCAATATGTGGAGGCGTTAAGGGTGCCGTACCCTGGCATCGAAGCGGAGATGAAGAAAGAGAAATTTATGAACTGGCCGAAAGAACGCTGGACGAAAGCTTCTTACTATTTCCCGAGACCGGGCGAGGTGACGCAGTGGGGCCCTTTTTGGCATGCCGGCTATGACGGATGGTTGCACTTCGCCGGCGAGCATACGTGTTATGCGTTCGTGGGATATATGGAAGGGGCGCTGGCGTCGGGGTTTCGGCTGGCGCGGAGGATTGCGGTTAGGGATGGAATTTTTCCTGCGTGACTTCGATTCGGTGCGCGTGGAGTGTTTTCTTAATCTTACGTACGACAAGCGGCTCGAGAATCCACGCCTCAGTTGCGGAAGCAAGATGTCGACTTAAAGCCGCCTCTACACGGGGGAGGCAGAGGCAGGAACTGAAAGACGCCCGCTTCCTTTCGATCCTCAGGGTAAACGGAAAGGGGCCGCTACAGGGTGTTCGATCGCGGTGGTTTAGCGTGACGGATGACGAGGATTACTTCCGAATTGGCGATGGCTCGGAAGTATTCAAGGTCAGGGAGGTAGATCTGGCGGCGTTGTTCGCGGGCGGGCGAGTGAGTGAAGCTGAAGGCGCGCTCACGCTACGCTCGCCATTTCGGGTTGGGACTGTGTTTCGATCACATCATCCCAAAAGGTAGTGGCAGGATCGACTGCGGCGACGCCAATCTGGCCGGCCCGGGCGGTATGTTCTTCTCCTACCCACGCAACCTGAAACTGTTCTACCTTGTCCAAGCGGGAGAGAGAAACCTGGACCCCTGCCCGAAGCTTGGTGCGGAGGCCCTTCAAATGGGCTCCGCGCTTGCTGACATCGAAGGTCATGACTTCCTGCTCCAGCGCGTGGCCGGCGATGTCGGTGGCTTTGAGCCTGACGGGCAAGGTCATGTTGTATCGCCGGTCGCTACGCTCGATCTTGAACTGGCGCATGAGAGTGCCCAGTTGCATCGCGATGGAGGTCAATTCCTGGGCTGCTTTTTGTGACTCTTGCGCGCGCAGCAAAGTGCCATCGGCAGCCTGCGCTACTCCACCGATGTTGACCGAAATGTTGCCAGCTCCGGTGGCCGCTTCGCCGGCGTTGCGGGTCATCTCGCTGGTGGTTGCGCCCTGCTGTTCGACGGCGGCGGCGATGGTTGCGGAAATGTCGTTGATCTGATTAATCACGCCGCTCACTGTCCCGATCGCCGTTGCCGCACCGTCGGTGTCCGCCTGAATGGCGCTGATTTTATGGCCGATGTCTTCGGTGGCTTTGGCGGTCTGCTTGGCCAGCTCTTTGACTTCGTTGGCGACCACGGCAAAGCCTTTTCCGGCTTCACCAGCGCGGGCGGCTTCAATGGTGGCATTCAAGGCCAGCAAATTGGTCTGCTGCGCGATGGAAGTGATGACCTTGATGACCTGGCCGATCTCCGCGCTGGACTTGCCCAGCTTCGCAACCGAAGCATTGGCGGCCCGGGCTGCGTCCACCGCGGCGGATGCCACTCTTGCGGCTTCCTGAGCGTTGGTGGCGATGCTTTGGATGGTGGAGGTCATCTCACCGGCTCCCATGGATAGACTTTGCAGGTTCTGACTGACCTGCTGGGTGGCGCGGGAAACGGAATTGGACTGCGCGGCGGTCTCTCCGGAATTGATCGTGATTTGTTCGCTGGCCTCCAGCAGTTGCTCACTGGCCGTTGTGAGCTTATGAGTCTGAGAGACCACTCCCCGGAGGATTTGCTGGAGTTTGTCCATGAAAAGATTAAAGAGCCGGCTGACTTCGCCCACTTCGTCGTTGCCGAAGTCGGCAGCTGCTTCCAAACGCCTAGTGACATCGCCCTCGCCCTCGGCGATATCTTGAATCATTTGGGTCAATCGAATAAGTGCCCGGGTGATCGACCGCACCACCGTGAAATTGCCGAGGAACAGAATCAGAAGTGATATCCCACAAATGAGGAACATAGCGCGCGTGGCACGGGCGGTGGTTTTTTTGGCGCTGAGTTCGGCCTGTTCTGCGCTCTTGCCCAACTGGTCGCTGGTCTCTTCAATCTTGCCCTGAAGGTCTTTGTAAAGCTGCAAATAGGGGCCGAGCAGGGGTGGCGCGGCATTGGGGCTATGGATGATTGCACCGATCAAGGAGTTTCCTGCTTGGACGTACTGCTCACCCAATTTTTTTTCGTCATCGAGCATGGATTGACTGTCCGGGTTGGTGACCAGTTGCCGTGCTTTCGCGATTCGCTCTTCCAGCAGTTTGCTGTGCTGTACAAATTCATCGGCAGCATTCTGCTGGTCGTCCCCTTTTCCGGTGAAGGCCGCGGCGATGTCGGCACGAGTCAAGTCGTTGTAGATGCCGGCTTCGATGTGGTTTCGGATAGCCGCGCCGGTCGCGGCCACTTCGTCGGTGGTCTTGTCGACGGAGGTTATGCCCCAGTATCCGGTTGCGCTCACGGCTGCCACGAACATTAACCCGCTGCCGGCCAAACCGAACAGCTGGGTCTTGATGGTTAAGCTCATCGGAGACGCCTTTCCTGGATTGCGTGCCGCCTTTCGGAGGTTACATTTTGAGCTTGTAACCAGGATCGCTGGCCGCGGCGCCGTCGATCTTTACGGCCTTTACCGTGCTGTCGCCTGACGCCAAGTCAGAGGCCTTGATAAAGCCGATTGCGCCCGGTGAAGAGGCCACAAAGCTCTTAACCGCGCCCGCGCTGCCCAATTCTTTAGGTGGAGTCGCGGACTTGCCGCTGAACGCCGCCTGCATGAAATACTTGCCCATCTCGGCGTCGTTCATTCCGCAGACGGTCTTCAGAAACGCAGTTCGTTCCGGCGCGCCTGGAGCAAGCATCACGGGTGCCACCGCCTTTCCGGTTTCCCAGCGGCTGCGATCGGAAAGGAAGAGCTTTTTCAGTTCTCCGACGGTTAAGTTGTCGATTGGATTCGCGTTGTTCACGATGACGACAATCGGATCACCGGCGGCCTGGGCCTGGAGGACCCCGAACACCGACCAGGTGGCGGCCGCCATGGTCAAAATCGCGATTGCCGCCGTGACGGCAGTTCTAAACGGATTTACAACGCTGCGGTTTTCTTTCATCGCGATCTCCGTCAGAACGTGAATGCGACCTGGGCCGTCAGGCCATTTTCGGTATTCAGCCCCCGCAGCGAGAAGCGGTCATACTGGAACTTGAGCGCGGAGTGTTCCGTGAAGTCGTAGCGAATTCCCAGCGAGGGACCGTTGAGCCTGCCCACAAAGGTGGTGACATAGAGCGGGACGTAGGTATTCTGGCCGGCGTAGAAATAGACCGGATCGTTGCTGGGAGCATTAAAATACTGATATCGGAAATACGGGCGAAAGGCGCGGAAGCCGCGAGAGAACTGGCTGTAAAAGGCGCTAGTTTGGAACACCGGACCGCTAGGCTCGACGTGCCTTACCAGCACGCCCTCATTGAGGATTTCATATTGGGAATTGATATAAACCGCGTGCACGGTGGCGATGGTTTCGCCGACCGGAGGACCTGGAACCGTAAGGTTGTCGTGGCGGATGGAAAATCCGAGCTGGAGACCTGAGAATCTTTCGGGCCGCAGGAAGAGACCTCCATTGATCGATTTGCTGTTGTTGGCATCCTGGTTGTTTTGCGCCGGCTCGACGTTTAAGCCCCAAGCGCGGCCGTTGCCCGCTTCGATGACGTAGTTCAATCCGGCCTTGCCGGAGGGAATCTTGCCGGTCACCGTAATGCCCACATCCTGCATGGGCAGCACGCCTCCCGAATCGTCGAAGGCATAGATGAAGGGCCGATCGACGCTGGTCTCCAGAAACTCTCCCTTGTTGAAAGCGGTGTTGTAGTAGCCAACCCAGGTGTGGTAACGCCCGATCGCGGCCGAGAAGTAGTCGCTTTGCCGGTAGCGCAACAGCAGCCTTTCGACGTCCAAGCCGATGGAGTTGTCGCTCTGTGCTACGAATAGAACCTCTCCCAGAGTGGAGACTTTGTCGGAGAGGCGGGCGGTCATGAACAGGTCGAGGGACCCAAATTCGAAAGTACTGGGGACGTGGCTGAAGTCCTGTGCTCCCACGTCGCCAAAAACGACCAACTTCAGCCGTGGTGCGACCTCGTTTACGGCCGGCATTTCGACGGGAGCTGGTGCTTCCGGCGCAGGAGCCGCGGCTGGCGCTCCGGCAGTTGCGGCAGGAGCTGCAGGGGCTGGGGCGGGATTGCCGGAGGGGGATGCGGGTGCAGGCGCAGCTTCGTTGTCCTGCAACTGTTTAACCTTAGCTTCCAGATCCTTAATTCGTTGCAATAACTGCTGATTGCTATCGTCCGGATTTGGAACTGAATCTGTCGGCTGTTGGGCGTGAGCTGAAAACGGCAAGGCCAGGCAGAGAGCCAGACTCATCCCTCCGACCAGTTTCAGAGTGGATGGCACAAACGTATTTTTCATTTCCTCCCCCGTCCGATCCCGAGCTGATTACACAGACCGTGAAAAACGCAGTGCAATACGAGAGGGAGTTGGCGGGCTTCACCGAGCGAGCAAGAGGCGTTCCCCGCCAAGTCGTCGCAACGCCGCGGCACGCCCAAAAGTTGCCCCGGGATCCCCGATACCGCCGTTCCTCAATCGAGTTGGGGAACGCTTATGAACCCACGGTCGGTCGAGCATTCGAGTTGCCACTTGGAGTCGCGCGGGAAACCAAGCAAAGATGGCATTTATAGACGAAATGAGTGCGCCGAGTACCGAAAGAGGATGCGAGGGTTCCGGAATGGAAAGCAAGAAAGCAACTCGCTAGATTGTGGCGTCTGCGCGGAAGTATTTCGGCGGCGTTGTTCGCGGGCGGGCGAGCGAGTTTGAAGGCTCGCTCACGCTACGCTCTGCATCTCGGCTTGTGACAGCGTTTCAATCATATCGTCCCAAAAAGAAG
>Ga0187871_10001661_pt1 | contig 19069 bp, 12 predicted proteins | sample June2016WEW_16_1_FD_132988 | JGI IMG/M metagenome (GOLD analysis project Ga0187871, IMG submission 132988) | Peatland microbial communities from SPRUCE experiment site at the Marcell Experimental Forest, Minnesota, USA - June2016WEW_16_10 | ecosystem: Environmental > Terrestrial > Soil >...
CGAAACAATGGCCAGCTTGCTGCCGGTGAGCGCGTTCAGCAGCGTGGATTTGCCCGCGTTGGGGCGCCCGATGATGGACACGAACCCGGAGCGATGTTCAGGCATGAGTTTTTGATTCAGCGCGGCACACACGAACCTGCTCAACACGCAGTTCGTCGCCGGCGATCACTTCAATGCGGATGCCTTCGCGTTCCACGGTCTCACCGGGGCGCGGAACATGGCCCAGCCACTCCGTCACCAGGCCGCCGATGGTAGTCGATTCGGTCTCTTCCTGCGGGCGGAAATCCAGCAGGTCGTGCAGACGATCCAGATCCAGGCTGCCGGGTACGACATAGCGGCCTTTGCTCTCTTCGCGGACGTCGCGCTCCGGCTCGTGTTCGTCATGTATTTCACCAAGAATCTCTTCCACCAGATCTTCCATGGTGGCAATGCCGGCGGTGTTGCCGTACTCGTCAATCACCACCACCATCTGCACCGATTCCTGCTGCATCTCGCGCAACAGATCGTTTACAGGCTTGGTTTCGGGGACGGCGCGGATGGGCCGAAGCAGATCGCGAATACCCGTTAGTTTATGATCCTGCGCGCCCGCCTCAAACAGATCGCGCACGTGCACGAAGCCGATAATGCGGTCGATATTGCCCTCGAAAACCGGGATGCGCGAGTACTGTTCGGTCACCACAAGCTGGCGCAGGCGGTCGAGCGAGGCGTCAACCGGAATGGCCACGATGTTGGGGCGCGGTGTCATCACCTCGCGCACCGTCTTGTCGCCGAAGGCCACCACCGATTCAATAAGCTTGCGGTCCTCTTCTTCGAGGATTCCCTCTTCCTCTCCGGCGGAAATGAGGGCATCGATGTGTTCGGCGGCGGTGGGCGGCTGCGCTGCGGCCTGATCGGGCCGCGCCAACTCAACCAGAGACTCGAAAAAGCCAAGCACTGCAACCAGCGGCTTCACGATGAAAACCATGGTGCGCAGCAGAGGCATCAGCGGGATCAGCCAACGGCCCGACGTCTTGCGATACAGGATGTGCGGGATCACCCACGTCGTAACCAGCATGATGAGCCACGAAAGGCCCAGAGCTTCGATAGAAGCCTGCCACAGCGCCTCGCCCGTTCCGATGCTGGACGCGAATAGAGCCACGGCGAGCGCCAGCAGCAGGGTGTGTTTCATGAGGGAGAACGCCAGCGCGCCACGTTCGACGCTGAGGCCCATGCGGTCCTGCAGAGATTCCTTGAATAGTTCGAGCGCCGGTAACTCGCGCGGGCGCAGCCGTACCGCCTCCATGTGGAGCACCTGTACAACTGTGACGAGGCACAGGAACGCGCCGATGAGAATGACCGCGATGACTGCGAAGGCGATCATGGCGTCACCGGGCGGGCGTTTCTGGAGAAACGCGACTGTCGTCGCGTGTCCACGGGCGCGTCCTGGGCACGCGGCCGAGCCGCGTTAACAGGGGGGCGGTCCACGCGCTCGATGAGGGCTGCGGGCAGATTGAGGCGGCGGCGCCAGCGTTGTTCGATACGGCGCATCTCGCCATGGTCGCGCTCGTGATCCATGCCCGTCAGATGAAGGACACCATGCAGCATGAGCACGCGCACCTCTTCATCGACCGAATGGCCGTACCGAGCGGCCTGTTCGCGAGCCCGGTCGAGGGAGATGGCGATCTCGCCGAGTTGTCCGTTGGCCGCCGCGGTGAAGGACAGCACGTCGGTCGCGGAATCGCTCCCGCGGAATTGACGGTTGAGGCGGCGGAGCTCGCCGTCATCCGTGATGAGGCAATCGAACGCCCGCCCATCGGCGACGTCGTCTTCCAGCCGCCGCGCAAATTCCAGCAGCGGCCGCCTGCGCAGCGCACGTGCGGGGATGCGATAGAGAATCGAGCTTCGCTCGGAAGCCATGGCGGTGTCAATCTATTCCTGTATGTCGCCGTTGAGCTGCGTTGCGGCGGGTTCTGCCAACGTGGGTTCGGATGGCGGCGGGTCGGTGGCCAGTCTCAGCGTAAGCTGCCGGCCGATGCCGAGAGTGTCGTTATAGCGCTCGTACGCTTTCACGATGCGTTGCACCAGGCTGTGGCGAACAACGTCACGTTCGTCGAAGTAAACGAAGCTGATGCCCTCAACGCCCTTGAGTACCTCGACGGCATCGGTGAGCCCGCAGCGCTTGCCGCCGGGCAGGTCGATCTGGGTGAGGTCGCCGTTGACCACCATTTTGGAGTTGAACCCCTGACGCGTTAGCACCATCTTCATCTGCTCCGCGGTGCTGTTCTGCGCTTCGTCGAGAATGATAAAGCTGTCGTTCAGGGTGCGGCCGCGCATGAAGGCGATGGGCGCCACTTCAATCACGTTACGCTCGAGGAGTTTCTCCACCTTCTCTCCTTCCAGCATGTCGTACAGCGCGTCATAGAGCGGGCGGAGGTATGGATCAACTTTTTCCTGCAGCGTGCCGGGCAGGAATCCCAGGCGCTCGCCGGCCTCCACCGCCGGGCGAGTCAGAATAATTCGGCTAACACTCTTGTTCAGCAGCGCTGAGATGCCCATTGCAACGGCCAGATACGTTTTGCCGGTGCCTGCCGGGCCGACGCCGAAGGTAAGATCGTTGCGCTCGATGGCTTCGAGATAACGCCGCTGGTTGATGGTTTTGGGGGCAAGCGTCTTCTTCCCGAAGTTGCGTTGACGGCCGCTGTGCACCAGAGCGCGAAGAGTGACGTCGGCGTCCTCTGCCACTACGCGCAGATATGAGTTCAGGTCGCCGTTTTTGAATTGATGGCCTTCTTTCACCAGCGCGACATAATCTTCCAGAATCGCGGCCGCGCGGATGACGGCGGGCTTTTCGCCGTCTAGCTCCAGACAGTCGTTTAGCAGGCGCGTGCTGACGTTGAGGCCCGATTCGAGTACACGAATATTCTCGTCACGGGTCCCGAACAGGGACTCAACCCCACGGGAAATCTGAACGGAAAGTCTCATCCTGCGAGGGGGGTCATTAAGAGAGGGAACCGCGAGGCGCGTTCCACAGCCGAACCCGCTCCAGGCGAGCCAGCCGCGATCATCCGCTTGCGCGGAGGAAAAGCAAACATCCGTGAACTATTGTACCGCAGGAGGCGCTGAATGCTAACGTGGCTGACGCGGCTTATCCGGCTTTTGCTACCCCGCCCACGTATAATCAGAGCGATGGACGTGTATGACGAGCTGTTCCGGCTGCGCCGCCTTGGGCAGAAGTGCGCCCTGGCGACGATTGTACAGGTGAACGGCTCGATCCCGAGCTATGAGAGCGCCAAGCTGCTGGTGCGCGAAGACGGGTCCATGGTGGGGACGATCGGCGGCGGCTGCGTTGAGGCGGAGGTATGGAACGCGGCGCGCGAGGTGATGGAAACGGAGCGGCCGAAGCATCTGAATTTCAGCCTTGGGCAGGACGCCGCTTACGATAACGGCCTGATCTGCGGAGGGCAGCTCAGCGTGTTTGTAGAGCCGGTGGTGCCGCTGCCGCGTGTGTTCATTTTTGGCGCCGGACACATTTCGAAGAGCCTTTCGAAAGTAGCTGCGATGGCGGGATTCGACAGCGTGGTCGTGGATAATCGCGAGCAGTTCGCCAGCCGCGAGCGCTTTCCCGATGCGTCCGAAGTGTACGCAGAGGAATACGACGAGGTCTTCCCGAAGTTGCCCATCAGCGACACCAGTTACGTGGTGATTGTCACGCGTGGGCATCGCGACGACATGCGTGTGTTGCGGCACGCGGTGAACACTCCGGCGCGCTATATCGCGATGATCGGCAGCAAGCGCAAGGTGCTAGGCGTAGTGAAGGAACTGGAGAAGGACGGAATCCCGCACGCGGCTTTCGAGCGCATTTTCGCTCCAATGGGCTTCGATATTGGAGCCATCACGCCGGAAGAGATCGCCATCGCGGTGGTTGCCGAGATGATCGCCGTCCGCCGCAATGCGGATTCAGCGTGGCGGTCGTTGTCGAAATCGATTTTTGCAAACGAGACTTCGCGGGTTCCGGCGAAGTGACTCGCGGAGACATAGCCGGCGTCATCTTGGCCGCTGGCGCGTCCAGCCGCATGGGAAAGCCGAAGGCGCTGCTCGAATACAAGGGCGAAGCGTTCCTTAGCCGGCTGAGCCGAATTCTGGGCGAAGTTTGCGGGCGAGTGGTTGTGGTGCTCGGGCACGATGCGGAGAGAGTCCGCCCTGTTGTGCCCGGAGGCGTCGAAATTGCCGTGAATCCCGCGCCGGAACTTGGCATGTTGAGCTCGCTACAGTGCGGATTCAGCGTCGCTCGCGGCTCCGAGGCCGTGCTGTTTCTGCCGGTGGACTACGGCGCCGTAGAAGGCCGAACGGTCGCGCGGATTGCCGCCGAGGTGGGCAACGCGGACATCATCGTTCCTGTATTTGAGGGGCTCCATGGCCATCCGGTTTGTGTCTCGCGGCGAATCACAGCGGAATTGCTCGCGCTTCCAGTGACGGCTCAAGCCCGCGACGTAATCCATCGCCACCGGGCTTCAACGTTGTACGTCGCCGTTGACGATGCCGGCATCGTGAATGACGTGGACACGCCCGAGGAATACCGTGCGCTTGTTGAGGCCGGGCGATGAAGTTAAGGTTACGGCTCGCCATCCGTATCCTGATCGCCCTGGTCCTGGTCCTGCTGGCGGCAGGTTTCGCCGCGCCGTACATCGACGCCGGGGCCTTCCGAACCAGAGTACAGGCTGCTCTGGAGGGCGCTCTGGGACGGCGGGTGCACATCGGCAATGTTCATTACAATCTGTTCAACGGACCCGGTTTTGAGGTCGACGATGTCCTCATCGACGACGAACCACGGGCGGGCATTGAACCGTTCATCCACGTCGCGTCACTGAAGGCGAGCATTCGCCTGACTAGTTTGTTCGGTGGAAGACTCGCGTTCTCCACGCTGCGCCTGGACGAACCGACAGTGAACCTGGTGCGTCCGGACAGTGATTCCTGGAACATCCAGCCGTGGGTGGCGCGGATGATCGCCGGAGCCAACGGATCCCCCGAGAGCTTCCCCGATATCGAGGTGCGCGCGGGACGGTTGAATTTCAAATTCGGCGACACGAAATCGGTCTTTTATGTTTCCGATGCAGACGTGGACGTGTACCCGCGATCCACCGGCGAACTGATTGTGAAGTTCGAGGGCTCGCCCGCTCGCACCGATCGCGGAGCACAAGGTTTCGGCATGCTAAGCGGACGGGGGACCGTGCGCCTGGGCGACGGAGGCGAAAATCAAATCGCCATGACCCTGGAGATGGAGCGCACCTCCATCACGGAATTGGATCATCTGTTCGGCATGCCCGACCGCGGCGTTCATGGTACGGTGACGGCTCGGGCGCATCTAAGCGGCCCGGTAATCCACCCGCAAGTGACTGGGGATCTGACCGTTCAGGATGTGCATCGCTGGGATCTAAGCACGCCCGCGAGCGGCGAAGCGTGGACGGTGCCATGGCGAGGTTCCCTCGATCTCCGCTCGCAGCGGATCGATCTTGAGAGCGAATCGTCGGCGGGGCAAGCCGCGGCCGTCGCCATCAAGGTGAGCGTGTCCGATTATTTGTCGAATCCGAAGTGGGAGATTACCGCGGCGCTGAACGGTTTGCCGGCCGCATCGTTGCTGGGCACGGCGCGACATATGGGTCTTCCGCTCCCTGACACTGTGATGGTCCAGGGCAGCGTGAGTGGATCATTTACTTATTCGAGAGAGCAGGGGTTGGCGGGGCAGGTGGAGCTTGCGGACGCCTCAATCACGGTTCCCGAAGCCGGGTCGGCACACATGGAGCGCGCGCGGGCGATTATATCGGGCGAACAGGTCGCCTTCGGCCCCGCCACTGTAACGCTGGATGATGGGCAAAGCGGCGACGTATCGGCGACATGGGACGGAAGCGCGCCAGCGGTGAAAGTGGAAGTGCAAAGCCACGGCGTGAGCATCGCGCGATTGCGCAATGCCGCATCGATTCTGCTGGGAGATGCATCCGTAGCCTTACTGGATGCGGCGCGCGGAGGCGTGGTGCGCGGCTTGCTGGAATACGAACAGAAGGGCGACGATCCGGGAACGTGGACCGGCGATTATATCGTGCAGAACGCGGAGTTTGATGTCGACGGCCTGGCCGCGCCCGTGCGAGTGGAAACGGCGAGCATCGCCACTGGCCCGGCTGAACTCGCCATCACGAAGCTTCGAGGCAGGGCGGGGAAGATCGCGTTCGACGCCGATTATCGCGGCGCACCGCACCCGGGAGCTCCCGCGCGTTTGCGGCTTGCCCTCGGCGACGCCAAACTAGGTGAGTTGCAGCGCTTGCTAATGCCGTCGCTGCTCCGTCCGGAGAGCCTGCTCACTCGTCTGCGGCTGCGGCGCGCGGCGGTACCCACGTGGCTGAGGGAGCGCAATATCGAAGGAACGGTGCAAGTGAAATCGTTGTCGCTTGGCGACACCGTTCTGGGAAGTGTCAGCGGCCGCCTTCACTGGAACGGCACGGCGGTAACTTTGCGCGACGTGGCCTGGGCGCTGGGCGATGCGTCCGGCACAGCCGAGATGACCATCTCTCTTGCCGGCCCGGAGCCGAAATATCATCTGGCGGGGAGCCTGCAGGACATCCCGTGGCGCGATGGAGGTCTCGACGTGGAAGGCACGCTGGAGACGCGCGGCGCAGGCGCCGACTTGCTGGCCAACGCGCGCATGGAAGGAACTTTCGACGCTCGCGGCTCCACGGTAGCGCCTGACGTGACCTTTGATGAGATCTCCGGGAGCTATCATTACGCGGGTGCGGCGGTGCCACGGCTCACGCTGGAAAAAGTCCAGGCGCGGCAGGAGCGCGACACGCTCACTGGGGAGGGGTTCTCGCAGACCGATGGCCGCATCATGCTCGATCTCACCAGCGGCCGCAGGCAGATTCGTTATGTCGCTTCCGGTGTGGCGCTGGCGGCGCCGGCCGCGGAGCCACGCTGATGCTGTTGCCGTATCTTCATCGCGTGGCCGCGCGAGAGGATCTCACCGCAGGAGATGCGCACGACGCGATGCTGGCCATCCTGGGCGGAGAAGCCACCGTTCCACAGGTTGCCGCGTTTCTGGTCGCTTTGCGTATGAAGGGTGAGACTGCGGCCGAGCTTACCGGTTTTGCACGAGCGATGCGTGAAAAATCGCATTGGGTTGACGTGGCGCTCAACGGCGAGCCGCTGCTGGACACCTGCGGCACGGGCGGCGACGGCGCGTGCACGTTTAACATCTCCACCATCGCGGCATTTGTAACCGCGGGGGCGGGCGTGCGCGTGGCCAAGCATGGCAACCGCTCGATCTCCAGCCGCTGCGGGAGCGTCGATCTGCTGGAAGCGCTGGGAGTGAGGATTCTCCCGGATCCCGAGTTGGCCGCCGAAGCAATCCGCAAAATCGGCATCGGATTCCTGTTCGCGCCCGCGCATCATCCGGCCATGAAACACGCACAGCCCGCGCGGCATGAACTCAGGATGCGAACCGTTTTCAACCTGCTGGGACCATTGACCAATCCGGCGGGCGCGCAGCGGCAATTGATCGGCGCGCCGTCGGAAGAGGCCGCCGAACTGATGGCCCGTGCATTGGCCGAACTGGGGACCGAGCGGACTTTCGTGGTTCACGGCGATGGTGGGCTCGACGAGGTCAGCACGGTGGGTTTGACGATGGCGTTCGAGGTGGCGGAGGGCATCGTAAACAGGCAAGCTTGGATGCCGGAGGACTTCGGCTTGCCTCGGGCTTCGTTGGAGGATTTGCGCGGCGGAGACCTTGCGCAAAACGTCGAAATCGCGAATGCCGTGCTTCGTGGCGATGAGGGCCCGAAACGCGACATTGTGCTGGCCAATGCGGCAGCGGCGCTGGTGGCAGCCGGGCGCGCCGAAGGCTTGCGTAAAGGTGTTGTCCTGGCGGCCGAATCTATTGACTCCGGTGCGGCGCGGGAGAAGCTGCGGATGCTGGCGGAGTTCTCGACCCGCTGAGAGCCTACCCCACTAGTCCGACCCGATCGGTGGCCCATCAGGTGGATCGGCCGGTTTCTCGATAGTCAACTGCTCCGGGTGGTCCTCGTAGCGCTTGATCTGCGCGGAGGCGTAAGCGAAATGGGCGCGCTGGGCGGTGTCGGCGGTCCGCTGTGACAGCATCCAATTGCGAAGATCGTCCAGCTTTAAATACGCGAGAGCCCGCGCCTGCTCGGACGCCTCCGTGGTTTGCGCCAGCGACATCAGACGGTAGAGCACCACGTTGTCGATGGTACGTCCCACCTCGGCGTCCCGAATCGCGGTACGCGGCGTCTTCCAGGTTGCCGCGATCAGGCGGTCGATCACCTCGTCCAGACCCGGATTTTTCGCATCGCGCGAATGATAATCGACCAGCCGCGTCGCGCGTTCCGGATTCAGCAGCAGGGACACAGCCAGGTCGGCTGCGGCCTCCACTGGCGCCATTGAATCGAACGTGATGTGCGTTCGCGAGTGGAAGTCTTCGCGAGTGGTCTCATAACCCGGCGGGTGCGGCGGCAGCAGCTTCAGGATGCTCTCGGGCACGGCGAGCGCGGCCGGGTCGATGGTCTTCAGCACGGCATCGAGCGCGCGGCGCTGCTCGTCCGCTGGCACGATGTCGGCCACGGTTTGTCCATCGCCGCGCACTGCGTAGGAGTAAGTGAGACCGCCGATCACCTTAGTGGCCGCCTCCAACTGATAGCGGTGGAACATGTACACCGGCACCAGCACCTCTTCGAGCGTGCTCATGGGCGCGTCGAAGCGAATCTTCTTTTCCGAAAATCCCGCCAGCGCCGTGGCGCGCACCTTCAGGATGCGATTCAATTCGTCGACGGCATTGTCACCGCTGTCCCAGAGATGTGCGATGGGATGTGCCCCGCCTGGGGCGCGAGCGTCACGGTCGGAGATATAGACGATTCCCTTGCCGCGCGCTTCCTCGAGGATCGCGTTCAGAGCCGACCGTTCGTCCGTTCCGGGTGCGAACTGCGAGTAGCCATAGCGGACCGCGATCTTGTCCCACTCGCCGATGCCGGTGGCGTAAGCGTCGCTCAGATCGATATTGCCCGCTGTGTCGAGCTTCACGAAGGGTGGCGGATAATCCATCACTGATGCGCGATGGTGCGCGCTGGCGGCGAAGTTGTGTTCCAGTCCCAGCGTGTGGCCCACCTCATGCGCGGCTAATTGCCTCAACCGCGCCAGCGCCATTTGTTCCATGCGCGGGTCTACCGGCTGGCCACGTTCGTACTTCGCGATTAATCCCGAGGCAATCAGGTAATCCTGGCGAACGCGCAGCGAGCCGAGAGTCACCTGGCCCTTGATGATCTCTCCGGTGCGTGGATCGAAAATCGGCGCACCGTAGGACCAGCCGCGCGTGGAGCGGTGTACCCACTCGATCAGGTTGTAGCGGATGTCCATGGGGTCGGCATCGGCGGGCAGCATTTCCACACGGAAAGCATTGCGAAAACCGGCCGCCTCGAATGCCTGCTCCCACCAGCGCGCGCCGTCGAGCAGGGCCGAACGAATGGGCTCCGGCGTTCCGGGGTCCAGATAATAAACGATCGGTTTCACCGGGTCGCTGACGGCGGCGGTCGGGTCGCGCTTTTCCAGCCTGTGGCGCACGATGAAGCGCCGGAGCACCGGCTCGGAAATGGGCTGCGCGTAATCCATGTAGCGCATGTCGAAGAAGCCGCTGCGAGGATCGTAGACACGCGGCGTGAAGGGCTGGTCAGGCAGCGCGATAAAGGAGTGATGCTCGCGCACCGTAAGCGAATCCGGACTGGGCGTCACCGATTGCACCCAGTCGCCGGCGTCCTTGCCGCTGAAGGTGAGGATAGCTTCGACTTCGGTGTTGCGCGGGAAATTGCGGGTGCGGTCGAGATAGATTGCGGACCGAATCGCATCCAGCGCGTACGTCCCCTGCTTCTCTTTATCGAGTGTTTCGGGGATGGCGTGCGCGTCGCGCAAATAGAAATTGGTGGCGTCCACCAGAACGCGGTCGCCATCTTCGGCTTCCACCGTAAAGCCAAAGATCACCGACTGCGCGAATGATTCTTCCACCGCGCGGCGTTCCTGCGCATCGTCGGTGACGGCTCGATAATCCTGGTTGGGCTGAACCAGCAGGATCTTCGGTCCGTAGCGCTCAAATCGGACCACAATTGCTCCACCCACCTGCCCGCGGTCAAGGCCGATGTCGTTCGATCCGATGCCGGCCGGCAGTGAGTGGACATAAAGGAAGTCCGCATTCCATCGTGAGATTTCGAGGAAAAGATGACCAGCCTTGGCATCGTAGAATATCGGAAAATAGCCGGGAAGCGGCGTCATCCCTTTGGTTTTTTCGGCGATGGTCGGCGGCGTTGCGGGCGTGGTCTCCGCCGCGGGGGTGGTCTGGGCGAGACCAAGGGCGGCTGCGGCGAGCAGCGGGAGGATTGTACGCATCTGACGATACTAGCGCGGTGAAAGCCCAAATCCGGCCAGGACAGGGAACCAAACCAGAAGTCGCTCGTATATAGGTCATGGCGACCCTCTGGCGCGACCTGCTCTTCGGCTTCCGGCTGCTCGGCAAGAACAAAGGCTTCACCTTTATAGCCGTCCTGGCGCTGGCACTGGGCATCGGTCCCAATACCGCCATCTTCAGCGTGATTTACGCCACGCTTCTGGCTCCCATGCCTTACCCGCATCCCGAGCAACTGGTGATGGTGTGGTCGAAGATACAGGGTAATAACAACGGCATCGCCGCCGGCGATTACCTTGATTGGGTCCGCGAAAGCAAGTCGTTCCAGGGCTTGTGGGCCTGGTCGGGCTTCAATGCGAACTTGACCGGGGCCGCGGAGCCGGAGCAGGTGAATGGCACCATGGCGACGCCGGGTTGGGTGGGCATGGGAGTGAAGCCGATAATGGGCCGCGACTTCCTGCCGGAGGAGGCCCAGCCTGGCAGGGATCATGAGGTTATCCTGCGGCACAAGCTCTGGGTACGGCGTTTTGGCGCGCGGCGCGATATCCTCGGCAGCCACATTCGCATCAACGGTGAACAGTACACCGTAGTGGGAGTGATGCCGCCGGGCCAGCAGGACCGCATGCCGGATGACTTGATTGTCCCCCTCGCCTTTAAGCCTGAGCAGATCAACCACGATTTTCACTGGCTGCTGGCAGTCGGCCGCCTGAAGGATGGTGTAAGCATCAAGCAGGCTCAGGCGGACATGGACGCGGTGACGAAGCACATTGGGGAAGTTTACCCGCAGGACAAAGGATGGGGCGCCAGCGTGGAGCCGCTGCATAACGACTTTCTGCCGAAAGAGAGAATCGCGAGTCTGTGGCTGCTCATGGGCGGCGTGGGCTTCGTGCTGCTGATCGCTTGTGCGAATGTCGCGAATCTGCTGCTGGCGCGGGGGACGGCGAGGCAGCGCGAAGTTGCGGTGCGGGCATCGCTGGGCGCGTCGCGAGGACGCCTGTTTGGGCAGTTGATTACGGAGAGCCTGGCGCTGGCATTGGCGGGCGGCGTGCTCGGAGTCGGTCTCGGCTGGGGAATTCTGAAGGCGGTGATGGCGTTCATGCCGCCAGACACCCTTCCCTCGGAAGCCGACGTTACGCTTAATGTGCCGGTGCTCCTGTTCACGCTCGCTGCGACGATGATCGCGGGCGTGCTCGCCGGGTGCGCGCCGGCTTGGCAGGCTGCGCGCCTGGATCTGAACGACACGCTGAAGCAATCGGGCCGGTCGCTCAGTACGGGCCGGCATTGGTTGCGGCGCACCTTGGTGGTGGCCGAGTTCACCTTGGCCCTGACGCTGCTCGCGGGCGCTGGCCTGGCCATCCACAGCTTCATGAAGCTAACCAGCCTCGACCTTGGCGTGCGCACGGATCACATCCTCACGTTCTATCTGCCGGTGCCGGACGGCCGCATCACACAGTCCGATCAAATCCGCAGTTACTACCGGCAAATGCTTGCGCGCATCGAGGCCGTACCGGGCGTGATGAATGCTTACGCGGGAACCGGTCTGCCGTTGGAGTATACCGGCTTCGGCATGCCCTTCTACGTCGCGGGCAAACCCTTCGCCAATCCCGCGGACAGGCCGGGCGCCGGTTTCCAGATGATCACCCCTGGGTATTTCGACACATTCGGCGTTCGCATGGTGCGCGGGCGGCGCTTCGACGAACATGACACGGCGGGCGCCCCACGCGTGATGATGGTGGATGAGAACTTCGTAAGGCGCTATCTGAAGGGCTCCGATCCATTGCGGCAGCGGATTGTGGTGGAGGATCTCATTCCTGGCGTGCAGAAGCTGGGGCCCGGTGTCGAGTGGCAGATCGTCGGCGTGTTTCACAATGTTCAATACGGTGGCCGGCCATCCGCCGACAGGGCTGTAATGTACGTGCCGTTTTGGCAGAGCCCTTGGCCAAGCGCTACCATCGCGGTGCGCACGGGCAGCGACCCCGCGGCTATGACGAAAAGCATAGCGGCGGCGGTCCATTCCCTCGATCCCGACCTGCCTCTGGCCCAACCCGAAACCATGGAACAAGTGATGACCGAATCGCGCGCGGGCGACCGGTTCGGCACGGTGCTGTACGGGAGCTTCGCCGCTGTGGCGTTATTGCTGGCGGCGTTGGGAATCTACGGAGTAATCGCGTTTCTGGTGGAGCAGCGCACGCATGAGATCGGATTGCGCATCGCGCTGGGAGCGGGACGCATGCAGGTGTTGCGGCTGGTGTTGGGCGAGGGCATGGCGCTGGCCGGTTGCGGCCTGGTCCTGGGACTGGTGGGCGCGTGGCTGGTGGGGCGCGCGATGCAATCGATGCTCTATGGAGTTACCGGGTTCGATTTCGAGGCGGTGGGCGTGGTGGGCATCGTGCTGCTGGCGTCTGCTCTGGTGGCGTGTCTGGTGCCCGCGCAACGGGCGACCGGGGTGGACCCGATGGTCGCGCTGCGGCAGGAATAGTTGACCGTCCCGGCAACTCGACCTCCGGGGCGCTTCGCTGTGTGTGCGTCTATGGCCAAGTCTGATAGACCGGGTGACAGCGCCGGTACGATAGCGGGGCGAAGCCGCGCTTTAATGTCCGCCGTCTCGATGAGCCTGCTGAGCGATGTGGCGTTCAGTAGCACCATTGAATTGCCGCAATTCCGCTCTCATCGTTCCGCGTATAGGCACGGAAACATGGGCCTGGGCATGTCGGACCACTGAATGTTCCTTTCGACCCGTGAGAACCACCGGCGCCCCGCCACTCCATCACTTCACGCGTCCTGCCGTTCCAGTTGGGCTCGCTCATTTTGGGTTTGAGACGAGAACCTCGGGATGACGAAGGTCTTCCTTTCCGCAGCGAGCGCGAGCGGCGCGAAATGCCGGTCCGAAGACACGATGTGGTGCGTTAGCCACCCTTGCAGAAAATTCATCACACGGTCGTTGAGCACCAGTCGTCCTCCGTTGATATCGGCTTGCAGCGCTCTGAATTCAGCAAGCAGACCCTGGTGGCCGTCCCGGTGTTCAATGAGCGACGGATAGCCGCATTCGGCCATCAACCTCTCCTCAAAGGAGAAGTGGAACTCGACGTACGTTAACAGCTCGCTCATCGCGTACTCGATATCGTCTCCATTCTTCTCACTCAGGGCCGCCTTGTGCAACCTGTTGGTCATGTCCATCAGGACGCGATGCTGTAAGTCGATTGCTACAATTCCCAGGCTGTAGCAATCCTGCCATTCCATCAAAACCATATACGCCTCCTCTATTACCAACTGCCAGTCCGCTCCTGACGGGTGCCGCGACCTGTCGGATTCGTAACGACCTGAACAATCCCTATGCACATACATCGGCCCACCAGGTGGTTTGCCGTAGCCCTATGCGAGATTATTACCTCGCGTTTTGGGTGAGGGTATTGCGTAATTCAACACTCTGTGTCATGGAATACGTCCCAATACCCCGAGATAACGCTCCGGTTTCGGATGCACTGAAAAGAGGCGAGTGGCTGCTGAAATCATCGTCGGGGGCGGTCCGGCAGGCGCATGCGCGACGATTTGCTGCTTTTGTCGGGGCCGGCACGTCACGGTGATGAGGCGCGAAGCTGTCTGCGCTCATCTCAGCAACCAGGAGGATGAGGCTTGACAAAATATCACATTAGATATAGTCTAATCATTTGGCAGACGCCGAGGCGATTAAACGGTCTCTCGAAGGCAGCGGATTGCGATGCACTCCGCAGCGCTACGCCGTGATGGCGTTCCTGATGGAACACAACAGGCATCCCACCGCCGCGGAGATCTTCGAAGCCGTGAATCGCGTGGATCCGCGCTCTTCAAGGGCCACCACTTATAACAATCTGCGGGACCTGGTGCGGGCTGGTCTGGTCCGTGAAGTGGCCGTCGAGGGCCGCGCCGCGCGATTCGATGCGAAAGGCATGCGGCATCACCACTTCATCTGCGACCGCTGCGGCAATGTCGAGGATATTGAGTGGTCCGACGTTCCCAGGCCCGCGTCGGGCGCCCTCGGTAAGCGGGTTCTTCGCGAATGCGAATTGATTTTCCGCGGGCTCTGCGGGAAGTGCACTCCCCGGCGCGCTTCCCGTTAAGTGTCGGAGGCGTGTGGAGCGCTGGACGGCTTTGTAGTCATATTTGTTAACTAATTCTAAGGAAGGGAAACATATGGAGAAACAATTCGAACACGCAGTGGGGGAGCCTCTCCCCGATAATGAGCAAAACTCGTCAACCGAAAGCAAGTGCCCATTCTCGGGCGGCGCTCGCAGACACACGGTTGGAGGCTCGGCGAATGCCGCCTGGTGGCCGGATCAGTTGAACCTGAACATCCTGCACCAGCACTCGCCTCTGTCCAACCCTATGGACAAGGACTTCAACTACGCCGAGGAGTTCAAGAGCCTCGATTTGGACGCCGTGATCAAGGATCTCCATTCCCTGATGACGGCATCGCAGGACTGGTGGCCCGCCGACTTTGGCCACTATGGGCCGTTGTTCATTCGTATGGCGTGGCATAGCGCAGGCACGTACCGTATCGCCGATGGCCGAGGCGGCGGGGGTTCCGGAGCACAGCGATTCGCGCCACTCAACAGTTGGCCGGATAACGTGAACCTCGACAAGGCGCGCCGGCTGCTCTGGCCGATCAAGCAGAAGTACGGCCGGAAAATCTCGTGGGCCGACCTGATGATTCTCACCGGTAACGTCGCGCTGGAGTCGATGGGATTCAAGACCTTCGGTTTCGGCGGCGGCCGCCCCGATATCTGGGAGCCCGAAGAGGACATTTATTGGGGACCCGAGGGCAAGTGGCTGGCGGACGAGCGCTACAGCGGCGACCGCGATCTTGCCAATCCTCTCGCCGCCGTTCAGATGGGCCTGATCTATGTCAATCCGGAAGGACCCAACGGAAATCCGGATCCAATCGCCGCGGCACGGGATATTCGAGAGACCTTCGCTCGCATGGCCATGAACGACGAAGAAACGGTCGCACTGATTGCCGGCGGGCACACGTTCGGCAAGACGCACGGCGCTGCCGACCCGAGTAAGTATGTCGGTCCCGAACCCGAAGCCGCCGGTATCGAAGAGCAAGGCCTCGGCTGGAAAAACAGCTTCGGCAGCGGCAAAGGTGGTGACGCGATTGGCAGCGGTCTGGAAGTCATCTGGACAACGACGCCAACGAAGTGGAGCAACAGCTTCTTCTCGAACCTTTTCGGCTACGAATGGGAGCTGACCAAAAGCCCGGCTGGCGCCCATCAGTGGCAACCGAAGAATGGTGCAGGCGCAGGTACGGTGCCGGATGCACACGACCCGTCAAAGCGTCGCGCCCCAACCATGCTGACCACCGACCTCGCCTTGCGGTTAGACCCGGTTTACGAAAAGATTTCAAGGCGCTTCCACGAGAATCCGGATCAGTTCGCGGACGCGTTCGCCAGGGCCTGGTTCAAGCTGACGCACCGCGACATGGGGCCGCTGTCGCGGTACCTTGGGCCGCTCGTTCCCGCAGAAGTCCTGCTTTGGCAGGACCCCGTCCCCGCTGTGGATCATGAACTGATCGGCGAGCAGGACATTGCCGCCCTCAAGGCGAAGATTCTTGCATCCGGGCTATCCATCTCACAACTGGTCACTACTGCCTGGGCTTCGGCGTCGACGTTCCGCGGCAGTGACAAGCGAGGAGGGGCGAACGGGGCACGCATTCGCCTCGCGCCGCAAAAGGATTGGGAAGTCAATCAGCCGACCGAACTGGCGAAGGTCCTTCCGAAACTGGAGGCGATCCAGAAGGATTTCAACGGCGCACAATCCGGAGGGAAGAAGGTATCGCTTGCTGACGTAATCGTCCTGGGCGGCTGCACAGCCATCGAGGAAGCTGCGAGAAAAGCCGGGCACAACGCGAAGGTACCATTCTCGCCGGGGCGCACGGATGCTTCGCAGGAGCAGACCGATGTGCATTCGTTCGCGGTCATGGAGCCAACGGCCGACGGGTTCCGCAACTACCTTAGGAAGGGACACGAAGGATCGGCGGCGGAGCTGCTGCTGGATCGGGCGAACCTGTTGACCCTGACCGCTCCCGAGATGACGGTTCTGATTGGCGGCCTGCGCGCCCTGAATGCCAACTTCGGGCAGTCCAAACTCGGCGTCTTCACCAACCGTCACGGGACACTGACGAACGATTTCTTTGTCAACCTGCTCGACATGAAGACGGCTTGGCAGAAGTCCACCACATCGGAAGGCGTGTTGGAGGGGCGCGATCGGGCGACGGGCGAGCTCAAGTGGACGGGCACCGTCGTCGATCTCGTCTTCGGTTCTAACTCCCAGCTCCGCGCCCTCGCGGAAGTCTATGCATCGAGCGACTCGCCGCAGGCGTTTGTGAAAGACTTCGTGGCAGCGTGGAACAAAGTGATGAACCTTGATCGCTACGACCTTGCCTGAGGCTTGGCGGAAAAGCGCGCTATTTAATGATGTAAGCTGCCGAACCTACCGCCGACTGCGAATAGCCGGTAGCTACCGCAATGGCCTCGATCGTTTCCGTAGCCGACACCTTGATTGAGGCCGTATACACCTTTGACGAAGTCGTCGGCAGAGTTCCGTTGGTGGTGTAGTAAATAGTCGCGCCCTTCGTCGTGTCCGTGATGGTTACAGACTGCGAAGAGGTGTAAGTGCCGGATTTGGGTGTGAAGGCTGGCGTAGCTGTTGTCCCGAGCGGCGTAACCGTGACAGTGCCGCTCTTGAACTGGAAGTTGTAGTTGGTTGCCGCCAGCGTCCCCTGAGCAACCGTGATCGGATAGCTTCCGGGCGCCGAACCCTGTTTAGCCGTTGTCGTCTCCACGGGAGTACCGCTAAGCACCGCGGAACTGTCCCCATCCACGTATCCAGTCGTGGTGTAGGCCAGCTTTGGCAGCGGGGCGTTGTAAGTGACCGAAACGTTGGTCGCGATCACCGTCAGTGTGGCCTTTGCCACCGCGATACTCTGCGATACCGGCGCGGCGGCCGCGTAGGTGCTGTTGCCAGCCTGATTGGCCGTCACCACTACGGATCCTGCACCCGTTATGGTCAGCGTGGTGCCGTTGACCTTTGCCGGACCGGTGACGCTGAAAGTCACCGGCAGACCGGAGCTCGCGCTCGCTGACAACGTGAGCGGACTTGCCCCATACGTCACCGCCGAGGCGAGCTGTTTGAAGGTGACGGTCTGCTGTGTCTTGTTCACCGTGACGCTGACCGCAGCCGAAGCCGCTGCCACATAGTTGCTGTCGCCCGCGTAACTTGCGGTGACGCTGTTCTGACCCGCCGGAAGCGTGACTACCAGGCTGGCCGCGCCACTGTTTAATGCGCTCACTCCCAGTTGCGTTGTGCCGTTGAAGAAAGTCACCTGGCCGGTGGGTTTGACGGCACTTCCGGTCGCTGTTGCCGTCAGGGTGACGCTTGCGCCGCTCGCGGACGAGGTCAGGCCGATTGCAGGAATAGCTTTGGCGACTACGATGGTCTGCGACACCGGCGCAGCGGCCGCATAGTTGCCGTTGCCAGCCTGGTTAGCCGTGACCACCACGGATCCTGCACCAGTAATGGTCAACGTGGCGCCGTTGACCGTTGCCGGACCCGTGACGCTGAAGGTCACCGGCAGCCCGGAGCTCGCACTCGCCGACAAGGTGAGCGGACTGGCCCCAAAGGTTAGAGCCGAAGACGGGGGCGCAAAGCTGATCGTCTGCGCGGCCTGCGTCACCGTAACATTCACCGCCGTAGCAGTGGCCGAGCCACACGTGCTGCTGCCGCCATAACTTGCCGTGATGGAATGCGAGCCGACTGTGAGTGCGCTTGTTGTGTAGGCGGCTGCGCCGCTGCCGTTCAGGGTGACTCCACCCAACGGCGCCGTGCCATCGAGGAAGGTCACCGTTCCGGCAGGCGTGACGCAACTGCCGGTAAGGGTGGCGGTCAGAATCACCGGTGCGCCGTAGGCGGCCGATTTGGCGGACGAGATGAGATTCAGCGCAGGTGGCGCAGTTACCGTGAAAGTGCCCACGCGGGTATACGGGGCGCCGGTCGACCATCCTGTTCCCGGCCCGAAAATATATACGTTCTTCTGGCCCTGGAAGGCGGCGCTGAATGTGATCGGAACGGTCATGGTGAGAGTGGAGCCCGACAGCACCGCCGATGTGGCTGCGACGTTGACGGAGCATTGCGAATTCTGCAGCGTCGGCCCGCTGCCGAGAGTGCCGGTTGTTCCGATAAAGTTGCTGGCGAGGTCGCCGAACAGGAAGATTTGGGAAGGTATGGAACCATAAACCAGCGCGCACCCGTGATCGTAGAACTGCAGGGTTCCGAGCGCTGTCGACGTGGAAAAACTGAGGTCCACTTCATCGCCGCTGTAAACACCGGCCATGGTGAACGTAAATACCTGGCTGTCGCCGATGCCCGCGCTGGGGGTGACTGAAACGGGGGTAAACGGGAACGTCACCGTCCAGGTCCCGGCTTGCTGCCATCCGGCTGCCGCGGCGACGCTCTGCGCCTGCATATAAACGTTCTTTGCGCTGCCCGCATACCGGTTCGTGAAGTTGACCGTGAGACTCAGCGTGGCGCTGGCTCCGGAGCCCTTTAGAGAAGCGCTTCCGGGAGACAGCACACACTGGCTGTTCCCCAGAGTGGTGCTTGCGCCAA
>Ga0187871_10001662_pt1 | contig 19068 bp, 24 predicted proteins | sample June2016WEW_16_1_FD_132988 | JGI IMG/M metagenome (GOLD analysis project Ga0187871, IMG submission 132988) | Peatland microbial communities from SPRUCE experiment site at the Marcell Experimental Forest, Minnesota, USA - June2016WEW_16_10 | ecosystem: Environmental > Terrestrial > Soil >...
CAGCGTCACCCTTTTCGAGAAAACCCCTATTTTATGCGCTCTTCAGGTCCCCGAGGCAGGTGCCGAATTTGCCGAAACTGTTAACCAACTGATTCTCTTCGACATTTAGCCGGACAGTAGTGACCTGGGACGATTGGGGAGGTTGGTATGACCACGTGCGGCCGGTGTTCCAGACTGGGTCGAACCAGAATGACTATCAACTCGGCTTTCGTGTACCGCTAGTCGTGGTTTCGGCCTACTCGACCAAGGCTGGGTACATCAGCAACCTGAAATACGATTTTGGCAGCATCGTGAAAGCTATCGAGGGTATCTTTGGCCTCGGCAATCTGGGTTTTGCCGACGCGCGAGCGACTAACGATCTCCACGACTTTTTCAACTTCCATCACCCTGCAGCGGCCTACAAAACGATTCCAGCTCCGTTGGAGGGAAGCTTCTTCACCAAGACTGCCACCACCGAGGTAGCTGCGCCGGACACCGACTAGGCAATGCTTTCCAGTAGTCGCATTCAACGATCGCGCCGGACGGGTACAAAACGGCAATCCACCCGAGACTCTGATTCTCCCGGCGGGATGCCCTTTCAATGCATCGCTCAACGCTCCAGGCATACCGGGACCGGAACTGGGGGGTTCCGGTCACCGGCAGAAATTAGTGTGCCGATGGAGTCATGTAACTATTGCTTGTTGTCTTCTCTTGCTTCGGCGACGTGGGCCTGGTGTCCGGCTTCGGACACTGCCTTCACAAACGCATCTGCGCTTGCGGGAGTTGATGCCTTGCCCGAAAGAATGGTGCGGAACATCATGTGATGGCCGTAAATGGCACGAGTCGAGTCGTTGTCCTGTTCAATTACCGCACCTTCCAATGTCAGACCGGCGAATATGCCTTTCGAGCGCGAGTAGGTTAGGACTTCAGTGTTCATCAATATGTCAGTTCCGGCGGAAGTGTGACGGCCTACCGGGCCCGCCGCAACCGATCCCTCGCCCGTGAGTTCGAACTTGCTCGAAAGCAGATGCTGCAAACCACGGTCGTTCATGACCAGCATGACTAGATCCACGCCTTCGACGCCGATCTGCAATCCCCAGCTTCCACCACCAACGGAAACGAATGCCGGAGCACTCCAGCCTTCACCCGTGCGGCAGGAGGCGACGCCACGCCCGTGCTTACCACCAAAAATGAACCCACCCTTGATCAAGTTTGGCACTACGACGATGCATTTTGCACCGCTCAACACTTCTTCTGGGATACCTTTGTCCGGAGTTGACATGATCGACTGCAGAACCTCTACGGATTTTTGCATGCGGTCAACCGTATCTTCCCGGTCTGAGCCGGCAAATGCATAAGTTCCAATCAGGCCTAGCAAACTCATCAGCATCAGTGAAATTGTCTTTTTCATGAGTGGTTCCTTTCGGAGCTGTGAAACTAAGGAGAGACAACTTCAGATGGGCTGACTTAGCTCAGAAAACCTGAAAGAGAGAGAAGAGTTGCTCATCTCTGTGGTCATGATGGCCCAGGTCCGAAAAAATAGCTGATCTGAATTGCTCACTTCCGTCTGGCCGTTAAAAGTTAGGATTCACCGAGTTTCCAATACGAACGGAAGTGTTGGTGGATTGTGAGCAATCCTGCACAGCATCGCCGCCTTTGGCCTGTCATGGTTGAGTTGCCGAGAGGCACGAAATGAGAAATGCCTTTCGATCGCCCGGGTGCCTTTGTCTTCTGACAGCCGAATCTTCCAGTGGCAGAGAGCGCAGGTGAATCGATGACGATTGGTCGGATGTGCGATCGTTTTCCGAAAGAGCTAGCGGTCATTACCGATTTATTCTCCAGAGGGATTACGACCACTACACCGACTCAAAACTTCGGATCGCAAAGGGTGTGTCCCTTCTGCAACCTGATTACACTGCGATCCGGGCGATTCTGTTTGGAGTGCGGTAGATCATTCGGGAATGCCTAGTGGAAAGTGTAAGACTTTCAAGATTTTAGAGATGAGCAAAGGAGAACAAATATGCTTTGGACAATTTTTGTCGTGCTTCTGATTCTTTGGCTGCTCGGTTTCAGTCTCCATGTGGCTGGCGGTCTCATCCACTTGCTGCTGGTGGTAGCGTTGGTGGTCTTGGTGATTAATCTGGTGAGCGGCCGTCGAAGTGCAGTTTGAGAGCTCACTTGTTGGCGAAGCTGAGGAGAGTTCAGCCTTCTTACGTGCATTGGAAAAGGGCACGAAAAGCTTAGGCTCGTGACCTCCCTCACGACTCGTAGAGAGGCTTGGCCAAGGCTCTCCAGACGGGAGACTTTGGCAGCGGGAAGGGTGCGGGCGAGATGTGTCTTGATGCTCCGATTTTCTGGGCTAAGCGTGCACTTCCCCTTCGGTTTAGCTCGGCACTTAGGGCAACGGGCTCTGGGCCGGGCGCAGCCTCAAAACTGGACAGTTCCCGCTCGAATACTTCTCCACTCTTTGGCCGTAAAAGGCGCGTCCTTGGATTCAGGAGACGCTTTGATCAGCAGATGATGCGCGTGTTCTGGGACCTGCCGAGGCGACGCAGATGTGCCGGGGTTTGAGTGCTGAACTTTTTTTCACGACTCTGGGCCGGTTTTACATTTAACACAAAGTGCACGGTTGCCCACAGGAAGTGGGCCCCATCAGACTTGGTGACAAGCGCGTCGACGGAGTTTAGGGCCCCGTCGGGCAATTCCAAATCGTCTGTGAGCATGACAATGGGAATTGTCGGCCGGATCCTCTTGATCTCGTTTGCAACCAGTGTGCCATCCAGGAGTCCGAGGTGATAATCGAGCACAATGCCATCCACGGGCTGGGAGGCGAACAAGCGTAGACCATCGTGGCCATTCGTCGCGGTTACCAGATCATATCCGTTTTCCTGCAACAAACTGAGTTGAGTCGGGTCCCGATGTATGCAGAGGAGAGTGTTGTTGGATGCCATCGCTGCCAGTTATACGGGAGAGCTATCCTCAGATTCTGCTCAAAATTGCTCACGAGTCGGCGGGGACGACCCTGGTGGGGATCACTCTTTTCGGGGGCTGGAGCAGAGCGAAACTGACCAGAAATCCCCATCACGAAAGGCTTACGATCTGACGGATTTCTCACGGCGGGAGGAAATCCATGCGAAGGCAGTATCTTCACCTGTGCCCTTACGCGTGTGACAAGTGTGGCGGCCCGGTCATTGCCGGAACAGTTGCGGTCCGTGAAAATGACATATCGAAAGAAACTGAATCCGGCAAGTGGGTGCAGTCTGCCTGTCGTGCGGCCATCGGCAAAGCAACGCGACCGCCCGCGCGCCTGTCCGTCATTTGTTACCGATTGAATGGGACCCAGTGAGCGCGAGCCCTGAGGATCATCTGACCACCGCGTACGCGGTGGCAGTTAATCGTGCAGAACCACATTAAGAAGAGAGCTGTGGACTTGCAAAGCCCCTTCTACACCGCCAGCGTAGTGAATAAAGCCCAGCTTTCGGAACCGGTTCATGAAGAAGCTGACGCGCGATCGGGTGGTGCCAACCATTTCGGCCAAGGTCTCCTGGCTGATCTTAGGCACTACGGTTTCCGGAATACCCTCTTTGCCAAAGTGAGCGAGCAATAGAAGGACGCGGGCTAGTCTCTTTTCGCTAGAGTTGAACAGTTGGTCGACCAGATCTTCTTCGTAGCGGATATTGCGCGCCAACAGATACGCCACAAACATCTCGGAAAACGAGGGTTCGCGATGGAGGGCATCCATCATCGTTTTCTTATCAACCCGCAGGATCTCACAATCCGTCATCGCCGCAGCGGAACCCATCCGCAGAAGCTGCCCTGCCAGTGATCCCTCACCAAAAAAGTTTCCCTCACTCACGATCGCGATTGTCGCTTCCTTGCCAATCTTCGATACAACGGAGAGCCGCACTTTTCCTTTCTGCACATAGAAGACGGCGTCCGCCATGTCCCCTTGCGCAAATATCATTTGCTTTTTCGGAACAGCCAGGATCTTCCTGCCGTCACCAATGGTCGCAAGAAACGTATCCGAGTCGAACTTGCCGTTCTTCTTGGTTGCTACTGTGGGGCTCATCGTCACTAAAGTATAGCCCGCGGAATGGGGTCCAAACCGCATAAATCGTGACAATCGAATAATCTGCAAAGTGAGCCTTTCTGCTCAGTATGCCGGCGGGAGATGGGTGAAACTAAAAGATTGGTTAAGGCATGACGTCGCTCGCGCTGCTTTTTTCCGGAGGCCTTTATGTCACCAACTGTTCAAGTCGGCTCGATTCTGATAAAGGATTGGCCGGGAACGGCGCAACTGTTTCAGACGGAGAGCAAACCCTGCTCGGGAAGCTGGAGCTTGGTCAAGACGTTGGATGGCGTTTCTTTTGACCGCAAGATCCGTGCAGCTGGATGGAACTTCTTTTTCATGGCGGCGGAAGTGAAGGTGATGTTCTTTGGCGGGGTTGGAGCGACGAAGATCCAAAACGCATTGCAGCGGATCTTGGCAAAGGTAAAGCAGCAATACTTCAACGGCCTCGAGGTAACTGACATCGTTGCCCGCCGTTTTTGGGGAGTGCCATACGTAACCGTTTCCGCGCACTCGCGTCATCTGCAACAGAGCTGCTACCTAAACAACATGGAGGCACGGCGGGCCTCTCCGCACAACCCGGAATCGGTCGGAGTTGAGCAGGTTGGGCGATCCGGAGAGTGAACTCATGAAAGCAAATGGGAAAGAAAGTCTTGACCAAATTCTTCAATCTGCGATTGTGGTCTCGTGGACCGATTTGATGCGCGGAACCGAAGCCGGCCTAATTCATATTGAGTATGATTTTGTTCCGACGGGCACCTTGGACTATCTAAAGATCTGGTCATCGATAACCCGAGGCCATTGGCTCCTGGCTTGCGAGTATTGGATGTCCTCTAGCACATTTCACGGCACCGGTGTTCGCTTCGATAATGGATACGAGTCCGAAGGTCTGGCTCACATTCTGGAATTTGCGATGCAACACCAAAGGGAATTCACCCTTCCAGCGGATCTAGGTCGGCAGGGACTGCTTCAGATCTGTACACCCACACCGGAAGAAACTGTAGCAGCAACCGCCTCGGTGAACGAAGCGTTAGACCATTCAGGTTCTGCCGAACCCGCGTTGGCATGAATGTGGCATCGATCGACCAATTGTGCTCATTTGTCCGTAGCCACCAAGCGCCTGTCTCGATGAGGGTTTGTGCGCGGCAGGCCGGTGCTAAGTTCGCACTTTTCACCCGGCTTCGCGCCACACGTGGGGCACCGAACCGCCAAGGCATGTTTCTGTTTAGCCTTCATCGCTCGATAGTGCAGCGTTGCTCACCAAAAAGATGGTCAATAATGACCAGTTCGCAAGTCCACTTCCGTTAAATAATAACAGCAGACAAACTTCAATCCGTCCTCAGTGCTTGCTTTTGGGGCCCGGTAGATGGACCTCAAGCAGCGATAGTTCTCACCAGAAATAGGAAAATGGCGATACCCATGACGGCGTTCCCAAATCGGCCCCTGGAAATCGTCCATCCCAGCCCGCTGGCGCGGGGGAAAACTTCAACAACGACCCGTACCCGATCGCAATCGAAACCATCGCTGCCCAGCCGAATTGCGGTGATCGGAAATTATCTTCCGCGGCAATGTGGAATCGCTACATTCACAACCGACCTCTGCAGCGCGATCTCCGCAGAATACGGGACAGCTCGATTGCTGGCTGTACCTGTCAACGACACGCAGGAAGGATACGACTATCCCGCGCGTGCCCGGTGGTGTCTCGCCCAAGACAGCGTGACTTCGTATCAGGAAGCGGCCGAGTTCCTGAATTTCAACAATATCGACATGGTGTGCCTCCAGCACGAGTATGGAATCTTCGGCGGCCAAGCCGGAAGCCATATTTTGCATCTGCTGCGCGCCTTGAAAATGCCCCTCGTGACCACGCTGCACACAGTTTTGCGCGAGCCAGACCCAAACCAACTTATGGTGATGGAAGAGATCGCAGGGTTGTCGGATCGTCTGATTGTCATGAGTCAGCTCTCGTCCCAGTTCTTGCAGGAAATCTTCAAAGTTCCGGGCAATAAAATCGACATGGTTCCGCACGGCGTTCCGGACCTCCCATTCCTGGATCCCAATTTCTATAAGGACAGGTTCGGCGTGGAAGGGAAGGCAGTTCTCCTGACGTTCGGCCTGCTCTCACCCAACAAGGGAATCGAAAACGTAATTCAAGCGCTGCCACAGATTTTGTCCAAACACAAGAATGTCGTTTACATCGTTGCGGGCGCAACCCATCCGCACATTCTTCGTCGCCAGGGGGATACGTATCGAGCGTACTTGCAAGATTTGGCGAGGGAAGTGGGAGTAGGCGCGCAGGTGATATTCCACAACCGCTTTGTCAGCCCGGAAGAGATGGTCGAGTTCATCGGTGCCGCCGACATTTACATCACGCCTTACAGGCATGAAGCCCAGGTGGTTTCCGGTACGCTTGCCTATGCACTGGGAGCGGGCAAAGCCATCATCTCGACTCCTTATTGGCACGCGATTGAGTTGTTAGACGACCGAAGAGGAGCGCTGGTGCCGTTCCAAAATCCCGAGGCGATTGCGGCAAAGACGATCGAACTCCTGGACACTCCGGCGGTACGTCACGCCATGCGGAAACGCGCCTATCTGTTCGCACGAGAGATGATCTGGAAAAGAGTGGCGCAAGGCTATATGGAAAGCTTCTCTCGGGTACGTAGCGATCGTATGGAAAATCCTCGAGTTCAGTTCTCCGCCTGCGCTACTCATAAATCACTGAATCTACTGCCTACGCTGAACCTGAGCCACCTGAATCGGCTGACCGATGACACAGGAATATTGCAACATGGGATCTTCACCATCCCCAATCGTGGCGAGGGTCATACCACCGACGACAACGCGCGCGCTCTGATTGTCACAGTCATGCTGGAGCAGTTGGCTCTAGATCCGCCCTATCAAAATGAGCGGGAGAAAGCCACTCTCCTCGTTCCGGATTTCTCTGCCCGCTATTTGTCGTTTCTCGAACATGCGTTTAATCCTTCGGAAGGTAGATTCAGGAATTTTATCGGCTATGATCGCCGATGGAACGAAGCGAAAGGCTCTGAAGATTGTCACGGGCGCGCAATGTGGGCACTCGGCACGGTCTTGGGGCAGTCCCGCGATCACGGATTACGGTGTGCTGCCGGCCGTCTGTTCGAGTTCGCTCTGCCTGCCGTTGTGGAGTTCCGCAGTCCTCGCGCCTGCGCCTACACGCTACTCGGAATTCAGGAGTATCTCCATTCGTATCACGGCGATCGCGACGCGCAGAGAATTAGATCGTTGCTCGCCGGGCGACTGCTAGCTATGTATGAGTCGATCCAGCGCTCGGATTGGAAATGGTTTGAGAACATTCTGGCTTACGGCAACGCGAGATTGCCCCAGGCCATGCTGCTCGTCGGGTCCGCTTCCTCGGATGATCAAATGGTCTCTGCTGGGCTCGAAGCGCTGGAGTGGCTCACCGAAACTCAACGCTGTGAAAGCAACGGCCACTTTGTGCCGATTGGGTCGCAAGGTTTTTATCGCCAGGGTGGTGAAAAAGCCCGCTTCGATCAACAACCGCTCGAGGCCGCTGGCGCGGTATCTGCCTGTCTGCATGCCTACCGTATAACCGGCGACAGTCGATGGCGCAGTGAGGCTTGGTCGGCTTTCAACTGGTTCCTTGGCGACAACGATCTCCAGCTTCCTCTTTATGATTGCGTCACTGGCGGCTGCCGCGACGGTCTTCATCCCGAGCGCGCCAATGAGAATCAGGGAGCGGAATCGACACTATCGTTCTTGATGGCGTCTCTGGAAATGCGTTCGCTGCAAGAGTCTGAAGGGATCGAAATCACATCATGACCATCTCCACAGAAAAGCTTATGAGTTCTGCCAATACTCGCTACGAACCGTTGCTGGTTCGGCATCCAGGCAATCCAATCCTAACGAGTAGGGATTGGCCGTATTCCATCAATAGTGTGTTCAATGCGGCTGCGACACTTCTGGCGGATGGCACTACGCTGCTTCTTTGCCGCGTGGAGGATCGACGTGGATTGTCGCATCTTTGTGCCGCGCGCTCTGCAAACGGTATCGATGGGTGGCAGATTGACAGCGAACCGACAATGATGCCCAGCCCGATGGAATTTCCCGAGGAGCTCTGGGGCATCGAGGATCCCCGCATTACATTCGTGCCGGAACTGCAACAGTACGTGGTCACGTACACCTCCTATTCGCGTGGTGGCCCCGGCGTGTCTCTAGCTCTGACCAAAGATTTTCGAACCTTCGAGCGCTACGGCGTAATTATGCCGCCGGACGACAAGGACTCGGCGCTTCTGCCCCGAAGAATCAATGGATACTGGGCGCTGATTCACCGGCCCATGACAACCCTCGGGTCGCACATGTGGATTTCCTACTCACCTGACCTGCGCCATTGGGGCCGGCACCGGCTGATGTTGGAAGCCCGGCGTGGAGCGTGGTGGGACGCAAACAAAATTGGGATGTCACCGCCGCCGATCGAGACCTCCAGAGGATGGCTCGTCCTTTATCACGGCGTGCGGCATACGCCGTCGGGTTGTCTGTATCGACTGGGCGTGGCTCTTTTCGAGCTGGAGAATCCGGCAAAATGCCTCCTGCGCGGCGACTCGTGGATCTTTGGACCCGAGGCGGAGTATGAACGCCACGGCGACGTGGATGACGTTGTGTTTCCCTGCGGATACACGATGGACGCCGATGGCGACACCCTCAACATCTATTACGGAGCTGCGGACTGCGCGATTGCCCTGGCTCGAGCTAGCGTGCGTTCTCTGCTGGGTTGGCTGGATGCTAATGGAAGCTGCGAGCGCAGGCAGCGAGCGCAGGATTTGTAACATCTGCGCGCAGGGCTCTCGGTTAATCTCCGCATGTGAGCTATCTTGCTCAGACGCGCAAGTCGACACCTGTCATTCTTTACTCTCCTGAGTGTGTCGAGGGAGCCGCGGACGCTGATTCGTAGCCCTCATTCTTAGGTCGCGGGAGACCGGGCTAGTCAAGTCTCGGCGAAGCGACCACATCCAGCCAATCGGCATTCCTTGTCGGCGTGTCCCCGAGAACCTGCGGCGGACACGATTCGACCCTTAGAAGTTCTTGAAGATCTAAAGTCGCGCAACACCTCAGTCGGATGAGAGGCGTTAGCCCGCAAAGAAGAAAGGTCAAAGATCATGCCTTTAATTCAACTCCTGGAAGTTCTCATCGTGGTGGGTGTTCTTCTGTGGCTGGTGAATCGCTTCATCCCCATGCAGTCATCCATCAAATCAATCTTGAACGGTGTCGTGGTCATTGCCGTGGTTCTGTGGCTGCTGAACGTTTTTGGAATGTTTCATTCGCTGTCACATGTCCGCATTGGAACTTAACGCGACACATTCGGCCTAGATAGACCAAGATCGGTACAAAGCAACACGGCACATACCTGCCACAAGGAGAAGTGTGAAAACAAAAATGTTGTTAGCCGCCGTAGTCGCATTGAGTTTGCCAGCTGTAGCTCAGACTAATTCTCAAACTACAGTCGAAGTCGAGCATATGAATTCAACGCCCACGTTCCGCGTAACGGTCATCAGCCGTAGCGTGCAGGCCATCAATTATGAGCACCGCAGCGGAAGTTCGAAGCTGGATTTTGCCGGAACCACCTTGATGCCCTCAGCAAATGGAGAGGCCAAGGTAAACAGCAGGCGTGGATCCATCGAGATTGAAGCCGAATTTGGCAACCTGCAGAGGCCCACGACTTTCGGTAACGAGTATCTGACGTACGTCCTGTGGGCGATCTCGCCCGAAGGCCGGGCGGTGAACTTGGGAGAAGTATTAGTTGGCGGTGACGATCGCAGCAAGCTGCGCGTGACCACTGACCTTCAGGCCTTCGCCCTGATTGTTACCGCGGAACCCTACTATGCGGTGCGGCAGCCCAGCAATGTAGTTGTGCTCGAGAACGCGATTCGTGAAGACACCAAGGGAACCAGCGAAGCGGTAAACGCGAAGTATGAACTAATGGAACGCGGCGGCTACATTCCGACCGGCTACAAGTTCGATCCCGTGGTTCTAAACGCGAAGTTGCCATTGGAGTTTTTCGAGGCGCGTAACGCCTTACGCATCGCTCAATCCGAGGGGGCAGAGCAGTACGCGCCCGACAGTTATCAGCGCGCCGTCCGTCTAATGGATAACGCGGATGGGTACGCTATCAACAAACACATGGACCGAAAGCCGCTCATCGCGGTTTCCCGCGAAGCCGTGCAGACTGCGGAAGATGCGCGGGCCATCGCAGTTAAGAAAATGGACGAAGTCCGACTGGCGAACGAACGCCAGGATTCGGCCGACGCACAGGCGCAATCGCAACAGCAAGCGGATGACGCGCGTCGCCGGGAGCAGCAGGCCCGGGCGGCAAGGGTTCAGGCAGAGGCGGATGCGGCAAACGCCCGCTCCGACGCTGCTGATTCACAAGCTGCAACCGTGAAGGCTCAATCCGATATGGCAGATAGTCGAGCTGAATCCGCCACTGCTCTCTCCGCGGCCCAGGCTGATGCAGAGCAATCCCGTCTAGCGGCTCAGCAGGCGCAGTTGACCGCGCAGCAGGCAGAAACAGATAAAGCTGCCCTGCGTGCGAAATTGTCCGAGCAACTGAATTCGATTCTCCAGACTCGCGACACTGCGCGCGGGCTCATCGTCAGCATGTCCGACGTTCTGTTTGACACCGGGAAATTTTCACTGAAACCTGGTGCGCGCGAGAAGCTGGCAAAGGTCGCTGGTATTCTGCTCGCCTATCCTGGACTCAACATTGAAGTCGGCGGCTATACGGATAACGTCGGCGGCGATGCCATGAATCAGACTTTGTCGGAAAACCGCGCCGGTTCCGTGCGCAATTACTTGGTACAAGAAGGCGTATTGACCAATTCGGTCAGTGCCAAAGGCTTCGGTAATTCTTTGCCCGTAGCCTCCAACGACAACTCGGCCGGACGGCAGCAAAACCGCAGAGTGGAACTTCTGGTGTCGGGCGACGCCATCGGCAGTCCGGTTAACGCAACGACAGGAAATTTGCGGTAGAGAAAGAACGTAAACGATCGACTATGGAGGCTACACTCATGAAACTAATTGGAGCTATCAGCACCGCAGTTTTGTCTTTGATCCTTGCAGCCCCGGCCTACGCACAGCAGGAACAGCACGATCAGGAAGAGGAGAAAAAGCCCGCCCAGGACGAGAAGAAGGCGCAACCGGAGAAGTCCGCAAAGGAAGATGAGAAGGGCAAACAGCAGGAAAACAACGCCAAGCCGGGAGAAAAGAACGCGCAGCAGGAAAAGAACGCTAAACCCGAAGAGAAAAATGCGAAGCAGGAAAACAACGGCAAGCCGGAAGAAAAGAACGCGCATCAGCAAAACGCACAGCCGGCGCAGCGTTCCGGTGCCAACCGTGGTGGCGGCATTCCCGCTGACCGTTACAAGGCCAACTTTGGACAGGGACACACTTTTCGTGTGACCCAAGGTGATTACAACAATCACCGATTTCAATACGGCGGCTATTCCTTTGGATTTGTAGGCGAATGGCCAAGCAACTGGCTTTACACACAAAACGTCTATGTCATCGATATTGACGGTGTGTACTACCTGTGTAACCCGATGTATCCCGGAGTTAACATTGCGCTGGAGGTTACACTCTAGCGGCAAACAGCTAAAGAATTATTGGCGCGAGCCCACTCTTCTGGGCTCGCGCCGACTGAATCGGCGAAAAGGGCAAAACATGCTTGGAAACTATCTTGATCGCAATCTTGTTTTTGGGAGTTCAAGAAACGGAGTAATCAACGCCTACCGCTATCAGAGTTTCCCCTTCTTAAGAACTGAATCCTCGTACACTGGATAATAGCGACCCCCGTAATCCGAGCGCGTGCCGAAGATGGCGAACAAAGCTCTGGAAGCAGAGCGTCCGAAAACTGGCAAGCAACTTCAGAAGGGAAGAGAATTGCAAGCCAATACCACCGCATACCGAGCGCGCGGAGCCGACCGCATCAGCCTGAATCTTCCTCTCACAATTAGTTAACCAACTTCACTTCGTATTCGCGTGGCAGGAATCCGGCTACCAAAGCGTCTCCGGGGTCGGCAAACTGGTGACTTTCTAGAGTGGTTTTCGGTGAACCTGAGCCCTCCAGGAGAGCGTCAATCATCTCGTAATCGGTGTCCTTGATGTCCAGTCCCATGGCTCGGCTCGCCGCCGCAATCTCGGCATAGTACGGAAGCGGCTCAGGCAGGCGGCTGATCGGTCCTTGAAGTCTCTTCATGATGGTCCGAGGATACGCATCATCTCTATGCCAGGGAACGGCACCACAGAGGGGTTACGAGTGGTGTTACCTACGAGCGAAGGACCGATCTGTAGTCCAGGGATCCCCCCTGAAGCCAGTTCGGCCTGATGAAGTCTATCGTCATCCAATCAGGGGGGAATTGATTCTTTCGCTTTCTCCACACTTTCAAAAGGACCGCCGACAAGGTGTTCCCTGGCACTCAAGTCTTGAGTGGCGTTTATAGTGAGCAGGTTGCGAAAAACGTACTCAAAGTCCAATTTGAGATCGTCGAATATCGCAAAGCATTCATCGTCCGTCTTGTCCCTGAACACCAACACTCAAATGCTTGTAGAGTTGGCCGAGTCGGTTGGCACCTCCCGGCCGGAGCGCCAGCTATGTCACTGAAAACGCTTGTGCGCACTCCTGAGTCGAGCAATTTCTCAACAACTACTTCTTCCTTCAACTCCGTGAGTGCTAATCGCATTGCCTCATCGGTCGAGTTCAGCCCCAGCTGGAAAGCTGTTTTATGTGCTCCTATAATGCTTCACGACCGTTCCGCTTGAAAGGACGCACTCCTTTTGGTTCAGGTCCTCAACCAGGCCGCGACTCCAGTGGCGGGCGATGGAAGTCACTGACAGGGAAGTAGGGTAGGTTCTCTAATGATTCAAGGGCGAGAAGTGGGATTCCGTGTATCTCGTTAGCCTGACCACGATGTCTGCCTAGAAACAATAAGGAGAACCGCCATGAATCACGGAATCGAGACCACCTTTGACAGCATCGAGAGTGCCCACGAGTTCGTCGGATTGTTGAGCGAGGCGGTCATAGAAGCTAAGCGCGACATCGAAGCGGACGTCCAGCGGGAATCGGACTCGAAGTTTCCACGGCGCCAGGAAGCATTGCGGCTCGCTCTGTATAACGTGGAAAAACTTGAGTTCCACATGAGCAAGAGCCAGCGGATCCTGAATGATCTTCTTTCTATCCGCCGGCTTCTTCTTGAAGAGCGGACGGCCGGAGCACTCGCGGTTCAAACCCGGTCGATTGCTGCCTAGCCGTTAGGCATCGTTATGGCTAGGCTCTCTGTGCATGGTGAACCCCGAGCACATTAGACGTCGTGGCCTCGGTACAGTAAAGTCCGGGCTAGGCAGGCGATATCCAAAAGCAGTCGGAAGATCGCCAAGGTGACGACGGAAATCAAGGCTAATCCTGACCTTCTGCTGACCCAAGATTCCAAAAGAAGGAGCGATATCCCACTTCTCTCTAGAGGAACCTCCGCGCTCGCTTTTAGTCACCGCCAGCAACGTCAGAACGAGAGGGGCTACACGGTATTCGGCGAAAAGAGATGAACCGGATGGAACACATCTGCGTCGGATGCGGATATACCGAAGTCAACATTAATGCTACACGCCCGTCCGCATGCAAGAAGTGTGGAGAATAGATGCTGCACAGGTGGGACCAACAGTTGGAGGACAAGCGCGAGACGACGCGCAAGTCGGATGAAGACTAAGCTGCCATGCATCGCAGTAAAGCAGACGGTTCGGTTGCCGGATGCCGATTTTAGTCTAGAGGAAAGCGAGGCCCTACTCCACGCGATTTTCCCGAACTATCCGGACGCAGCCGAAATGAAACCCACTCCGGAGATCGGAATTTTCCTGCGCACATTGCGAGGCGAGAAGGAATCGGACCCAGAGCACAGTGAACGATCGCAATAACGATCGCAATACGGTTAACCGGTTGTGACAACCGTCGAGGGCCAACTTATCTCCGCATCGACACAAGTGCATGGCAAGGACAAGAAGTCAGCCGGGTATCGAGGCAGTCCGCACTTCCAGCTAAGAATGCGGGTAAGCCCACAACACACATAGGGCCATGAACACGCCGCAAGAATTGCAGCTACCGCGGCATAGCGTGGACGTTTTCCTCGCGAGGAATACACGAGACCCCACATCATGAACATTGTCGGGCAATCCCTGCAGTCACCTTTAGTTCAAAAATGTCGCGAACAGGCGAGGCGGGCATACACTTATCGCCGTGTTTGAAGTCAACTAGGGGATTCTGGATGAAGGTCTCCCGACGCGAAGTGACGAAAATCCTGTTGGCGGCTGCGGTCGCGCCGCCTAGGCTTGCAGCCAGCGCCGCCTCGCAAGCGGCGGCTGCGAGCACTTGGGATGTGGCCGTTATCGGCGCCGGCGCGTTTGGGGCTTGGTCCGCATACTGGCTGAGGAAGGCGGGGCTGCATGTGATCCTGCTCGACGCCTATGGGGCCGCCAACAGCCGCGCCAGTTCTGGAGGCGAATCGCGGATCATCCGCGCAGCCTATGGTGAGGACGATTTCTACAGCCGATGGGCTTTGCGCTCCCTTCCTCAGTGGAAGGAACTGGCGGCGCGCTGTGGACAGGAGATTTTTCACGAAACCGGCGTGCTCACGTTCTCGGACGACAGCACCGACTTTGTGGCGCAGAGCGGGCGCAGCCTGGAGCGGCTGGGGATCGTACACGAGCGACTCGGCGCGGCGGAGTTGGCCAAGCGGTTCCCTCAGATCGGGCTCAAAGGTAATGAAGTTGGAATCCTTGAGCCACACAGTGGGGCGCTCATGGCCCGGCGCGGACTCCAAGTATTGGTTGAAGAATTGGTGCGACAGGGACTCGACTACCGGGTGGCAGCGGCCACTCCGCCTTCGTCGAAAGGCCGGTTGAGTTCGATCGCGACCAGGGGAAACGAGACGATCTCCGCTGGGGTGTTCGTCTTCGCTTGTGGGCCATGGCTGCCCAAGGTTTTTCCCGAACTGCTGGGGCGTTTGATCCAGCCGGAACGAGCCGAGGTTTACTTCCTGGGAGTCGCGCCCGGAGACGCGCGGTTTTCCTCACCGCAAATGCCAACCTGGATCTACAAGAGCAAGGACGTCGAGGCCTACGGTATGCCCGTGCTGGAGAATCGCGGGTTCAAGGTGGCCGTGGACAAGCTGTCATTGCCGGCCGACCCGGATACGATGGATCGCGAGCCGACTCCGCCGTACCGCGCCCAGCTGCGGGCCTTCCTGGCCGAGCGCTTCCCTGACTTGACGGATGCGCCGGTGATCGAGACGCGCGTGTGCCAGTACGAGAATACCGAAACCGGTAACTACCTCGTCGACCGTCACCCGGAGATGGAGAACGTGTGGATCGTGGGCGGGGGCTCGGGACACGGCTTCAAGAACGGTCCCGCGATGGGTGAGTACGTGGCGAGCGTGGTGGCCCGTGGGGCTCCGCTCGAGAAGTTGTTCACGTTGGGATACAAGCCGAAGCCGGGCCACCTGGTGGAATAGCGAGCGGCTGGTGCGGCGCGAGTGGCTGTTCGAAGCCGGTCCCCGTGCGCGACGGCTTCGCTTTCCAGCGCGACAGCAGTCCCGCTTGTTGCAGCACGCGCCCTACGCTTGCCGGACTTACTGCTACTACATCGTGATCTAATATCATGAACGTCAGTCGCCGATAGCCCTCGAACGGATTCTTCAGGTGGTCTTTCTCCCTCGGCTCCAACCAGAAATCGCGTGGCACCGAACCGTTGTGCTCATTCGCCCGCCCGTAGCGCTCGGGCGAGTTGTAGAACTTACTGGCAGTTGCGCTCAGCCAGCGAATGAACCGTCCGGCGCCGATCTCGGTCTTCTCCGACCAGCGCCGGACGAAATCCGCCACCTGATCCCGCACATCATGCGGCACCCAGGTCGCGGTCAGAGTTCCCCAAGGCTTTTCTCAGCGCGATGTGCTCCGCCATCAGCTCGGCCAGGACCTCGTCCTTGGTCTGCACCTTCTTCTCCAAGAACTCAATTCGTTTCTGTTTCTCCTCCGCCTGGCGGCGAGGACGTTCCGTCGATTGGAAGGCGGCTGCTCCGTTCTCGAAGAACTCTTTTTGCCAGCGGTAAAACACCGTCGGCTGCAGGCCCAGTTCTTCACACAGATCGGAAACTGGCACCTTGTCTAAAAGATAGCGTCGTAGAACGGCTACCTTCTCTTCAGCAGTGTATTGCTTACGTTCTTTTCTCATACGTTCGCTCCGCTATCTTAACGGATGAACGCTCTCTCCATTTCCAACTGAGGCGAGACAACAGGCGCCATTACACTCAAACTCCGTCAATGTGGAAAATAGCGATATTGCAACAGTTTCGTATAAACACCACGGCTCACTTTCACAACAAATTTGATTACGTTCATATGGTTGTCACTCCTATCCTTCGCGAGGAACGATTAAGGAAGCGTGAAGCAAAGCAGCGGTTCATTTCTTTCCAGTCGGAGTAACACTACCGTTCTGAGAAGCTGGCCACGCCACACTCCAAGCAACGTGCTCTAAGGCGGGATGTGATCAATCCGCAAGATGGGCACATTCTTTGTGATCGAAACCCGGTGATCTGTGGTTTTAGCTTGCGCATCCTGTGGCGTATCAGGATCGCGAACAGCACGATAAGCAGACCGACAAAAATACTGGCGTTCGTAAAACGACCTTTCTTGGCGATTTCTGCATCGACCCAGCCAGTCGCTCAAGCCGCGTGTTGACATCGCGGAGTTGATCGACTTCGCGCAAGGTCGCGGCAAACGGCATTGGCAGACCGTTCACTCGCTAAAAAGCCTAAGGTTGGAGAACTTCAGATGGACTGGCTTAGGTCAGAGGACCTGAAAGAGGAGAAAAACGTAACCACCCCAATAATTATTATAGCAGTTGAGGAGCCCAGTGCACTCTGTCGTTGCCAAGCGGAACGAGGCGCACAGTTCCAAGAACTAGCAGAAAAAGCCGGTCGATTCGGGAGCGACTTCTCAGTCCATCAGGTGAACGCTCCCGGAGGTTGCGCCTGGATCACGGACAATCCGAAAGTAATGCTACTGATTGGTCCCAGGGCTACCGACCGCCTCCGAGGCAGTCGGAAGCGCTGGCGAAGGTGAGCGGGCACCTACGCCGCTGAACATCGCAGTGCGTTCATATAGCTGTCCATGGTCTGGGTCAACTGCGCGTCCACTTCGTCTGCGATGGCCATAACATCGGGTAGTAGCAAGCTGAAATCCAGAATTTCCAGATTGTGCTGCAACGTCCCGAAAAGCGTCACTTGAAGGATTCTTGATTCGTGCACCAGCATCCCGGGAGTGTAACCTTGCAGATATCGCAGTTTGCCATGTTTTATGGCTGCCTCGGAAAAGACAGCATCGCTGTCCTTCTCGGTAGCACTAGTCTCGCTCAGGCGAACCACCAAGTCTTCTATCAGCCTTGGAAGATGTCCAGTACGCTCTTCCTCACTCAGCGGAAGATGGTTGAGTGCACTGCTCTTCTGTGTCCGCGCCAACCAGTCTCCGACGACAGTGTTAATACAGCGTTCTATTATCGCGCCCACCCTCTCCTTCTCCGGTCGGGTAACAGGTTTCCGGGTCAGCACCCTTTGCTGGACGAGTTCGGCGAGCCTTCCGACGTCGAACGGCTTCACGATGACTTCATCAGCTTGCAGAAGGATAGCGGCCATAGCACTCTGCACGTCAGGGTACCCGCTAACCAGCAGTGTGAGAGCATTTGGTTGGGAGTGGCGCATCGCGGTGATCACCGTAAAGCCATCACCTGGGTTTGGCATATGCAAGTCGGTTAGCAGAACGTCAAAGGTCTCGGTGGTGATAAATCTTAGAGCTTCTTTCACATTGGCAACGGCGACTACGCCGAATCCCTTGCGCTCAAGGGTCGCAACCATCATTTCGCGAACGGCATCGTCGTCATCCACAAGCAGAACTCTATGCACAATAGGCGGGCCGGTCGGAGACTTACTCGGCAGTAGAACAACGGATAATTCGGTGGGAGTCATTCTGGCGCTACCTCATTAGCCCGCTTTATTCGTGAACTTGTCACGAGCGACAGTGAGTGGGGTAAGTTGTGTTGTGAATCCCGGTAGTTGGGTTGGTCGAGCGAAGGAATCGCAGAGTTCCGATGCCTGGATGCCGAATTTGCAGGATGGGGAGACAGGGCTGCCGCGACCGTTGCCGGTGTGGATTTCCATTGAGTTCGTAAACTGCGAAAAGGGATTTAGCCGGTTGCCGCGCCGAGCGCTAGAGCCACACGATGGAAGGTGGGTAGAAACGGGAAGGAAGCCGGCAGGTGGACGACGACGCGTCGTACCGAGACCAACACCCGAGCCCCCAGCTTCAGCAGTCGTTCGCGCAGCATGCCAACTTGAGCGCGAGCACAGGCGGTGCCGGCAGCTCGCAAGCGCAACTCCTGCATTAAGACGTACGCCGCGGCGGTGAGTAGAACGCGAAACTGGTTGGCCCAGAAGCTGGTGCAACTGGTGCGGTCGATGTCGAGGTCGTGCAGCTCCTTTATACGATTCTCAACGTCACCGCGCTGGCAGTAGACCTGTTCGTAAATCCATTGCGGGCTTTGTTTCATGTTGGTGATGACGAAACGAGGATTGTCTCTGGGCTCTTTGTCGGCAGCGCGGACGACTTCGGCTTTGATGATGACGCGGCGCAGGCGTGGCCACTTCCCGGCCTGGTAGCGGACTTCCCCATAAATATGTTCGGTCTTTCCACTGCGCCGCGAGAGTTGGCGCGCTCGTCGCATTCCGGTTTCAGCAACCCGCTTCAACACGGCATTCTTGGCCATCGCGACGACATACTCGAGTTTGGGCTGGGCGTCCAGAAACTCCAGCACAGCCGGATGCGCGAACCCGCCATCCAGGCGTACCCGAATCTGTACTCCAGGATTATGGTGACGAATCATCCTCACCAAACGCCGCAAGATGGCAACTGCTCCCGCCGCTGCTGTCACGTTCCCG
>Ga0187871_10001664_pt1 | contig 19019 bp, 13 predicted proteins | sample June2016WEW_16_1_FD_132988 | JGI IMG/M metagenome (GOLD analysis project Ga0187871, IMG submission 132988) | Peatland microbial communities from SPRUCE experiment site at the Marcell Experimental Forest, Minnesota, USA - June2016WEW_16_10 | ecosystem: Environmental > Terrestrial > Soil >...
GGCGGGCACGAAATACCCGTTGATATCCAGCACCAGATTGGTATTGCTGGTGGCGAATACGCTGATGGCGCCGCCCGTTCCCGCCGCCACAACGGCCGCGTTGGCTTGCACTGCGCCATCCAGGGAATTCAGCGTCGATACGAGCGGCTGGCTCTGGCCCGTAGGCCACACCGTGATATAGGAGAGCGGGCCGGACGGAACCACCGTTACGTTGAGCGAATAAGCCTGCGCGGTGCCGGGTATGCTGCAAGGTCCGTTGGGGATCGCGAAGGATCGCGTAGCGCCGGCCGCCAGCGACGGCGGACCGAAACCGGACGGCTTGGTACCGTCGCGCGTGTCCACCACCCGGCAGGGCGGCATGGAAACAAAACGCAGCCCCGCGGTGGACTGCGACACCGCGATACTCCCGCTGGTTCCATTGATCGCGGGCACTAACAGGTCGCTGGCCGTGAGCGTATCTCCACCCACAGTGACCAGCGAGGCGGAGAACGTTCCCACGCCATTGGTCAGCGCCGCATCGCCGGGCAACGTGGCCGCCGGGTCGCTGCTGGTGAAGTGCACCGGATCGGTGTAGGCGGTAACTGTTTGGTTACCGGCATCCAGCGCCGTCACCGTGAATTGAATGGGTATCCCCGCAGTCGCGCTGGCCGGAGCCGTTACCGAGAAATGCGTGGCCGTGCTCGGCCCGGTACCGCTGACTGCTCCGAAAACTGCATTGATCGCCAGCGTACTGCCGCTGGAGGAAACAGGCAACGGGTTGGTATGCGACCACGCGCTGCCATTCACAGTCGAGGACTGGAACTCGTACTCCACGCCGCTAATCATTTGCGGATCGGTGAAGCTAACCGTACAAGAGCTCCCTGCATTCCAGGTCAGGCTCGCCGGTGTGGTGTAGACTCCCGCAGCGCAGCCGCTTCCCGCCACCGTAATGGAAGCGCCTGCAGGCGATGAGCTCAGCGTAACCGCGGTATTGGCATAGACTGCCAACACAAAATCGTCGTAGAGCCCGGCGTTGGCCGTTTGTACAGCGCCAGGGGTGGTGGGGAAATTCGTCGCGAAGGTCACGCCCGAGACGTATGCCGCGCCGCCCGGCGTTACCGCGATGCTCTGGCCCAGGTTGTTGTCCGCGCCGCCGATGCAGGTGCTGGACAAAAACGATTGGCCGTTGGGACTGATCTCGGTCAGGAAAGCGGTGGGAGCCGCCACGATACCGGCGTATGCGGTGTTAGTGCTGCCAGGCGGCACAGCCAGCGCCAGGACCTGGTTTTGCGTCAGGCCGGGCGCAAGCAGACTCCACGCGCCGGCGCCGCCGTTGGGCCCGGTAGCCATACCGGATCCATCAAAAGCCACATAGACATTGTTGCCGGCATCCACGGCCACCAGCCTGGGCGTGCCCGCCTGTACGGGAAGATTCGCCTGCGTCCAATTGGCGCCGGATGTCGGCGTGTAAAACACACCATCCGTGGATGCGGCGAAGAGTGTTTGCGTCGCGGCGTTAATAGCCAGGCCGGTCACTGGAACCGACGGCAATCCGGTGTTGTACACAGCCCACGTAGTGCCGCCATTGGTTGTCTGATACACGCCGGTGTTGGTTCCGGCGAAGGCGGCCATCGGATTGTTCGGATCCGCCACCAGGGCGAAAACGGCCCCCGTCCACGGCACCGCTGGACTGGCCCACGACGACGAAGTTCCAGGACTGGTGCTGTAAATCAAGCCATTGCTGGATCCAACGTACACCGTCGAAGGGTTGGTCTTTCCGATCGCTATCACAGCCGAGGAGCCCACCACGAAAGTGGAGGTGGCCAGTTGCGTCCAGCGCGTGCCGCCATTTGTAGTCTGATAAAGCTGGCCGCTGCCGGCGGCGTAAACCGTAGCCTGCGCATTCGGATCCACCGCGATCGCGTCGATGGTTGTGGATGTGATGCCGCTATTAGCGGAACTCCAGGAGCCGCCGACCGCCAACTTGTAGACCCCGCCACCCGTGGCGTTCAACGCGTCCGTGCCGGCGTAAAGATTGCCGCTCGCGTCGAAAGCCAACGCGCTCACCTGGTCGAAAGGGCCTGCCAGGGTCGTAGGCGACCAAGTGGCGTTCGCACCGCTAACGGTGCCCTGCATCAGCACCTCCGGCCCGCCATTCCGCGCGCCGGGAATCGGATTCGCCGTGGGAAAACCGATGCACTGCGTGGTGCCGGACACGTAGGCGTTCCCGGCCGCATCCACGCCGATACCCGATCCGCGCTCCGGGAGAAAGCTGCTGCCCAGACCGCCAATGTATGTGGCGTATACAGGGGGAAGGCTGCCGCCGGAATTGAGCTTCAGAGCGAACCCATCGTAGGTACCGCCGCCGTAAGTGCTTTGCGCCGCACCGGAGGTCACTGGAAATGCCGAATCGCTGGTCATTCCTGTGACATACGCATTGTCTTGCGTATCCAAAGCAATGCCGAAGCCGGCGGTCTGCGCGCTGGCGTTTCCAAAAAGTACCGGCCCATAGCTCACCGCGCCGCCGGTGTTCACTTTTAGAACATATCCTTGGGCGGGCGAAGGGGATGCGGCAGTCCCGGTCGAACCGGTTATATAAGCGTTGGCGTTGCTATCCAAGGCAACACCGTAGCCGATGCCCGCGGGCAGGTATGTGGAATACGCAAATCCCGTGGTGCCTCCCGCGTTGATTTTGGCCAGGAATCCGGCCGAGGGCGTACTCGAGATCGCATTGAGCAAAGGAAAAGGCGTAGTGCCGGCTCCGGTGGCGGCGGCCGCCGTTCCCGTCACATAAGCGTTTCCGGAATGATCGACCGCGATGCCGCGACCCGAGAAACTGCCGCTTCCGCCGAGGTATGTGGAGTACACCAAGCCGTTTCCCGCGGCATTCACTTCGGTCACAAACGCATTGGGCTCGCTCGAATTACCGTAGAAACCGCTTTGCGGCGCGCCGGCCGTAATGGGGAAGTCCGGGGAGGTGGTAAAACCGGTGACATAGGCGTTTCCGAAGGAGTCTACCGCGATTCCGCCACCGACATCTGTGCTGCTGGCGGTCCCGCCGAATCCGACCGCATAGATCAAGCCTCCGGTGGAGCTCATTTTGAGGACGAACACGCGAAAGCCGCTGCTCAGGCCCGCCGTCAGCGTCGCTGGATTGCCGGTAAAATCAGTGGCGTCGCCGCCGTTGTAGCCGGTTACGTAGACGTTACCTTGCGCGTCCAGCGCCACAGCCGGATAGCTGGCCTGAGATGCGGCCTCCGAGATACTGTACAGGTCATTGCCCGGCGAACCCAGATAAGTCGCAAAATTGAGGACGGGATCGATGATCAGAGGTTTACGGGCATCATACCCGCCCACTTCGAATGCGATGCGGTTGTGCGCTTCGAGGACATACCGGCCGGCTAGGGTCTGCCGCACGCCGCCGCTTTCCTGATAAACGATGGGCTTGTGCTGGCGCACTTCGCCGGCGGCGGTGCTCACCACCAGGTCGCCGGCGCGGTCGACGCGCATACTGTCGGCGCCGTCAAACGCCAACCGGATCGCTTTGGGATCGGCGCCCGGCGCAACCACAAAATCGTACTCCAGCCGCCCTTGGCTTCCATAAAAAACCAGATCGACTCCAGGATAAAGCTCTCCATAATGCACGCGGGCGAAATTCGTAGCTCCCGTCACCCACTTAGCCGGGTTGTTTCCAAGAAAGTAGCTGCTGATGGCGCTTTGCCGCTCGCTGCCGGACATCACCGGCGAAGCATTCGCACCCACAAAGCCCATCCTGAGTGTGGACCGATGCCGCGCCTTGCCAGCAGACTGCACGTTCAACATGACTTCGGATGGGGCCAATAGAATCGAGTAATCGCTTCCCTGGGACAGGAACTTTATGCGGGCGTCGGATTGCCCGCGATTTTCTTCAAAACTTAAAGGCAGTTTGATGTAATTGGCACGTACCCGCGCCTGCATCTCTGGCGGCGCCGTCTGGGCCGCAGGGCGATTCGCCGCGGACGACAGCGTAGCCACCGAAAAAAGAAGTGCGAAAGACAATCCGTTGCCGTACCGTATGTTCATAAGCCCCACAAACCCTCAAGTATATCGCTTGCACTCGCTGCTTTGCCTCGCACTGCGCTTGCGCTAAGATCGGATGACGCTCCCCACTAAGCAAATCGGCAAGCGGCTCGGCCAGGTAGTGGCGCTGCATCCCGCCGCCTGGTTGCTGCCGGGCGTCCCGCTCTTCTTGATGTGGGGCGGCTTGATACCCAGGATCAGATGGAACGCCATCGAAATGATGATGGCCAGAAATCTGCTGGCCGGAAATGGCTTAGTCGTCGCGCCTCTGGATCCTCCAGCGCTATGGCGTCCCCTGCTCGGCGCATTGGTCTGCGCGTTCGTAGAGTTGTTCACCGGCAACCCCCGGGTGGTCTATCAGATCGTCTATGCCGTCTCATTGACGACTTTCTTGATCGCGAGCTTCTATGCCGCACGCGCGCTATGGGATGCGACGGCCGGGCACGTGTCCTGTTTGTTCATTCTCACCAGCGGCCTGCTGACCAGCCGGCTCGTCAGCCATGTCGACAGTATCTCCCATGTGGTCTTCCTGCTGGCCGCGGGTCCTGCGCTACTGCTCACAGTGCTGGCGCTGCGCGACCCCACCCGGCGTGGCCTGTTAGCAGCGGGGGTCGCATGGGGCTTTGCGTATCTGGCGAGATGGGAGGCTATACTTTTCTTCGCCATTGTCATCACAGCCTTGCTTTGTGCCCTATATGCCGGGAATAGGAACTTCCGGGTGCTCTGGCGGGCGTCTTTCGCCGTAATGGGTTTTGCGGCGCTTTATGTCCCCGCCACAGCCTACGAGCTTTGGGTAAAATCGCACTACGGCATTTGGGGACCTTCCGCCATTACGACTTACTATGCGTCGGAAGCCTGGGTAACCGGCAACGGCGACGAGTTGGCCGGCTCCGCCGATGCCGAGCGCAAATACGGCTCGCTCGAATCGAATCACTTCAATGTTCTGTGGACCATAGCCGGTCACCCGGCCGCCTTTTGGGCCAGGCTGCGCATCAACGCTCCGCGGCTTCTCCATATTTACATGGACAAGCGATTCTTCGACCCCGTGTGGCTGTTGTTGCTCTTGGGTCTGGCCTGCGGCTCGGGTTGGACCGCAACGCGACGACTGACCCTGGGCATGCTTCTACTGATCCTGCTATCCTCGACCGTCACGATTCTGTGCTTCCATATCGATTATCGTTATATGGTCGCCGGCCTGCCCAGCCTGGTGCTGCTCCTCTGTGGCGGAGTCACCAGTTTCGGAAACCGCGTACAGCAGATTTTGGGCGGCGGGAAACTGGCCCTAAGCCTAGCGTGCCTGCTCCTGTTAGGTTGGCGTTCCAGTGAAGCCTCCTATAAGGAATTGCTGGCTGCCCGGAATAATCCGAATCGCGGCGCCGGCATCCGCACCGAGGAATTCGCGCGCGATCTGGCCCGGCATTTCCACCGTGTGGTCAACCCCCAGCGTCCAGCCGCACTACTGGTACGGCCCAGCCGCGGCTCGGGAATGAATGGCACTGACATGTTCCTGGTATCGTACTTCGCGAGTACCGCATTGCCGTGGCCGCCCCCGCCGCTGATTCCACGGGACCTGATTTTCTCGGTCCGCCGGAGAGAGCCCGACTATCTTTATGTGCCCGCGGACTTATTGCACCAGCCGGATTTCTCGTTACCCGGCCAGCCTATCGCCACCTATCGGACGCAGGACGGCGAGGTCTATTATCTGTTTTCCAACGTGCCGAACACGCCGCCCAAACGCTGATACAATCTGGAGTTCTTTGCACAGTCCCCCACATACTTTTCCCCGCTGCCCTGTGTGTGAGCGGCCCGCACTTCCCGGCCGCTCAGCCGTTTCGAGTTACGCTTTACTCGCGTGCCCGGAATGCAGACTGGAATTCTTGGACCCCCAGCCGGACGAGTCCGTTCTGACGGCCATCTACAGCGATGAGTACTTCCTTGGGGCGCGCGATGATCTAGCGGCCGAGCGTCGGTCGAAGATGAAAAGTGCCACGGGTGCGTTGTACATCGATGCGCTCTCGCGGCTGGCCCCGCGGGAGAACACGGACTTGCTCGAGATCGGCTGTGGCCACGGTGAAGTCCTGCTGGAGGCCCGCAAACGGGGTTTTTGCGTGTCCGGAATCGAGATATCCGCACACGCCGCGGCGGCCGCCAACCGCAGCTTGGGGGCACACGCTGTCTCAGTGGGTACCATCGAAATGCTGCCAGGCGCGAGGAACCATTTTGGCGCCGTTCTGGCGGCGGACGTCATCGAGCACGTGCGCCATCCGAAAGACTGGCTGCTGCGCATCCACGAACTGCTGATTCCGGGCGGCGCCCTGCTGTTGATCACACCTTCGCTGGATAGTTGGACGCGCCGCCTCCTACGCGACCGCTGGATAGAGTACAAAGTCGAGCACTTGTATTATTTCAGCGCGGTATCTATCCGGTTGCTGCTGGAGCGCTGCGGTTTCGACCAAATCCGCATCTCGCCCAGCCGCAAAGTGCTGACCATCGACTACCTCTCGCGTCACTTTGACCGGTTTCGCGTGCCCATCCTAAGTCCGCTGATTTCAATTTTGCGCCGGCCGATACCCAGCTCTATCGCCCATCGGCACCTGCTGGTCTCCGCCAGCGGCTTGATGGTAACCGCCCGGAAGGCCGGTACGGGGCGACCCGGATGAACTGCCCGGTTTGTGACGAGTCGAACTTCACTTGTCTCTCCGTCTCCCATGGACGCACTGCGATGCGCTGCCAGGGCTGCGGATGTGTGGCCTTGGACGCGCCGCCGGCAGTTGCGGAGTCCGAAAGAAGGCGGGATGCGGTCTCGCAGTACATGCAGGCGCTCCGCCGCCGGGGCTATCGTGGGGGGCCACTGCTGGATCTTTCGGCGGCATCCGCCTACCTATCGCCGGGCGCATATGATGCCGCCATCATGCTTCATCGGCTGCAGTCGCAACCCTCGCCCGGCGAGTTGATTCAGCGAACGCACACAGCGCTGCGGCCCGGCGCTCCATTGCTGCTCACGGTTAGTTCTTTTGGCCGCCCGTCAGAATGGGGGACCGCGAACCGGTGGTACTTCGACGAAACCACTATTCAATTGTTATTGCTGCGATACGGCTTCCGCGAAGTGCTGGTGCGTAAACTGCCGTCCGGCCTGCTCGTCACCGCTGTGCGGGACGAGCTGCAAGCGCGGCCGAAGTGCTCGATCATTGTCGCCGCGTTCAACGAAAGCCGGACCTTCCCGGTTCTGATGAAGGCGTTGCTGAAAAAGCCGCTTCCCGGAGCCGACCGTGAGATTATCGTTGTCGAAAGCAACTCGACGGATGGCACGCGCGAGCTGGCGCAGAAATATGCCGGGCACCCCGAGGTCAAACTGGTGCTCCAGGACCGCCCGCGGGGTAAAGGCCACGCAGTACGGGAGGGCTTTGGGCACGCTACGGGCGACATCGTGCTGATCCAGGATGCCGACCTCGAATACGACCTGGACGATTATGACGCCTTGTTAGCGCCCATTCTTTCCCACCGCGCTCTGTTCGTGCTGGGTACTCGGCACGCCGGAGACTGGAAGATACGGCACTTCGCTAAGCAGAAAGTCCTGTCGGCGGGGCTGAACTTGGGGCATGCGTTCTTCACCGGCCTGATCAACTTTCTTTTCCGCCAGAACATGACGGACCCATTCACGATGTTCAAGGTCTTTCGCCGCGATTGCCTGTTTGGCCTCGAGTTCCAGTGCAACCGGTTCGATTTCGACCACGAGTTGCTGATCAAGCTTGTTCGCAAGGGTTACCGGCCGCTGGAAATCCCCGTGAATTATCGTTCCCGATCGTTTCGTGAAGGCAAAAAGGTGCGTCTGTTCCGCGATCCGCTTACCTGGCTATGGGTGGACCTGAAGCTGCGATTCGCGCGCGTGCTTCCCAAGAATCTCCGCTAGCCGCGCGGCGCACGTACTCTGCGTACCGCGTCCCCACTCGTGGAGACGCCTGGGGATTGTTCTCCCGCTTCCTCGCTCCGCAGGTAATCGCCACGGGAAAGGTGCTGCTCGAGCCACACGTGCAACACGATAAATAAGTAACGGCTTCCCATCTCCTTGATCTTCAGCTTGGAGATGCCCGACTTGCGGTTGGTCCACGAAATGGGCACCACGGCGTATGAGTACCCGCGCACGATCGCCTTCAACGGCATCTCCACCGTCAGATTGAAGTGCGCCGAGATCAACGGCTGCATACCGTCGATGGCTGCCCGGCGGTAGCATTTGAACGCATTGGTAATGTCGTTGTATCGCAGCCGGAACAATATCCGGACGAACCAGTTGGCCAGCCGGTTAATGGCCAGCTTGTGCACCGGATAATCCACGATCTTGCTGCCGCGGATGAATCGCGAACCAAAAGCGCAATCGTACCCCTCTTGCAGCTTCCGATAGTATCGAACCAGATCTTCCGCGCTGTCGGATCCATCGGCCATCATCACCGCGATGGCATCGCCGGTGGTTTGTGCCAACCCGGCGCGTACGGCCATGCCAAAGCCATGCCGGCCTGTATTGGCGACCAGCCGGATGTCGGGGTAACGCTCTATTACACGCCGTACACAAGCCGCCGTCTGGTCGACGCTACCGTCATCCACGGCTACGATTTCAAATGGAATCGACTCTCCCGCGAGGGCGGTAGCGATTTCGGCTACAGTCTGCTCGATCGAGCCTTCTTCGTCGCGCGCCGGAATGACCACGGATAGCTTCATCCGCTATCGACTCCGTCCACCCGCCGGCGCATCCGCGTGGCGCACGTGACGGGCGGCGATTTCATCCAGAATCCGGGGCAAATCGTATTGCATTTTCCAGTTCGGGAAGTGCACCCGCAGTTTTCTCAGGTCCGAGATGTAGCAGATATGATCGCCAGTGCGGTTCGTATCCTTGTAAGTGTAATGCAGCTTCAATCCCATGCCTGCCAACGCATCGACCGTCTCCAGGATAGAGAGACTGTTGGCCCGCCCGCCCCCCAGGTTGTATACCTCTCCGCAGCGTGGAGAACGGAAGAACTCTAAAAACAAGTGGGCTACATCGTAACTGTGGATCTGATCGCGCACCTGCTTCCCTTTGTAACCGTAGATGGTGTATTCTTTCCCGGCCGCGGCGCAGTGCACGATGTAAGCCAGATAGCCGTGCAATTCGACAGCCGCGTGCTGCGGTCCAGTCAGGCAGCCGCCGCGAAAAACCCCCACGGGCATCTGAAAATAGCGCCCGAATTCCTGACACATGACATCGGCGGCCACCTTAGAGGCGCCAAAAACGGAATGCAGGCACTGGTCTATGGACATGCTCTCGTCCACGCCGTCCAGGCCCCCGGCATAGTCGTAGCGCTTGTCGAGCTCCACGAGTGGCAGGTAGTTGGGCCGGTCGCCGTAGACCTTGTTGGTGCTGGTAAAGCAGAATGGCGACTCCCGGCAGAAATCGCGCGCCGCTACCAGCAGATTCATGGTGCCTAGCGCATTGACGTCGAAATCGTCGTAGGGTATGGCGGCCGCTTTATCGTGAGAAGGTTGGGCGGCGGTGTGAATGATGAACTGCGGCCGTTCGGCGTCGAGGACTTGGCGCACGGCCTGCCGATCGCGTATGTCGATGGGCAAGTGCCGGTATAGAGGCAACGTTCCTTTCAGTTGCTCTACAACCGGATGTGTCGTGCCTTGCTCGCCGAAAAACTGCCGGCGCATATCGTTGTCGATCCCCACAACCTCCCAGCCTTCAGCCGAGAGTTGGCGGACGCATTCGGAGCCGATCAGCCCGCCGGATCCCGTGACCAGAGCCTTCATATACAAGACCCACTGTACAGCCTTTCAGACGATGCTATCCAGCGTGGCGAACGGTAGCACGGCTTGCCCCGCGCGTTTGCGCAATAGCCACTTGCTATAGGGCGGCACGTCGTTCTTTGCCAGGTCCTGCAGAATTAAGTCCGTCACTTCGCGATCCCGCACATCCGGCGCCATTTTCTCCAGCCTGCCTTCATGGCGTAACCACTCCGATTTCTCCTTTGAAAGCGCCTGCTTGGAGGCGTCGGTAAGCTGTTCAAACAATTCCTGCGCCGTCGTCTGGCGAAACTGCTCGTATTCCAGAATCAGGGCGCGTTCCTCCACTTCTTGATTTTGCCGCAAGACGGCGCGTTCCCGCTGGCGGTAGCGTTCCTTAGCGGCGGCCTCCATGTGCTCGTCCATAAAGCGGCGGCGGGACGCTGGATCTTTGACGATCTTGACTACCAGTCCGGCTGCGTTCTTTAGGCTTTGGCCGCTGCGCTGTTTCTGTCTGCATATATCGAGTGCCATCTCGCACCAGTCGAGTAGCTCCTGACCCTCGCCCGCAGCAGCCCCCATATCAAGTGCGCGCGCCACGTAACTGGCGGCCACATGCGGCAGCACGCCTTCCTGCTTCATGGCAAGCACAAGCTGTACCGCCCGCTCCAAAGCGTATAACTGCTCTGGAGTCTCCGCAGCGGCGGTCCAGGACGTAGCTTGTTTGTAACCAAAGCCCGCCTTCTCCAGGACACCTTGACTGTGTGCCCGGCTTAATTCGGGACACGTCGTGGCTTGTAACATCAGGCTCTTACGCTCAGGCACATAGGAGGGATGTCTGTGCATCGCGATGCGCCAGTCCTCTGCGGAAATTACGTTATATGACCCGAGTACCTGGATTTTGATCAATTGGTCGAATGCCGGCTCTAAAGTTTGCATGAGCCGTGAGAAGTAGTGTGGAGGATTGAGGATGCCTACATGTTCCATGGCCAACTTGCGGGCGTCCATTACGATCAAATCGGTTTTCTCGAAGGCTACGGCGAAGAACCTGTATAGGTGCTTTGCGGTGATTCCGTCGAGTTCCATATACCGGCCGGCATCCAGCACGCGGAAGAAGCCGTTATTGATGGATTGGATCAGTTTGTCAGTCCAGGTAATGCTACCTGTGCATCGGCCGGTCTCGCGGTCTAACAGGAAACTGGCCTCCTGGAATACGTTGCTCCATTTCACTTCTTCCTGTTGATCGGTGGCCGTGAGAGCGCGGAAGCGCAATGGAATGAAACGATCCATAGCTAGCTTCAGACGCTGGTAGAACTTGCCATGCACCGAGTTGATATTTAGCATCCGGGCGATCTCCCGTCCGCTAAATGTTACAGTCTTAGCAAAGTTGTTCCGGAATGTGAGCACGCCCAGAACCACGAAAATATCGAGATCTTGCTCTGTAGGCAAACCGAGTTCGTTGTTACCTTGGATCTGCCATACCACTTCCATCTCACTGCCGTTGGGAAGCACCTTTGTACCTTTGATTTCGATTTTGCCGATACGCTTGCCGACCCTGCGCTCAAGCACGGCAAAGGGGATAGCAGCAAGGTTTTCTTCCTCGACGGATAGATTGACGAGTGCGGGTTTAGGGGTGTGTCTGATCACGTGAGAACCTTTAGAACACAGAGTGCATCCTTTGTTTTTGTAACATTCTGCGACCATCCTGTTCTAGACATTTACGATCAAGCCCGTGTAGAGCCGCTGTTTTTATTGGGAAGCACACACCAAACCAACCAAAACTCTCTTCAGGGGCTCTATAGGGTTGCATTTGGTTAGGTTTATCCAAACCATAAACCATACCATATAGGAGGTGCGCTAAAGTTGGATAACTCCGCGAAGAACTTTAGATTCATATATTTACAGGCCAGTGTTGAGTACAGCGGGACATGTGCTTGAGCGTAAGAGCCATGGGTTTGATCGTAAGACTCGTGGGTCCAGCCGTAAGGAGGTTGCAAACCGTTCAAAACACAACAGATGCATCTATGTGCTTGAGCGTAATCCCACAACGTACTGATTTTTAAGATAGTTAATGGTTTGGAACGACCGTAGGCCAGCAGATATTTACGCTCAAGCACACGAGTTGGCTCGCTTCGTTACGCCGAGGCCCACACCAGGACACTCTGCTTTACGCCCGAACCCGCACTGTCTGGGCACCGCTTATGGTCAGGCTCATGCGAAAACCCACCCAGCGTGGGTTTAATCATAACAGGCCGCTATTGGCGTAGGCTATACATCCAACTGGCGGAACCACAATTCAAGCATGAGCAGCGACCACAACCAGTGCGAGTTGTCGCGCCGCCCGGTATCGTGTTCTGCCAGCATCTGGTCGACAAAAGCTGGTGTGACGACACCTCGCCTCACAAACGATGTACTCCTCAGATGGTCCCAGAGAAACGTTCGCAGGGCGCCTCGAAACCACAATGAGAGAGGCACTCCAAATCCCATTTTCTTGCGCTTCAAGAGTGGTGGCGGCAGACGATCTCCGAGAGCGCGCAGCAGAATATACTTGCCTTGGCCATCTCTGATCTTCCAGCCATGCGGGATTCCAGCCGCCAACTCCCCCAACTCATGGTCAAGCAAAGGGCAGCGCACCTCGAGCGAGTTCGCCATCGACATGCGGTCGACTTTCACCAGCATGTCGCCGGGCAGGTTCTGAGTGGTTTCAAAGAATAGCGCTTGTGAGAGGAGATCGGCGTCACCTGGTAGTAAAAAGTTCGCCATTAAGTGCGTCAAGTAGGCGCTATCGGCCGGGAGCATCCATTCCTTCTGCAGCAATTCCTGGCGCAGAAACCAAGGGGCGAAGTTGTTCTCAAAATAACGCTCTAGCGCCGTAGTACGGCTGAGCATGTGCAGGTAATTTTTGCCGTACGCCGAATATGGCAGGCGGTCGGCTGCCCACGAGATGAATGCGCGTAAGCCCTGCGGCACCCGGTCGAGCTTGCGCAGTTTGTCCAGTGTTTGGAAGCGCTCGTAGCCTGCGAACAACTCGTCGCCGCCATCCCCGCTCAAGGCAACTTTAACGTGCCGGACGGCGAATTCGGAGACGATAAACGTAGGAATGGCGGATGAATCTCCAAAGGGCTCGTCAAAATGCCGGACCAGGCGGGAAACCAAGTCCACCGCATCCGGCCGTACCACGATCTCGTGATGGTCGGTGCGGTACTGGCGCGCCACCATAGCGGCGTACTCTAATTCATTGAAGGCGCTCTCCTCGAAGCCAATGGAGAATGTGCGCACCGGCTCCGGCGACGCCAGAGCCATGGACGCAACCACCGAACTCGAATCGATACCACCGCTCAAAAACGCGCCCAACGGAACATCGGCAATCATCCGGATGCGCACGGATTCGTCGAACTTCTCACGCAACCGGTCGCATGTAGCAGTCTCCGAGAAGTCCGCCGGCGCTTCGGCCGCCGGTGCGGGGAACTCCCAATAGCGGCCTTGGCGCACGGCGCCGTCTGCGTCGTAAGTGAGCCAGGATCCCGCCGGAAGCTTGCGGACCGCCCGGAAACAAGTCCACGGCTCAGGGATGTATGTGAAGTGAAAGTACAACCGCAGCGCTTCCGCGTCGACCTCCGATGGCACGCCAGCCGCATGCAGGCATTTCAGCTCGCTCCCGAAGTACAGACCTTCGGGTAATACCGCATAATAGAGCGGCTTTTTCCCGAAACGGTCGCGCGCCAGGAAAAGCCGCCGCCGGCGGCTGTCCCAAATGGCGTAAGCGAACATGCCGCGCAAGCGGCGTAAACCGTTGGCGCCCTCTTCTTCATAGAGATGCACCAGCGTTTCAGTGTCGCTATTCGTTTGAAACCGGTGCCCGCGAGCCAGTAAATCGCGGCGCAGCTCCCGATAGTTATAGATTTCGCCGTTGAAGACTACCCAAACGGATTCGTCTTCATTCGCCATAGGCTGATGGCCCGTGCTGAGATCGATGATGCTGAGCCGCCGCATGCCTAGGGCGCAGCCGCCTTGCACGCGGTAGCCTTCATCGTCGGGCCCCCGGTGGCGTATCTGGTCGCACATCGCGCGTACCGCGGACAAGCTCGCTGGGCCGTCACGCAAGTAGAATCCGGCAATGCCGCACATGGGTTGGATACCTTGCCATTACTGTAGCATTCACTTTGTGGGGCAGACCATCGCTCTCGGCGGTCTGCCCATGTGGCGCCTGGGTTACATTTGAGGATGCATGCCTGCTCCCGTCCCCGTTTTGCTGATGGTGCGCGAACTCAACTTGGGCGGGAGCGAGCGGCAGACGGCGGAGATCGCCAAAGCGCTGGATCGTTCCCGGTTCGATCCGCGAGTCGGCTGTTTCCGTCCAAAGGGCTTGCGCGCGGACGAGCTGCGGTCTGCCGGCGTGCCCGTCGTGCACTTCCCGGTGCCTTCGCTGGCCAGTGTGAAAGGCGCGCTACGCATCGCCGCGTACATCCGCGAGCAGAATATCCGGCTGGTGCATACTTTCGACACCCCGGCGAACCTCTATGGCGTGCCTGCGGCGCGCATGGCGGCTTCCGCGGTCGTGCTTTCCAGCCAACGGGTTGACCGGGCGCTGTGGCCGGCGCTCGAGCGGCATGCGCTGCGCGTCACGGATCGCATGGTCGACGGCATAGTGGTCAATTGCGAGTTCTTACGCCGCCATCTGCGCGACGAGGAGAAGGCGTCCGCGGGGCTCATCCATCTCTGCTATAACGGCATCGACACCGGCGCGTTCCAGCCTCTAAACGGCCCACGCCCGGACCGCTTGCAGGCCGCGCCGCTGGTGGTCGGAGTGGTGTGCGCTCTGCGGCCCGAAAAAGGGCTGGAGACCTTGCTGGATGCCTTCGCCGCGGTGCGCGAGCTGGTGCCCGGCATGAAGTTAGCCATAGTCGGGAGCGGACCGTGCCTGGCAGACCTGCAAGACCGGGCCCGGGCGCTGGGCGTTCAGCCGGACTGCGTCTTCGAATCCGCCACGGGACGTGTGGCCGATTGGTTGCACGCGATCGACATTTTCGTGCTGCCGTCGCTTTCCGAAGCGCTCTCCAATTCGTTGATGGAAGCCATGGCTTGCGGCTGCTGCGTAGTTGCCTCGCGCGTCGGCGGCAATCCGGAGCTGATCGCGCACGGTGAAACCGGCATGCTCTTCGAGCCCCGCGATGTGGCTGGACTAGCCGCAGTATTGCGTCTGCTGGTGCGCGACTCCGCGCTGCGCGGCGAATTGGCGATGAACGGCGCCCGCCTGATTCACAGCCGCTTCTCGCTTGGCGCGGCCGCGCGCAGAATGGGTGAGATTTACTCTGCGCTGCTAGTCTGAACTCGCCCGGCCTGCTACCACAGCACCAGCGGCACATCTCCTGGGCTGAAAGTCAACCCGAGGGAGGCCCGATACTCGTTATGCTTGAACCCCACCGAACTGGCAACATCGTAATGCCGCTCGTCCATGCGTAGCACGGCATTCAATCCTCTCCCCAGGTCCCGGGTAATGCCCACCCCCGCACCGTAAGCGGTGTATGTGCCTAATGTCTGCACCAGCGCGGACGTCCGGCCGTAAGTGCCGTTCACGCCAAAATTCCAGTGGCGCACACCGGTATAGCTATAAGACGCATTCCCGGTATTGTTCCGGGAAGTCAGGTAAACTCCGTTGCCGGGAACTACTTGGTTGAGGTACGCCAGCATGAAAATCGACCGGCGCAAAGTATCCGTCAGCCTTACTTGCATGTCGGGCACGTAATTGAGGCGATAGGCGGCCTGAATGGCCACCGACTCGCCGAGTATAGCCGCGATCGCCGGGTCCAGTGTAACTTCGGCCAGGCTGGTGCTCTCCACGCGCGCGCCGCCGATGCGCGCGGAAAGTTCCACCTGCGGCGAGAACCGGGTGCTATAGTTGAGGCCCACCGATTGTATATCCGTATTGCCGAAGCCCTTGGTGTAGTCGAAGTACGTTAAGCGATAGTCGGCTCCCACCGTGGAGTGCCGGTTGATCCGGTACTCTAGGTCCCCACGCGCCACCGCTCCCGTCATGCCGTAAAGCGCGGTGGATTGCCGCCGCACCAGAGTGCCATCCGCCCCGATATCGAATGACAAGCGATGCGTGAGTTGATAAATCAGGTCCCCAGAGGCCCCTGCGAATATAACCCGGCTATCGTAAAGATCGTTTTGAGGTAGTTGCAGGTAATTCGGATCCAGGGCGCCGATCGGCGAAGACAGCGAATAACTGTTGAGCGAATAGATGCCAGCCTGGTTACGCAGCGTGAAGGTTACGCGCTTGCTAGGCCGGTGCGTCAGGATGAGCGCCAGGAGTTGATCGGTGGCGTCCCAGTAGCTGTAGGTGTAGTGCCGCAAATCTCCCTTGTAGTCCAGCCCCAGGGTAGTGTGCTTCCAGACGTGATAGGTATATGCGCCCAGGTTCAGTTCCACGCCATACAAATCCGAGCTAGGCACTCCACCGGTAGAGGTTACCGAAACCGGCACCAGGCCCGTATCGTAGATCGCGCTCAGGCCGATGTACGGCCGGAACGCAATGGGCGCTTGCGTCTGTGCGGCCGGCGCTTCTCCGCGGCTTAGAATTGCCGGTCCGCTATAATCGTCGCCGGAATTGGCCTGCGAGGCATCGCCCTGTGGCGGGTCTGATTGCGCCATCAGGCCTAGCGCGCAGCCTAACAATAGAGTCGTTCGAACAAGCAGCAAAGGGCCTCCGGAATTCCAGTGTTTCGACGTTCAAACATTCACTCTGACGCGCCGCAAGCGGTGGTGTCAAGCTGGACGGGTGTCATCGACGTGCGTGATGGAACGCGGCCAGTGTTGTTTATGCATGTACCAGTACAAACCGGAAACAATTGAAAGCATGTGGCTTGACACGCAGTAGCGGGGTGCGCCACCATCAGGATGAGTAGCCGGAGGTTCTCCCTGTGCATTCCTTGCTCTGGTTAGGATTCAGAGCATTTATCGTCTCCCTGGTGCTGACCCCGATTTGCCGCGATGTATTCCGGTCCTACGGGGTCGTGGACCAGCCCGATGCCGCACGCAAGGTGCATCGCTATCCCATTCCGCGTGTGGGCGGCTTGGCCATTGCTATTGCCTATCTGCTGGCGTATGTTTTAGTGCGTCCGGAAGAAGGCAGCCCGCTCGCTCAGCAACTCTCGCTGGTCTGGAAACTGCTTCCGGGCGCCGCGCTGGCGTTTGGGGTCGGATTGCTGGACGACCTGTTCAACCTGCGGGCCTGGATCAAGCTCGGCGGACAGCTTGCAGCAGCGGGCTTGGCTTGTGCGAGCGGCGTGCGCATCCTGTCGGTCGCCGGCGCGTCCGCGGATAATGCTTGGTGGAACATCCCGCTTACCATTCTCTGGCTGCTGGCCTGTATGAACGCTTTCAACCTGGTGGATGGCCTGGATGGTTTGGCCGCCGGGGTGGGACTGTTCGCTACCCTGACCGTTTTCGCCGCGGCTCTGATGCAGCACAGCATGGTGCTGGCGGTGGCCACCTTCCCGCTGGCCGGCGCCTTGCTGGCCTTTTTGTGCTACAACTTCAACCCCGCGACTATTTTCCTGGGCGATTCCGGCAGCTTGCTGATCGGCTTTCTGTTGGGCTGCTACGCGGCCATCTGGAGTAATAAATCGGCCACGCTGCTGGGAATGACCGCGCCCTTGATGGCGCTCTCGATTCCTTTGCTGGATGTCGCCCTGGCCATCGTGCGGCGCTTTCTGCGGCGTCAGCCGATCTTTACCGCCGACCGCGGCCATATCCACCATCGGCTGCTCGATCGCGGGTTCACGCCGCGCCGCGCGGTTTTAATGCTTTACGGCCTGTGCGGACTGGCGGCCGCGTTTTCCCTGCTGCAAGGCGTGCTGCACAGTTTCTCCGGCGCGCTCCTGCTGCTGTTTGGAGTTTTTGTATTGCTGGGCATTCAATATTTGGGTTACGCCGAATTCGATTTGGCCGGCCGGCTGCTGTTTAGCGGCGAGTTCCAGCGTTCGGTGGGCGCCCAGCTCGACCTGCGGAAATTTCGCGCCGCCCTGGCTGCCGCCGCTACGCCGGCCTGTTGCTGGGAAGTGATTCGCGAAGCTTGCGCGAAGTTCGGATTCCAGCAGGCGCGGCTGAGCCTGGCCGGCGAAATCTTCGAATACTCCTCGGGCGAGTCCGAGGCTCCGGCTTGGACGGTGCGCGTGCCGCTCTCGAACGGAGATTATGCGGTGCTCGTGCGGCCCTGCGCATCCACAGTGCTGCCCATGGTCGTCGCGCCGTTTGTCGACTCCCTGCGAGAGACATTGGTGGAAAAGTTCCCCGAAGTTGCGACGCGGGAAGCCAAAGCTGCGGCTGCCGTATCTTTAGCGGAACAATAAGCATGCGAATGCTCATCGAGGGATTTGAACGGCCCGTGCTCATTCAGTGGGAACGCGTGATGAGCGAAGCCGAGTACTCCCAGCTTTGCGTGGACAACCCGGACTTGCGCATTGAGCGCACAGCGGAAGGGAACATCATCGTCCGGCGGAACGCAACAACGAGCCAAGCGCCGAGCTGAGTACGCGCGTTTTCAAGAAGCCGTCAACCGAGGTAGAATAAAGAGCAGATGACCCCCGCACTTCCTCTGACACGCCCGGTGCCCGTCATCGCACACGCGGTAGCCGTGTTCGGCGATGAGCAGAAGGCCACGCACTGGCTGTCGACTCCCCTCGCCCTGTTCGATAATCAAACTCCGACGGAATTGTTAGCCACCAGCGAGGGCATCGAGCTCGTCGAGCGGACGCTCACTCGCATCGAACACAACATTCCTTCGTGATGGCCGTCTCGGCGGGCCGTCGCGTTTTCCGCGTATGCCGGGCGCGTTATGCGCGTCTCGACGGCGCCGGAGCCCGTCTCGTCGGTGGCCGCTGGAATTCGTCCGGCCTAGCTGTCGTCTACATGGCCGAGAGCATCGCCCTGGCAGTCCTCGAGAATCTGGTGCACATGACCAGGCAAGACTACCCGCGCGGCTACGTTTGTGTGGCCGCCGTGATCCCCGATGGAATTAGCGTGATTCATGAGAAGGATCTACGCAAACACCCGGCGCTCGAAGATCTGAGTACCGAACAGTTGGGCGACTGGTGGCTCGACCTCGGGGGTCACTTCAAAACCGGCCATAGAGGGTCACTTCAAAACCGGCCAACGGAACATCATCCTGGACGAACCTGTTTTACCCTACCGGATGGCTGTTTGGCAACCCCAATCTGATCCAA
>Ga0187871_10001671_pt1 | contig 18983 bp, 12 predicted proteins | sample June2016WEW_16_1_FD_132988 | JGI IMG/M metagenome (GOLD analysis project Ga0187871, IMG submission 132988) | Peatland microbial communities from SPRUCE experiment site at the Marcell Experimental Forest, Minnesota, USA - June2016WEW_16_10 | ecosystem: Environmental > Terrestrial > Soil >...
GAATTCCGATAAGGCGATCAGCGGGAAGTATAGGCGGTAGTAATGGTAGTTCAAATAGAAGACTCGCGGGAATCCCGTGCCGGTGGCCAGTTCTTCGTCCCAGCCTCCGTCGGACCGTTGCGTATCCAGCAGGTATTCGATGCCGTGTTGCACGCTCAGGCTGTTGGTATCGCCGCCGGCAATCAGTCCCATCAGGGCCCAGGCCGTTTGCGAGGGCGTGCTTTCCGCCGGCACGAAACAACCCTGATCGTAGCTGGAGCAGCTCTCGCCCCAGCCGCCATCTGCGTTCTGGATGGAGCGCAGCCATTCGCCGGCCCGCAGAACCGGCGCTTCCCTGTCGTCGTACTCAGCCGCGCGCAGGCCCCGCAGCGCGAAACACGTGCCATAAATATACGCAACGCCCCAGCGGCCATACCAGCTTCCGTCCGGCTGCTGGTTGCGCAGCAGAAAATCGACGCCGCGCTTCACAGCGGGATCTGTACCGCCCAACCCGTGCGCGGCCAGCGCCTCCATCACCCGCCCGCTGATGTCGGGACAGGTGGGATCGAGCATGGCATTGTGGTCCGCGAACGGCACAGCGTTGAGAAAGCCCCAGTTATTGTCGACGTCGAAAGCGGCCCAGCCCCCGTCCCTGCCCTGCATATCCAGTATCCACGCCAGCGCGCGGCGATGGCAGGCTTCCTGCGCGGCTGGATCCGACGCCGTGGACCGGCTCAGCGCCAGCAGGATCATAGCCGTATCGTCGATATCGGGATAGTGATCGTTGCGAAAGAAGAATCCCCAGCCGGAAGGTTCGGTTTTCGGACGCTTTACCGACCAGTCGCCTTTCACGCGGACTTCCTTCGAAAGAATCCAGTCCGCCGCGCGGGCCAGAGCGGGCGCGGCAAACGCATCGCCGTTCAAGGCCTGGGCTTCGCCGAGCGCAAATCCGCCGATACCGGTGTCCCAAATCGGCGAGAAGCAGGGTTGGAACAGGAAGCGTTTCCCATCGTCGATCATCAGCCGGTCAAACTGGTAGCGGGCTTCTTTGCTGGCCGGATGGTCGGCAGGATAGCCGAGCGCGTCGAGCGCCATAATCGCGTACATCATGGGCGGATAGATGGCGCCCAGGCCATCGGAGTTCTCGCAGCGCGCGAGCATCCATTTCTCCGCGGCTTTCAGTGCCCTTCGACGCAAGGAACGGGAGCCGTGCTTTTCCCAGAATTTCAGGAAACGGTCGGCGGTCAGAAAGAAATTGCGCCATGAGAAGAAGCTCTCGCCGGGCTGGAATCCGAGGCTGGCGCCAGGCTTGTAAAGTTCGTCCAGATTGAACCCGGCAGGCACCGGACGGCGCGGGTTGCTCGAGTGCACGATCGCCAGCGATACCACAATGGCGCGCGTCCAGGCCGACATCTGGTAGATGAAATTCCCCGGCAAGAACATGACCTCGGGCGGGATGGAGGGGCAATGCTCCCGGGGATACATGTCGAACAGGCTCAGGTTGATCTTGACGTAGCTGTTGGCCGCCTGAATGCCGCCCAGTTCGAGGATGCGTTCGCGCGCCTGCGCCAGGCGCGGGTCGTCGCCCGGCACGCCCGCCACCTTGAGCGCAAAGTAAGCCTTCACCGTCGCGCTGATTTCCGACGGTCCCTTGACGTAGATATTGAAACCGCCATCGGGCAATTGCCGCGCCAGAATGGAGCGCACGGCCTTGTCGATGAACGCGCGCGTGGGCGGATTCCAGACGCCGCCTTCCGGCGGATGCATCCAAAGCTGCAACAGGATGTAATCGGACTCCAGGGTAGTATCGGCAGTCAGATCGGCGCACCAATAGCCCTCGGAATCCTGCAGCGACAGGAGACGGTCGGCGGCCCTGCGGGCCGCCTGCGCAACTGCCGCGGTCATGGTTTCTTGTGCGAATAAGGTTGATGTGCTCATCGTGCGGAAATCGTCGTCAAACCCGAAGCCCGAGTCAGCTCCGGTGGCAGGGAGAAGCGCACATCTTCGTCGATTAGCTCCACTTCTTCCAGCCGGTGAAAGCCTTGATCCCGCAGGAATCCAATTAAATCCTCCACTAAGTGCTCCGGCGCGGAGGCTCCCGCGGTGACCGCCACATTACGAACGCCGTTCAGCCAGGCGATATCGACCTCGCCATAATCGTTTACCAGGTGAGCGCGCACGCCGGCATTGGCGCTCACTTCGACCAATCGCTTCGAATTAGAGCTATTCTGCGATCCCACTACCAGCAGCAGGTCGCAATATTGGGCCACGCCCTTCACGGCCATCTGGCGATTTTCGGTGGCGTAGCAGATATCCTGCGCGGTGGGCCCTTCCATGAGCGGAAATCGCTCTTTGAGGCGCACAATGATGTCGCGCGTTTCATCCAGGCTAAGAGTCGTCTGGGTAAGGTAGCGGACGCGGGTAGGATCGGGAAGTTTCAACCGGTCCACATCCTCGACGGTTTCGACCAGGTAGGTGTGTTCCGGCGCCTCCCCGAGAGTCCCGATGACTTCGTCGTGATGGCTGTGGCCGATCAGCACGATGCTGTAGCCATCCCTTGCGAAACGCACGGCTTCCAGGTGTACTTTGGTCACCAGCGGACAGGTCGCGTCGATGACATCCAGTCCCCGCGCGCCGGCTTCGCGGCGCACTTCGGGAGCCACGCCGTGCGCACTGAAAATGGCGCGCGCGCCCCGCGGCACTTCGCCGATCTCTTCCACGAAGATGGCCCCCGCCTCGCGCAACTCCTCCACCACGTGCTTGTTGTGGACGATTTCCTTACGCACGTAGACCGGCGGCCCGTAAAGGTCGAGCGCGATTTTGACCACATCGATAGCCCGTACCACCCCCGCGCAAAATCCTCGCGGCTTGAGCAGATACACCTTCTTTTCCGAGCCGGGATTGGCGGCTATGGGTTTCAGTGGCATTTTCGATTTAGGCGCTCTGAATCATTCAATTATAACAGGATAGGCCTGTCGGCAAGAAGCCACATTCCATAGATTCATCTGGCGGGCAAAACGTTCCACACTCCGGCAACTAAATCGCCGATTTGCGCCCGGACGGGGGGATTGTTCTTGGCGCATAAGAAAGCGCCGCCGCCTTCATGGTATCAAGGCCGATCTTACCGTTGGAGCGTTTTTTCACACGGCCAGGCCTGGTCAACTGCGGATGACCTCGACACGTTGCGCGCGGGCCCGCAATCGGACAAACTCGTCGCGGCCGGTGTGCGCCATTTTCGGCGGCACGGTGGCATCACCGACGGATCGCGGCCGAAACCGTCCGACGCATCCCGCCGCGGACCGGCTAAACTGAAGGTCATGTTGGAATGGAGCCGTTTTGAAGCCGCCGGCTACACTTTGGGCGTAGTGGCTTCCGAAGCCGGCATTCGCGCGATCGAATTGCGGCCCGGTGACGAACTGCCCGGACGCGAGTGCGGCTCGAATCCGTTCTTGCAGCAGGCCATCGCGCAATTGCGCGCTTACTTCGCTGGCGAATTGCGCGACTTCGACTTGACCCTGGATATGCACGGTACTGGTTTTCAAAAGCGCGTGTGGGAGGAACTGCTAAACATTCCCTACGGGGAGACCCGCAGCTACAGCTTTGTGGCGACCCACATCGGCGCGCCCAAGGCGGTACGCGCGGTGGGCGCCGCCAACGGACGCAACCCCATACCGATCGTGGTACCGTGTCACCGGGTCATCGGCGCCGGCGGATCGCTGGTTGGATATGGCGGCGGATTGCCGCTCAAGAGTTTCCTGCTCGATCTGGAGGCGCGCCACTCGCACCTGTTTCAATAGAGTCCAGCCCCCATCATTGCCAGTCCAGAATTACTTTGCCGGATTGTCCGCTAGCCATCACCTCGAATCCTTTCTCAAACTCGGTATGGTGGTAGCGGTGCGTGATCACCGGCGTGATATCCAGCCCGGACTGCAGCATGACGCTCATCTTGTACCAGGTCTCGTACATCTCGCGCCCATAGATGCCTTTGACTGTCAGCATATTGAAGATCACGGTGCGCCAGTCGATCGCCATTTCTCCTTCGGGAATGCCCAGCATGGCGATCTTTGCGCCGTGGCTCATATTGGCGAGCATGTCGCGAAAAGCGGCCTGGTTGCCGGACATCTCCAGACCCACGTCGAAGCCCTCGGTCATGCCTAGCTTCTTTTGTATGTCGGGCAGGGTACGCTCGCGAATATTGACCGCTTCGGTGACACCCATCTTGCGCGCGAGGGCGAGACGATATTCGTTGACGTCTGTGATCACTACATAGCGCGCGCCGGCATGCCGCGCCACGGCCGCGGCCATGATCCCGATGGGACCGGCGCCGGTGACCAGCACGTCTTCGCCGAGCACCGGAAACGATAGGGCCGTGTGCACCGCGTTACCGAAGGGATCGAAAATAGCGGCGACGTCCTCATCGATGCCGTCGTGATGCCGCCAGATATTGGTCATCGGCAGCGCGATGTATTCGGCGAACGCGCCCGCCCGGTTCACCCCGATGCCCTGAGTTTTCGCGCACAGGTGGCGCCGGCCGGCGAGGCAGTTGCGGCAGCGTCCGCAGACTACGTGCCCTTCGCCGCTGACAATATCGCCCCGGTAAAAATCCGACACGTTGGAGCCCACCTCGGCGATCTCGCCCACGAACTCGTGACCGATCACCAGGCCGATGGGGATGGTTTTGCGGGCCCAATCGTCCCACTTGTAGATGTGTACGTCGGTACCGCAAATGCCCGCGCGATGCACGCGGATCAGGACGTCGTTGATGCCGATCCGGGGCTTCTCGACGTCTTCCAGCCAGAGACCGGGTTCGTTTCTACTCTTGACCAGGGCTTTCATGTTGAATCTATATATTAAACGGCTTTCCCGGCCGGCTTCCGGTGAAGCCGCCGCTACATGCGGCCCTTGATCCCCGCGTCGAGCGAAATCTGGTGCTGCGCCAGAATATCCCCGATCGCGCGCTCGAGTGCGGCGCGTGCTTTCACATAAGCGCTCTTAGCGGCCACTTCCGTGGATTTTGCCTGTGCCAGCAAGCTCTCGTACTGGATGACGAAAAACGCCGTGGAAGCCCCTACCTCATACCGCATCTGCTCGGCTTCCAACGATTCCTGTTGGTACTTCCTGGCCTGCACCGCGGCTTGATAAGACGCGCGCGCGCGCCGGATCGCGATTACCGCGTCCTCCACCTCCAGCCGCGCCTCGTTCTGCAACTGCCGAAGACGCACTTCCGATTGCTTCAATTGCAGTTCGTCGCGCGCCAGGTCGGCCTCCGCTATGCGATTGCGTATGGGTATGGTCACCTGCACGCCAATGCCGTAAGTCGGGTATTTGGCGGTGAACAATTGATCGAGCGCCGTCCCGTACCCGCCCGCGAACGGCGTGTTGACCGCCGGCGCCGCAAACCCGTTGATCGTGCCGGCCAGGCTGTTGTTCTGCGCGATGCCCACCAGGTCGACTTCGGGCAGCGTGGCGTTCCGCGCTCCTCTCAGTCCGATCTGCGAATTCTCGATCTGCAGGCTGGCTTGCCCCAGATCCGGCCGCTGGGCCAATGCTTCGGTAAACAGATCCTGGATGGGCCGGATCTCTTCCTTCTCCGGAATATCCAGCGCATCGGTGGGGATGATGGTGGCGGCCTGCACCTCCGGGTCCGCATTGCCGGTGCGCGTCAGCAGGTTCTTTAGAATCGCCTGCTGCTCTTCCAGCACGCCGCGCGCATTGATCAGGTCCTGGCGGGTGGCAAAAACCTGGGCATTGGCGCGGGTCATCTCCACCGGCGCCAGAGTGCCTTCATCCACCTGCGCCTTGGTATCCGAGAAAAGCTTCTCGGCCGCCGCGACCGTCTCCTGCTTCACCTTCACGTCTTCATATAGCGCCACGAAATCCGTGTAGAGCCGGATCACGCCATACACCGTGGCGATCAGTTGCTGGTGAAAGAGCAGCGTATTGATCTTGCGGTCGTTGTTCGCGATCCGGATGAATCGCCGGTTGAGCGCGGGGCCAAAACCCCGCAGCAGGGGCTGTGTAACGGTCACTCCCAGGCTGGATCCGGTGTATGGATTATAGTTTGTGTCCGTGGCATTCAGGTTCTGGTGGGTATTGTCGAACGTCACGTTCACTTGCGTACCGCTGGCGAAGGCATCCATCAGCCCGGCGTTGGCGTTGAAACCGTTGGCAACCAGCGCGGGCACCCCGTACGATTGCACGTCCAACTCCGGCGTGCTCTGGTGCATCCAGTTCAACTGCCCTACCACCGCCGGATCGAAAATGGGAACCGGCGTGCCCGTGGATTGGGGAATCGTTCCCTGAATGGACAGGTTCGTGATCGGCTCGCCCAGCGCGCCCAGTTCCAGCGCGTTGGTCGAAACCGTGGTGCCCGTAAGCACGCTGGTCGCCGAAGCCGGGTTGGTAACCACCGGACTCAGCGGCCCGCCGACCCCCGTGGGCGCTTCCGCAATCTGGAAAGGGATGCCCCGCAGCAGTCCGCCTCCCTGTGCCCTCTTCACGTCCGTATCCGCGATCTGGAAACTGAAACGGTCCAGTTCCACGTCGAGGTTGTTTTCGATCGCCAGCGCCAGGGCATCGGCTTGCGACAGGTACAGATTGCCGGCCCGAATCAGCTCGTGTACGCGCGGCGAATTGTGGAAGTCGGGCGACTGACCCGGCAGTTGGAGACACGGAACAGATGTCAGCAGGCAGAGTGGCAGCAGCCTCAGTACCGGGGTAGAGAGTGACGTAAACCTAAACTTTGGCATGGTTTCAGGCGGGACGCTTTTTCTCCCGCAGCAATACGGGATTTACTTTGGCGCCCTCTTGCACCGTGTCGCCGGGATTCACAACCACCTGTTGCCCGGCTTCGAGTCCGGAGAGAACCTCGATTTTATCGCCAAAATCCCGGCCCAATTGGAGGCGCTGGAAGTGCACGATATGGTCGGCGCCGACCACGCCCACCTGCGGCCCATTGCTGCGGACTACCAGCGTATCACCTGGTATCAGCACAGGTGGATTCCGGCGCGGCGTCGTCAGGTCCACTTGCGCATACATGCCCGGCATCAGCAGCCCCCCGGAATTCGGCACCTGCACCTCGGCGAGTAGCGTGCGCGTGGCGGGATCGAGCGAGTTGGCGGTGCGCGTGACCGTTCCGGCGAACTGATGGCCCGCCAGATCGACGATCGACAGGTGCGCGACCTGTCCCACGTGTACGGAATCCGCCTCGGCCTGCGGCACGTTGACGTACGTGCGCAGGCGTTCGCTCTGCGCCAACCGGAACAACAGCGTGTTTCCTTCATTGACCAACGCGCCCACATCCACGTTGCGTACCGTGATCACCCCGGCGAACGGCGCGCGCACGCTCTTGTAGTCCTGCAGTTGGACCAGGCGCGAAAGATTGGCCTCGGCCGCCTTGATGTTACTGCGCGCGGACGCCACTGCCTTTTCGAGAGCCGAAACGTTCGCCTGCGCGGCCGCCCATTGCGACTGGTAAGTATCGTTCTCCTGGCGCGAAACGACGCCGTGCGCCACCAGGTTCTTCCAGCGCTCCGCGGTCACCTTGGCGAGTTGTTCCTGCGCTTGCCCCTGTTGCTGGTTCGCCGTAGCCTGCTCCAGCGCGGCGCGGGTCTGGTCGAGCGCAGCCTTCGCCTGATTGACCTGCTGATCCAGCTCCGGAGCTTCAATTTCGGCCAGCAGTTGACCGGACTTTACGCGGTCTCCCATATCCACGTAGCGTTTTACGATGTATCCGCTGGCGCGCGCCAGCACCGGCGCTTCCGTCAGCGCCTGGATGTTGCCCGGCAGAACCAGCGTACCGGCGGATGCCGAGCGCTCCACGCCGACCACGGTCACGGTAGGCAATTCCTTCGAGGCGCTGCCCGCTTCGGCCTCCAGCATGGCCTCGTTGCGCTGGTGCGGGATATAGCCTTTTACAAAACCGGCCACCACCAGAACCACCAGCAACAGGGCCAGCAGCCACAGTGACCGGCGCGAGGGAGCAGGCGGCGTCGTGGACGCCGGCGAGCCATGCTGGGCGAGCTTCTGCTTCAGATCTTCGATTTCGGCGCGCAGCCGCGCTTCGGTGTCGTCTGCCACTTGTTCGTATTCCATTTTAATGTGCCGCCAACCGTGGCGCACGCTTTAGCGTGCCGGCGGGACTTTTAAGTCCCGCGGTTTTATGTCTCATCCCAACAACAGCTCCCCTTCGATATTCTCGCGCTCTTCCTCGGCGATCCTCCGGTCGAAGTCGACTGGCGGGTTCTTCTTCAGCAAGCTATAAACGATCGGAACCACGAACAACGTCGTGACCGTCGCCAGCAGCAGCCCGCCAATTACCGCGCGGCCCAGCGGCGCGTTCTGCTCGCCGCCCTCCCCCAATCCCAGGGCCATGGGCAGCATGCCGATGATCATCGCCAGGGCCGTCATCAGCACCGGGCGGATGCGGGTATGGCCGGCCGATAACGCCGCCGAGCGCGCATCCAGGCCTTCCAGGCGCTCGTCGTTGGCGAATACCACCATCAAAATGCTGTTGGCCGTAGCTACCCCGATACACATAATCGTCCCCATCAGCGACGGCACGCTGAAGCTCGTTTGGGTGATGAACAGCATCCAGACGATCCCGGCCAGGGCCCCCGGCAGCGCCATCAGAATAATAAAAGGATCCAGCCACGATTGAAAATTGACCGCCATCAGCAGGTAAACCAGCACTACCGCGAAGATCATCCCCATGCCCAACCGGTAGAAAGAAGTCTCCATGGTGCGTACCTGGCCGCGCAGATCGAAGCTGGTGCCGCGCGGCAGCTTGCCGTACTCGCGCATGATCTTCTCCACCCCGGCGCCGACACTACCCAAGTCCCGCCGGTCGACATTTGCGTAAATGTCGAAGACCGGCTGCACGTTGTAGTGGTTGATGATTTCAGGCGACACGCCGCGTTCGACGCTGGCCAGGTTCGAGAGAAGTTGCGGGCCGCCGGCCGCCGCGCCGGGATTGCCATACGCCCTCGAGTTCTGGCTGGGGCTCGCTCCCACGGTCGAATCCGACGCTCCGGACGTGCCGGCGGACGATGTGGCCGTGGTGCTGAGGACGCCTGAAATGGGCGACGAAATCGGCGTGCGCATGAGCGCCGCCAGCGAGTCCATGCGATACTGCGGCGTCTGCACGGCCATAAAATAGCTGACGCCGTTATTCCAGTTCAGCCATTCGTTAGGCGTCACTTGGCCGCTCGAACTCAGCGAGATCAACAGGCTGTTGGAGACATCCCGCTGCTGCAATCCCAGTTGGCCCGCCTTGCTGCGGTCCACGTTGATGCGCAGTTCCGGGTAATCCACGATCTGGTGCACGTGCACGTCCGCGGCGCCTGGAATGTGCGAGATGCGCTCGGCCAGCGTGGCGGCGATCTGGTAATTCCGCGGATCCCGGCCCACCACTTGCAGGTCGATCGGCGCGGGCAAGCCGAAGTTCAGAATCTGGTTGGTGATATTGGCCGGCTCGAAGAAAAACGTGGCCTCCGGGAACTTCCGGTGCAAGTCCTCGCGCAGCTTGACAATATAGGCCGCTGTCGGACCGTGGTCGTCGGGCTTGAGCGAGATCAGGATATCTCCGTCCCCCGTGCCCAGCGTGCTGACATCGCCGAAGGCGAGGTTGAAACCGCCGAATGGGATTCCGATGTTATCGATGATGGTGTCGATTTCGTGCGCGGGAATGACGTGGCGGATTTCATCGTCGATTTTGGAAAATAGGGCCTCGGTTTCTTCGATGCGCGTGCCGGTGGGCGCCATCGCATGCAGCCGCATCTGCCCGGAATCGACAGTGGGGAAGAAATCCCGCCCCGGAAAGACCGCCAGCATCAGGGATCCGGCCACAAAGATGCCGAAACCCGCCAATACGGGCCCGCGGTGATCCAGGGCCCAGTGGAGCAATCCGGTGTACCACGAGCGCATCATCTCGAAGCGGCGGTTAAAGAGGTAGTGCGCGCGCCAGATGATTCCCCTGCCTCCGGCGGACTCGCCATGCGCCCCCAGCGCATAGAGTTTCACCTCCGGCTTCAGCATAAAATGCACCATGTTGGGAATCAACGTGCGCGATAGCAGATAAGACGCCAGCATGGCGAAAACCACCGCCAGGGCCAACGGGGTGAACAGGAACTTGGCCGCGCCGGTCAGCAGCAGCACGGGCACAAAAACAATGCAAATGGAAAGCGTGGAAACAAAGGCCGGTGCGGCGATCTGTTGGGCGCCATCCAGCACCGCCCGTACCAGCGGCTTCTTCATGGCCATATTACGGTGCGTGTTCTCGATTTCCACCGTGGCATCGTCTACCAGAATGCCGACCGCCAGCGCCATGCCCCCCAAGGTCATCACGTTGATGGTTTCACCGAGCAGGCTCAAAATGGCCAGCGAAGTGAGGATCGAGAGCGGAATCGAAATGCACACGATGATGGTGCTCCGCCAGCTTCCCAGGAACAGCAGGATCATCATGGCGGTCAGAAATGCCGCGATCGCGGCCTCCCGGACCACCCCGTTGATAGCCGCCCGCACAAACAGGGATTGATCGAAGAGTTGGCGCACGTGCAGTTCAGGAGGCAGTCCGGCCAGGATCTGCGGAAGCCTGGCTTTCACGGCGTTCACGATCGACAGCGTGGAGGCGCGCCCGTTGCGCAGCACGGTCATGAGCGTTCCGCGCGTGCCGTTGGTGCGCACGATGCTGGTTTGCACCGCATACCCGTCGCGCACCTGCGCCACATCCCGGATGTACACCGTCGCCCCATTCACCACCCGAATGGGCATGTCGTTCAGTTGGTCGAGCACCCTGGGACTGCTGTTCACCTTGATCTGATAGTCGATCTTCCCGATCTTGGCGTCCCCCGCGGGCAGGATGATGCTCTGCGCGCTCACCGCATTGGAGACGTCCGTGGCCGAGATGCCTTTGGCGTAAAGCTGATCGGGTATCAAGTCCACCATGATCTGGCGGAACTTGCCGCCGTACGGCAGCGGCACGGCAGCTCCCTGCACGGTCGCCAGCTGGGTGCGGATGAAATTGAGGCCCAGATCGAAGATATCCTGTTCGCTGAGAGTCTTGCTTTCCAGCCCCAATTGCAGGATGGGCACGCTCGATGCGTCGTATTTCAGGATGTTGGGCGGCGTAGTGCCCGGCGGGAAGATGCGCAGCAACGTCTGCGAAATAGCCGTCACCTGGGCCAGCGCCATATCGATTTTGACGTTTGGCTGGAAGTAAACGCGGGTGACCGAGACGCCTGAATAAGATTGCGACTCGATATGCTCGATGTCGTTGACCGTCGTGGTCATGGACCGCTCGAAGATGGTGACCATACGCTTTTCCATCTCCTCCGGCGACAGGCCCTGGTACGACCAGACGATGCTGACTACCGGGATATCGATATACGGAAAGATATCGACGGGCATGGTGACGATGGCCGTCCCGCCCAGGATGGCGATGAGCACGGCCATCACCACGAAGGTATAAGGGCGCCTAAGCGCCAGTCTTACAATCCACATAGGGAAAAAGGAAAGGTGTTAATGAGATGACGCGGAGGCGCTCCAGGATGTTACCAAAACGCTCCTGTGGCGCATTCCTGGGTGCGCGGGCATTCTGGAGTTTGGACTTATCTGGTGCTGACTGGCCGCATCCCGTGGCGCACGCTTCAGCGTGCCGGCGGGACTCTTAAGTCCCGCGATGCCCACAGCCTGTGCGGGCATCTTAGGACCGATTCTTGACCCTGGCCGCTGCCAGACCCTGCGCAGCGATCGACGCTATTCGATGCGAACGGAGCCCGATCCCGTGCGCACATCCACCAGGGCCCCGCCACCTTTCACCTTCCCCTGAATCTCGCGCCCGCCGACAGTGCCCTGCACGGTGATCGGGTGTTCTACGTAAACGTGCCCCGAGCCGGTATGCGCGTACAAATCGAACGCCGCGTCCGCGGGCAGCCGCACGTCGACGCCGCCCGAACCGGTTTGCGCTTCGAGCGGTCCGGGCGCCGTCTGCTCCAGCCGCAGGGTCCCGCTTCCGGTATGCGCGCTGATCGGACCATGGATCGCGGAGCCTTCAATCGAACCGCTGCCGGTATGCGCGTCCAATTTGCCCTTCACCGAATCGACCTGGATCCGCCCGGATCCCGTCTGGATACGCACTTCATCGTCCAAGCGCGCCACGGTTACCGATCCCGAACCTGTTTCCAATTCCGCCGGACCACGGATGCCCTCCACGCTCTCGCTCCCGGATCCCGTGCGCGCGCGCACGCGCGTCTCGCGGGGCACGATCAGCTCGTAGCTGATCGAAACATGCCGGCGCAGCCAGTTGTCCTGCGGCATGCTGATCCGGATGCTGTTGCCGCTCTGCGAGATGGGCGGATTCGATTCGATCTCGCGGATACGGGCTGCATCGCCGCCGAAGAATTCATCGTGCGCGCGGATTTCGCCGTGTATGCGCACCGTGGAAGTGTCTCCGGGGCGCACCTCGATGCGGCCCGATCCGGTCTCTACATTCAGGTCGACCGCGCCGCTCACGGTCAGCGTACGGTCGAACGAACCCTCGCGGTCGGCCCCGGCAGCCTGTAACGCCAGCCCCCCAAAGGCCAGGACGGCCATCGCATGTCTCAGTTTCATAAATCCTCCGGTAAGAGAAACATAGACGCGCTTACGGGTCGAAGGTTAGCATTGCGATAGAGTGGGTCACATGCGCTATCTCCTTGCCTTGACTGCCATTTGTACCATGACGGCTGCCCTCCACGCCGGCCCTGCAGACAAACCCCCCGGCTGGGGTCCCCTGGAAGCCCTGGTGGGCGATTGGACCGGAGAAGGAGGCGGCCAGCCCGGACAAGGCACCGGTTCGTTCTCCTTCCAACCCGATCTGCAAGGTAAGGTCCTGGTCCGCAAGAATCGTTCCGAATATCCAGCCACCAAAGAGCATCCCGCGTTTCGCCATGACGACTTGATGGTCGTCTACCGCGACGAGCCCGGACTGCGCGCGATGTACTTCGATAGCGAAGGCCACGCCATTCGATACGACGTGAATTCGGCGCCCAACAGCAACGCCGTGACTTTCGTGAGCGCCGTCGAGCCGTCCGGTCCCCGCTATCGCCTCACTTACACGCCGGTCGACCGCGACCGCTTGCAGATCAAATTTGAAATCGCGCCGCCCGCGCATCCCGAGGAGTTCGCGACCTACATCGAGGCCGGCGCGCGGCGTGTCTCGCAATGACTCTTCCAAAACCACTGCCCGCCTCCGCCGCACTGATCGTGATCGATCTGCAGAAAGCCATCGATCACCCCAGTTGGGGCCGGCGCAACAATCCCGAAGCCGAGAAAAGCGTGGCCGCTCTACTGCACGCCTGGCGAGCTTCCGGCGGGCCGGTTTACCACGTCCGGCACGATTCCACCGAACTCGCTTCGCCCTATCGCCCCGGCCAGCCCGGACACGATTTCAAACCGGAGGCCCAGCCGGCCGCCGGCGAAACGGTGATCGCGAAAAAAACCAACAGCGCTTTTATCGGAACCGATCTGGAGGCCCGCTTGCGTGCCGCCGGCCAAACCGTGCTGGTGATCGCCGGAGTGATCACCAACAACTCCGTGGAGGCTACCGTCCGAATGGCGGGGAATCTGGGCTTCGAGACTTATCTGGTGGAAGATGCCTGCTTCACGTTCGGGCGTCCGGACTGGCGCGGTACGTGGCGCACCGCGGAGGAAGTCCACGCCATGAGCCTGGCGAATCTCCACGGGGAGTATTGCAAAGTCGTACGGGCATCGGGCATTCTGCCCTGAATCGTGGGGCAGGCGTCTACTCCTGCAGAGGGTCTCCAGACCCGATCTTTGGTCCTCTGGATCGGGTGCGGAATGCATTCCCGCGTGCGGAAGTGTTAGAGTATTTTGAGTGCGTATCTGCGCGGCGGTATTGGAAGGATGCCGCGCGATACTGCACCGCCCGCTAGGACCTCGCGCCGTAACAACATCCACCGGCCAGCCTCAAAGGTACACCCCGGTCCATGTGTGGCGTCGCCCCAAGGTATTCAGCAAAATCAGGAGATCGACAGTGAGCCGGAAACTACACCTATTCATCGCCCGCGCGGCGCTGGCCGCCGCTTGCGGCAGCACTTTGCTTTACAGTCAGGCGCCCGGCGGCACGGCCAAGCCGCAGCCCGACATTTTGATATTTACCGATGGCGAGAAACTCATCGGCCAGTTGAAAAGCGCTAAAGGCGATTCCGTCGTCTTCAAAAGCGATATGGCCGGCGAAGTGACCGTCGCGTGGAGCAAGATTCAAGAACTGCACACATCGCAGCCGTTCGCCGTTATCGGGAAGAATGTGACCGTCGCCAGACACGCCGATGTCAGCCAGGTGCCGCAGGGCAATGTGGCCATGACGGACCAGAAGATCGTGGTCGAAAGCGCCGCGCCGCGTACCGTGCCTGTCGCGGACGCCGCTTATTTGGTGTCGCAACCCGATTTTGAAAAAGCCATCAACCGCGAAGCCGGATTCCTCCAGGACTGGGGCGGGTCGGTTACCGCCGGCGTCGGCCTGGTAGAGGCCACCCAGAATTCCGAGACATTCACCGGGGCCATTGCCCTGGTGCGGACAGAACCTACCGAGAACTGGATGAATCCCAGTACCCGCACGCTGTTGGGCTTCAGCGCCGCTTACGGGAAGATCAGCCAGCCGGGCACCCCCGATATTAAAACGGCCATCTATCATGCCGGCGCCGAAGAGGATAAGTATTTCTCGCCGCGCCTGTTTGCATTCGGCCAGGCGGCCTTCGACCATAACTACTCGCAGGGCCTCGACCTGCAACAGTCATATGGCGGCGGGCTGGGTTGGACTACCTACAAGACGGGGGCGGCGGAACTCGATGTCAAAGCTTCAATCTCTTACATTCGCCAAAGTTTCGACGTTTCCACATCCAACGAAAACCTGGTAGGTACCACATTCGCCGAAATCTACACCCGCAAATTCCAGCATGGTATCCTCCTCAACGAGCAGATCTCGTTTACGCCGGCATGGAACGATACCAGCGCCTACTTCGGCACGGGCACAATCAGCTTGACTCTTCCGGTCCACAAGCGTTTAAGCACGTCGCTGGCGGCTCTCGATACTTTCCTGAACGACCCGCCGCCCGGCTTCAAGAAGAATTCATTCCAGTTCACCGCGGGCCTGGCCTACGCTCTTAAGTAGAAAGGCCCGCGTGTCCTTTTCTAGCGTGCTCCGGTTCTAGCGGCGCTCCAGTTGACGGCGCTCCGGCACGGGCTGGCGCGACGGGGGCGCCGGCGGCCGGTGCATGGCCTGCAGGCGCGGTTGTTCCCGCGCCGGGCTCTTTTGGGCTTGCGTCTGCGGCGTCTCCCGTCGCGGCGTTGATTGTTCCGCCCTGTGCGCCGGACGAGCGGGCGCCGCATGCCGTGCAGGCTTCGCGGCGGCATGTTGCCGCGCTTCCGCGGTATTCCGCGAAGGCGCGTGCGCTGGAACACTGTGCGGAGTCTTGGCATGCGATACCTGCCGCACGGCTGGCCGTTCCCGTGTGCGTTGCGCCGGGACATTGCCGCGATTCCCCACGTGCGCGACCTGCGGCGTTACCGTTCGTGTTTGAGTTTCCACCCGCGCAGGGAATCGCGTAGTTGTAGGCCCATGCTGGAACGAGGGCGGCGCCGCTGGAGGCGCGGTTCTGGCGATAACCCGGCGGCCCATCACCGCGGCCGGAGGATGCGCCACATTCGCGCCGGCAGCCCGGCCCAGTACGCTCGCCAGTTGCGGCGCGACGCGCGGCGCCGGAAGGCATGTCCGGATACCCGCGATCTGATTCGGCGTGACTCGTAAAGCCACCTGTTGCACCGGCCGCGCGGCCACAAAAGCATTTTGCGGTACGGCCATCACCGCTCCCCGAACCGACCGGTTCATATAACCGGCCACGGGGATCGATCGCGTCCGCTCATAGCCGCCATAAATATTGTTCACATAGCTTGCGTTAATCATGCGCGAGTTCGTCACATTGATTCGCGAGACGAACGCCGCGCTGGCGGTAAACGCAGGTATGTAGACGTCCCGCGGTCCCAAGGGGAACCATCCGACCGCCGGTCCGCCGCCTACTCCAATTGAGACGCCGAATCCGCCGCCGAATCCCAGCCAGGCCACCAGCGCCGGGGCATAGACGGGCGCGACTGCGGCCGGGCCGGGGCACCAGCCCCAATACCCGTTCACGAACGCCCAGCGCCCATAGTGAAAGGGCGCGAACCCCCAGGGTGCGTCATCTACCCATGTCCATCCCCATGGGTCAATCCACACCCAATGGCCGTCGTGGTAAGGCGCCCACCCAACCGGAACGCCATTCGGCACCCAAATTTCTCCGTAATCCGGCGAATCGCGCCATGTGCCGTAAGCGCCCAGGTCTTCGTATCCCACCATCTCCGGCGACGCATAACCGGAACGCGCGTATTGGTCTTCGCGCTTGTTCCGCGAGATCACCCAATTGTCGAAGGCATCATATCGCGGGGCCGCATTGATCTTGTATTGCGCGGCCTGGCCTTGCCCCTGGATCACGGCTTGCTGGCCCGCATGTAATGCGAACGATCCCCCGGCCGCCATAACCCGTCCCTGGCCGTCGCGATCGGTCACCAGGGTCTGGCCCCCGTCCGGACTCATATCCAGCCGGTATTCGCCGGGTTGGCTGACGGTGAACGCCATATTGGGCGTGTCCACTTCGATATTCCCATATAGATTACGGACGCGAACATCCAGCGTTCCTTCCGAAAGCCGCACTTGGACGGTTCGATCGTCCAGGTTCATGAATTCGAACGCCGTGCGGTCTCCGAGCCGGAAATGGGCGCCGGGCACGTTCACCTCGGCGCGTCCGCCGCTGTCGGCATAGAGTTGATCGCCCATGGTCAGCGGGCGGTTGACCACGGCCGGAACCCAGTTATCGACGCCGGCGGGTGCAAACGATACGGTGCCGCTGACATACCCGATTCGACCGGCCCGCGAGGGTGGATCTTGCGCTCCTAGCGCGCCGGCCATTGCGAAAGTAAGAGTGAAGGTTAGAGTAAATTTACGTCCGGTCATTTCTGCCTCTGTCGTCGAAACGATGCACGCGACCGGCCTCATGAAAACCTATAAAGTGCCCACGCGCACACTCGGCGCGGCAATACGAACACAGCATTGACACCACTGGAAGGCAGTGCCATACTGTAGCCAGAACACCACTGCACTGTGGTGTATGGGATGCTACTATGGCGACCTTGATCACTCCAACCGTGTCAATCTGTATTTCCCCGGAGCATCTTTCCCTGCATGAAATTATTGCCGTGGCGCGTCACGGGCATCGCGTGATGCTCAGTACCGACGAAGATTTCCGGCGGCGGATCGGCCGCGGCCGTGAAGCGTTGGAACGGAAACTGGCGGCGGGCGAGGTGGTGTACGGAGTCAATACCGGTTTCGGCGGGAACGCGCGCTACGTGATCCCGTCGGAGGAATTGGCGCACCATCAGCAGAACCTGCTCGAGTTTCTGTCGTGCGGCGTGGGCGAGGCTTTACCCGACGAAACCGTACGGGCCGCGATCCTCTTGCGGGCGAACGCCTTGGCGCGCGGATTTTCGGCGGTTCGCCTGGTGGTTATCGAGCGCCTTTTGGATCTATTGAATCACGGCATCACGCCGGTGGTGCCGCGTTTCGGGTCGGTGGGCGCCAGCGGCGATTTGTGTCCTTCGGCCTATATCACGCGGGTCATGGCCGGACGTGGCGAGGCGATGTACAAGGGTTGCCGGGTGCCGGCCGCCGAAGCGCTGCACAATGAAGGCATTCCGCGGCTCGAGCTGGAGGCCAAGGAAGGTTTGGCCTTGCTCAACGGCACGACGGTGATGACCGGCGTCGGTTCTATCGTGGTGGACGAGGCCGCCTATTTGTTCCGTCTTTCGCTGGGCGCTTTGGCTATGGCCGTCGAGGCGTTGGGTTCTTCACCCGACTATTACCATCCGGCCATCCACATGGCGAAGCATCATCCCGGCCAGCTTGCTGTGGCCGAAATGCTGAATTCCCTGCTCTTCGGTTCAAAACTGGCGGTACCGCTGGATGAGATTCGGGCCCGGGTGCAGGAAGCCAATCGGAGGGCCAATGGCAGCAACGGCAGCCATGGCGTTGCGGCGGCGGACGAGTCCATACAAAGCCCGTACTCGCTGCGCTGCGCGCCCCAGGGGTTGGGGCCAATGCAGGAAACGCTGGAACAGTGCCGCACCGTGATGGAGCGCGAAGCCAATTCAGTGAACGACAATCCCCTGGTCGATCCGGTCACCGATCAGGTCTACCATACCGGCAATTTCTACGGAGCGCACATTGCGCGCGCCATGGATGGGTTGAAACTGGATCTGGCGAATCTCGCCAACTGGCTGCATTCCTTAATGGCCCTGCTCATGGACGACCGCTTTTCAAATGGTCTGCCGCCCTCGCTGAGCCCGCATGTGGGCGTCTATCAAGGTTTCAAGGGGATGCAGATCGTGCATACCAGCCTGGTGACGGCGATTCGGCATTGGTCCGCGCCGAGCCTGATTCACACGCTGCCTACCGAACAATTCAATCAGGATATCGTCAGCCTGGGTACGCACTCGGCACTGACCGCGATGGACGTGACCCGGTTGCTGCGCAGCGCCGTTGCCATCACCCTCCTATCGACGGCGCAGGCGATCGACTTGCGCGACGGCGCCAACCGGCTGGGCGCGGGAACGCGGCCCATCTACCGGACGCTGCGCACGGTGAGCGCCTTCGTGGACGCCGACAGGGCGCTCGATCGCGATATCGCCGCGGTTTCCGGCCTGATCGACCGCCGGGAAATCCCCGTGCTCAACGGTTGATTTGGTGGGCCGTGGCGCACGCTTCAGCGTGCCGGCGGGACTTTTAAGTCCCGCTGCCCGTATACAGTCACCAATCTGCAAAATATAATCCAACCCCGCATCTAACTGCACCAGCCCCACTTACTAACCCCCGACCCTCCACATACCCCCGTTCCCCTTCCCCCTCGACCCTAAAATGA
>Ga0187871_10001672_pt1 | contig 18982 bp, 10 predicted proteins | sample June2016WEW_16_1_FD_132988 | JGI IMG/M metagenome (GOLD analysis project Ga0187871, IMG submission 132988) | Peatland microbial communities from SPRUCE experiment site at the Marcell Experimental Forest, Minnesota, USA - June2016WEW_16_10 | ecosystem: Environmental > Terrestrial > Soil >...
TGGTTGCCGCCCGAGGCCGCGACCACGCCCGCGGCCGGCACGTTGCGCAGCAGCAGGTTCGCGAACGCACCGCGGGCCTTGAAGGACCCGGCGCACTGGAGCTGCTCCAGCTTGAGCGTCGCCACCGGCAGGCCGGGCGCGTCAAGCTCGCTGAGATCGGCCTGGATCACCGGGGTGCGCCGGATGTAAGGCCGGATCGTCTCGTAGGTGCCGCGGATGTCGTCACGGGAGATCACCCAGCCAACGTACCGGGGTCATTCCCCGGTAGCGGCGGGAGCCGGGACGGGGAGACTAGCCCTCATGACAAGGGAGCACCCTCATCTGCTGCTCCCAGCCGTCCGGCGACCTGCTCCTAGCCATCAGGCCCGAGTCCGCGTTCCAGGGCGGAGATGACGTAGGGGCGCAGTTCCCGCGCGGAGATGATCCGGTCTATGGAGCCGACCGCGAGCGCGCGCTTGACGGTGTGGATCCGGTCAAACTCGGCTGCGATCTCGGCGTGCTTGGCCGCGCCGACGCTCTCGCGGGCCTCGTTCAGCAGGGCGTCGACGCGTCCGGCGCCGCGGGTCGCCAGTTGCTCTCGCAAGGCTGCGACCTGCGGGTCCCGCTCGGTTCTGGCGGTGACCTCCCTGGCGAAGACCACGGCAGCGGCTGGGCCCCCGCCGATAACCGAGGCGTGCGAGCCTTCCACGGCGGCGACCTCCATCCGGTCGTTGAGCCGCTTGGAGAACACGACGAACGCGCCACCGTGGTAACGGGAAATGACCACGAACACGATCGGGCCAACGAAATTGGTCACCGCCCGGCCGATTTCGGCCCCGTACTCAAGCTGGCGGCGCCGCATGGACTCCGGCGACCCGTCGAATCCGGACAGGTTCGCCAGTATCACGACAGGCCGGTTGCCGCTCGCGGCGTTGATGGCCCGGGCGATCTTGCGCGACGACTGAGGGAACAGCGTTCCTGGAGTCCATACCGGCGGCCCGTCAGAGGGGATGAATCCCTGCCGGGTGAGGGACCGCGACTCGAGGCCGAGCAGGCAGACCGGGATGCCGCCAAAACTGGTATCCCAGACCACGGCGTTCTCCGCCTCGCGCCAGTGGTTCCACCGCTCCAGCGGCTCACAGTCAGCGTCCGCGACCGCGCGCAGCACGGTCCTGATGTCGAAAGGCTTCTTGCGGTCGGGATTATGCTCGGCGGAGAAGATATCCCCGACCGTAGTGAATTCCGTGTCCGCCATCGCCGGATGGGGTGCGAGCCGCACGTCGCGGTCGAACGGATCCGCGGTCGCACGCCGGCGTGGCGCACCTTCGCCAGGCACTATATAGGTGAGTTCATAGTGACGCAGCAAGATGGCGCACGCGGCGGCGAGCGTCGGGGCGGAGTACTGGGCCTGCCCGTTCGGTCCCATGATCCGGTCCAGACCGCCAATCCCGGCATTGTCCTCAGCGGAGACGCCGCCGGAAACGTCCAGCGCACGCTTTCCCGTCAGCACCATGGCGCTGGGCGAGGTCATGATCAGGATGCCCCGCGTATGCATGAGCATGCTGGACTCCGCGTTCCAGTACGACTGCGCACCGACATTGATGCCCGTGACGATGATGTTCAGCTCGCCGCCCGCCTGAGTGAACCTGACGATCCGGCGCAGCGAGGCCGCCACCCAGTCCAAGTTCTCCGTGCCGCTGTCCATCGCGATAAGCGCTCCGGAGGACACCGTGAACCACTCGACGGGCAGGCGCAGCCGCTCGGCCATGTCGATCGCCGCGGTAACACGCCTGCACTCCTCCTCGGCGAGCGATCCGAGCCGCGTGGTCGGATCACCGAAAATGGCCATCCGGCGCATGCCCTCGGGAACCGCCTCGGTGTAACTGGTGATCAGTCCCGTGATCACGCTCGCGGTATGCTGCCCGAACGGGCGGTCGACCGGCTCGAGGCCCCCGTCGGGAACGAGGTCGTACTCCGTGAAGGCACCCGCGGGGAACTCAGAGTGCATCCCTGCGGGCGATGCGATCATCGTGATGATCTCGTGCGGATGCGGTGCCCCGTAACGGTGCGCCCGGAGGACCCGGCGCTGCAGCGGCGTGATCGAGGGGACAGGATCGCCGCCCGGCGGAAGCTCCGAGATCTGCATGCCGCCCGAGTCCAGCCCGGAGATCTGGACATTGAGCTCCCGGTGGCGGTCACCGTCGGGCACCCGAACTCGCAGCCTGATCTCCTCCAGCCTGGCGCCGACGGCGAGGGGGAGAAGACGGTGGATGATCCCGGGCCAGTCTTGCCGCGGCAGATCGAACCTCGGCCGGACGTGCAGCACGATCTGGTTAAGTTCGGGGCGGCTGCCGTCAGCGATCCGGGTCATCTCCTGGCGGATCGCTGACAGTGCCTGCAGGCCCATCAGCTCCAGGTGCGCCACGGACACGATGCGGCCTGCCTTGTCCCGTACCACGGTGATGTCACGCACCTCCGTGCACGCGAACAGCCTGACATCGCCCGGGTTGTCATGGGCTATTCCGCGGAATAGGTAGATGTCCTCGGCCGAACGCAGCCGTTCCAGGGAAAAGCTGGCGAGCTGCCCGAGCTCGATTCGTTCGGCCACCATCGGGTGCAGGTTGCGGTACAGCCGTTCTTCTGTGAGGGCGCCGTGGGCGTTGGCAAAGGAAAGGTGGTGTGTCCGGTGATGTTCGGGGCCGCCATACGCGTCACTGGTGACGGTCACGTTCACCCGGCGTACCTGCTGCCCGAACGGGCAGGCGGCCAGCGCGGAGCCGATCTCGCCCGCGAGTGCCTCAATGTCTGGTCTCAGTCCGGGACGCCAGGTGATGACATCGACGGTTACTCGCGTCTCCTCGACGGCCTCCGCGGTGTGGGCGGCGACTGCCTGCAGGGAGGCTGGCAGCTCCCCGAACGGCACGTACGTGACCAGCAGGCGACACGGCGTGCCGTCCTCGACATAATCGGCGGTGCCGGCCAGCTGGCCGCCGAGGTCTGCCACCCCGATGTGCCGCGGGGCCCGGCGTTCGTAGTACCGGCGTATGTATACCTCGAGGATAACTTTCCGCAACGGTATCTCAGCTATCCGCCACCGGCGGAGCAGAAGTCCGCGCACGAGCTCAGGGCACTCGACGAGCTGCCGGATGAGCTCGTCCCGGTCGGCTCGGCCCGGGTCCGCCTCCAGGTCGTCCAGATGACGGTTCGCGTTAGCGTACACATGCGCGGCCAGCCGCCGGTACGCGGGCTCATCGAAGATCCGGAAGCGAACATCCCTGGCGAGGTCGGACACGACAGGGCAGCGAGAGCGCGTGCTGATGACCAGCCGGTCGATAAGATCCTGCAGCCCGCTGCTGTGGCCGAACTCCTCGTCATACCGTAGCCATCTGCGGAGGATCACCGTCACCGCCGGCGCCATCTCGCCCACGCGTGCGAAGGAACGAGACATCCAGAACGCGGCCTCATAAGGACCGGCACCGTTCCGCTCCCTGGTCAGGACGTACCGGGCGAGGACGGCGCGCAGCGGCTCGCGGAGGTCTTCGGCCAAGTCGGCTTGCTCGGGGGTGAGCCGCGTCCCGGTCGCCAACGGCCCCGCATTCTCAGGATGCAGCCAGCAGAGCGCGCTGACGTCCGCGAACTGCCCGAGAAACTCGCACTCCGCCGCGAACAGGCCCGGTTTATCCGCTGGGCCGGCGGCGCCGAGCCCGCCCTGAGCGGCGAGGTGCTGCTCGACCGCGCCCGCCGCGGGGTCGAAACCGAGCAGGTAACTGCTCAGCCCCGCGTACACGTCATCGGCCTTGCGTGCCGCCGGCAGTCCGGTGAGGACGGAATCTAGCCCGCCGGGGGCCGACGTCCCGCGGATCATGAGCATCGGGTCGCCTGGCGCGACCTGTATGCCCGCGCTGACCCGCAATCCGGTCACCGTCCCGTGCAGAGCCGCGGTGATCGTGGTCTCCATCTTCATGCTTTCCAGCAAGACCAGCGGATCACCCGCCGCTACCTCGTCGCCGTCGGTGACCATCACCGCACTGACGAACGCAGGAAAGCGGGCGTGAACCATGTCGTCGGTGTCGAGGTACACGCGGTGGCTGGCCGCGTCGCCGATGTCGACGGTGAACGAGACGCCCGCCGAGGAGGTGGTGACGCGGTGCGCCCGCTCGCCGCACGCAACCTGCCGGTGCGGCCCGTCACGGTCCGTGAGCTTGAGCTCGGCGATGCCGTCTCCGCCGTCCACCAGGTAGGTGTCCGGGCCGGTCCTGAAGACGGAAACCCGGTACCTGTCGCCGCGGTAGCACAGCGACACCTGATGCCCCGCCCGCCGCGGAAGCTCGGCCCGTCCTCGCAGTGCCGACTCGTGAAACGCGGCCACGTCCGCGGCGTGATCTGAGTCGTACGATTCAACCGCGGCCACCGCCACCGCCAGGGGATCCCGGTGCGGCAGGTGACCGGCCGTGGCGACAAGCCGGTCCAGCCACCGGTTGTCGACCGGCCCTGCGCTCAGCTCAGGCTGGCGGAGCAGCCCGAGCAGGAAGGCCCGGTTGGTGACACCTCCCTCGATCAGGACGACGGTGCCGGACAGTGCCTGCCGGAGCCGGTCCTGGGCCTCCTGCCGGTCGTGGCCCCAGGCCACCACCTTGGCTATCATCGAGTCGAATTCGGCGGGGATCCGGTCGCCTTCCGCGATTCCCGAATCGACCCGGATACCCGGGCCGGCCGGCGGCCGCCACACGGCGACCCGGCCCGGAGCCGGAGCGAAGCCCTGCTCGGGGTCCTCGGCGCAGAGCCTGGCCTCGATCGCGTGCCCGCGAGGCACAGGCGGCTTGTCCGCGAGCCGCTCGCCGTCCGCGATCCGCAGCTGGAGCTTGACCAGATCGACACCGGATGTCGCCTCGGTGACCGGATGCTCCACCTGCAGCCGGGGATTGACCTCCAGGAACCAGAACTGCCCGGTATCGGGATCGCTGAGGAACTCGACCGTGCCCGCGCTGCGATAGCCGGCCGCCCGGGCGATGCGGATCGCGGCGGCCCGGATCGCCAGCTCGTCGGCGCCTTCGGCGGCTGACTCCTCGATCACCTTCTGGTTGTGCCGTTGCACGCTGCAGTCCCGGCACCCGACCCCCCACGTGGTGCCCCAGGCATCCGCGAGGATCTGAACTTCGATGTGCCTGGCCCGCGGGATGAGCTTCTCGCAGAATACGGTCGGGTCACCGAACCCAAGCTCGCCCTCGGCGCACGCCTCGGCCAGCGCGGTGGCCATTCCGGCCGCCTCGGTCACCATCCGGATGCCCCGCCCGCCGCCGCCGGCTGCGGCCTTCAGCATGACCGGGTAGCCGAGGCGTGCCGCCCAGTCGACGGCGGAAGCGGCATCGGCGACCGGGCCGCCGCTCCACGGGATGACAGGCACCCCCGCCCGCTCGGCCAGTCGCTTGGCCGCCATCTTGTCACCGACGAGGCGGATCGTCGCGGCGTCCGGCCCGATAAACGTGATTCCCGCTGCGGCGCAACTTTCGGCGAACGAAGCGCGCTCGGAGAGCAGGCCCCAGCCGACCCATGCCGCGTCGGCATGAGCCTTCACCATGGCGCTGATCACGCGTTCTTCGTCGAGGTAGGTAGCCTGGTGATGACCTGAAGGATCGATGTAGCCGGCCGCGCCCAGGCACACGGCCTCATCGGCGCGGCGTACGAACCAGGCGTCCGCGTCCGGCTCCGTATAGAGCGCGATCGTGGTGATCTTCGTCCGGTCTGCCTGGTTGAGTTCGGCGACCGCGGCCAGGACCCGCATCCCCGCCTCGCCACGGTTGACGATCGCTAGCCGCTGGATGGCCACGACTCAGTCCTGCCCGGTCCCGCCTCGCCCGGGGAGCAGGCAGAGCGTGAGCACGGCCGCGCCGAGGACCACGGCGGCAGCGGTGAGCAACCCGAGATCCATCCCGCTGACGAACGCCGAGCGGGCAAGGTGGGTCAGGTGCGAGCCGGTCACGCCGCCGACCTTCTTGGCGACGCCAAAGGCTTCGCCGATCCCGCCGAGGATGGTGTTCTCGATCTGGGCCGGCAGCCGGTAGGGCGCCAGCGGCGGGATCATGCGGTCCTGGTAGCGGGTTGACAGCAGGCTGCCGATGATAGCCACTCCGAGCGCGCCGCCGAACTGCATGGATGTGCCGCTGGTCGCGGAGCCGACACCGGTGTCCCCGCTCGGAAGCGATCCCATGACCGATTCGGTCGCGGACGGCAGGGTCATGCCGGTCCCGATGCCAATCAGGATCATCCCGGCCAGCGTCCCCGTATAACTCGTGCCGACGGAGGCGGTAGAAACCTGCCAGAGGCCGGCCGCGATGAGCAGCAGTCCCGCCGACGCGGTCCATTTGGCGCCGACCACCCGGACAGCCGCAGTGGACAGCGGCGCGAAGAGCGCGATCCCTCCGGCCATCGGGAGCAGGCGCACTCCGGCCTCCAGCGGCGTGAAGCCGAGCTGGAACTGCAGGAACTGAGTCAGCAGGAACAGCGACCCAAGCAGCCCGAACATGGCCAGGCCCAACGCGGCTATCGCGATGGTGAACTGCCGGCGCCGGAAGAACCCGAGGTTCAGCATCGGATGCGAGCACACCCGCTCCCAGACGGCGAAGAGCCCAAGCAGCGCAAGTCCGCCGCCACCGGCGCCCAGGACCAGGGCTGATGTCCAGCCATGGCTCGGCGCCTCGATCAGGGCCCACAGCATGATCCCGAGACCGGCCATGGACAGCAGTGCGCCGGCCGGGTCAGGGCGCTTGGCCGCTGGGTTCTTCGAGCCGGGAATAACCGGGAGCGCAAGGGCCACGGCGATCGCAGCGACCGGGACATTGATGAGGAAGACCGATCCCCACCAGAAGTGCGTGAGGAGCACGCCGGCCACGATCGGGCCGAGGCCGATCCCGAGCCCGCTCGTCGCCGACCACAGGCCGATCGCCAGCTGCCGCTCCCGGTGCCCGGTGAACATGTGAGTGATAATGGCCAGCGTGGACGGCATGATCAGAGCCGCCCCGACACCCATGCTCGCCCGCGCGGCGATCAGCATCCCCGTCGAGCCGGAGAGGGCAGCCCAGGTTGACCCGCCGGCAAAGGTGATCAGGCCCGCCAGCAGGGTGAGCTTGCGGCCGACCCGGTCGGCGACGCTGCCCGCGGTGAGCAGCAGGCCGCCGAAGACCAGCGCGTAGGCGTCAACGACCCACTGCAGGTCGGTGGACGTAGCGTGCATAGTCCGCACCAGAGTCGGCAGCACTACGTTAAGCACCGTGTTGTCGAGGGTCACGATCAGCAGCGACAAGCAGAGGACCGACAGCGCGAGCCAGCGGCGCGGGTACGCGCCGGGCGTCTCCGGCGCGGGAATGGGCGGCGCCACCGGATGAACATCGTGTCCGCGCGGCAGCAGGCGCGAAATGCGATAAGTAATGGTAATTTCCCCTCTAGCGGCTCGCTGAGCGAGTAACAGGGCGCCGCGGCAATTAGTCTCTGGCGGAGCCATTCAGCTCAATTTCGGCATCCGATTCTTCGTCAGGATAGCGGGTGATTCCAGCGCTTTCTTCACGGCCTGCAAGAAGATGATGGCGTCCCGGCCGTTGATAAAGCGGTGGTCATATGCCAGCCCGATATTCGCGACAGCGCGGGTACCTGCCTCGGCGTCGGCTTCGCGCTGGGTGCCCGCCAGGGCGAGCGCGCAGGTCTGCCCGGGCTGAATGATCGGGATGGCCAGTACGATATCCGCCTCGTTGTGCAGGGTAATGGTCATATTCCCGCCCGTGAGAGCGGCTGCCCTGAATGTGCCTGAGGCGGCCGTGAGCCGGAATCCGGTGAGTACCTCGGCGATTTCTGCCAGCCTAAGCTGGGCCGCGTTCTTGACCACCGGAACGTAGAGTCCCTTGCCGATGTCGATGGTCACGCCTACGTTCGGCTCGTCAGATAGCTGCGCCGTGTATTCGTCCATCGGCGATGCGAAGAACAGCGGGAAGGCGGAGTGCAGCGAGGAAACCACCGCGACGAGCAGTTCCGGCAGCCCCAAGAGCTTTCTCAGCAGCCGGGCCTGCCGCCGCGCCTCGACTTGCGCCGCGCCCACGTCGACCCTAACCACGGTGTAAGCGGACGGGATCGTGGCGTGCGAGCGTATAACTGTCTTGGCCACCGCCCGCTGCGCGGCAGATAGTTCCCGAGTCGAGGAGGCCTCGCCGCTGGCCCCGAGCCGTTCGATGTCCGCCTGCCTGACGACCTTGACGCCGAGGCGCCGTACCACGTCGAGGCCGACCCCGGACCTTTCCATCAGCGCGCGGGCGGGCGCGGTGATGATCAGCCCGTCGTCGTCACCTCGATCGGCGGCATCAGGCCGGGCGACGCGCGGAGTCTCGGCGAGCCCGGGCGAGCCCGGCTCGAATACCTGCCCGATCATCGATCCAGGTGCGCAACTCGCGCCGGCCGCAATGGCGTGCCTGAGCACGCCAGCCTCGGCGCAGATGACGTCCGCGTCCGCCTTCGAGGTCTCGATCGTGGCCAGCGCATCGTCCGCCTTGACCGGCTCGCCGTCACCGACAAGCCACTCGCTCAATATATATTCATCGTCGTTGTTATTCAGCTTGGGAACGCGGATATCAGCCATGAAAGCTCCCGGCGACTGCCTGCCTGATGGTGCTGTCACGCACAATGACCTGGCGCTCGAGGTGCGCAGCGGTCGGTATGATGCTGTCGGCCGAGTGGATCAGCGTGACCGGCTGCTTGAGTTCCTTCCATATCCGGCTGTGCACCTGCTGGGCGACCTCACCGCCCCAGGTCCCGCCCGCAGTGCTTTCTTCTGCCACGAAGATAGCGGCCGTTTTGCGCAGTGCCGGAAGGAGCGGTTCTGCATTGAAGGGGTAGAGCCGGGCAGGTACGAGCAGCGTGCAGGAGATCTCGTGCTCGAGCAGAAGATCGTGCATGGCTTGCAGGGTCCGGTAGACCATGCCTCCAGGGGCGATGATCACGCAATCCGCGGTGTCGGGATCATCGAAGAACACCCTGGCTATATCGGTGCCAGGAAACGGGAAGTCATATGAGAAAAGATCATCCGCCCGTCCGGCAGCGAACATTTGCTGGGTGTAGAGGATTTTGTCCTCGAACAGCATGGCGGGCGTCGCGCGTGACAGGATGCCGGAAATCAGCTCGCCATTGTCGTGACAGGGGGAGATCTCGTACAACGACAGTCCGGGAGCACCGATGAAGTGCTTTTGCAGGCTCTGGCTATGCGTCGGTCCGTAACCGCGGCCTGCCCCGGTGGGGCAGCGGACAAGCAACGGCAATGCCAGATGCCTGCCATACATCGTCACTGACTTGCTGGCGAAGTTAACCAGCTGGTCGAATGCCAGGGCAGCGAAGTCGGAGAACATGATTTCCGCGATCGCGGGCGTGCCCACGATCGCCATGCCTGCCGCGACGCCGACGAGGCCGCTCTCACTGATGGGAGTCGTCAGGATGCGGTCGGGAAAACGATCGGAAAGCCCCTTGGTTATCTTGAAGGCGCCACCGTAGGGATCGAGAACATCTTCCCCGAGGAGATGGAGATCCTGGTTCGACTCGAACGCCGCATGCAGGGCGGCATTGAGGTTCTCGGCGACTCTCATAGGTTGTCCCATGTGCTGTCCGGCCGGGCGGCCACCTCGGTGGCGGTCTCATCGATCAGCGCGTGCATCTCGCCGTCATGGGCCGCGAACTGCGCCGGGTATTCCGCCGCGTAACGGGTGTACCAGTCGTGCTCGGCGACGCGCCGCATCTGCTCAGGGGACCGGGAATCGTCGCCCTTGCTGTGCGGTCCGAGGCGGTAGGTGGCGAACTCGATCACCAGGGGTTCGCCGCGGCTCCTGACCCGGTCAAGCAGGGGAGCCAGGTGAGCCCTGATCCGGTTGATATCCGTTGATTCTGTCCGGTAGTGGCTGACGCCGAAGGCTTTTGCCCGGCCCGCGATCGTGCCGGCGAGCTCCTTGGTGGTCGGCGTAGACTGCGCGATGCCGTTGTTCTCGACCACGATGGCCAGCGGGGCGCCCCAGAGCTCGGCCATGTTCAGCGCCTCGTACACGGATCCCTCGCCCCAGGTCCCGTCGCCGATGTATGCGCAGGCCAGCTGGCCTGGCTCGGATCGCTTCAACGCGAGCGCGACGCCGGTGGCCACGGGCAGGCTCTCGCCTTGCACGCCAGTGGACAGGTAACGGTCACGGAAAATGTGCTGGCTGCCTCCTACTCCGTTGCACACCGCGCCGTCACGACCCATGATCTCGGCCAGCAGTCCGCAGGGATCGCGGTGCCTGGCCAGGTAATGCCCGTGGCCGCGATGGTTGCTGAAGACGAAGTCGCGCATGTCAAGCAGGGCGCTCATGGCGACGGGGATGTACTCCTGCCCCAGGCTGGTATGTGTCGTCCCGTTGAGTTCGCCCAGCTCGAACAGGCTGAGCAGCTTCCGCTCGAAATGGCGGATCATCAGCATCAGCCGCAGGTCATCATCCGCGAGCGGGGAAAGCCCGGCGTCGGTAACTGAGTCCGTGGTCAGCGTGCTCATCACGATCGGGTCTCCTGGCCGGCTCGCGAGGCCGCGATGAGGTCGGCCAGGCCGCGCACCGTGGTGGCATCGAAGAAGACCTCGACCGGCACTGCGGCACCTAGATCATCCTGGATGGCCACGATCAGGTTCAGGATCAGTATCGAGCGGTTCACCAGGTCTGGGAGCGTGTCGTCGAGGGCTACGGACTCGACCCCGAGCACGTCCTGCAAGATCTGCTGGAGGCGCTTGATGAATGCCGGGTCGAGCTCATCGTCATCGAGGTGCTGGCCGCTGGCCAGTGTGTCGGGCATCTGACTCACTTGCTTTCTTTATCTGTACCGGGCATCTCCACCGCATAACCGCCTTTGATCCACTTGCTCGTCTCCACGCTGATGCCGATGGCGCGATTTCCGGGCGCCAGATGCGGGATGAGCTGCTCTAGCTGGAAGAAAGGAATCGCATTCGTGGTGTTCCCGATCTCCTCTACCCGGCTGATCACGCTCGCGGTCGGCGCGTCGAGCTGCTCCACGACCCGCGCGGTCATCTTCGCGGACAACTGCGGCGGGAGCAGGTAGTCCACCTCGCTCTTCTTCCAGTCCAGGAAATCGAGTAGATCCTGGAATGCCGCGACTGCCATCGCGGGCACTGCTTCTTCGATGACCTTGAAGTCCTCGGAAACAGGCTCATGGGTTTTCTTGAGGTCGGCCAGCCCGAACCACTCGACAATCTGGCCGGGCGGCCGGCCAAGTCCGAGCATCCGGACAAAGGCCTGGCGCAAAACCGGAGTGCCTGGGACCGGGTCGGTGGTGAGCACCGCCGCTCCCGCGCCGTCGCCGAACAGCATGGCATTGACGTGCAGGCCCGCGGAAGTATCACTGGGGTCGATATCGAGGTCCAGGTGCTTGGCGATGGAGTCTCCGCCAAGGACAAGTGCCGTCCGGTACTGGCCACTGCGCAGCAGCTGCATAGCCAGATCCAGGGCCTGGATCGCGCCGGTGCATCCGGCCTGAAGCTGATAGGTAGGCAGGTCGTTTATGCCGAGCCGGTCAGCGATGAGATTGACCGTCGCTGGCATCAGCATATCTGGCATGGCAGCGCCCATGACCGCGACGTCGATGCTGCCAGGATCCACCCCGGCCTTTTCGAGCGCACGACGGCCGGCCAAGGTGCCCATGTCGGTAAGCGTTTGCTTGCGCTCGCCAGACTCGATGTCGATGGCGAAATGCCGGGACTTCGTGCCGACGAATATATCGATCCACTCCTCCCATGCCTGTGGCAGGCCGAATCGGCGTATCAGCGTGGCGTTGTCGATGAGCGGACCTGGTAGCTCGGTACCTACGGCCAGGATGTGGATGTCGGCCTGATTCATGGTGGTGCCTCTCAGTATTTAATTCAGGTCCTCGGCGGGCTAGGCTGCGTCCGCCGCGGGATCTCCGGGCGCTTCGGCTGCAGGTGCGGGCGTCTGGGCAAGGAGCTGATCGTAGATGTGGCCGGCGATGCTGGCGACGTTGGCGCCCTGCAGGAGCAGGATGAGCTTCGGCGCGACGCCGAACGCCTGCTCGATCCGGATCTTCAGCTCCAGGGCGATCATGGAGTCAAGGCCGAGCTGGTTGAGCGGGACAGTCTGGGGAACCTTTTCCGGCGGCAGCCGCAGGACGCCTCCGATCACCTCCGCGCATCTGTCGGCGATGATGCGGTGATGATCCTCGGGAGGGGCGGCGGCGAGACGCTCCGCGATCGTTATCTCCCCGGCCGCGGCGTCGCTCGCGGCGTGGTCGTCCTCCTGGCCCAGGTGCATGATGAGTCGCGGTTCGACGGCGTAGTGCGCGATGACGGTCGGCCAGTGCGCGGAGCTTACGACTTGCTGTACTTCGGCCGAGCCGAGAAGCTCCTCGAAGATCTTGACGCCGGTCTGCTCCGGGATCAGGTCCATGCCGCGCTCCTCGAAGGCGGACTGGAGCTTGTGCTGAGCGATCATGCCGCTGTCCCACGGTCCCCAGTTGAGCGCCAGCGCGGGCAGCCCCCGGCCCCGCCGGTAGTGCGCCAGGCTGTCCATGAAGGCGTTTCCCGCGGCGTAGTTACCCTGGCTGGTCGTCACCACAAGCGAACTCACCGAGGAGAACAGGACGAAGAAGTCGAGAGGTTCATCCGCGAATGCCTTGTGCAGGGACCATGCGCCGAGAACCTTGGGCCGTAGCACCTGGTCCAGTTGATCCTTCGTCATCCGGACCATGATCTGGTCCTGCAGCGTGCCAGCGGCATGGATGATTCCGCGGACCGGCGGCAGGTCCTGATCGCGACGTTGCTCGATGAAGGCGCCGAGCGCGGCGGAGTCCGCGGCGTCGAGGCTGACCGTCTCGACGACGGCGCCAAGCTCCTCGATGCCCCTGACGGCCGCTATCCTCGCGGCTTGAGGGTCGGTCGGCGGCAGGCCGGCCCAGGCGCTCCGCGGCGGAAGCGGCGTCCGGGCCAGGAGCACGATCCGCCGCGCCCCGCGCTCGGCCAGCCATCGAGCGAAGAGCAGGCCGAGGGATCCCAGGCCTCCGGTGATCAGATAGCTCGCGTCGGTGCGGACGGTGTACGGCACGCTGCCGGACTCGCGCCGTGACGGCTGCAGCCGTGCGACGAGGCGCTGGCCGGCCCGCCAGGCGAGCTGATCCTCATTGGCGGCGGCCAGGACCAGTTCGGTCACCAGCGCCTGCACGTCATCCAGCGGCCGGTCCGGATCAAGGTCCATCATCCGGGTCCGCAGCGCCAGCGATTCCTGCTGCAGGGTACGTCCCATGCCCCACAGCGGCGCCTGGAGCAACCCGGCCGCCCCCATCTGGCCGTCGGCCGGCTGCGCGCCGACGGTGACGATGGTGAGCGGCCACGACAGGTCCTCCGCGTCGAGAGCCTGCACCAGGTCGAGAACCGACGCGACGTTGTCCCCTACCGCCGCCGACAGGCGGTCGCCGGTCAGCTCCGCGCCGGAGACATTGGCCGGTGACAGCTGGACAATGCCCCGCACCGGCAGGTCCGCGCGACCGGCGACGGCCCGCATGACGCGCTGGAGGTCCTGGCGTTCGCCCGGCCTGATGCCGAACTCGTCGGGGCCTTCGGCAGCGAACTCCGGGCCTGGCCGTACCACCACAACAGAGTGCCCGGCGGAACCAAGCTGGCTGACCACAGCGTCGCCGATAGCACCGCGATCAGCGAGCACCAGCCACCTGCCCGCGGCGGCGACCTGGCTGCTCTGCTCGTCCGTGATCTGATCCGGCTCCCAGTTCACTTCGTACAGCCACCGGCTACCCAGCCGCGCCCGCACGTGCTGGCCCTCTCCGACGAGCCGTGCGCGGAAGCCCAGGACTTCGATGACCGCCCGGCCATCATCGGTCATGAGCACGGCGTCGCCGGCGATCTGGTCGCCGGCGGTGGCAGTCGCTCTCGCGTACGCCCAAAGCGCCACCCCGTCGTCGGGACGGCCGTACACGATGATCTTGTCCACACCCACCGGCAGCAGCGCCGCGCTCGGGTCGGCCGGCCGGGCCGCGAACGGGAGCAGCATCTGGAAGCAGCCGTCGAGTGCGATCGGGTCGACCACCAGGTCATCGCCGGAGTTCACGGCGAGCGCATCGGGTGTGTACTGGCCAACCGCTTCACGCTCCCCGACCCAGAGCCCGGCGATGGGCCGGAAGCTGGGGCCGTAGTCGAATCCGCGCTGCCTAATGGCCTGGTAAAAGCGGGCCCCGTCCCATCGTTCGCGGCATCGTGCGCGGATCGCGTCGAGGTCGAGCTCGGGTGCGGACACGGCGGCTGGTGCCAGCCGCGCGGAGGCATGACGCACCCAGTGCTCGCTGCCGGGCTGGCAGCCGTAGATCGCGACCTGCCCGGTCGGGCGGTCCACCGTGGTGTCGAGCATGTACGCGGTACCCGGATGGAAGATGACGGGCGCCTCAAACCGGGTTCCTTCGGCCACGCAGTGGGGGGCGCCGAACAGCGAACGGCTGGCGGCGAGCGCCATCTCCACGTAACCCGCTCCGGGGAAGAGGTTGGCGTCCATGACGCGGTGATCGGCGATATAGGCCGGACGGCTGCCATCCAGACGCCTGCGCCAGGTCGGCAGCGGTTCGTCACGGCGAGCGCCGAGGAGGGAGTGCTCGAGTTCCCCGAGCCGGTCCTGGCGGGTGGTGACGGCTTCCTTCCAGTACCGCTCGCGCTGCCACGGGTATGGTGGCAGCGGCCCGAAGGAACTGGCCGGGTAGAAGGCGCCCCAGTCGGGCGAGTAGCCCATGACGTACAGCTCCGCGCAGGAGTGCGCCAACGTCACGGAGTCGGCTTCCTTGCGGTTCAGCGAGGCCACCGCGAATCCGGGGCGGCCCCGCGAGCCAAGGCAATCGGTGAGTGCGCGGCCGAGCGCGGGGTTCGGGCCGACCTCCACGAAAGCGGTGATGCCGTTGTCGATCATCGCCAGGGCGGCTTCGGCGAACCGGACGTGCTCGCGGATGTTGCCCCACCAGTAAGAGGCGTCGTGGACCGCGTCGGTGACCAGGTCACCGTAGACCGTCGAGTAAAGCGGCATAACCGGGGGAAGCGGGGCGATCCCGGACAAGCACTCCCGGGCTTCTGCCTCGAGCGGGTCCATCGCCGGACTGTGGAACGGCACCATTCCTGGCACGAATCGGCAGAACACGTCTTCCTGCTCGAGGACGTCCCTGACTTCCTCGAGGTCAGGAACCAGGCCGACAAGCGCCACCGAGGTAGGGCTATTGACCGCCGCAAAGGAGAGCCGCCCGTCTGCGACGCCGGGCAGCTCAAGCGCGCGAGCCTCGGGAATGGCCACCGCGAGGAGGCGGCCCTGGCCGGCGGTCAGGTGCTGTAGCCGGGCCCGGTGGTAGATGACCGTGGTCGCGTCGTCGAAGGTGAGCGCGCCGGCCACGTAGGCCGCCGCGATCTCTCCCGCGCTGTGCCCGAGGAGGGCCTCTGGGCTGATGCCGAGCGAAGACCAGACTTCGGTGAGCCCGACCTGGAGCGCGAAGTTAGCCGGCTGGGAAATCCACGTCTCTGCCATCCGGCTCGCCGTTTCCGGGGCAAGCAGCTCGTCGGTGAGGGACCAGCCGCCGAGTTGGCGGAACGCGGCGTCACACCGGTCGATCACCTCGCGGAAGACCCGGTTTGTCTGGAGCAGTTGCCGCCCCATCCCCCACCACTGCGGGCCCATGCCGGTGAAGACGAAGGCGAGCGGCGAGCCGGACGGCGGATCCGAGGACACATGGATAGCCGGATGCGGCTGGCCCGCGTGCGCGCTCTCCAGCCCGTCACGCAGTTCTTGCAGGCTGTCCGTGGCCACGGCGAGGCGGGCTTGCCGGTGGTGGGTACGGCGGTGCGCGGTGGCCGACGCTATCGCGGTCGCCGACTTCATCGGCTGCAGGGTCTCGGCGTACCGGCCGGCGAGTTCGGCGAGCGCGTCCTGGCTGCGGGCGGAGACAGGAAAGACGGCAGGCAATGGATCTGCGATCCGGCGGCCTGAACCACCGCTCTCGTAGCGTTCGGCCGGACCGCTCTGGTGATCTCCATTCGGCTGGGGCACGCTTTCCAGCACCACATGCGCGTTGGTTCCGCCGAACCCGAACGAATTGACAGCAGCCCGCAGCACGCCGTCATGCTCGGTAAAGGAACGGCCCGCGGTAGGAATATCCAGTTGCAAGGCTGACAGGTCGATCGCCGGGTTCGGTGTGGTCAGGTGAATCTGCGGAGGTACCTGATGATGCGCGAGGCAGAGCACGGCCTTGATGAGGCCCGCAGCGCCGGCCGAGGCCTCGAGGTGGCCGATGTTGGCCTTAACCGAGCCGACGACGCACCGCTCCGCTGGTAGCCGGCCCGAGCCGCGGCCGTAGACCTCGCCGATGGCGTTGGCCTCGATCGGGTCACCGACTTTCGTCCCGGTGCCGTGGGCCTCCACGAAGGCGATGGACGAAGCGGGAGTACCGGCCTCGGTAAGCGCGGTGCGCATCGCCCGCTTCTGGCTCTCGCCGTTGGGCACGGTGATGCCGTTGGTATGCCCGTCCTGGTTGACGGCCGTCCCCCGGATGATGGCATGGACACGATCGCGATCCCGCAGCGCGTCACTAAGCCGCTTGAGGAACACGATGCCGGATCCCTCGCCTCGGACATAGCCGTCAGCACGCGCGTCAAACGACCGGGAATTGCTCGTGGGAGAGAGGAAACCGCCCTGGGACGCAGCGATCGTGAAGTTCGGGGCGAGCATGAGGTTCACGCCGCCGGCGAGTGCCATGCTGCTCTCACCCGACCACAGTGAATGGCAGGCGAGATGAACAGCGACAAGAGAGGAAGAGCACGCCGTATCAAGAGCCATGCTCGGCCCGGTGAGATCGAAAGCATGCGAGATGCGGTTCGCGAGCAGTGTCATGACGACGCCGGTCGCGGTGTGGGGTCCCACGGTGGACCGGTCACTTCCGGCAAGCTGCAGCTGGCTGTAGTCGAGGGTGAATCCGCCGATGAAGACGCCAGTGGCCGAGCCGGCCAGTCGCTCGAGTGGCGTCCCTGAGTTCTCGAGCGCCTCCCAGGTGACTTCGAGTAGGAGTCGCTGTTGCGGGTCGATGTGATCGGCCTCTCGTGGCGAGATCCCGAAGAATGCCGCATCGAACTCATCGACCGGACAGGTGAGAAAACCGCCGCGGTGAACGCGGCTGGTGCCGGGGCTGAGGTCAGGATCGTAGAATTTTTCGACATTCCAGCGGTCATTAGGAATGTCGGCAAGACCGTCACCGCCGGCCGCCAGGAAATCCCAGTAGGATTCAGGATCGTTAACTCCGCCGGGGAATCTGCACCCGATGCCTACGACGGCGACGGGCTCGAATTTCCCGGAATATTGGATGGCTGAAGGAGAACCTTCTTTATGCATGATATCCCTACGGAAGAAATCGAGGAGAAATGGGCCTGGCGGCGTCGGAATCGACATCCCTTGAGGCGTAGATCATAAATCTGACCAGTCAGGATCCAGTGAAGTACCACGGCTGGTCAGTGTGATCGCGCGGTCGTGTCGGAAATCCTGCTATGCCTCTTATGACTGGGAGTCTACGAGCGGGATGCGCGAAAGGGAAGAGTTTTCTTGAAGAAAAGGACCAGGGCCCCGGCTGGCCGGGCCTTGATCATTTGAGCTTGATCATTTAAGGCTGCGCCTGCTCTTTCGCCTGGCTGGCGATTGTTTAACTAACGCGAGACGGCTTAAGGCCTGATCAGGGGCCGTGGATTTAAGAGCCTGGGCTTATGGGCCGGGCTATTGGCTCCTTCTGGATTTATTATGCCGTTTCCGTGCTGTTTCCTTAGTGTTGCAGCTGCCTTACCGGGGAACTTCGTCTTCCCTGCCCTGCCGGTGATTTATACTTAATCAATTTGAGTGAAAATAGAAATCATTTTAGGTGATAATGGAGATCGATTGACGATTTTTAACCTTGAGGAAACATGAAGTTAATAAACCGCTAATATGGGCGCGTTTGTGACAGCATGTCGGCATGAAGGTGCTGCGCACTCCCAGGACCATTTCGCCGGCCTGCCTGATTTCGGCTATGCCGCCCGATACGGCGAGGTCGACGGGCTCCGGCTGGCTTACGTGGAGCCCGGGCCTGCCGACGGCGAGCCGGTCCTGCTGCCGCACGGGGAGCCGAGCTGGTCGTTCTTATACCGCACAGTCATGCCGGTGCTCGCGGACGCGGGGCTGCACGTCATCGCGGCGGATCTCGCGGGGTTCGGCCGTTCGGACAAGCCGGGCTGGATCGTTTCGTAGGTGCCGCGGATGTCGTCACGGGGAGATCACGCCAGCCAACATACCGGAATCGCGCCGGGGCCCCGGTGCCGGCGGGCGCCGGGACGGGGGAGACTAGCTCACATGATTGAGCACACGCACGAGGAAGACCCGGCCTGTGCCGTGGCGCACGGGGCGGTGACCCCGGCCGCCGCGGCGGCGACCGGGCCGGCCCGCGCCGCGGGGGAGCGCACCCTGGTCGCGGTTTTCGCCTCGCCGGTGGCTGGCTACCTGCTGCGATACGGAGCGGACACAGGGTTCCGTGGCCTGCTGCTCGAACCGGACGAAGCGCGCGCGGCCGGTGCCGCCGCCCTGGGCTTTCCCCTGCTGGCGGCCGTGCCCGACGATCTCGACGACTCCGTGGATCTGGTGGTCACCGACCACCACCGGCCCGAGCTCGGCGTCATGCTCCGCGACGCGCTGGCCACCAAGGCCAGGTGGATCGGCATCATGGGCAATCCGCACCACGTCGGGCCGCACGTGGAGATGCTCACCGAACTGTGCGTCCCGGCGGGGAAGATCGCCCGCGTGCACCGGCCGATCGGGCTGAACATCGGCTCGAGGATCCCGCCCGAAATCGCCATCTCGACCCTGGCCGGCCTGCTCGCGGACCGCAACGGCCGTCCCGGGGGCTTCGTATTCTGAACAAGCTCGTCGTTTTCCGGGCATAA
>Ga0187871_10001673_pt1 | contig 18981 bp, 16 predicted proteins | sample June2016WEW_16_1_FD_132988 | JGI IMG/M metagenome (GOLD analysis project Ga0187871, IMG submission 132988) | Peatland microbial communities from SPRUCE experiment site at the Marcell Experimental Forest, Minnesota, USA - June2016WEW_16_10 | ecosystem: Environmental > Terrestrial > Soil >...
GCGAACCTGGCGGCGCTGGCGGCCCTTTCCGCGCCGGGCAGCTCTGTGGCGCTGACCTATATGCGCAAAAACGGCCGGCGGACTCCGCGCAGCCTGTTTCTTGCCTTGTTGGGTGAACCGGTGCGATCGGCGTATGCTCCGGCCGAAATTGCGGACCTGGGGAAGACCTACGGCTGGACGTGTACATCCGATTCCGGCATTGAGGACTGGCTCGGCGATCTGGCGCCTGGGATGCGGTTGACCAGGCGACAGACCGGGCTGCAGTGGTTTGAACGGATTTGGGTGGCGGAAAAAACTTCCTAACTGTTTCGCGCGCTGAGGAGGCGGAGTCGAAATTCACCTGGGTTGGCGGGGCAGTCGTCCACGCCTGCGGAGGGTCTCCAGACCCGATCTTTGGTCCTGAACTCCGCCCTCCGGTACAATACGGTCTTATGATTGCCTTGCTGCGCGGCGTGCTGCTCGAAAAGCACCCCAACCAGGCGGTAGTGGATGTCGGCGGAGTGGGCTACGACGTGACCATCCCGGTATCCACCTATGCACACCTGCCGGAAGCGGGCGCCGAAGTCCGGCTCCGCATCCACACGCATGTCCGGGAAGATGCGCTGGCGCTGTTCGGCTTTCTCACCCAGGACGAAAAGGCGCTGTTCGAAAAGCTGATCTCCGTGAGTGGCATCGGTCCGAAAATGGCTATGGCGGTGCTCTCCGGCATTCCCGCGCTGGATCTGATCGCCAATATCCGGCGCGGCGAGGTCGACCGCCTGGTGCGCATTCCCGGCGTCGGCAAGAAGACCGCGGAGCGCATGGTGCTGGAGCTGCGCGACAAAATGCCCGCGCCCTCGGCTGAGGAAGCCGCGGCCGCCCCGGGCGTGCCTGGCGGCGCGCTGACCGCTATCGAGCAGGACGTTTTGTCGGCGCTGCTCAACCTCGGCTGCGCGCGCCCCGCCGCTGAAGCCGCCGTGCGCAAGGCGCGCGTAGGCGGATCGCCGCCTCCAGCCGACACCGAGTTTGAGCCGCTTTTCCGGCGCGCGTTGGAACTGGTACGTTAAGCTGAATCGAATGCCCGATCGGGAACTTGTTTCCGGCGCGCGGCAGCCCGAGGATGCGCAGTTCGAAGCCGGACTCCGGCCGCGCAGCCTCGCCGACTTCGCCGGCCAGAAAAAACTGAAGGAAAACCTGGCGATCGCCATCGAGGCCGCTCGTATGCGCGGCGAGGCGATGGATCACGTGCTGCTCTACGGCCCGCCCGGACTAGGAAAGACCACGCTCGCCTGCATTATCGCCGAAGAACTGCAGGTGCCTATCACCACCACCTCCGGACCGGTGCTGCAAAAGAAGCTGGACCTCACCGGCATCTTGAGCAACATCCGGGCGCGGCAGGTTTTCTTCATCGACGAGATTCATCGCCTGATGCCGGATGTCGAGGAGATGCTCTATTCGGCGCTGGAAGATTTCCGGGTCGATATTCTGGTGGGTGCGGGCCCCGGTGCGCGCACCCACTCGCTGCCCATGCCGCGCTTTACGGCGATCGGCGCCACCACCCGCCAGGGACTCATCAGCGCGCCCTTGCGCGGCCGCTTCGGCCTGGTGCTGCGGCTCGATCCGTATGCGGTGGACGAGTTGACGGTCATCGTGCAGCGCTCGGCTCGCTTGCTCGCCGTGGGTATCGACGGCGACGCCGCCGAAGAACTCGCGCGGCGCTGCCGCGGGACGCCGCGTATCGCCAACCGCCTGCTGCGCCGCGTGCGCGACTACGCGCAGGTGCGCGCCAATGGCCATATCACCCAGGCCGTCGCCCAGACCGCACTGAATTTACTTGAAGTGGATCGTTTCGGCCTCGACGAAATCGATCAGAAAATCATGCTGACCATACTCGAAAAATATCGCGGCGGACCCGTGGGTCTGAACACGATTGCCGCCTCCATTTCCGAGGAGGCCGATACCATCGAGGAAGTCTACGAGCCCTATCTGATCCAGCTCGGCTTTCTCAATCGCACGCCGCGCGGGCGTGTAGCCACGGACGCGGCGTACGAGTATTTCCACATCGAACGGCGTTTCCGCGGCGATCACCCCGCGCTGTTTTGAAGGAGGGTGCTCCTCTGAAGAAAGTCTATCTCGGCCTGGGCTCGAACCTGGGCGATCGCGCGGCGATGTTGCAAGCGGCGGCGCGCGCGCTCGATTCGCCCGGGCTCCGTATCCTGCGGCTGTCGCCGGTATACGAAACCGAACCCATGGACGTACCCGGCCAACAATGGTTCCTGAATCAGGTTGCGGAAGCCGAAACGGATCTGTTCCCTCTGCAATTGCTGCATCGCACGGCCAAAATCGAGGCCCAACTTGGCCGCCGGCGCCTGGCGCCGAAGGGCCCGCGAACCATCGACATCGATATCCTGCTATTCGGAAATGCGGTGGTGAATACGCCCAGACTCGAGATTCCGCATCCGCGTTTTCGGGCGCGCCGCTTTGTGCTGGCGCCGCTGGCGGATCTGGCTCCGGAGTTGCGCGACCCGATCACCAGGAAGACCGTGCGCGAAATGCTCGGCGAACTCGATGGGCAAGCTGTACGCAGAATTGCCGCCGAATAACGGCAAATCCCCGCCAATACTCCCGAAACATATAAGAATAAAATCGAACCGCGAGTTATAACAAAGCTATGGCTAAGTTATTCCAGCAGATCCGCGTGGGCGCGCTCACCGGCGATGCCGTCAGCGCGAAGACCGGCAAGTCCTGGGAGGCCTGGTGCAAGCTCCTCGACCAAGCCGGCGCCCGCATGATGGATCACCGGGAGAGGGCGCTTCTGCTGCAAGACCAATTCGGTCTATCGCGCTGGTGGGCCCGCATGGTCGCGGTGGGGTACGAGAATGAGCGCGGCATCCGCCACGACAAGCACGGAAGTCCCATGGGCAGGCCTTTTGAGGTGACGCTGAACAAAACCCTGGACGCTCCACGGGCGGCCGTGTGGGCGGCCTGGCAGGACCCAGCCGCGCTCGCAGCCTGGCTGCCCGACGTGAAATTCGAAGTTTCCAAGACCGTGCCATACAAGATTCTGCACCTCGCGTGGCCGGATCAGACTCACGTCGCGGTCCGGTTCTACGAGCGGCGCGGCAAGACCCGGTTGGTGGTGTCGCACGGCCGGTTGGCGGATCGCAGCGATATGGCTCGCCGGCAAGCGTACTGGCTGGCGGCCCTCGACCGCCTGAAACTCGCGGTAACCCGCACAGGTTGACGCTCCAGCCCGGCCCGGACCGACACAATCCCGTCGGTTTTCTGCTATCTTCGGCTGTGAAAGGCACATCGTTTGCATGCCGTCCCAGACTAATATCGATTCCGTTCTGACAGAAACGCGCGTCTTCGAACCGCCACCCGGCTTCCGCTCGCAGGCGCACATCCGCAGCCTTGCCGAATACGAACGCATCTACCGGGAGGCGGCCGAAAACCCGGCCGAATTCTGGGGGAAGATCGCTACCGAGCTGCATTGGTTCCGGCCCTGGGAAAAGGTGGTCGAATGGGATTGTCCTTGGGCGAAATGGTTTTCCGGAGGTCTCCTCAACCTGTCCTATAACTGTCTCGATCGGCACGTCGCCACGTGGCGCCGCAATAAAGCGGCGCTCATCTGGGAAGGCGAGCCGGGCGAAGTGCAGACTCTTACCTATCGGCAACTGCTCACCGAAGTCTCGAAGTTCGCCAACGTGCTGAAGTCTCTCGGCGTACAAAAAGGCGACCGCGTCGCAATCTATATGGGCATGTGTCCGGCACTCCCGATCGCGATGCTGGCATGCGCCCGGATCGGCGCTCCGCACACCATCATTTTCGGCGGCTTTTCGTCGAATGCGCTGGTGGATCGCATCACGGATTCCCAGGCTTCCCTGGTCATCACCCAGGACGGCTCGTACCGCCGCGGCGCCGAGGTGAAATTGAAACCGGCCGTCGACGAGGCGATGCTTTCCTGCCCATCGGTCCGTAACGTGGTCGTTTTCCGCCGTACGGGAACGCCGCAGACCATGGTGGGCGGCCGCGATCACTGGTGGCACGAGTTGATGGCCAAAGCGTCCGACGATTGCCCCGCCGAACCGCTGGATGCCGAGCATCCCCTCTATCTGCTGTACACTTCGGGCACCACGGGCAAGCCCAAAGGCATCCTGCACACCACCGGAGGTTATTCGGTAGGAACCTATATCACCGCGAAATGGGTCTTCGATCTGAAGGATGAAGACGTCTACTGGTGCACGGCCGATATCGGATGGGTGACCGGACACAGTTATATCGTATACGGGCCGCTGCAGAACGGCGCGACCAGCCTGATGTATGAAGGCGCGCCCAACTTTCCCGAGCCGGATCGCTTCTGGAGCATCATCGACCGGCACAAAGTCAACATCTTCTACACTGCCCCCACGGCTATTCGCGCCTTCATGCGATTCGGCAACGAATGGCCGGGCAAGCATTCGATGGAGAGCCTGCGCCTGTTGGGAACTGTCGGCGAACCGATCAACCCGGAAGCCTGGATGTGGTATCGCGAGCACATCGGCCACGACCGTTGCCCCATTGTGGACACGTGGTGGCAAACCGAAACCGGCATGATCATGATCGCGCCGCTGCCGGGAGCCGTTCCCGCGAAGCCCGGGTCCGCGACGCGTCCTTTTCCTGGCGTGGTCGCCGATGTGGTAACGCGCGAAGGCGAGCCGGTGCCGCCCGGCGGCGGCGGATTCCTGGTGCTGAAGCAGCCCTGGCCCGCTATGCTGCGCACCATCTATGGCGATCCGAAGCGCTACCAGGACCAGTATTGGTCGCAGATCCCCGGCATGTATTTCACCGGCGACGGCGCCCGCAAGGATGCCGACGGCTACTTCTGGATCATGGGCCGCATCGACGATGTGATCAATGTTTCCGGGCACCGTTTGAGCACCATGGAAGTGGAGTCCGCGCTGGTCGCCCATCCCAAGGTCGCCGAAGCCGCGGTGGTGGCCAGGCTGGACGATCTGAAGGGGCAGGCCATCGCGGCCTTCGTCACGCTGAAATCCGGTAATGCGCCCAGCCCGGAGTTGAAAGAAGAACTCCGGCAGTGGGTCGGGAAAGAGATCGGTTCGCTGGCCAAGCCCGACGACATCCGCTTCAGCGACGCACTGCCGAAGACCCGCAGCGGCAAGATCATGCGGCGCCTGCTCAAGGAGATCGCCGCCGGCGGCGGGATCAAGGGCGATACCACTACGCTTGAGGACCTGTCAGTCATCGCCAAGCTGAGCGCCCAGGACGATTAGGGCGTAGCACAAGCCTGGAGTTTGGACATTTCTCATCATGACTGGCCGCAGGTACCGGTACCGAGATACGGGTTTACGGGTACTTATATCTGATACAATACGATCCAGAATCGGAGGAGATTCCATTGTTAGAACTTGCCAAAACCGTTCACCGCTTCGGCCTGCCGTACATGCTGCACCTGCAAAAGACCTACCGCACGGGGTGGGATGAGATGATTCGCGGTTATCTCGAAACCACCACCATGCACGCGCTGCTGAATGTCGGCCTGATCGACGAAATGCAGAAGAAAACCAGCGTGAATATCGACGAATTCGCGGCGCAGTCGAACCTGGAGCCAGGCGTGATCCAGCCGCTGTGCGAGTCCTTTTACTGCCTGGGAATGTTCGATCGGAACGGCGATGGATACTGCCTGTCCGAAAAAGGGCGGAGCATCGTCGAAGTGATGCGCGGGTGGCTGGAACTTTGCTACGGATACGACGAGGTCTTCCATTCGCTGGAGCGTCTGATGCGGAAAGAAAAGGTCTATGGCCGGGATCTCTACCGCCGGTCCGACTTCGTGGCTCGCGGCAGCGGCGAGATGGAGAACCTGCTGTTCTTTCCCATGGTCAACGACATCGTCATGGCGAACGGCTACAAGCGTGTGCTCGACCTGGGATGCGGCGATGGTACATTCCTGCGGGCGCTCTGCGGATTGAATCCGGAAGTCCGGTGTTACGGCATCGACCTGGCGCCGTCGGCTGTCGAGGAGGGCAACCGCCTGCTCGCGGAGGCGGGCCTGCAGAACCGGGTCACGTTGTCCGCCCTCGATATTTCCAAGATCGACCAAGCGGGGCTGCCGGCGATCGACGCGGCCACCGTATTCTTCGTGCTGCACGAGCTACTTTATTTCGGCGAAGATGTGCTCTTGAATTTTCTGAAAGACTTCCGCCGGCTGTTTCCGGGCGCGCCGTTGATTGCGGTGGAGGCCGTGCGGCCCCCGGTGGAGGATCTGCGGAAACATCCGGGGATCTCGGTCTACTACTTCCTGTATCACGATCTGACGCAGCAAAAGCCGGTCGACGCCGACACCTGGAAGCAACTCTTCCGGCGCGCGGGTTTCGAATCCATTGAGGAACGCCAGTTGGATTTCGCGAAAGCCGCGATTTATATCCTGAAATAGCATGGCCCGCCTGCTCTTTACGGTCTGGCCCTATCCGACGCACTTGCGTCCCTTTATCGCGCTGGCGCTCGCGGCCCGCGAGCGCGGCCACGAGGTCGCGTTCTACTCCGGCGGCGGCGCGCTGCCGATTCTGGCGCGGGAGGGCTTCCGCTGCTTTCCGTTTCGCGAAGTGGACTGGGAGCGCGTGCAACGGACGGTGGACGATCTCATCGCCGGACGCAACCATCCCTCCGCGATGTGGCGCCTGTGGCCCAGGTTCCTGGTGGAAACCGTGCCCGCGCAGGTTCGCGACCTCGAGGGGGTGCTGGCTTCGTGGCGGGCGGACTTGTTGGTTTGCGACATCGCCATGTGGGCGCCCATCCTGATCTTGCGGGACCGCATGGGAATTCCGGTGATCGCTTTCTCGCACCTGGCGCATTGTCTTCTGCCAGGGCCGGATGGGCCCATTCAGGGAATCGCCCTGCCGCGCCACCGTCATTTGTGGCAAAAGGTCTATGCCGGGCTCGCCGACCGCGCCGTCAAGCTGATTACTGCGCGAACGCGCAGGCGGGCGGCCGCGCTGCGCCGGGAATTCGATCTGGCACCGCTGGGGATGAGCGTCAACGAATTCACCGGCACGCTGCCGCTTTACCTGGTACCCAGTGCGCCCGAGTTCGATAATCGCCGCAGCGATCTACCGCCCGCGGTGCGCTACGTGGGGCCATGCCTTTGGGATAAGCACGCCGGCGAACCGCCGCCCGCCTGGGTAGCGAATGTACCCCGGCATCAGCCGGTCGTGGTGGTCGACGAAGGCGCGCTGTACACGCATGAACCGCGGGTGCTCGAATTGGCCGCCCGCGGGTTGGCCGGCCTGCCTCTGACCGTGATTTTATTGGCGGGGAAGGGGCGCGATGCGGCGGCGCTGCGGCTGGGGCCTCCGGCACGGAACATCGCGCTCAATCCAAACGCGCCGCTGAGCGATGTTCTGCCGATGGCGGATGTCCTGGTCTCGAATGGCAATTCCGAGTCCGTGCTGGCGGCTCTCGGAGCCGGTATTCCCGTGGTCGTGCTCCCCTCCATCTGGGACCAGGCTGAAACCGCCTGGCGGGTGGCGGAGACCGGCGCCGGCCTGCGTCTCTCTCCGCGGCGCGCGGCGCCAGCCTGGATGCGGCGGGCCGTGATGCGCGTGCTCGAGGAGCCATCCTTCCGCGAGAACGCCGCTAAAATGGCGGCGGCACTAGCGCAATGTGGAGGTCCCGCGCGGGCCGCCGAATGGATTGACGATCTGGTGGGTCCCGCGGCGCGGAAGTAACTAAACCGTCGCGCCCAAACTGACGCCTCCGCCAAAGGAAACCGAGGAGGTAGTGCTCACGGGCGCGGGCTTTTTCAGAAACTGCTGGATATGCCCGGTCAGCAGTTCCGGCTGTTCCAGCGGACCGAAATGCTCGCCGCCCGGCAGCAGCACGGACTTCGAATTGGGCAGCGCTTCGTGCAGGAAATCATAAGAACTGATGAAGTGCGAATTGCGTCCGTAGACCAGCAATGTGGGCGTTTGGATCGTGCGTACGGCATCCAGGGTCATGGCGCCGACAACTTCGTAATCTTTCAGCAGTGTGGTGTTGCGGATCAGGTGCAGCAGCGGCTCGCGGTTCCGCGGCAGGCCGCGCGCCGGGCCGTAAAACTTGGGGGTTTCCAGGCTAAGCTGCAACAGAAATTCCGCATCCGTGCGTTTGTCCTCCGGGACGTGGATGCCAACTTCTTCGAGCTTGGCCACCCAGGCGGCCCATCCGATCCAATCTTTGTCATTGCGAAGATGCACCAAGGCCGCCAGTCCGGGCTCCAGCGCCACCAATTTGGCGACGCGTTCGGGGTATAGCAGGCTGAAGTACATGGCGATGTCGGCGCCAAAGCTGTGGCCCACCAGGACGGGCCGCTCAATGCCCATTTCGTCCAGGAAACATCGCAGGTCTTCGGCCATATCCGCCGCCGTATAGCCCGTGGGCGTCACGTCGCTGTAGCCGTGGCCGCGAAGATCGTAGGTCGTGACGCGGTGCTCGCGGCGCAGGATGGGCGCCATATATAGGTGCCAGACGGCCAGGTTGCCGAGGAAACCGTGGAGCATCACGATATCCGGACCCGCGCCCACGGTGATGTAATGCAGGTGCAGACCGTTCGCTTTTATCTTCGGCATATCGTAAACGCTCCCCAGCGCGACAGAACACAATGGTACATCACAAATGTGACACTAACAATAGTACGGAACCGCACGACAGCGGCTTTTTGGCTGCAATAATGCAGTGATACCACGGTGGACTTACTGTTTCTTCGGCCCGTTGAAGTGAGATGCGGATCAGAGTACCAGTGAGTACTTTTCCGGCATGTTAAGACGGTTGGGGCGCGCCAGGGCCGGGCACAGCCTTCAGCCGGGGGATGCGGGTTTCGGCCCCCGGCAGTTCCGGAAAGTCGGTGTAAGCGCCGGCCTGATACCAATAAGCCACCGAAAAATAGTTATCGGCGCGGTGATTGGCGTGGCCGTGCTCGATGGTGTACTTCAAGTACTTCGTAAAGGTGATGGGATTATCGGCATGCCAGCGATACAGGCAATACCGGCCTCCGGGGCGCTCGCCGGCGACGATCAGGGGGGCGCCGTTATAGAGATGGGCGAACGGGATCGCCGTATCGCGCCCGCCGAAGTCCCATGCGCCATTGAAATAATCTTCCGTGCCCGTCCCCGTGATCGAGGGGTGGCTCTCGTTATCCACGAAGATCATTTCGTCGCCTTCTCCCATCCAGTAGTCCTGATTCTGCAGGACCCCCAGCGTCACCCCCATCAAGTGCCCGCGTCCGCGCGTTTCGGCGAAGACATAGTTGTCCTGGCCGTCGAGGTTTTTCAGTTTGTCGGCATCGCCGTTAGTGAGCCAATCGTTGGTGGTGGGTTTGTTCGGGTCGGCCTGGCGGTATTGCGCGTGGAAGTAGAGCACTTCGTCCGGCAGGGCGGGGACGATCTGGTAGTCGATGTTGGAATAAAAGGCGTGCACGCGCTCGGTGCTTTCGTTGGTAGCGGTGATGCGCGCCGACTTTCGGAAGGGCATGGCAAAATAGCAGTTCAACGCTTTCACCGAGGAACAGTTCAGGAACGCCGACTGGTACACGAAATATTGCCCGAGATTCAAGCCGAAGAAGTCCCCCACGGGCACTTCCACGCTGGGTTTGGCGGCCCCATCCCAGTAGATGCGCAACACGATCTCTTTGAGGTGATTGGCGCTCTGGGCGGCGATCGTGAACCAGATATGCGTGATCACACCGGGGCCTTCGGAAGCGAACACCTCGCGCGTGGCGCCGGCATCGATCGGCCAGGCGTCGGCATTGCCGCCGGTGCGGTCGAAACTGGATTGTTTCAGCGACCGGTAATTCTGGGCGCGCGCGTAATGCGGCAGAAAGGGATAATCGCCGGCGGCTTGCCGGCCGGTTTGCGCGCCGGCCGAAGACGCGGCGGCCGAAAGTCCGGCGAATCCCGCCAGGCGCTGCAGAAAGCCACGGCGGGGCGCTATTTCGGATGACATCGTAATGGTCTCCTGTGGAACGAGGTTGAAGCCGGATTATACTACGGGCGAAAGCGGGTGGAGCAATAAAACGAGGCGGAAAATGCGGCGGGAAGCGCGACGGCGTTGCGCAGGGACGCGCCCGCCGTGCCGCTTTCGCGGCAGAAACTGGACGCGTCCCTCGACCAGGCTACTGATTTAAGAGTAATGAATGGCGTTCGCCGGGGGTATCCTGCCCAGGGAGTATTTTCTCCCCGCTTTGGGTGGATTTGGGCGACTGCCGCGATGCAAATCTACCGAATGGACGGTATATGATCGAAGAAGCCGGGTTGATACCTTACCTATGGAGCCTGAGGACGCCAAAGACGCTGTGGTTTTCAAACGGAGCGTGCAGCCTCTCCAATGGGGAGCCCAATTCGTGCTGTTGGCCAGTTTCGGCGGCATGCTCGGCCTGATGCTCTTCGCCGGGATCGATTCTCTGCGCGTTCTACGGCAGGTACAGGCCCGCAACGTCCAGATTCGCCAGACATTTCTGTTGCGCAATCGCGCGCTCGAGGACATCCGGTCGGCGCTGTATCAATCGGGCACGTTCACGCGCGATTACCTGCTGGAACAGGACGCCGTGCGCGCGGAGACCTATCGCGCCAGTCTGCAGCAAGTGCGCGGAGAAATGGATGCGGCGCTGGCCCGCTACGCGCGGTCGCTCGATGCCGGAGAAGTCGCGCCCTTTCAAGCCTTACAGGCACGCATCGCCGATTATTGGAAGGTGCTCGATCCCATCTTCCATTGGGATGCGCGGGAAAAGCTGGCCCGCAGCGATGCATTTATGCACGACCAACTATTCCCGCGGCGCGCCACCTCGCTCGAAATCGCGGACCGTATCGCGGCGGTGAACGAACAAGAGCTCAACACCGGCGATGAGCGGCTGAGGCAGCTCTTCGACCGGTTTAGATACAGGCTAGGCTTGATGCTGGCCATCACGCTGGGGCTCGGCGTGCTGCTGGCGCTGGCGACCACGCGCCACATCCTGCGCCTGGCGCGGGACGCCGATCTGCGGTTTCGCGAGGCGACCCTGGCGCAGGGCAAGCTGAAGGAACTTTCCGCGCGCCTGGTGGAGGCACAGGAGCAGGAGCGCCGCGCCATTTCGCGAGAACTGCACGATGAAGTCGGTCAGTCGCTAAGCGCGCTGCTGATGGAACTGGGCAATTTAGGGGCGGTCGCGCCGGGCGACGCCGAACTGCGCAGCCATCTGGAGTCCATCCGCAAACTGGCGGAAAGCAGCGTCAACGTGGTGCGCAACATGGCCCTGTTATTGCGTCCCTCGATGCTGGACGATCTGGGGCTGGTGCCCGCCTTGCAATGGCAGGCGCGCGAGATTTCCAAACGCACCGGCATGGCCGTGACGGTAGATGCCGAGAGCGTGGCGGACGATCTGCCCGAAGATCTGAAAACCTGCATCTATCGCGTAGTGCAGGAGGCCTTGCACAATTGCGCGCGGCACGCCTTCGCGCACAGCGCGCGCATCGAGGTGGTGCAGGAAAGCGGAAGCATCCGGTTGAGCGTGCTGGATGACGGCCAGGGCTTCGATAGCACGCACACGCGCGGTCTCGGACTGCTGGGCATGGAGGAACGCGTTACGCACCTGGGCGGCCGCTTCCACCTGAATTCCGAGCCGGGGCAGGGCACCCGGTTGCGGATCGAAATTCCGTTAGCCGAGCGCCCGCTGGAGGTAGTCGCGTGACTCCGGTGCGGATCGTACTGGCCGACGACCACACCATCATGCGCAACGGCCTGCGCCTGCTGCTGGAGAGGCAGCCGCATCTGCAGGTAGTCGGTGAGGCGGCGGACGGCCGCCAGGCAGTGGCGCTCAGCGAGACGTCCAATCCCGACGTCGTCATCATGGACATCGGCATGCCTAACCTGAACGGTATCGAGGCCACCCGCCAGATCGTCAATCATAGTCCGCGGACGGCTGTGGCGATCCTCAGTATGCACTCCGACGAGAGCTACGTGATCCGCGCGCTGAAAGCCGGCGCGCGCGCCTATCTGCTGAAGGACTCCGCCGAAGCCGACCTGCTGGCAGCCGTGCGCGCGCTCACGGAAGGCAAGTCTTTCTTCAGCCCCGCCATCAGCAAAATCCTGGTGGAGGACTATATGCGGCAATTAGAGAGCCGCGGGGCGGAGGATACTTACGAGCTGCTCACCAACCGCGAGCGCGAGATCCTGCAGCTTTTGGCCGAGGGGCGCACAAATAAGGAAGTGGCCAACATGCTGAACCTCAGTCTCTACACCGTGGAGACGCATCGCACTCACATTCTGCAAAAGCTGAACCTGCACAGCGTGCCGGAGCTGATCCTGTACGCGGTGCGCAAAGGCATCATCGCGTAGGAGCGGGTTATGGAGAACCCTCGAAGCGGGACTTAAAGGTCCCGCCGGCACGCTAAAAGCGTGCGCCACGTCATCTCGAGAAGTCCAAACCGGCGCCTGGGCTACGATGAAACTTCGTAAATGATTTCCGATCGATACGGCAGATACATGGCGTATGGCGCGGGTTTGGCGCTGTTTGCCTGGTTCATTTTCGCGATCCGCGGCGGACTGGATTCCTGGTTCGATGGCGACGACATCATGAACCTGCATTACTACTGGTCGCGGCCGTGGTCCGCGCTGCTGAAGGCCAACCTGTTCTTCTGGTCGAGCTACCTGCGGCCCATGGGCGGAGTGTTCTACCGGGCGATCTACGAATCGTGGGGATTCGATCCGCTGCCATTCCGGATCGCGGCGCTGGCATTGCTTTCGGTGAATTTCGCACTGCTGGCGGCCGTCGTGTGGCAGCTTACCGGATCGCGTTGGGGCGCGTTGGCGGCGCTTTTGCTCGTGGGCATCAACCCTTCGTTCGCCGGCGTCTACTTCGATACGGGAGCGATCTACGACGTCCTGGCATATACCTTCTTCTGGGGAGGTTTCGCCTGGTATGTGCGGCTGCGCCGGGGAGGGCGGCTGCCCGGCTGGGGAAGCCTGGCGCTGGTATTCTGCGCGTTCGTAGCGGCGCTGAACGCCAAGGAAATCGCGGTGTCGCTACCTGCTGCCGTGGGCCTTTACGAACTGATCTGGCATCCGCCCGCAAACTGGAAGCCGGCGGAGTTGTGGCGCTGGATACGGCAGGAGGGCCGATTCGCGGCTGTGGGCGGACTTGCCGGCATCGGCTACATGGCAGGGAAGCGGTACGGCGCGGATTCGTTGTGGCAATTGGACGCCTATCGTCCGCATTTTTCTTTGGCTGCATATTTCGCGGCGCTGGCTCACTATCTGAGCGGGCTGATCTTCAAGCCGGTGACCATTTTGTCGTGGCAGATTGCCGTCCTGATGGCTGCCATGCTGTTGCTGGGCGCGGCCACCCGGCGGCGCTGCCTCTTGTGGGGGGCCGGTTTCATCGCCGTGGGCGTGTTGCCGCTGGCGTTCATTCCGCCGCGGGATGGGGTCGCCTATCTTGTGCCTTCGGTCGGATGGGCGGTTTACGGCGCGGGGTTTCTGGATTGGCTGCTCGGAATTCTTACCGGCCGAAGTCTCCGCTTCCGGCACGCGGCGCGGGCGGGCGTATTGATCCTCCTTTTTGCCGTCTTGGCGCCGTGGCAGCGGAAGTGGATCGAAATGCGCGCCGCGGAAGCGCACCAGATGCAAGCTGCTTTACGGGATCGCTTCATGCGGTACCAAGGGCAGATCCTGGCCTTGATTCCGGCGCCGCGCAAAGGCGCGCAAATCCTGTTGCTTTCCGACGCCGATGGGCGCGACGATTGGGGCATTTATATGTTGATCCGCCTGACGTACGGCGATCCCTCCTTGCAAGCGTACCGGAAGACCGTCTGGGACGCGCACCACATGCCGATCGATGCAAGCGGCTTCGACTATGTCCTCGATTGGGTGAACGGCCGGTTCGTGTTGGTGAGCCGAAAATGACGGCCGCGCCCTGCAAGCGGGGTTTAAAAGTCCCGCCGGCCCGCGGAAGCGTGCGCCACGGCACAAACGTGCGATCATGATGGTTTGAGTCCCCTGGTTCTCGTACTGCTGGCCCCCTTCATGACCCCGGACATGGGGAGCGCGGCGCGCGATCTGGCGCGCTCCGTAGCGGCCGCGGTGGCGCACGAGCCGGTGACCTTGAGCGTCAAGAATGCCTCGACGCTGCGGGCCGCCGAAGTCGCCGAGATTCGCCGCGCGTTTGAGTCCGAGTTGAAAGCGGCCGGGCAGCCGGCAGCCGACGTGCAGCTCACTATCTCAGAGAACCTGACGCAGTTTCTCCTGGTGGGCGAGATTCATCGGGGCGGCGAGCGCCAGGTACTGTTCGAATCCTGGCCGCGGACCCCCGCGGCCGGCACCCCCGCGGCGGACAAACCGGCGCGCGTGACGCTCGAGAAAAAGCTGCTTTGGGAGCAGGATCAACCCATCCTGGATGTGGCGCAACCGGTTGGCGCCCTGCTGATCCTGGATGGAGCCCGCGTGCTGCTGGTGCGCGGCGACGAGAGACAATCGGTGCCGATTCCGCGCACGCACCCTTGGCCGCGCGACCTGCGCGGACGCTTGTCGGTGAGTGACGCCGCCTTTACCGCGTATCTGCCGGGAACAATTTGCCGCGGAGGCACCGAGCCGCGGCTCTCACTCGATTGTGTGGACTCGCAAGAGCCCTGGCTGCTGGCGCCCGGGGCCATCGCCCGCTTCGCGGCGGAGCGGAATCTCTTTCAGGGCCACGTAGATATCCAGCCCGGCGGCGTGCGCGACCTTCCGCCGTTCTACTCAGCCGCTCCCGCGGGCGACGGCTGGATCTTCGCGGGCGCCGACGGGCGCGCGCACTTTTATACGCGGTCCTGGGAACCGGCGGGAGCTATCGACCCGTGGGGCAGCGACATCGCCGCGGTCGCAACGCCGTGCGGCGCGCATCTTCTGGCTACGCGCGGTACCCGCATGGCTGAGCCGGACGCCATCCAGGCTTTCGAGCTGGATGCCACGGCACCCATGGGATCCGCGCCCAATCCCGCCGGTCCGGCGCTGGAATTCTCCGGACCCATTACCGCGCTATGGTCTGCCGGGAGTACGGCCACGGCGGTTTCGCGCGATCTCGAGACCGGACGGTATGCGGCTTTCAGCCTGGCTGCCACTTGCGGTTCTTAGCGCCTCCGCGGTGTGCGGGGCGGCGGTGCGTCCGCGGTACGGCGGCACGCTGCGCGTGGAGACGCGCGCGGCTCCGGCGGTGCTCGACCCGGGCGCCGCGGATAGCGCAGCGCCGGCCTCGCTGGTTTTCGAGACCCTGGTGTACGTCGACGCGGCCGGAGTAGCGCAACCCCGCCTCGCCGTATCCTGGCAGCATGACGCCGGCGCCAGGCGCTGGCAGTTCAACCTGCGGCCGGGCGTCAAGTTGCACGATGGCTCCCCGTTGACGGCCGCTACCGCGGCGGCGTCCCTGCAAATCGCCATGCCAGGCGTAACGGTTGCCGCGAGCGGCGAGGTGCTCAACATCCATGCGAGCCGCCCCTTGCCGGACCTGCTGCTCGACCTGGCCCACACCGGTTGGCTGGAAACGGGACCCTTTCGCTTAACTGCCCTGGACCCCGGCCATCGGGCCACGTTCGCGGCCAACGAAGATTATTGGGGCGGGCGGCCATTCCTGGACGGCATCGAGGTTCAGTTCGGCCGCGGCCCGCGCGACCAATTGGCCGACCTCGAACTCGGAAAAGCCGACGTCGTGGAACTCGCAACCGCCGACCTGCGGCGCGCCTCCGACCACGGCGTGACGGTATGGAGCTCCGCTCCCATCGACCTGATCGCCCTGGCATTTACACCCGGCCACGCGGAGGATTCCCGCCTGCGCGAAGCCCTGGCCCTTGCGATCGATCGCGCCGCGATGCATACGGTACTTCTGCAGAAACAGGGAGAAATCGCCGGCGCGCTGCTGCCCCAGTGGATCTCCGGATATGCATTTCTCTTTCCCGCCGGGCCCGATCTGGCGCGCGCCCGAGCGATGGTCAACGTCCTGCCGCCCGCGTCCCGAACGCTGACGCTGAGCTACGACCCAGCCATGCAGAGTGCCCGCTCTCTAGCCGAACGGCTGGCCGTCAACGCGCGCGACGCGGGATTGGCCGTGCAGGTCTCGCCGCAAAATCCGCGCGCCGATGCGCGCCTGGTTGAGATCCGTCTGCGTTCGCTCGATGCGGCACAGGCGCTGGCCGGAATCGCGGCGGCGCTCGGCCTGCCAGCGCCCGCAGTACCGGCCGCGCCATCTCCAGCGGCGCTTTACGAAGCCGAGGCCAAGCTGCTGGAAGGCTTCCGGGCGATCCCACTCTTCCAGCTTCCCTTGTTCCATGGGGCAGCTAACCGCGTGCGCGTGTATGCGCCGCCGCCGATTACGCGCCTGGGAGATTGGCGGTTCGAAAACATCTGGCTGTCCGGGACGGCGCCATGACCTTCCGCACGCGGCTGTTGATCGCCTTTGCGTTTATCACGGTGGGCGCGGTGGCCTTCGTGGGCGCCATCGTATCCACCACCACCCAGGCCGTCTTCGAGCGCCAGGACGAGCAGCGCGTCTCTGCCCTGACAGCCCAATTTCGCCAGGAGTATCTCCGCCGCCAGCGCGAGATCGCCCGGCAGGTGAAAGATATCGCGGAGGCCGACAGCACGCGCGACATGATTATCGCGCTGAGCCGGCCGGAAGCCGATCCATCCGTTTATGTAGATGCCGCGCAGCCGCTGGCCGCCGCGCACAACTTGGATTTTCTGGAGCTGGTCTCGGCAAAAGGCAGCATCGTTTCGTCGGCGCAATGGCCGGCGCGCTTCCTCTACCAGGAAGATTGGGTGACCGGGCGCGACGACTGGAATTCGCAGGAACCCTTTCTGAAGCGCGAGGAATTGCCCGAGGGCACGGCACTGGCGTTGGTCGCGGTGCGCATCGCCAGCGTGGGAGACAGCCAGGGCGATAGCCGGATCTACGTGATCGGCGGCGAAGCTCTGGACCGCGATTTCCTGTCGTCGTTTGTCCTGCCGGCCGGCATGCGCACGCTGCTTTACCGGGAGCCGGAATCGATCGTCGGGGTTGCCGGCCCATGGCAGCGGACAGCGCCGCTGGCGCCCATGATCGAGGCCCTGCGCAAGCAGCGGCAGGAGGTCACCCGCACCGTGCAGTGGTCCAACGACGCTGCCGGAGCCGAGACCTTTCACGGCATCCCGCTCACCGGTCCTGGCGGCGATTTCATGGGCGCCTTTCTGGTGGGCAGTTCGCGGGCTGCGCAGGTGGGTTTGGAGCGCTTCCTGCGCCGGGTCGAGGTGCTGGTGGCTATGGGCGGCATTCTGCTCGCGCTGGTGGTCGCTTTCTGGACCACGGCCCGCATTACGCGTCCCGTGGAAGCGCTGGCCGCCGGAGCCCGTGCGCTGGCCGCCGGCGATTGGCATACGCAGGTAGATGTGCGCTCCGGGGGCGAAATCGGCGCGCTCGCGGCCGCCTTCAACCAGATGACCCGCGATCTGCTGGAGCAGCGCGACCGCCTGGTGCAGGCCGAGCGTGTGGCTGCCTGGCGGGAACTCGCACGCCGCCTGGCGCACGAGCTGAAGAATCCCCTATTCCCGCTGCAGATCACCGTCGAGAATCTACAGCGGGCGCGCACCGCGCATCCCGACGAATTCGAGGAGGTCTTCCGCGAGAGCACTGCCACACTGCTCGCCGAACTGGGGAAACTGCGCGGCATCGTCGGGCGCTTCAGCGATTTCGCCAAGATGCCGCAGCCGCAACGGGAAACCGTGGACTTGAACGGCCTGGTGCGCGACAGCCTGAAGCTTTTCGAAGCGCAGATGCAATCCGCCGGCGTGGCTCTCCGCCTGGATCTTGCCGCGGACTTACGCGCCATCCAGGCGGACCCGGGCCAACTCGGCCGCGCCTTCCAGAACCTGGTGTTGAACGCCATCGACGCGATGCCCTCGGGAGGTACGCTCTCCATTCGCACCGCGGTACACGAAGGTAGCGCACGCCTGGAAGTATCCGACACCGGCCAGGGTCTGACGCAGGAAGAATGCGCGCGCCTTTTCACGCCATATTACACGACGAAAACCCACGGCACCGGGTTGGGCTTAGCGATTGTGCAGTCGGTCGTCAGCGACCACGGGGGAAAGATCGGAGTGCGGAGCCAGCCGGGGAAGGGAACCACATTCGCGATCGATCTTTCCTGAACTTCCCGTGGCGCACGCTTCAGCGTGCCGGCGGGACTTTTAAGTCCCGCTGCCCGTATACAGTCACCAATCTGCAAAATATAATCCAACACCGCATCTAACTGCGCCGGCGCTACTTACTAATCCCCTGTCTTCCACATACCCCCGTTCCCCATCACCCTCGGCCCTAAAATGAAATCGGGTATGGACGCCTCATCCCATCCCCAAATCCAAATCCAACCGCAAGGAATAACCCATGCTGATTTCCCGCAAGCAACACCAGGCCAACCGCGAGAACGCGCAACACTCCACCGGCCCGGTCTCCCCGGAAGGCAAGGCCGCCGTCCGCTGCAACGCCATCACCTTCGGACTCCGCGCGCGCGACGTCGTCCTCATCCACGAAGACGCAGCCGCCTACCAGCAACTCTGGGATGTACTCGAATCCGAGTGGCAGCCCCAAGCCCCCACCGAAAAAATCTTGCTGGAACGTATGGCCGTAGCCCATTGGCTGCTCATGCGCACGGATCGCATTGAAGAGAGGGTCTTTACCGTCACCGAGCCGGGCGCAAGACAATTCGCCCTGCTCGATCGCGTCTCGGCCCAGCGCGCCCGCCTCGAGCGTTCTTTCAGTACCGCCATGCGCGAACTGAAGCAGTTACAAAACGAGCGCCGCGCCCGCACTCAGCCTGAGCCCGTGCAGACGGTGCACACCGAGCCTGCCGTCACAACTCCCGCGCACCGGCCCGCCCCACCGCCCGCATACGTGATGTCCGGCGCCCCGAGCGCCCAGCCGCTATCGTGCGCCCCTGTCTCCCCGGATACCCGTTAGCCACCTGCCCCCCTGCTCTTTGACAATCTGGCAAACGA
>Ga0187871_10001675_pt1 | contig 18971 bp, 16 predicted proteins | sample June2016WEW_16_1_FD_132988 | JGI IMG/M metagenome (GOLD analysis project Ga0187871, IMG submission 132988) | Peatland microbial communities from SPRUCE experiment site at the Marcell Experimental Forest, Minnesota, USA - June2016WEW_16_10 | ecosystem: Environmental > Terrestrial > Soil >...
CCGACATCGCTGCTGGAGTGGGCGGATTCCGCGAAATGCGATTGCTGGTGAGCTTCGCCATGGCAGCTGAGACAGCGAGCACTAGTCTCCTGCCGTGACTTACCCTCGAACACGAATATCTTGGTCTTGTCTCCGCCGCCCGCTACATGGTCGGCCCCGGGACCATGGCAGCCCTCGCAACCTTGCTTTGAGGGACCGCCCTTTGTGTTCAATGTGGTCTTCCAGTGCGGCGTTTTCTCCCAGGAGTTGTAGATTTCCTCGTGACAGGTCTTGCAGGTTTCCGCTCCCACATATTTGGAGACTTCGGAGGAAGGAGCGCTGGCCGCAGTCGCAGCGGATTGACCGCTTTCAGATTTGCCGCCCTTGTCGGCGATCTGATGGCCACGGGCCAGAGAGGCCGAGACGCAAAGAAATAGGACCGCGAGCGAAACATCGTGAGAGGCCCTAGAGTTTGATGCCATCTGGATATTCGTCTAAGAAAAGTAAGTTATGCGATTCGAAATTCCGCCGCTGATCAATATTGCTCACCCTTAGAGAGAGGGTGGCTGAATGTCGGCCCCCCCTTACTTGGCCTACGCCTTCTCTTTAAACGCAGTTTCTTTAGATCGCGATCCAGAGTGCTGAAGCTCAAACCTCGACTCTGGCAAACTCGCTCCGCCGCATACCCTTGCTCAGAACGTGTTCCAGAAACTAGGTCTCGTTCACTGCCGTTCCGCGGTAAAGAAACCTTCATACGTCGAGGGCAGGTAGATATATCCACCAGGGGTGACCTCTGACGTGGCGACATTGAACCCATAGATCATCAGCTGATCGGTGGAGTATTCGGAAGCGACTCCGTAGACCAGCGTTCCATCCGGGCTGAATTGGGTGACCCAATAGGGAACGTAGTTGGAGGAGTCAACGATCTTCTTCTGAGACAATTCGACTTTATCGATCTGGGTCAGGTCGGAGGCGATTGCCATGAAGACGTATTTACCCGAGGGATGAGCGAGGCCGGCAGAGGACCCGCAGGCTTCCAACATATCAGCCGTGCACGTCAGCAACGGAGTGCTGGTAGAAGGCACGACAGGATAGATATTCACGCTATCGTAACCCTGTGCATAGTCGAATGGGACCACAAAGTCAAACAGTCGGTTGGCCGCGAACTGAACGGATTCATAGCCGCCCGAATTTCCATTCTGCCAGCTATACACCTCGACATCGTCACCCAGGGCTCCGCTTGTGAGATTGACCGTGCGCTCGTTGTAACTTGCGATTGTGCCGTGTGCGCTACATTGCACTTCATCGTAAAGACTGGTGCCGCTGGCCTTGAAACCAAGAAGTGATAATCCACACAGAGTTGTGCCTTCAGCTCCGTTGTTGAGCGAGTACGTCGCCACGAGTTGCGGTTGGTTGAGCTTCCCGGAAGCCGGATTAATCAAATAGCGGCGGATATACCACGGGGTGTTGTAGGAGTCATCGGTATTCACCCCTTCGAAGACCGCGTAGACAAAGTTAGCTTTCGGATCAACCTGCAGGCCGTTAAAATTTTTCACATTGAATTGCTGAACCACCGGAAGCTGGGGCGAGCCGGTTGAGTCCGTGGCAAAAACCCAAAGGCGCTGCTGGGTTTGGGAAACGTAGCCGATGTAATAAATGAAGTGGTCGTTCGGGGCGGCAATCAGCCAAGGAATCACGTCCGGATTGAAGACGGCGTTGGGCACTGTGACGGAGCCGACTTGAGTGGGATTTAGAGTCTGAGGGTCTACGTTGTAGGTGACGATGGTTGTTGACTCAACCAGGTATACGACTTGAACAGGGGTGGGCGAGGTTTGCGCAACGGCCGAGGAGTTTTGGGCAGAGCTGAGAGTGCCCAGGCAAAGAAGCATGCAGCAGACGCATGGACGGAACATAAAGACCTCCTACCGGTCCCACTAGGATGTCTGTGCCCAGAGGAGGGTTGGTCAAGTCTTCCTTCGAAACTAGGAATCGACCAGCCTCTCTTGGATTTTGCAAAAGTGTGCAATATTGAGCAGTCGAAGCGTTGTGCATCGCCTGGCATGTCTACCCGCCGTGTAGCTCTTTCCCCTGGCTTACCGAGTCACCGTCTCCTCTTTTCAATTCACAAAAAACGATCGTGGAGAGCAATGTCATCCCGCCCAAAACAAAGAATGCGTGGTGGATGCCGTGAATGAATTGCTCGGTATTCGAACGATAGCGACTGGGAAGAAAGAAGACCGTTACCAGCGAAGCCGAAGCCACGCCAAAACTGATGGCCATCTGCTGCATCGTGCTGGCAATCGAACTCGCACCGCTGGCTTGTTCTTCCGTGACATCGGCATAGACAAGCGTGTTCATACTTGTGTATTGCAGCGACGTGAAGAACCCATAAAAGAATACTTCTGTGACGATCAACCACACCGGGGTAGCCTTCCCGATGGTCGCAAAAAGCAGAATCATCAGGCCAATGACCAGCGTGTTGGAAATCAGCACCGCACGGTATCCGACACGACCCAGAATTCTCGGCATTGCCATTTTCAGGCTCATGGCGGCTATGGCCTGCGGCATCATAAGCAGGCCGGATTGAACCGGGGTGAACCCGAGGCCAACCTGATACAAAAGCGGAAAGAGAAATGGAATGCCGCCAATGCCAAGACGAGTCACGAAGCTACCAGCCACAGCCGCACGAAATGTGCGAATGCGAAACAAGGCGAGACGCAGCATGGGATATGCACTGCGTGTGGCGTGAAACCCGTACCCGGCTAGTAGGAGGATTGATACCGCCAGCAGCCCCAGGATTTCGCTCGTGCTAAGCGTATGTTCGCCAAACACCTCCAGCACGTACGAAAGCAGCGCGACGCCGGATCCGAACAGAATCAGGCCGGTTACATCCAGGGGCTTGGTGTGCTCGCGATAGTCCGGCAGGTGCCAGTAGACCAGGAACAAACCCACGAGGCCGATCGGAATATTGACGAAGAAAATAAGCCTCCAGTGAAGATATCCGACGATCAGGCCACCGGCGATCGGTCCCAGCATGGGACCAATTAAACTCGGGATAGCGACGAAACTCATGGCGCGAACCAGTTCGGACTTGGCGAACGTCCGCACCAGGGTTAGCCGGCCGACGGGTACCATCATCGATCCACCGCAGCCTTGCAAGATGCGGCACGCGACCAGCAAGTGGATGTCGCTCGATATTCCGCAGAGAAACGATCCTAGCGTGAAGATGCCGATCGCGGAGGAGAATACCCGGCGTGTTCCGAACCGATCAGCCATCCAGCCGCTGATCGGAATGAACACCGCAAGGCTCAGGGTGTAGCTTGCGAGCACCGACTTCATGCTGAGTGGAGCAACGTGGAGTGCCGCGGCGATCGTCGGCACCCCGGTATTTAGAATCGTGGTGTCCAGAGACTCCATGAAAAATGCCACTGCGATCAGCCATGGCAGCAGCCGCTTGCTCGAATCAGGCAACAGCGGTTGCGGGGAGGAAAGCTCAGTCGGACTTGGCTGCATCAGCCTCCGTGGTCGCGTTCATCATTCCGCAGAAAACCAATTATCGCTGATCTGTACATCGATTCACGCTCCATCAGCCATTGCAGGCCAGCCGGGGCTCGGATTCAAGACTGGGTCAACACCAATTTCAGGTGTGGGATTTTGCGGATTCATAGTGCGCTTCTAAATGTCGTCCTGCACGACTAGTCTCGACAGTCAAAAGCTGCCTCCGAGATAGCCATAAGCAATGTCAGGCGTTCGCTGGATCTAATCCGGAGAGCGGCGTTATCTTCAGCGCCACGAGAACTTCCAACAATGTGGCCGTGCTGCGAACGCTTCCTGAGATGGAGATCAGTGCCTCTGAGACGAGGGGGTGCTGCTCCGCCAGCAAGTCAAGGCGGTCACTAACGTTGTACAGTTGCTGAACTTCGTGCAAGATCACATTCGAGTCCATCATATGTGCGGCTTTCTGAGACGCCTGGAGAAGAGAGGAACTTCAGATGGGCTCCACGCAAGTTTTGGGGAGACTTGAAAAGGGTTCGCGGTCTAGCTCCGGAACCCTCATTAGGATCAAAAATAGGATCAAGCAGCGTTAAGCGTGCAGCCCATGTTCGCTAGTTGCGCCAACGAGAGTATCCCCAGCCCCCGCCACCGAGCAAAAACAGCACCAAAAGAACAATCAATACGGTTTCCATTGTTGTACCTCACTTGATAAGAGGAAGCTGGACTGACCTTTGTCACGGTCATCTCATTTCTTCACTATACCTCATGGTATAAGTGGCGAAGACGCGTGTCTGAGCACATTAGACCACTCTAAACGCTCGATTCGTTCAGCGCATCATCCAGGATTGTGAATAGATTCGTTTTGTGATTTCGTAGGGAGTTTGGCTTTGACATTTGCCCCCACTCGATGGATGCGATTGCTGTTGAAGTCGCTCGGTCCTGGCGTTATCACTGGGGCCGCCGACGATGACCCATCCGGCATTGCCACATATTCTGTCGCCGGAGCACAGCTCGGAACCAAACTTCTCTGGACCGCGCTCCTGACGTGGCCGCTGATGGCTGCCGTTCAAATGATGTGTGCCCGCATCGGCAAAGTGACGGGACAAGGCTTAGCGGCGAATTTCAAGCAACGATTTCCAAGTTGGTTGCTACTCGGGGTCGTCACAGCCCTGCTGGCGGCCAACACGATTAATATCGGAGCGGACCTCGCTGGCATGGCGGATGCGGCGGAAATGCTCTCCGGCATCAAAGCGCACTTTTTCGTTGTGGTTTTCGCGTTTTTGATTTCTTGGGCAACAGTTCGGCTCCGTTATCAACAGATGGCGAACATTCTCAAGTGGCTAGTGCTGGTGCTCTTCGCTTACCCGATAACCGCATTTGTGGCGAGAGCAGACTGGAACGGAGTGGCACACGCGACCTTCATACCGTCGATGCCGCACACCAGAGATGAATGGTCGATGCTGGTGGCGATTCTCGGCACCACGATCAGTCCGTATTTGTTTTTCTGGCAGGCAAGTGAAGAGGTTGAAGAGGAAAAGTCGGCAGGTCAGAGTACGCTCGCTGAACGGAGAGGAGCGACACTCAAAGAACTTGAGCTGAGGAACTTCGATGTAGGTGTTGGTGCGTTTTTTTCCAATGTCGTCATGTTCTTTATCATCCTGACCACGGCGCTCACCCTCAACCGCCACGGCATCACGCACATCGAGACTACTCGCCAGGCAGCCGAAGCCCTCCGTCCCCTTGCCGGCAAGTTCGCTGCAACCTTGTTTACCATCGGCATTGTCGGCGTCGGGTTTCTCGCCATCCCAACGCTGGCGGGATCAGCGGCATATGCCTTTGCGGAAACGCTTGGGTGGCGCCAGGGACTGGACAAGAAATTGAAACAGGCCCGTGCGTTTTACGCTCTCATTCTGCTCTCGACCGTGGTGGGTGTCGGACTGGATTTCGTAGGCATTAATCCCGTGAAGGCACTCTATTGGACGGCAGTCCTCAACGGATTGTTAGCTCCCTTTCTTCTCGTCGCAATCCTGGTTATCGCTTCGGACGGCAAGTTGATGCAGGGTCAACCGAGTTCGCGCCTGGGCTGGACCGTCGTAGCCATCACGACAGTGGCGATGTTCGCCGCTGGCGTAGCCATGTTCGTCGTATAGCCCTACCGATTTCGTTGCCGTCGAACTGTTCGTGCGGCCGGTTTCGCCAAACTAATCGTCAAACTGTGCAGTTTGGAACGGACGCGTCAACTTCCCAGGCCTACGCTTGTATCCATCGAGCCTTTGATTTAGTCACGTCCGCTCGCCTGGTGGAATGAACACTATGACTCATGGCACCAAGAAGCCGGAACCCAAACTACGTAAGGCGCCCCAGCCACCGCTGTCACACGCCGGGGCCATCCCTGACTCAGACCGTGCCAAGAGACCACCGCTCTCGGAGCCCGCCGCCACCGGCCAGGAGCTGAGCCCCGGAGATCGCGTCGAGGGCTTAGGCAATTTCGGAAAGCCTAATGGAGAATTCGGAACAGTTGAGCGAGCTAACGACGAGGATGCGGTCGTCAAGTGGGATGACGACGGTCGAATAAGAGTCCACCAACCATCTCTCAAGAAGGTTTAATCGTCATCAGGCCGGACCAATCCGCCCGTCGCGGCATCTATTGCTGCCGGACTGTTCCGTTTTGCACAGTTTTGGTGGAGTTGCCCTTGATACCGTGACCGAGAAAGAAAGAGCGGCGTGATGGCTGAACTAAAAAGAATCGATGAGCACGTCTCGACGGCGGAGTTGATTCCGGCAAAGACCCCGAAAAACCCAAGAAGGAGAACACAGATGAACACCAGTACGAAAGATGAGATTAAAGGCACTCTTCATGAAGTAAAGGGCAAAGTCAAAGAGACGGCCGGCAAAGTGACGAATAATCCTAACTTACAGGCCGAAGGCAACGCCGAAAAAAACACCGGCAAAGTTGAAAAAAAGGTCGGACAGATCGAAAAGGTGTTCGAGAAGTAAATCTGGCGACTCTATCCCGAGCATGTTGATCCTTTTGAGACAGCTGGTGTACCGCCGGTCTCCGCCCAGCACTGCAGAGACCCGGCAGTGCGACAGACCAGCGCCGGCAGTTCGTCTATCGGATCGGGGCACATATTTCAACGCCTCAAACCCAATCGACCTCGGCGCCGAACCCGCGTTCCTAAATCCGTCCCCCACCAAATGGCGCATCTACGCGTCAAAAAGCGCATGTCTGGCCAGGTTAGGACAATGAGCACGGCTGCCGAACCGAATCAGGGGAGCATACCGGAGATGGCCCCGCCGTCTTCGATCTCATCGTCCGATAGGCTGCTCAGCAGGATCGCGATTCTACTCTTCATATTAGTCGCGGGTTTGCTGACGGTGTTCGGCTACTACGCCAGCTCGATTTGCATCACGGTTGTTCTGGCGGGATTTCTTGCGATCCTGTTTGATCCCCTGGTGGTGCAACTGGAAAGACTGCATATTCCGCGAAGTCTGGCCGCGGCAAGTATTGTGCTCGCAGGCATCGGGCTGATCGGCCTGCTGGGTTACGCGCTCTATGGAAGAGCGATGAGCTTTGCAGAAGAACTTCCAGTCTACGCTTCGACGATTCAGCAAACCATTGCGCCTATTAGCCGGAGAATTCAAAACTTTCAACAAAGTGCGGGAAGCCTTACGAACGACGTCCATCCCACGAAGAAAGTCCCCGAGGTTCGGCTACAGGACTCGCCATCTTGGCCTGATTATTTGGTGCGCGGTGTTGGATCTGTGTGGGGAGCGCTGATTATTGCCGGCGTGGTTCCATTTCTAACGTTTTTTATGCTGTGCACGAACGATCAAATGGCGATCCGGATCGATGGCCTCTTCGATACCAAGATGGATGCAGCTCGATTCATCAGGAACGTGAACCAGATGGTTCGTGGCTTTGTAGCCGGCAACCTTATCGTCGGTTCCGTGATGGCCTTGGCGACCACGCTGGTGTTGTGGGGAGTTGGCATGAGAGGTGCAATACCCCTCGGGATCGCCAGCGGGCTCTTGAATCTGCTGCCATTCATTGGACTGATCGCTTCGCTTGCTCTACCTTTAGCAGCGGCGCTCCTTCAGTTCAACACACCGGGACCATATATTGTCATCACTCTGACCATTCTCTTCCTGCATGTCGTGTCAGCGAATCTTCTTATTCCGAAATTTATTGCCAATCGCTTGAGTATTGGGCCGGTGGCGGCGACGGTTGGGATTCTCTTCTGGGGCTGGTTATGGGGTGTGATGGGCTTGCTGCTCGCCGTACCGCTGACCGCCCTTATCAAGCTGGTCGCGGATTTACATCCGTCCTTATGTCACTTGTCCAACATGCTGGCGGTTACGCCACGTCCGACTCCGCGCTGGGTACGCTACAGCGAAACGGCTTTGGAACGGGCAATTCCTTACTTGCGCCCCCCATCCGGAAAAAGGTCCGGTTAGGATTCCAGCCTTAGGGAGCAAAAGCCGATGCTTCGAAATGTGTGCAACTTTGACCAGCCTTAGCCGGCCCGCATCGTCGATCATCGTGGCGGGTGGAGTTCAAAGATGTTCCATTACCCCGGATCCAAAACGATTCTGTGCATCGACGACGACGACGGCATGCTGCGTTACCAAAAGGCGCTATTCGAAAGACGTGGATTTAAGGTGCTAACCGCCTCCTCCGCCCGACAAGGCATAAGAATTGCGGCAGCCTGCACGGTTGCTGCCGTGGTCGTGGACTACCACATGCCTGAGATGAATGGTCATGAGGTTGCGCTCGAAATAAAACGCGTCAACCCACAAATACCGATAGTGTTGTTTTCCAGTGACGACGCGATTCCAGAACCCGCATTGAATGTCGTGGATGCTTTCGTTTCCAAGAATGAAGCGCCCCAGTACTTGTTGCCGGTGATCACTCGAATCTGCGGTGAAAATCCTTCCGGTTTTCAAGAAACCAGTATCACGGCGTGAGCTTGGCCGAATTGGAGGTTAGCTCGGATGGGAACTCCTCGTTCGACGGGTTGGAATATTCGTCGACGCCACCGTCGTCATCCGCAGGCGAAGGACCAATCTTCGGGGCGACAGCGAGCAGAAACTCTTTGCCTGAGACTCGGACTCCTATTTACGGATTAGTGTGTATTAAGAAGCAGCGTATCCTATCGTCAAGAGGTTTGGCCCATGAGCGAGAATTCCATGAGGCAGGACAGATTTCAGCCACGACCGGAAAGGTGCGAGGTTGCTTCATGCGAGGGTCAGGGTGAGCTTGACCACGCTCGCTGGAGGGAAGCGGAATACAGGTGTATCTCCCTTTATCTCCATTGGCGCAGTCCTCGGTTCGATCGCCTGGCGCTGCTCGAAAGTGTTGCGCGCATGAATGTCTGAGGAAGTGAGAACGGTTGCGCTGCCACTCCTGACGTGTGCTCCGGGCAACGAAATCTGAGCCTCAAGCGCATCCTTCACATTTGGATTTACCGCCGTTATGACCAGTTCCTTCCCGTGGAGAGAGGCGGAGCCTTGCAATCCCCAGAAGCTCGTGGTCTGACCGTCTCGGTCGTAGTGGAGCGCAGGCACCGAAAATTCTGTTCTGAGACTCGTTCCTCCCTGATGCGCCGCATACATCGCGAATACATGCCCTACGGGAGTGACACAGAAGCGATCTTCATGAGCGAGGTAAAGGCTGTTCAAGCAGTTAACCAACTGAGCGCAGCACCCGATGCCTACTTTCTCAGGATGTCGGTTGAATGTGTCGAGGGTCATGCCGCTAAAAACCGCGTCCCGCAGCGTTGGCAACTGCTCAATTTGATCTCCCGGAGTGAGTTCGCTGCCCGGCCGGTACCACGGTCCCCACTCATCCACCACCAACTTCATGTGATGCTCGGGATCAAGCTCCGCCATCACCTGCCAGTGACCTTTGATAAGGGATTCCATCGCATCGCCTTGCCGCAGCAATTCGTACCAGTCGAGAACATCAAAGTTGATAGCGTCGCCCTTGCCCTTGTCCCAGTCTGTGGTCTTTCCGCGGCTCAGGTTCCAGGCGTAGTAGTGCAATGCCAGTCCGTAGATGTGTTGAATCTCAGACTTCCCCTTGCGCACAACTTCTTCCAGGAATCCTCTGGTCCAGTCATAGTTATTGTCATTGGGGCCAGAGGCAACAAAGGAAAGATCTGCGCCAGGGTACGACGGTGCCCAGGCCGTGAATCTGCGGTATTCCACTGCATACTCCTGAGCAGTAAAGTTTCCTCCGCAGCCCCAGGATTCATTGCCCACTCCCCAGTAGTGGACGTTGAACGGATCTTTGAAGCCCGCGGCAGTTCGCTCGTCCGCCAGCGTGGTGCTGCCGGCAGGAGAGTTGCAGTACTCGATCCACCGGTCAAACTGTTCGGCTGGAAGGCTACGCAGGTTGGCCGCGAGATAGGGCTGCGCGCCAATCAACCTGCAGAATTGAACAAACTCATTCGTCCCAAAGCGATTCGGATCGTAGCGATGTGCGTTAGGAGATCCGGGCGACTCCCCTCCGTTCCAGAAGTTTGTGCGGCGCGGGCGTTTCTCGACGGGCCCAATTCCGTCGCGCCAATCGTAGCTGTCTGCGAAACAGCCGCCGGGAAATCGCACAATCGGCGGATGGATCTTTCGCATTTCCTCGACGAGGTCTTTGCGGATTCCGCCCAGATTAGGGACTTTTGAATTCTCGCCAACCCATATTCCATCGTAAATCACACCGCTCAGATTCTCCGCGAAGTGACCGTAGATGTTCGGCGAGATCGTGCCCAGAGGTTCGTTGAGAAGGACTTCAATCCCTGCCCCGGTCGATTGCGTAAATGCTGCAGGTGCGGCCCTGAACAAGAGTGCCCCCGCTGTTGCTGCAGCATTGCGAATAAATTCCCTTCGTCTCATGTGGCGCTCCATGTCTGGTCGACCCATGCCTGGTCGACCACCAGAGTAAATGTTCTGCTGCTCGCCGGATAGGTACGAGGAACGATAGTAAATGTCAGTTGACGAAGAACCCTACTTACAACGACGATGTCTAGCGTCGGAGAAGCACGCACCTTCCCCTTTCAGGGGAGCAGAGTCTTGCAGGACGGATCTTGATCCACTTCTCATTCCGGCGGATCGTCGAGGCGGTTCGATTCAGTGACCAACCGCTTCAGAAAGTTCATATCATGGCTGGGGAGTACTCGAGCTCTGATTTCCGTCGAGCGCCGCCAATGGCCACCCATCGTTCCAGACAAGCGTAGAAATCTGCAGGACGGTTTGTGTTTCTGCTAGACGCAACTACGGAGCTCCACAACCTGACCTTCCAAGGTAGCTATTCTCTCCCGTGCAGCATCGACCGCCGCGGCTCCCTCGTGCCGTATTCGTCTGGCATTCCTGAGGGCCTGTTCCGCCACGCGACTGACCTCATGCAGGAGTTTGCGAATCTCAACCTCCAGATGCCCATGGCTCTCTTGAATGCGGCTCAGGATGTCGCTCTGTACGCGCGTGCTGTTGACTTCGAGCAGTGTGACTAGGAATTCTCGTACGTCGTTCTTAATCAAGAACAGAGCACCGATGAAACTCAGGAAGACGTCAGCCAGCCACCGCAGAGGTGAGACAGGCTGCGCAACCTGGATGAAATCGGCGAAAGTGAAGGTCGAAGGAACACGAAAGCCGACTTCCGGGTCGAGCGCGTGCGGCATGCGCGCGAGCTCGGGAACACCTCCCTCAGCAAGCTTCTTCAGGAAATTATTACCGATCTCAACGAACCGAGGTGAGACTCTGCGGTACTGCTGCTCCGCTTCCTCCTGCTCGGGTCTCAACCACGGAGTCACATAACGTTTGGCGATCTCTTGGGCCTGCTTCATCAGTCGGCGACGATAGCGAGGGCCGAGCGCATAGGGGCAGGACGAAATTGCTTCTTCAAGCTCCGTCCTCGCTCCCGGCAATGCTCTTGCGAGAAATGCCTTATGCCGATCGACAAACATATCGGAAATGTGTCGCTGCTCCGCCATGAATAGAAACCTCAGTTCTCGCATCGATCGTTCAGCTTCTGCGATCGTCATCTTCATGGTCGCAATTCGCCGCTCCGACTCCTCAATGGGCCGCAGCAGTGCTTCCCGCTCTTCACCTATCACTGCCAGCAGTTGCTCGCTGAGTCGTCCGATCCCCCGCTCACAGGCCGAATAGATCAGCCTCCGCCCAGATTGCTCAAGCAGCCCGTCAAGAACACTAACCAGCTTTTGCCAATCACGTTCTGGCCCATGATTATCGATTCGTTCCGTCGCACTCACCTCTAAAATCAGCCCGAGGCCTCGCTGCAGTTTCTTCCGCACTTGACGGTCCGTGAAATCCATGGCAGCGATCTTTTCTTCAGGGGTTGTCCGATCTGCCTTGTTAAGAACCAGAACAATATCCTGGACGTGCTGCGCTACGGCTTCGACGAGGTCGAGCTCTTCTCCAGCCAGCGGTGGATCGGCACCGATCACGACCATGGCCGCATCGATATGGGGTATGAATGCATGCGTTGCCGCCGTATTGCCGGTGAATACTGAGCCGAGGCCGGGAGTATCGACGAAGCACATCCCGCCCGCCAATAGGGGGCTCGGCATAAAAACCTCTACGCCCCGAATTCCCTTCGAGTTCTCAGGGTTATTCTCTTCCGATACGTACTGATTGAGATCGCAGACGGACACGTCTTGCCAGGAACCATTTGCCGCTTGTATTCGCGCCTTTCTCTGATCCCCGAACCTTATTACGGTCGGAACTGCGGTCACCGGAGTGAAGCCAACGGGAAGGACAGCGTCGCCAATCAGAGCGTTGATCAGCGTGGACTTGCCGCGTTTGAATTGACCAACACACGCGACATAGAAACGGCCCTCGGCGATCCGGTTAGCTAGATCCCTCGCCTCCTCAGCGATTCGACTCGAACCTAATTCCTCGGCAAGTTCGGCGAGACAACGAAGCCTCGAGGCACCGTCAACGTCACTCGTCACAGTAGGTACCGACGGGGGATATTCTTGGGCGCTAACCGCCATTGACGAATTGTCTTCTCTCTTCGTCATGACCGATCATGCGGAAGAACGAGTGCCCTCTTGATGCACGTACTTAATCACTTCCACATCGGACATGGCGATCAAGCCCTCGTCCACCATCAAATCCAGGGCGGGCAACAGCTTGTTGATCTTTTCGTGAGTGTCCACGACCGAAACCATGATTGGCCGGTCGGAGGACTTGAGGAGGTGAGCACGGTGAATCAGCGTGCTAGCTCCGTATCCTTCAATTCCGCGGTAGACCGTCGCTCCCGCGAGATCCAGTTCTCGGCATTTCTCGACGATCGCCTCGTAAAGAGGCTTGCCATGCCACTTGTCGTCTTCTCCGAAATGAATGCGAAGCATTTTGGCCTTGCCTTCGAGTTTCATGCCCGTGTCTCCTGACGGCGTTCCGTGGTTTCGTAATCGTGGCTGTCTATTCCTTTCTCTATCGCAGATTGTCTCCTCGTCGCACTTCGGCGACTTTCTTAGGACGCTGCTTCTATAACTTCGCGTTCTCTCTGCAAGGCGCCGAGACTCTTGCGGATCGCCTGTTCTTGTTCGCTCGACAGCTCGTGAGGACCGGCCAATCGCTCCAACTGGGCGCGATAGCCATTCGCGTAGGCATCGAATCGGCGTCGAATCTGACTGATCATCCTATCGCCCCAAGCCTCGACGAGTTGCCGATATGCGTGGAGGGCCCGCACAATATGTGGCCCTACTGATCTCGCCAGCTTCCTGGCGGTCCACTTCTTGGCGAAGCCTTGTCCCAGGAGGAAGGCCATCCTCGGACGATTAACGATCAAAGTCACTGTTCCGAAATCGAGTACTGGCATTTCACGCAGAAAACTGGAAAACTCGCCATCGCCCGGCATGTCGGCCTGCTTCAGTACCTCTGCGGCTGATCGCAAACTCTGGTGAACTTCGCTCCCAAGAGCCGCGAGAATGTCCCGCAGCTGAGCGCTTTTCTCTTGAACGGTTGCGTTCACCGTATCGAGAACAACCCGTTGCGCGTCGATTTCCTGGCCGCCACGTTTCCAAGACTCCACCAAAGCGGCCGCGGCTTTCCATAGGGCTGGTGAACCAAGGTCGGCGATTTCACTCCCAATCCGCCTCAGGCTTGAGTTGGCCTCCTGCAGTTTCCCGCTGGCCTGTCGGAGCCTGGCCTCGACACTACGAATCTGCTCTTCATCTATTTCGGGATTCTCTCTCTTCGGCCGCAACCGCACTTTGAGAGCAGCCTCCACCGATTGCTGCAAAGCTCCAACCTTCCGCCGGATCGAACGTACCTTCAATTCCTGCCGCCGGTTGTAAAGCGGGCCAATATCGTTCTCAAACCAATCGTTCAATAGATCCCTTGCGCTCGGCACCGCACTGACAGGGTGTACCTGTATCTCCAGGTTGAGTTCCGAACGGATGTGATCCTTCACATACTCGATCACTTGGCCACGATCTTCGGCAGACAGGAGATCAGCTTTGCTCAACAAAACGTTCGCTGGAATACCGGCCTCATACAGAGTTTGCACAGTCCTCAGGTCATCAGGCGTGAGCGTGGAACCCGCGTCAATGAGCACGACGCCTAGATCGCAGCGGGGCAGATAAGCCAGTGTCTCCGCCGCCCCACGAGTCGCCAACGACCCTAGCCCTGGAGTGTCCACAAAGGCTATTCCATCTCGCAATCGGGGTGCTGACATTTGCAGGACGACCCGAGTGACGTGTTTTTCATTGCCCGGATTGCCCTGCTCTGCGACAAACTCCGCCAACCGCGAAATCTCAAACTGTTCGGGCGCGCGATTCGCACACCAAACGTTGACAGCCGCAGTCTCGCCATAAACGATTCGCGTGGGAACGGCTGTAATCGGAACAACGCCAACTGGCAGCACATCGGTTCCGAGGGTTGCATTCAGGAGTGAGGACTTGCCGGAGCTCACTCGCCCGAAGATGGCAATTTCGAAACTCTTGTCCTCAAGCCGGTCGAGAATCATGGAGAGGATCGACCGGAATTCCACCAATCCCTGATCGGTGATGATAGCTTCAAGTCTCCTGAGCAGAGCTACCTCGTCTCCAGCTTGCTCCAACCGGAGCAGGCGATCTTGCAGATTCTCGCCTGCTCCGCGTGTGATGTACTGATCCAACTGATTGCTAAGGCTGAGTAGTTCGGCGGCAATCCCATTGAGCTCGATGGCCGCCGCAGGTGGGATCTCTCCATAGCCGCGCATGTATTTCGGCTGCAACTCCTCAGCGGCAATCGCAACAAATGTCAGAACCGTATGAAGCGATCGGCTGACTGGAATGGAAGCTCCGGGACGTTCGATGCCCTGGCCGTCGAGAACGCGAATTAACTGAGCTCGGATGCGGGCAATATGGTCTTCGATCACTCGTCTTTGCGCTGGTGTGATGTCGAGCAAGTACTCGGGAAATGCCTTCTTGGAGTCAGACACGCGGAGCGCGCTCTCCATATCACCCAGGAGTTTATCGATGTGCCGACAAGTTACCGACAGGCGCCGAGCGTGGTTCGAGTTGAGAGACTCCTCCGGCATAAAGCTCCAGCGCACGCAGAGACACGCATCCCGCGCCTAAATTTGTACTCAGCTATTTCAGGAATCTCTTGGGATCAGAAGATGGAGGGGAAAACGCTGAACAATTAGCCCCTACCAAGAGAATTCCTTCTTCTTCGTAGGAGTCATCTGCCCAGTGCGGGCGGTTAAAGGTGAACTCCAACACCCAGTGAAATTATGACAACCCAGGAAGGCGAAGTCAATGGTCGCCCCGGACCGTAGCGAAGATTAGCGGCTTCGAACAGCAGGTGCCCCGTTCATGCGGAAGTCGATGTAGAGAGGCGAAATTTTTATGTGTTGGTTCGTTCGATATTTCGGATATTTGGCCATCTGAAGCATTGAGAGAATCGCCCCTGGATTCCCTTCGCTAAACTCAAGCACTTTCCCGAGGAATTCCTTCATATTGGAAGCTGCCAATCCAGCCCGTTCCACTATTTCGTTGGAGAACTGCTGTGCAGTGGCTGAGTCGAAGTTCTTCACTTCGCACCTGTCATGCCGATCCGAATACAACGGTTGCAGAAATCCGGTGTCTTCCATGTGGTGTGAACGAGCAACCGCGATGACAGGAGTGGAGCACCATCCCATGACCTCGCGAACGGCCGCGGCAAAGGTTTGCGATGGACGATCTAGGTGATCCAGCACAATCGAGTAGCCACCTTCCCGCAGGGCATCCATCACAACGCCCTTGAGCGAAACGGCAGATTTTGCCTGGACGCCGTCTAGGGTGTGGCAAGCTCGTCGGACGCGCGGATTGCCGCGCTCCAACAGAGCTTGCGCCACGCTGCGAAAAACCACTTGAGTGCTGGCTGACCTCGGGCAATAGAGAACCGCGGGCATCTTCTCCAACACGCTACAAAGAATGAGCGTCTTACCCACTCCAGTTGGCCCATGCAACAGAAAAGACCTGTTTTTCGCAAGACGCTGTGCAAGCGCCTTCGACTCTTCCGTACGGTTGAAAATGAAGTTCTCCATCGCTCAAGTCGCCAGATCAAACGGCGCGGCGATCGCGCATATTCCGCAATATCGCCGCGCCGGCCCCCTCAATGTGTTGCCAGCTCGTCCAGCCCATTTGGCGTGAGCAGCCCGGGTATACTCAAGTGACATCGGCCATCTTTGCGTAATCATAATTGCGGTGCGGTTCCGAAATAATCGCAAATCTTCACAAGCTTCATTAACACTGGCAACGGCGGCCTATTCAGTGCACGACCATCACGGGGCAATGGGCATACCTCAAAACGCGCTCCGAGACCGAACCTAACATCATTCGGGAGATCATTGATCGTCCGCGCCGTCCCACGATAATCAGGTCAATGCCGTCCGCCTCGGCCCGATGGATGATCTGCTCGCCGGGATGCCCTACTGCCATGTCGGTCTTTACATCCAGGTCATGGGCTCGCGCCTTTTCAAGGATCTTCTTGAATCCTTCTTGATAGTGCTCCTTCGCATCGTCCAGCACAGCCTCCAGTTCAACCGATGTTGGAGGCTCCGGGGGGCGGGCAACCGCGAAGACCAGGACGGTCGAATCGATGCAATCGGCAAGGGACAGTGCGACCTCCACAGCCTTCTCCGACTGCGGAGATCCGTCATATCCCACCAACAAATGTCGAAAATGCGCATTCTGTCTTTTACCAGTCATGGAGTTTCTCCCTCAGCGCTTAGGGTGACTGCATGGGAAATCGTAGTGTCTTCTTTTTTGGACTTCGACAGCAGGTGCCTGGGCATAAACCAGGCATTGGCGATCATGGTAGGAATCACTGCACTGCCAATCACGGTGGCCACCAAATGCGAATACTGCGCTTGATCAATAATGCCGTGGTTCAAGCCAAAAAGCGCAGAAATAGTTCCAAAGGTGAGGCCGGTGGACATCATCAATGTGAAGTACAAACCTTCCTCACGCTGATAGTTGAATGCTTTTACTGTGGGGAACAGTCCGACCATCTTGGAGATCATCTTCGCAAAAAACAGCGCCACGAACACTAGCGGAGCGGCCCTCAGGGCTGGCACCGAAACAAACGATCCGGCCCGGATGAAATAGAACGGTGTCAGCAGACCGAACGTGAGGGTACGGAGTCTCCGGATCAGAACGTGGTCTTTGCCAACCGTTCCCGCCAACACCATTCCTATGATGTATGCGGGCAAGACTGCTTCGCTGCCGGACCACACCGCCAATCCACCCATTGCGAACAGGACGAATAGCAGGTATTTGGCTTCAAGCTCGGAAACCCGCCCTCCATAAAACTTGAAGAACCACGGAGTGAGGAACGGTAAAACCGAGAAGATGGCTACGCTTGCGACCACGAAGATCAAAGTTCTAACGGTGAACGGGGAGAAGATGAGGCCGAGCGCGATTACAGTTCCCAGGTCGTTTATAAAGCAGGCGGCCAGAATGGCCTTGCCAAAGTCTGTGACGTTGAAACCGAGTTCCAACATCACCGCGTAAACCACAGCCACTGACGTTGTCGACAGAGCAACGCCGGCCAGCCAACTCGATCGGGTTGTCCAATGCAGCACGTAATGGGCGACAGCCGTGCATCCCAGGAACGGGCCCACGAACCCCACCAGGCCGATAACCGTTGACTCTTTCCACTTGGTTCGGAATATCTTGGGATCGAGTTCAGCGCCAGCCAAGAACGTGAGCACGATTGCCCCGGTTCCGGCGAGGAAACTGATCCATTCACTCTTGGCGGCGAGACCGCCCTGCACGATGAAAGCGCCAAAGATGAGCTGAGCAACCGTGCCCACAACGATCTCCGTGAGCGCCGTGGAGATTTTCAACCAGATGGCGAGAAGAGTCGCCACCAGGGCCAAGCCGACCCACAGAGACGCAAGAACCCAGACGTTCTGCATAGAACGGCACCTCGACTTCTGAACTTTTTCTGCGGATTCTTGCCGGTACCATGACTCCGCGACAAGGCCCGCTTGTCAGGAGTCATCAGCTGTTCCCGGCTCAAAGATAGGACAGCGGTTGGCGGTGAACTCCTTCACCGTTTACTGCTCAATACCTATGATGCTTTCCGAACACCGCTAGAGTCAAGCGCTTAGAAGTCGTTCGAACACAATTGGAAATTGGCGGGAGCGACGGGACTCGAACCCGCGGCCTGCGGCGGGACAGGCAATGGCAGTGGAGCACAAAAGCGGAGCACAATAACTGCCGAATGAGAGCCCTTGAGCCCGACTTGGAGTTCACGGGCTGATCTTCCGTCATGTCTAGTAAATAACTTGTGTTTCTAGTAAACTAGCGGTTTTCCTTTTGGGGACGCCGGCTGAGAAACCGTGGGCTGATTCTCGCGCGCAGACATGCAACGGGAGCCTCGCCCAAGTCTTTTCAGCGGCCAGGGCTCATATGATTTCGTTCAGAACTATCGCCAGTCAAAAACTTATTAAATAAGGAGACGCTGCATGTCAGACCAAACACCAAGCTACCGCCTGGGCACGCAGGCGCTGCATGCCGGCCAATCGCCGGATCCGGCGACGAACGCCCGCGCCGTGCCCATCTACTCGACGACCAGCTATGTATTCAACAGTACCGAGCAAGCCGCCAATCTGTTTGCCCTGCGTGAGTTTGGCTTCATCTACACCCGCCTGATGAACCCTACCACCGACGTGCTCGAAAAGCGCTTGGCGGCGCTCGACGGCGGCGCGGCCGGCCTCGCATTCGCCAGCGGACAGGCGGCGATCACGGCCTCTCTGCTCACCATCGTCCACTCCGGCCAGAATTTCATTTCCGCCAACAGCCTTTACGGCGGCACCTGGACTCTGTTTTCGCAGACTTTCCGAAAGCTCGGAATCGAAGTTCGCTTCTTCGAACCAGCGCATCCGGAACAGATCAGCAAACTCGTCGACAAGAACACGCGCGCGGTCTACCTGGAAACACCGGGCAACCCCAAGAACGATGTCCCCGACTACCGCGCCATTACCGATCTTGCTCACCAGCACG
>Ga0187871_10001676_pt1 | contig 18955 bp, 13 predicted proteins | sample June2016WEW_16_1_FD_132988 | JGI IMG/M metagenome (GOLD analysis project Ga0187871, IMG submission 132988) | Peatland microbial communities from SPRUCE experiment site at the Marcell Experimental Forest, Minnesota, USA - June2016WEW_16_10 | ecosystem: Environmental > Terrestrial > Soil >...
ACGCAGGCTGTTCACCAGGTTCGGCGAAAGCGTTGACGTCAGTCCCGCAGCCACGCCCTTGCTGTCGCCGCGATTGGTCGAGCTAGGCGGATCGCCGGGAAACTGCGGCACGCCCAGTGAGCTGTCGTCTTGCAGATTGCCGCGCACGAACAGCCAGTTGCGGCTCGATATCGTGTAGTCGAGCTTGGCGATGTAGGTGTTCAGCGTTGCCGGATCGGGCGCTGACCAGGTGTACGAAGCGGTGTTCAGGCCGTCGCCGGCGACGTAGCCATTCGGCAGCGGATACTGATTGAACACGGCGAGCGAATGCGGATCGACTCCGGGCCCCCACGGGCAGGTACCGTTCTTGCTGCAATTGGGATCCATGCTGGCGATCTGCGCCGGCGTGAGGGTGACGATTTGCGTCGCGCCGTTCTGCGTGCTGGGATACTTGATTTCACCCGCACGCAGCGACGCCGTCGGCACAATCATCGTCATCTGCTGGTTCTCGTTGATCTTCTCGCCCTCATACGTCGTAAAGAAAAACAGTTTGTTCTTCACAACCGGACCGCCGAGCGAAGCCCCATAAACATTGCGATCGAGATTGCCGGGAACATTGGGCAATCCCTGCGCCAGCTCCGCCTGCTTGTTGAACCAATCGTTCGCGGGAGTGATCCAGTCGCGCGTGCGGCCATAGACGCTGCCGTGAAAATCGTTGGTGCCGCTCTTGGTCAGCACGTTGATCTGCGCGCCCGACGAGCGGCCGGTGTCGGCGTTATAGCCGGAGGTAGTGACGCGAAATTCCTCCACGGAATCGAGCGTGGAGCGCAGGACGCCTGTGTAGGCGTAGCCGTGCGCCTGGTCGTTGTTGTCGAGGCCGTCGAGGGTCGAATTGTTTTGGTCGGAGCGCGCGCCGGCCGAGCTGCCGCTGCGGCTGTCGTGGGTCTGATCGTTGTGCAGCCCAAGGTACAGCACCCCCGGCTGCAGGCTGAGCAGGTCGGGAATCTCTCCTTCGACCGGTAATGCCTCAATGGTCGCACTGTCGAAGGCACTTCCCATCGTTGCATCGGTGGTGTTCAAAGCAGGAGCCTGTCCCCTGACGTTGATCGTGGTTGCGGCTGATTCCACGGCCAGAGAAAAGTTAAGTGTAGCGGGTTGATTAATCACCAAGACGATGGGCATGGACTGCCGTGTAAAACCCGCCGCTTCGACCCTGACCGTGTAATTGCCTGGAGGCAGTTGCTGAAACTGGTAGGCGCCTTCGGCACCGCCGGTGCGGGTTTGAATGAAACCGTTTTCGCCATTGACCAGCGTAACCTGCGCCCCCTGAATGACGGCTCCGGAGACATCGCATATCGTTCCTCGCAACGAGGTGCTGGTATTCTGCGCGGTGAGCAGGCTTGCCAATCCCAAAAGCGCAGCCTTCGCCAACCATCGCAACCCGAAACCACGACACGAAGTCAAAATAACCCCTTACCAAACCTGCGCCAGTTCTTCGCTGACGGGCGCAAAGAAGTAGCGCCCCAAGGCCTTGGGGGCGACGGAAAACGCGCGGGCCAATAGGTCGGGGCGCATGACGTCGGCAGTGGAGCCGGCGATCCAGGATGGTTCCGGCGTGAGCATGATGACGGACGAGAAGGTCTCCGCCACCAGATTCAAGTCGTGCATGGCCGAGATGATGGTGATGCCGCTTGCGTTGAGCCGGCGCAGCAGGTCGATCAGTTCGATTTGGCGGCCAATGTCGAGGTGCTGGGTGGGCTCGTCGAGAAGCATGAGCTTGGGTTGCTGGGCCAGGCCAATGGCAATTTTCACGCGCTGGCGCTCGCCGCCCGACAGCTCCGAATAGAAGCGGCGACGTAGCCCCACGATGTCGACCGCCTGCATTGCGCCCTCAACTGCCTCGCGATCCTGCAGCGTGCTGGTAGCGAACAGCGGCTGATAGGGCACTCGCCCTTGGGCCACGATCTCCTCCACCGGGAAGTTGAACGGGATCTCAAGCTCCTGAGGCACCAGAGCGACGGCTCGCGGCAGTTCGCGGCGCGACCAGGAGGGCAGAGGTTTGCCGTCCAGCAGAATTTCGCCCGAAGCTGGTGGCAACAGGCGGGAAGCCAGCTTCAGCAGCGTAGTTTTGCCGACGCCGTTGGGCCCGACCAGCGCGATCATTTCCTGCTTCTCGATGCCGAAAGACATGCGGTCCAGCAGCAAGCGCGGCCCGCGTGAAAAAGAGACGTTACGGAATTCCAGAATGGTGGAGTTCATTGCCGAGACTCCCGTGAGCGATGATTCAACAGATAGAGAAATGCAGGCCCACCAAGGAAAGCCGTGAACACGCCTACCGGAATCTCGGTGGGGGCGAAAGCGATGCGGGCAAAGGTGTCTGCCAGGATAAGAAATGTCGCGCCGCCAATAGCGGCGGCGGGCAGAAGGCGAACGTGATTGGGCCCAATCAGGATACGGAGAAAATGCGGCACCAGCAGCCCCACAAATCCGATCAGGCCGCCGAGCGATACCGCCGCCGCCGTGAGAACAGATCCGACGATGACTGTTGCGACGCGAACCCGGCCAACATGTACGCCAAGCTGCTCAGCATATTCTTCGCCCAACGCGAGTGTGTTCAGCCGTCCGGCGACCGGCAGTCCCAGGACGATAGCTAAACCGACCAGCGGCGCAAGCAGTCCAACCTGGCTCCACGTGGGAATGCCGAGTTGCCCATGCAGCCATGCGGCCAAGACGCGCAGGCCGGAGTTGGAAGCTTCCTCATGAAGCTCAAAGACTACGGTTGCAGCATTCAGCATGGTCCCGATGGCGAAGCCGGCAAGCAATAGGGTTTCCATGGCAAAACGGCCGCTGGCGCGCGCCAGATACCACACCAGGATCATGGTCAGTACGGAGCCGCAGAAAGCCAGCACCGCAGTGGCACTGAAGCCGGCGAAGGACAGGGTTGGAATGAGAAAAATGCCGATCGCTCCGCCCAGTGCCGCGCCGCCCGATGTGCCCAGAACGAACGGGTCGGCGAGCGGATTGCGAAACAATCCCTGAAATAACACGCCCGTCGCCGACAACGCCGCGCCGACGAGCGCCGCGGCAACGACCCGCGGAAGACGCAGTCCGAAGATGATGTCATGGGCTTCGCCGGCACGCGAGGGATGCAACAACGTACGGAGCACTTCGGAGATCGGCAGACGAACGGCTCCTAGCGCAGTGGCTAAAACCATGGCCAGCAAGAGCGCGGCAAGCAACACCAGATTGAGAGTGCGGGTGGAAATTCGGCTGTCCAGTTTCGCTTGACCTCCCGTCGCCGCGACCGGCTTTTCCCGGGCGCTGGCGCGCATCATCGGCTGCTCCGGCCAGGCGACCGCGCCTGGTTCTGCTCCCGACGGCTCTGTTACCGCGGCACTCACAGAATCAGCTCCCGCTTTTCCCGCTGCGCCACCTTCGCATCCTCCAGCGTCGTCAGAACCGCGCGCTCGGCGGGCAGATGCCACTCCCCATCCTCGCACCACACCTCGCGGCACGAAGCGTAATCGCACTCGGTCACATCAAGTGCGACCTCCCGCTGCCGCGCAACGCTTTCAAGAAATGTGCGAATCACGCCGCCGTGCGTGACCACCGCGGCGCAACCAAGTCCTACTTGCGCCGCAATCGCCGTCATGGCGTAATGCACGCGCTGAAAGAAATCCTCAAAATACTCGCCTCCGGGAGCCGGAACGGACGGATATTGGTCCAGCCAGCGCTGCGCATATTCGGGATCGCGTGCCATGACCTGGTCCCAAGTCAATCCCTCCCAGCTCCCGAAGGCGAGTTCATGGAGAAACTCGAAATACTGAACCTGTAGTCCGCGGCGGCGAGCGATCGACTCCGCCGTTTGGCGGGCGCGCTGCAAGCCGCTGCTGAAAATGTGCGTAATCCGGTAGGGCTCGAGCTTTCGCTGCAGGCCATCGAGCTGTGCGACGCCGTGCGTGCTCAGCGGAGGATCACTGGTTCCGCAGAAGCAGCCGGCCATGTCCGTGTGCGCATGGCGCACCAGAACCAGCGTGCGGCGCGAGCCGGTGTCGTTCATGTACTCGCAGCTCATCGCCACACCCCGCAGAGGTAAACCGTGATTTCCGCCAGTTGATTTGTAGCGCCGAAGCAGTCGCCGGTGACGCCGCCGATTTGCGAGCGATAGTACAAACCGCTCAGCAGCGTAACCACGCTGACGGAGACGATAGGAACAACCGCCTGCAGGCGCAACCCCCAGCCCGCGATAGCAAACGCCAGCAGCGACCCAACCGCGGTCGCGCTGAGAGGAATCTTGTGGGCCAGCCGCGCTCCCAGGCCGTCGCTGCGGGCTGAATTCATAAACGTGCCCAGGGGCAGCGTCGTCCAGCGGCACAGCACATGCGCGGCCAGCAGATACCATGGCACCTGGGCCACGGGCATCGCACTCAGCAGTCCCCAACGCGCCACCAGCGACAACACAATTGCCAGCGTGCCAAAGCTGCCGATGCGGCTGTCGTGCATGATTTCCAGCTTGCGCTCGCGCGTCCAGCCGCCGAAGGCGTCCGCCGCGTCAGCCAGGCCGTCTTCGTGGAAGCCGCCCGTGATCAGGACGAGATAAATCACGACCGCCAAAGCTGTGAGTGTTGCCGGCAGGTGCGAGCGTAGCAGTCGATCGACAGCGATCGCGCCCGCTGCGACCAGAGCGCCCACCAGGGGATAGAACTTCGCGCCGCTCAACACGAGTTCGGGCTCGTAGCGATACGCGGGCACAGGAATGCGCGTGGTGAACTGCACCGCTGCCGCGAATTCGCGCAGGATCTTCATCCTTCGGTCGCCTCGCTGACGCCGGCCGAATCGAAAGTCGCCATCTCGTTGTAGATCCGCACCGCCGATTCGATCAGCGGGAAGGTGAGCACCGCGCCTGTGCCCTCGCCCAGCCGCATGTCGAGCTGCAGCACCGGCTTCACGCCCATCAGTTCCAGCAGCGCTCGATGTCCGGGCTCCTGCGACAGGTGGCCGGCGATGATGCCGAAACGCGCATTGGGCGCGAGCGCGCACGCCACCGCCGCGCCGGCGGAGCAGATGAAGCCGTCGATTACGACTGCGATGCGCTTAGCCGCCGCACCCAGCACCGCGCCGGTAATCGCGGCAATCTCGAAGCCGCCGACGCAGCGCAGAACTTCCAGCGGGTCAGGCCGCGACACAACGAAGTCGCCAAAGTGCAACCTGAGCGCTTTGTCGATGATGTACGCCTTGCGGGCGCAGCGCGCCGCATCGAGGCCGGTTCCTTTCCCCGTCAGCTCCGATACCGGCTTGCCGGTCAGCGCCGCGGTAATGGCGGTCGCCGCGCTGGTGTTGCCGATACCCATCTCGCCCAGCGCAATCAGCGTCCGGCCCTGCGCGGCAGCTTCGCCCGCTAAATCCATACCCACCTGCAACGCGGCATTGAGTTCGGCTTCGGTCATGGCCGCTTCGCGCGCGAAATTCCGCGTGCCGCGACGCACTTTGCAGTGCCGCAATCCCTCAACGCGGTGGAAGTCGAAATCGACACCCACATCGACTACCACAATGTCAGAGTTGGTATGCCGCGCGAGCACGTTGATAGCTGCGCCGCCGTTGCAGAAGTTGAGCACCATCTGCGGCGTCACCTCGCGCGGATAAGCGCTGACCCCCTCGTCGGTAATGCCGTGGTCGCCCGCGAAAACGTAGACCGCCTTGCCGGCAATCTTCGGAACTTCTTCTTCGCGCCAGGCGACGTATTGCGCCGCGACCGCTTCCAGTTGTCCCAGGCTGCCCAGCGGCTTGGTCAGCGAATCGAGGTGCTTTTGCGCCTTGCGCTGATAGCGCTCGTCAACACCGCGAATGCCGGCGATGGTTCGCTCCACGGCCGCACTTGGCTTGGCCGCGTTTTTCAGTCCAGCTTCCACGATTCGCCTCCAAAAGTGAACTTCAGCCCCGCGCGAACGTTGAACGGCAGCGCGGGATATCCATAGGCTTCCTGATACTTTTCATTCAGCAGGTTTTGCATCGAGGTGTAGGCGCTCATGTGCTTGGTGATCTGGTAGCTGCCGTACAGGTCGATTTTCTGATACCCCGGATCGAGGTTGCGATTGGGCAGCAGCAGCGTGTTGCCGAATTCGGTGTCGCTGAGGAAGGTGCTGTCGTCGCGACGCGAGATGAAGGTCCCGATGGCCGAGACGAACCAGCGGCGCCCGTTCCAATTCACGCCGGCATAGCCCGTGTTAGGCGCAATACGGAAGGGACGCGCGCCCACCAGCGGCGAGTACGCGCCGATGGGAATGTTGGGAAACAGCGGATTAATCGCCGGTTGCAGGGCGCTGCTGGCAAACGATTGCTGCACAACGGCGTCGGTGTAGGTCCAGCCGCCGCGCACGCTGACCGCGTGATTAATCTGGTACTGGAAGCTGACCTCCGCGCCCTGCGCGCTATAGTTCAGCGTATTGACTGCGGCGCCAAAGTAGCTCAGCGCCTGCGCCACTTCTGCGGGCAATCCCAGCTCTGCCAGAGCGCTGCCGTCGATATATTCCGCCTGGTTAGTGAATTCGTTGTGGAAGTAGATTGCCGAGAACTTGGCTTTGCCCCCGAACAACTGCTGCTGCAGCCCGCCATCGTAGGTTCGTGAGTTCTCCGACTGGAAGGGCTGGATGTGGTACTGCTGAATCAGTTGCAGACCGTTGGGGACCAGCGACGTGTTGCTCAGCAGGCCATAAAGGGAATTGTTCTGGTAGTAGATGCTAGGCTCTTTGATTCCCTTGGCGAAGTTAAACGTGATCCGCGTGCCGCTGAAAAAGTCGCCGCCTCCGGGACGAACCAGATAGTAGGCGAGCGAGGCGCGCGGTGTTCCCGCTACGCCGAAGACGGTATTGTCCTCGATTCCGCCGCCCAGGGTGTAGAACAGCCGGTTCCACAGCCCGCCCTGGATTTCTCCCATGTAGCTGAAGTTGTTGCGATCGGTCGATTCCAGGCCCTCGAACGGGTTGTAGGTGAATCCCGTCTCGTTGCTGTAGCGGAAGCCGAACAGCGCCGTCAGCTTCTCGTTGAAGCGGTAGTCGGTCTGTGCATACAGCGTGTTGGTGTTGGTCAGGTACGACGACTGCTCGGGATAATTGCCGGCGTATTGGAAGATTGCCTGACCGGGATAGGCGAGTGTAGGCGCAATCTGCGCGACAGCTGCAGGTGTGATGACGTAGCCGTTGGCGCCCCGCAAGGTCACGGGCGCTCCCAGGTAATAGGAGGGATAGCCCAGATCGTAGGGATCGTAAGGAATGCCGGTAGGCGCCCAGTCGTTATATTGCTGGCGCATGCGCAGTCCGCCGTACTGCAACATCGTGTGCCAGCGCTCGCCCATGCCGCGATGCTCCAGCGTGGCTCCGAAATCGGTATCGCCCTCGTCGGTGGACGCATCATCGGGAATGCCGTAGCCCAAGATCTCGTTGGCCGTGTTGAATCCCGCCGACAGCCGCCGCACGGTAGCGCGCAGCGTGGTGTTGGGATCGACCTGGAATCCAAAGTTGGCGAGATAGACATTGCGGTGATACTGGCTGGCGGGAATATCGTTCTGCGTGCCGAAGCCGGAGTAGCCGCCGAAATAATCTAAGCGCTTCCAATAGCCACCAACGCTGCCGTCCTCGTGGTAAGTGCCGAATGTCCCGCCGTCAGCGCCGATGGTAAACAGCGGCAGGGGTGTGTCGCCGTGCGCGGTGGTGATGCTGACCACGCTGGCCAGCGCGTCGGAGCCATACAGCGCGCTGTTGGGACCGCGCTGGAATTCCACCCGCTCAAAACCATCGGCCTGGAGATATGAGAAATCGACGTTGCCGCCGATGTCGTTGAGGGGAATGCCATCGAGCAAAACTTTGTTGGCGTCGCTGGGCCCGCCACGCACAAACAGCGCCGCCAGACCACCCATCTGGCCGGTCTGCACCACCTGGCTGCCGGTTTCATCGCGCAGCGCCCCATCGACATTGAGCCGCGTCTCGAGGTTCGTACTGTCGATCACGCTGATCGTCGTGCCCATCTGCGCTTCGGGCGTAGAGATGCCAGTCGCGGTCACCACAATGTTCTGCGCGACCACTGAAGGAAAAAGTGTGAGGCTGATTTCGACACGATGTCCGAGCTCAGCAAACACCTCTTCACTGCTGGAGGCCGCGAACGTCTTGGCTTCGGCGCGCACGGAATAGCGCCCGGCATGTTCGATTTTGAAGTGAAACTTTCCGGTACCGTCGCTGGTGGCCGTGGCGATGTCCTTGCCGCTCTGGACGAGAGCCACCGTAGCTCCGGAAATGACTGCGCCTAACGAGTCGCTGACCGTGCCGGTTATGGCCGGCTCATCCGCCCACGCCGGAATTGACAGCAGAAGCAGAAGTAGAAGTGCGAGAACATTGCGCATAAACTCCCCCTCGGAAGTCTGGGGTGTTCACAGGACCGGTCTCCTGACTTGGGACCCCTCTGTCACCTTCCCGCTGGGCGCAGTGGTTGTCGACAGTGGGCGCTTCGTCCCTTACAGTTGCGGGGCAGTGGCGGCGTTTCACCGCGCTTCCCGAGCATCCCGTGATGTGATTGTGGTTTTCCATGCGATCTCAACGAGACTGCAGGGCTTCTACTTGCCGAGCAAAATCTTCAAGTCCATTAAACGCAATTGGAGCCGGAATCTGAATGCGGTCGTCGACGATGATCACTCGTCCGCGTTTTACCGCCTCCAGCGAGTTCCAGCCGGCGCTTCGTTGCATATCCTTCAAACTCACCGGACCGCCTTTCATCAGCAGGATGTAATCCGGCTTGCGCGGCAGAATGGCCTCGACATTCATTTGCAGCCAATCCTGCCGGATGTCGTCAGTCACCGAGCGTGCGCCAGCGGCCGAAATCATCTGCGTGATGAACGCGTTCCTGCCGGCCGTGATGAGCGGATCGATCGACAAAACCAGCAGCACCCAGGGCCTTTCCTTGCCTGCCGACTGCGCTCGCACTTTGGCTTCTCGCGCGCGCAAGTCGGCGATCAGCGCTGCTGCCTGGCGCTCGCGTCCCATTAAGCGGCCTACGTTCTCGATGCTGCGATAAATGTTGGGAATGTCACCCGTGCTGAACAGAAAAACTGGGATGCCGAGCCGCTGCAGTCCCCCGATACTTTCAGCACCGTTGAAGTCGGGCAGCGCCAGCACCAGGTCGGGATGCAGAGCCACAATTCGTTCCAGCGAAGGATTGACGACGTTTCCGACGCTCGGCTTCTGGCGGGCGGCTTCCGGCGGATATACCGTGTAATCGGTGATGCCGACCAGATCGCCGGCCGCTCCCAGCGCATACACCGTGTTGGTCAAGCTGGGCGACAAAGATACAACGCGATGCACCTGATCGGGCACAGCGACCGAGCGGCCGGTTTCATCGTGCTCGATGCGAACCGCAAAGGCGTACGAGCTTAAGAGCAGCAGAAGGAGCGGCAGGCAGCGCCAGAGCTTCTTCATAGCGCGACCGCCTTGGCTTGCCGGCAACTGCGAACGAAGTGCGCCGCCGCTTCCGGATTCGCGGCCAAGCTCAAGTGGATGTAGCTGGCCAGAACGTTGCCGGCGCAATAACCCTCGTGGTTTTCGGCGCCGGTCAGTACCTGCCGGGTGCGATAGCGGCGTGCGAGATTCCCAGCGCGTGTCACCCGCGAGTAGTGGAAGCTATGTCCGCGCAGCCGCTTGCCCCGCTCGCCAATCAGGCAATCGTCGAGCAGTTCAACCTCGGTATAGCCGAAGCCATCGAGCCGGTTCAGCATCTCGATCGCAAGCGGCAGAACCGAAGCCATCGCGTGACGCCGTCCGTCGAGCGTGGTCAGCTCTTCGGCCAGATACATCAACCCGCCGCATTCGGCGTAAATTGGACGGCCGCTGGCGACGAATTCGCGCAACGATTCGAGGAACACGTGATTCTGCGCCAGCTCTTCGGCAAAGATTTCGGGATATCCGCCGCCGAGATAGAGGCCGTCGAGGGTTGTCGGGATCGTCGTGTCCGCCAGGGGACTGACGTAAACCAATTCCGCTCCGGCCGCGCGCAGGGCCTCGAGCGACGACTGGTAATAGAACGAGAAGGCTTGATCTTTCGCAATGCCGATGCGGACGGGCTCACCGTGATAGTCGAGCTTCGGCGTCGCGTGGGCCGCATGTAAACTCTCTTCGGGAATCTCGCACTTGGCGAGCAGCAAATCGAGATCGATGTTCTGCCGGGCCGCCTCGGCGAGCGCTCTGACTTGTTCTGCGTTCCACGTCCTCTCGCCAGCTGTTACTAATCCCAGATGCCGCTCAGCCAGCGTCGCCCCCAGCAACTTGGGAAACGACCCGAAGACCGGTACTGCGACTTCAGCAATTGCTTCACGCAGCAATTTCAAATGAGCCGGACCGGCCACGCCATTCAGAATGACGCCTAAGAGACGGAGCTGAGGATCGAAGTCGCGAAATCCTTTGACCACGGCAGCGACGCTGCGCGCCGCATTCGACGCATCCACGGCCAGCAATACGGGAAGGCCCAATAGCTTGGCAATCTCCGCCGTACTGCCCTGATCGGAGCTACCGCTCACGCCATCGAACAATCCCATGACACCTTCGACGACGGCAACATCAACGTCGCCACACGCGGTCCGGAAGATCGAGCGGTTCGTCTCGACCGGCATCATCCAGGTGTCGAGGTTGTAAGAGGGACGTCCGGCAATGGCGACGTGATGCGCCGGATCGATGTAATCGGGGCCGCACTTGAACGGCTGAACTGAGAGCTTTCGCGCGCGCAATGCAGCCAGCAGCGCTGCGGTTATGGTCGTCTTGCCAACCCCACTGGCGGTTCCGGCGACGACGAAGCCTCTCATGCCGAGACCTCCGCCGGCTGTTTGATCACCAAAGGGCAACCAGCCACCAGCAGAATGACTTCGTCGGCCACGGCGGCGACGCGCTGATTCACGAAACCCAGCAGATCGCGATAGTTGCGGCCCATCGCCGTGGTGGGATGAATGCCGCTGCCTACCTCATTGGAAACCAGGATGACCGAGGCGGAAACGCTGCGCAGAACATTGGCCAGTCGTTCCGCATGGGCCAAAACGCGCTGGCTGTCCGACGCCTCGCGCTGCATGACGTTCGCGGTCCAGACCGTCAGGCAGTCGATCAGGACCGTGTCGAACTGGTTGCCGCACTCCAGCAGGGTGTCTTCCAGAGCCAGCGGTGCTTCGAAGGTGGTCCAGGAAGCGGGCCTGTCTTCGCGATGGCGCGCGATACGCTGCCGCATATCGTCATCGCAGGCTTCGGCGGTGGCCACAAAGGCGACGCGCTTGCCGGGGCCGGCAAGCTCCTGCGCGTACCGGCTTTTTCCGCTGCGAACTCCCCCCAACACGAAAACCACTTTTCGTGCCGATTGCTCAGACATACTTCATCCCGCGCACAAGTCAACGTATCGGACGGGAAAGCTCGTGCCGCAACTGTTCCAGAAAACCCAGCGAGCAGGTCGTCAAGACACCGATTGGCCCTCCCATCGAGGCCGTATCGGACTAAAGGTAAGTGTCTGGCGGGACTCCTGACTTACGCCTCTTCGGTCCTGAACCGCCTTCCCAGAGCCCAAGCTCCAGTGGCTTGCAGGTTCGACCTCCGCGCTTACAGTTGCGGGGCAGTGGCGGAATTTCACCGCTCTTCCCAACTGCCAGACAGATCGTTTGTATTCTTTCGGGAAAGCGGTGTCAATAATGTTCCGAGACGCCGCTACAACTAAAATGGGTGTTTTCCCAGAATGGGCACACCAGCAGGTGCTGGATTTGCCCTCGCGCCTGTGAGGAAGCTGATAGAACGTGGATCCTCGAGACCGTCGAGTCCCGGAAGAGAGAGGTCGAGTATGAGACAGCTTGGAACAAGCGCTCGTTGTCTATCGAGGAATTCCGCAGCGGATGCGAAAGTTTCTGGCTGCCAGCCTTGGGTGTGGATAAGCAGTTCCAGAGAATCGCGCACAGAGATGTCGTCATCAACAATGAACACGATGGGCATGGCAGCCGACATTGGTAATGCCCCCATTTCGTAACCAGTTCTGCGCCCTGAATTCGTTATATTCGCCAAGAGAGTGACCGGTAAGACGATCAAGCGGCCGGTTCCTCTGGCCTAATCACCGTGGGCCTAAATACGGAGGTTTCACCATGACTGTATCTTCTGATCTTCGGCTGACAAGATTGCCGCTCAACAACGGAAGTGGCGATATGCCCGCACTCGGCTTTGGCACCCTGATTCCCGAGCCAGGCGTGACGATAACTGCGACCAGAGACGCACTGCAGGCCGGCTTTCGACACGTCGATTGTGCGGAACGATATGGGAACGAGCGCGAAGTCGGCGAGGCGTTGCGGACGGGACTTGCCGCTGCAGGGATCAAGCGCGAAGACATTTTTGTTACCACCAAGTTGTGGAACAACAATCATCGACCTGCGCGCGTGGAACCAGCTTTCGAGGCGAGCCTGAACAGACTTGGGCTGGAGTATCTGGATCTCTACCTCATTCACACTCCATTTGCATTTCAACCGGCGGACGAGCAGGGGCAGCGCGATCAAAACGGCAATGTGATTTACGACACGGGTGTGACGTTGCTCGATACCTGGAGAGCCATGGAAAGTCTGGTTGACCACGGCAAGTGCCGGGCCATCGGACTGTCGGACATCACCTTGAGCGAACTCTCGCCAATCTACGAATCCGCGAGAATTAAGCCCGCGGTTGTCGAAATAGAGTCACATCCATATCTGCCGGAAACGGAGCTTCTGGAATTCTGCAAGGAGAAGGGTATTGTTTTTTTGGCTTTCGCGCCATTGGGTCACGGAATGAAACCGGGGCTGCTCGAAGATCCAGTCGTTTCGGCAGTCGCCGCACGAGTTGGAAAAACCCCGGCACAGGTTCTGCTCTCATGGGCGGTACAGCGCGGCACGGCTGTGCTTACCACGCCTAAAACGTCGGACCGCGCCAAGGAAAATTTCGACATCTCCGCCCTTCCTGAGGACGCGTTTAACGAAATCAATCGCATTCAGACTAGACAACGCCTGAATCCGGTGGTGAAAACAGGCGTCGGCGGTTTCCTTACACCAGCCAAGTGAACATAAATTGCCAAGGCTGACCAGTGATGATTGGGATCGAAGGCCGTATTAGGCATGTTTACCATCGAGCAAATCGACGATCTCCACGCGCGGCTGGGTACCGCGAAGACGTTCCCGGAGTAGGTGCGGGCGCTTAAGGCGCTCGGCGTCGAACGGTGCGATTCCTATTTGGCCGACGGCCATTCGGAGTACTTCGGGCAGGCGGCCACAGGGTCGTCTCCCCGCCGGTGCATGAGGTGCTTGCCGTAGCGGAAACCGGCCAACGCGAGGCGTTCCTTGAGCACCTTCGCCGGCACGAGCGCCGCGAGACGACTTGCTTGGAGATGTCCAGGGGCTTGGCGCAGAGCGGGATAGAGAAATGGGCTGTGGACACGGGCAGGATGACGATGACGTTCTACGATAAGTTCAGTGTTTCAATACGAGCTTACGGGGCTTGTCATGGTCATCGATTGTAGGTGAAATGTCGTCATAGGACTCATCGGCGCCCCCCGTCTGCTGCCGTCCAAAGGTCAAGTGAGTGCCGCCTGATTACGCCAACGATGCTCATCAAGCAACTGCGGTCTTAGTAGCAATGTGCCGTGGCCGGAAAATTCTTTGTGCGAGCGCCATGAGCACTGCTACCGATAAGGCGTAACAAGCGACTACAGGCAGTGCGAAACGGCTGTGGGTATAACGTCCCGACAACAACAGTGCAAGACCGACGTGGCGGTTAGCGTTGCTGACCGCCAGGGTCCGGACGCGCACCTTATCGGTCCGCAGCAGCGCATACATCAAACCGACGCAAGCGATCGCTAAGAGCATCGCTGCCAGCACCGTCCAGAGCGTCACCACCTTCAACGCAGGCCCCATCTTCCATAACATTACGGCGAACACCAGAAAAAGCGCTGCATTGCCTATCATGTTCGCCTTCGGCTGTGCTTTAGTCGAAAACGCAGGGGCGAAGCGCATGAGTGCGATACCCAGCAGCAAGGGCAGAAACTCTTTCTCTGCAATTTGCCAAAGCAGCAGGCGGGGCGGGATCCAGATGTTGCGGCTGTAGAGCTTGGCGGCGACAAGAACCATCGGTGGAATCATCACCGGCGTAAGCAACGCGCCCCATACCTGATAACTGGCAGCCAGATGCATGTCAAAGCCGCGCCGCGCAAGGTTCCGGGTGAGCAGCGGCGCTCCGGGCGTCGCTCCTACCAGAAATAGACCTGCGGTCTCTCCGAGATTGAGGGACAGCATTCGCGCCAACAGGAGCGCGATCGCCGGCGGCAGGATGAAAGTAGCAAGTAACAGGCGCAACCACATGCCCCAGGTCAGCGCTCGCCAATTGTCAATCAACTCTGACGTCCTGAGGCTCATGCCAATGGAAATCATCAGCACAAATACGGCAGTGGGCAAGAGCAGTTGCATAGCTATTTGCGTTTGCCACTCATAATAGGACCGGCGCGTTCGAATGTCTTCAATTGCCGCAAATTGGCTGAGGCCGAAATTCTCGAAGAGTAGGTCGGGATTGGAAGTGTATATCGAACTCGATTCACAGACCGAATCTGATAGCTCGCGTTACATCTCCATTACGCTAATTCACCGGAGTCGGCCATTCTCAATGAGTGTGACCGCTGTTCTCCAAGAGTCGGAAAGGGACATCGGACCGATGGTCGGCGTCCTACCAGCAGGTAAACGGATACCCATTTAACCGCAAGTAGATGGATTGACCTGCGCGCCTGCTACACTGCTCTAATCACATCTGGCAAAGGACACACATGGACATTCAAGGTATCGTGGCGCAACTTCGACAGCAAGCTAGTCGTATCGAGCAAGCAATTGCAGCTCTCGTGGGACTAGGATCGCAACCCGTAAGGCGCGGCCGTCCACCCAAGTCGAGCCAGGCTAAACCAGCAGGCCGCCCTCGGATGAGCGCTGCCGCACGGGCCAAAATAGCTGCCGCACAGAGGGCACGGTGGGCAAAACAAAAGGGTCAAGCTGTTACGAAGAAGGCGGTAGTTGCCCAAAAGAAATCCTCTAGTCGCAAGCCGATGAGTCCCGCTATGCGGAAAAAGCTATCGGCCATGATGAAAGCGCGGTGGGCGGAGAGGAAGGCCCGGGCATAGATTCGCGATGTGCGAGTTCGTATCACGCTCCCGTGTACTCCGGCCAGCTCAGGCCGGAAGGTCTTAAGCCGGTTTTCGATTGGAAGCCAGTGGACCTGTCCGGCTGTTCTCGCTTGAGCACGGGCGAAGGCTAGTGTCGGTCTACAGCTGAAGGATGGTGCGAGGATCTGTACTGAGACTGATCGCAGTGCGAAAGCGTTCTTGCTCACCTCGAAGTCTTCTCCGGCCAAAGCAGCTATCACCGGACTCCGGCCAGTTCCTCCTCGTGCTCTCTCGCTTCGTTGGCCAACGCTGGTTCCGAGACATCCTCAGCCTCGATCGCCTCGTGCGCGATTCTGCTCCGGTCGAGGGGTTTCAGCACCGCAAATGCAAGGATCGCCGCAACTGCGCACAATGCAGCTGAGATGTAGAACGGCACTGAAAAAGAGCCGCCAAAGTACGCTGCCATACTTGCAGCCCCAAAACCGGCAAACACCGAGGCCAGCCCTTTCGATGTGTACAACATGCCGTAATTGGCGGAGGCGTGTTTCGGGCCGAAAATGTCACCGGTCGTGGCGGAAAACAGGGAATAGATCTCACCCCAGAAGAGAAAGATGAAGGAGAACAACGCCACGAATGCGAGCGGAGCGCCGGCTATTTTAGTGACGGCAAAGACCAAGATTGCTTCGATGCCGAATGTCAGGAACATGGTGTTTTCGCGTCCCAGCCGATCAGACGCGGTACCCCACAAAATTCTGGACAGTGCGTTGCAAGCCGAGGTGAGTGTGGCAGTCAGCGGGACGATCGCCATACCCCAGACTTTTGCGTCGCTCACTTTCAGGGACTTGGCGATCTGCGAAAGATTGCCGGTCGCGATCAACCCACCGGCACACGCGAAGAAGAACATCGCATAAAGCAGGTAGAATTCGGGCCTGGCAAGAGTCTGGTTCCACCTGTAGTTCACCTTTGACTGCATGATCGCGACGTGCTTTGCGCGGTCCCATCCCGCAGGGGCCCAGCCCGCCGGCGGGTGGCGCAAGATCAATGCGGCGACAAATGCAATGATGCCCTGGCCTATTCCCCAGAAAAGCATCGCCTTGGCCCATCCCACAGAGTGGATGGTGGCGGCGATGGGCATGATCGCCAGGGCGGCTCCGCCACCGAAGCCTGCGGCCGTCAAACCCACGGCCATCCCGCGGCGGTCGGGAAACCACTTCACCGCGTTGGCTACGCAGGATATGTAAATGATGCCCGCGCCGGTTCCGGAGATGATTCCGTAATAGAGGTACAGATGAAATGGAGACGTGGCGATGGTGCCACTCAACACCCATCCCAGGGCGATGAAGATGGCGCCGATCGTCATCAGCTTGCGGATTCCAAATTTATCGACAAAGTACCCCGCCACCGGCATAGGCCACGTCTCAAACAAAATGAAGGCCGAGAAGATGGCGGCGATCTTGGCGTAGGGCACTCCCGGGAAAGTTTGTTTCATGCCGGGCGTAAAGAGCGTGAAGGCATATTGATAATTCGATATGACGATCATCGCGATCACACCGCACACGAGCTGGATCCACCGGTTTACAGCAACGCTGCCGGACTCTTCCTTCGCGGGGAGTCGCTGCGTAGCAGCTGCAGTTTGCGTAGTCATACCCGTTTTCTCCTGGCTGCTGGTAAGCAAGACGGTTGCGTTTGAGATTTCAGCGAAAGTGCTCCGCGCTCGAATGGTTCCGGCTGGTTCGCTGGGGGATGAGCAGGGAAATTGCTACCGGGGTGCGGAGACACGAGGGTGCAGAATGGCGGGTTGGCAGCAACCAACCATGCCGCACGCCGCAGCGTTGCGATGACGAGCAACGTCAACGCGGAATTGCACATTTTGACCCGGCGGCTGGCGCGGCTGGGTCCTTCACGAAGCAAGGAGGTCACATTCGTGGCCATTAAAGGCCGCCTCCCGGACGGTCGTCCCCCACTACTTCGCTTCTTATTGCGTGCACTCATGGTCGGAGGTCCCCCGATGAATTGGGGGACCATCCGGCCAAAGGAAAAACCCGCGGTTTTACAAGCGGGTGCTGGTTAATCTTCCAGGTCTTTCTGGAGCGGGATGATTCCCGGCACCAGCCACTGGTTCCACATTTCGTCGATTTTGCTCTGGAAGAATTCGATATCTTCCTCGATGAAGTGTGCGAACCTTCCCTGCTTGAGCAGGTAATCGCGAACCGGCAGCCGCTTGAACCTGCCATTGGCAATATCCTTCGTCTTGCCGTACAGCTTCAATTTGCCGTTCTCGATCTCGTACAACGGCCAGATGCCGGTATTGACCGCCAGCTCGCCGAGTTCGACCGACAGTACGGGGTCGAAGTCCCAGCCCTTCGGGCAGGGATTCAGGCAGTGAATGAAGGTAGGCCCGCCGATGGACAGCGCCTTGCGAACGGAATTCATCGCCTGCAGCGGGTAGGAGGTCGAGATGGTGCCTACGTACTTGCAGGTAGGATGGCCGATCATCATCATCGGCGCCATGTTTTTCTTCCAGCGCTGGTTCATGATGCGCTTTACTTTTCCTGGCGTACTGAACGAGGTGTTGGCGCCATAGGGCGACGTCCCGGAAATCTGGATGTCGGTGTTGGCGTACGACTCGTTGTCGTACATCAGGATGAGAAGGTTGTAATCGGGGTGGGTCAAAGTGGCCGAGATGGCGCCCAGGCCCATGTCCGCGCCTCCGCCGTCACCGCAGAAGGCGATGACATTGATAGGCTCGTCCTTCATGGCGCCTTTGCGCATCTGCACCCGGAAGGCTGCGGCCGCGCCCAGCGCCGCCGAGCCCGAGCTGCCGAGCTGGGTGTGCATCCACGGCACGCCCCAGGGGGTCGCGTAGTAAGAGGTGTTCGCCACGTACATGCAGCCCGTGCTGCCCAGGATGATGGTCCTTGGTCCTGCGGCCTTCGCCATCAATTTCATGATTTGCGCAGACTCGCAGGCCTGGCAGGTGCGGTGGCCGGACGTGTAGTACTCCTCGTGTGGAACCTTCTTGACTCCATGGAAGGCTTCCAGGTTTTGCGTCGGTGTTTCTTTTACTAGAGTGCTCATGATTGATGTCCTTTCCGGCTCTGCTTAGTCCCGCAGCCCGATCCATTGCGTCAGGGGTTGCGCCTTACCGTTAGCAGCTTGGAAGGTGATGTCGGTCATCTGCTCCACGTCCGGCACGGTGACTTCACGTCCACCCAGCCCGCAGATGAAGCCCAGGACTGGCGGCCGCGTCGCCGCTCCCGTATACATGGCCGAGCGAACTTCGGTGGCGACCACGCCGCTCAGGTTTGGTGAACCGAACGAGAAGTCGCGATCGATGACGCCGACGGCCTTGAAGCGATCCAGGCACTGGGCGATCTCCGGTCCAGGGAACGGACGGAACCAGCGCAACCGCACGAAGCCGACCTTCTTGCCCTGTTCGCGCAGCTTGCGGATCGCAACCTTCACCGGCGTGGACATCGTGCCCATGCCCAGCAGCACGACTTCCGCATCCTCCGTCATGTACTCCTCGAAGAAGGGATTGCCGTACTTGCGTCCAAAGATCTCCTCGAACTCGGCATAGACTTCGCGAATAACATCGCAGGCGACTTCGGTTACTTTGTAGTTCTGCCGCCTGATCTCCATCACCCAGTCCTCGTTGGCTTGAGGCGCGATCGAGATGACATTGTCCGGGTGCATCAGGAGATCGCCGCGGTTATAGGGCGGCAAGAACTGCTTCACCTGCTGCGCCGTCGGGATCTGGACCAGCGCTTGCGAGTGGGTGAGGAATGCGCCGTCGCAGCTGATGGCGAGTGGTACA
>Ga0187871_10001678_pt1 | contig 18949 bp, 19 predicted proteins | sample June2016WEW_16_1_FD_132988 | JGI IMG/M metagenome (GOLD analysis project Ga0187871, IMG submission 132988) | Peatland microbial communities from SPRUCE experiment site at the Marcell Experimental Forest, Minnesota, USA - June2016WEW_16_10 | ecosystem: Environmental > Terrestrial > Soil >...
AGTTCCGGGGACCCCAGGTATCACGCTCCTGACGGCCGCAGGCATCGGGCTGATGGCGGCGGCGACTGACCTGCTCGCCGTCCGGCTGCGCAGTCCGGCGATCGCCGGCCTGCCGCTGCTAGCCCTGTACAGCGTGCCCATCACGACCAATGCCAAGCAGGGCGGCCTGGGCGCCACGGTGGTGTTCTGCCTCGGCATCATCGGCTATCTCGCGCTGCTGGCCGCGGACGGGCGGGACCGGCTGCGCGGCTGGGGCCGTCTGGTGACCGTCTGGCAGCACCGGGATCGGGCGGCGATCCAGCGGCCGGACACCCGCACGCTGGCCGCGTCAGGCCGGCGGATCGGGCTGGCCGCGATCAGCATCGCGATAGTCCTCCCGCTGCTGCTCCCGGGAATCAGGGTGCACGGGCTCTTCAACGGCCACGGCACGGCCGGATCCCCGGGCGGCCCAGCGGTCGAGCTGCCTGATCCGCTGGTCCAGATGCAGCAGCAGCTGCTGAATACCAATCCGCAGAGTGTCCTGACCTACTCCACCGATACGCCGGACCCGGCGGAGTAATACCTGCAGCTATATGTGCTGAACTACGACACCGGCAGCGGGCAGTGGTTTCTGGTGCCGCCCGCCTCCGGGTCAGCGAGCTCGCTTTCCGTTGGCTCGGGGTCGCTGGCGCCCGCGCCAGGGGTCTCGTCGGGCGCGCCGGAGGCGACCTACCGTACCCAGGTCAGCCTCTCCCGCGGCGTCGCGGGCTACGGGTCCAAGTGGAGCTTCCTGCCGCTCCCCTACGCGCCAGCGGACGTGGGCGTTGCCGGTGACTGGCGCGAGGACAAGGCGACGCTCATGGTGTACTCGGCCGATACCCCGCTGTCGGGCCTGACGTATACCGTGACAAGCAAGGAGTCCGACGCGCCGACACAGCAGCTGGAACAGTCGTCGCGGCAGATTGGGGCGGCCGGCTCCGCCGCGGACTACCTCAGCCGGCCCGTGAGCCAGGAGCGGAAGCTGGCGGCGATCGCCGCGCAGATAACCAGCGGCGCGACGTCCCCCTTCGACAAAGCGCTGCTTTTGCAGAACTGGTTCACGACGGACAACCGGTTCAGCTACACCACCTCGGTGCACTTGCCCGACACCACGGCCGGGCTGATCGAGTTCCTGACCAAGACGAGGCAGGGCTACTGCCAGCAGTTCGCCTTCGCGATGGCGGTGCTGGCCCGGGTGCTCGGGATCCCGTCGAGGATCGCGGTGGGCTACACAGGGGGGGTCAACCAGGGGCACGGCACCTGGAAGGTCACCACCGCCGACGCGCATGCCTGGCCCGAGCTCTATTTCGCCGGTTATGGCTGGCTTCGCTTCGAGCCAACCCCCGGCGGCGCCGGCGGTCAGGCCACTGCGGTCCAGCCGGCCTATGCGACGACCACGCCGGCCAGCCGGGGACCGGCCGGCCAGCTGCCGGGTACGACCGGGCCCGGCAGCATCAAGGCCAGCCCCGCAGGCGGCGGCTCAGCCGCCGGCCGGCACAAATTCGGGCCCGCGCTAGGAGGCTCTGCGGCATCGCCGACGTCCCGTCACGGCGGCGGTGCCCCGTTCGGGCTGATTGCCCTCGTCCTGCTGGGGCTGGCGCTCATCGCACCAGCGACAGCCAGGATTCTGGTCCGCCGCAGGCGGTGGCGCCGGGCGGCGGATGACGACAGCCTCGCTGCTGCCGCGTGGCGAGAACTGCTAGATGATCTGGCCGATCATGGGATGGCCTGCCGGGCCAGCGAATCTCCGCGGGCGGTCGCCCGCAGGATCACCTCAGTGCTCGGGCTGGACGAGGAATCTCGCCAGGCGCTGGAGCGCATCGCCAGCGCGGAGGAACGGGCGCGGTACGCCACCGCACCACAGCCATCGGGAACCCTGCGCCGGGACGTCGGGACGGTCCGGCAGGCCATCTCGCTTGAAGCCGATGGCGGCACGCGGTGGCGTGCGCGCCTGCTGCCGTCCTCTGCGCTCGCGCCAGCCCGGTCGGCGCTGCATTACGCACTCGACGTGTTCGGCTGGATGGATGCCGCCGGACAGTGGCTGCGCCGCAGGAGCGCTGCCGGGCGAGCCGGCCTGGCCGATAAGGCCGGATAGCCCCCGGGCATGCGGTCCAGCACGTCAAGGTGCCAGCGGATCGTCGCGCCTGCTAGTGATCGCTCTCCTGGCGGCGGTCCCCGTGGTTGGCTAACTGTCCCCCGCGCTGGCTAGCGGCCCCAGGACCGGGTTAGCGCGGGCTAGCGGTCCCTCTCCTGGCGGCGGCGCCACCGTTCTTCCAGCCGCTCCATCAGCCCGGTACCCGCGGCCTTGCTGCGGCGCTCCTTGGCAGGCCCGCGCCCGGTCGCGACGCCGGTCATGTGCCGGTAGCTGGTTAGCGCCCACATGCTAGCCCCGAGCATGACAACGAAACCGGCGACGCCGATCAGCACGTACGTCGTGATAACCCCGGCCAGTAGCAGCCCGACGCCCAGGAGAAACCCGAACGCGGCCTGGATGACCCGGCGCTTGTAGTGCACCCGCGGGTCGCTAGCGCGAACCGCGTTCGCGAACCGTGGATAATCGGCATAAAGCGCCTGCTCGATCTGCTCGAGCTGGCGCTGCTCGTGCTCAGAGAGCGGCACAGTGCCTCCCATCAAAACTCGCGCGCGGCGATGGCTCAGCGGCCTTCGCCTCGCGGACTGCTTCACCACCAAGAATACGAGCGGTAGTGCGTCCTGCGGAAGGGTGCATCGCTGCCGTCAGTTACCGCTTCACCGGTCAGATGGCCACAGATCGCCGCGCACCGCCGCAATCGCGGCCTGCCGTCCATGTTCACCCCTCCTGCCGGTCGGCATCGACCAGGGCAGCAGGCCGCACACTATCGGCACCGAACCGTCCCGCGATCCGGTCAACCGCGCGCTCGGCTTCCCGCCAGGGAGCCGGCTCGTTGCCCAGTGCCAGCTGCGTGGCGGTGCCAGCGGCCGGGACCAGGCCGGTTGCCCGCACCCCGACCAGCCGCAGCCGCGCCTGCGGATCAAGCCCGGCCGCCGCGTATAGGGCGCACCCGGTGAGGTAGATCTGCTGCGCCACGTCGGTCGGCTCGGCCAGCGTCCGCGAGCGGGTGATGGTCCTGAAGCTGGCCAGGCGAAGCTTGACCACGACCGTCCTCGCGGCGCAGCCGGAGGCGCGCAGGCCACGGGCAGTCCGCCCGGACAGTCGCAGCAGCTCACGGCGGATCACGTCCGGGTCGATCACATCGCGCGGGAAGGTCTCCTCAGCGCCGATGCTCTTCTCCTGGGCGCCCGGCAGCACCCTTCGATCGTCCTGTCCGCGCGCGAGTGCACCCAGATGCGCGGCGGCAGCCCGGCCCAGTTCCCGTTCAAGGGCCGCCGGCGGCGCATGAGCGATGTCGGCGACCGTGCGCAGCCCAAGCCGGGCCAGGACTTTGCCGGTCTGCTCGCCGACCCCCCAGAGCGCTGCTACCGGCAGCGGGTGCAGGAAATCTAGGACCTGGTCGGCCGGGATGACCAGCAGACCATCCGGCTTGCACTGCACCGAGGCTAGCTTCGCGACGAACTTGGTCGTCGCGACCCCGACCGAGCAGGTGATCCCCTGCTGCTCGCTGACCTGGGCGCGGATCAGCTGGCCGATCTGGGCAGGGCTACCGAGCCGGCGCCGGGCGCCGGACACATCGAGGAACGCCTCGTCGAGCGCGAGCGGCTCCACCTCGGGGGTGACAGCCCGGAAGACCGCCATGACCTCTTTCGACACGGCGGAGTAGTGACCATGCCGAGGCGGAATGAATACTGCGCGCGGGCAGAGCCGCCTGGCCTGGGCCACCGGCATGGCCGACCGGACGCCGAACGTGCGGGCCGGGTAGGACGCCGACAGCACCACGCTCCGCGGGCCTGCGCCCGCCACGATCACCGGCGCGGTTGCCAGCTCCGGGCGATCTCTTATCTCGACGCTTGCGTAGAACGCATCCATGTCGACATGCAGGATGTGACAGTCCGTATCGCCTGGGATCAGAGCGCTCGGAGGCTCAATGCTGCGCATGGCTCACCAGCACCGTGCATGTCCCCAGCACCGTGAATGTCCCCAGCAAGGTGCATGTCCGCGCGCCACCGGCGCCTCCTCCATGCCGTTCTCGGATCCAATGTAGCGCCGCCACCAGACAGTTCTCCGAGCACCGTGGCGGAGGCCGGCTACCGGCGCGATCCAGCCACCTTTGATGACACTGGGTGATCTTGAGAGTCTTACTCGCCCGTGGCCTGCTCGAGCTCGGGCTTGAGTTCCAGCAGCCGCGCGAGCAGGCCGTTGACGAATGACGGTGACCCGTCGGTCGACAGGTCGCGGGCCGCCACCACCGCCTCGCTGATCGCCACTGCGTCCGGCACGTCGGGAGCCCAGAACAGCTCGTAGACGGCGATCCTCAGGATGTTCCTGTCCACGGCCGGCATCCGCTCCAGCGTCCAGCCCTGGGAGTACGCGGACAGCAGCTCATCGATCCTGGCCCGGTGCGCCTGCACTCCCCTGACCAGCTCAGCGCCGTAGCCGGAGACTGGCGGGCTAGCCTCCGCGGTCCGCTGGTCCAGCAGGTCAAGGACGGCAACGCCCCTGATCTCTGCCTCGTAGAGGAGATCGAGGGCCCGCTTGCGGGCCTTAGTACGCGCTGGCATGGCCGCTCGGGGCGTTCCAAGCGCCAGGCCGGGGCATCAGGCGCGGCCGGGGCCTCACGCGCGGCCGAGATACTGGCCGGTGCGGGTGTCGACCCTGATCTTCTCACCGGTCGTGATGAACAACGGGACCTGGATCTGAGCGCCGGTCTCGAGCGTGGCCGGCTTGGTCCCGCCGGTCGACCTATCTCCCTGCAAGCCGGGGTCGGTCTGGCTGACCGTCAGCTCGACAGCCGCCGGCAGCTCCACGTAGAGCGGGACGCCCTCGTTGAACGCGACGACCGCATTCTGTTCCTCGAGCAGGTAGTCGGCAACGTCACCGACAACCGTCGCCGGGATGTGCGGCTGGTCGTAATCCTGGTTGTCCATGAAGACGAAGTCATCGCCCTCGCGGTAGAGATACTGCATCTCCCGCTTGTCCACGCTGGCCTGCTCCACCCGGACGCCGGCGTTGAAGGTCCGGTCGACGACCTTCCCTGACATCACGTTCTTCAGCTTCGTGCGCACGAAGGCGCCGCCCTTACCGGGCTTGACATGCTGAAAGTCAATGACGCTCCAGAGCTGGCCGTCGAGGTTGAGGGTCATGCCGTTCTTGAGATCGTTCGTGGTGGCCACGGCTGTCGTCTCTCCTGCGTGCGTGCGGTTGCAGCTCGCCCAGCTAAAGGACGAGCAGTTCCCTCGTGGTCGTGGTGAGCAAGTCGGCCGATCCCGCTGCCCTGGCGCCAGCGCGCACCACCAGGGTGTCCTCGATCCTGACGCCGCCCTCGCCTGGCAGGTAGATCCCGGGCTCGACGGTAACGGGAATCCGGTCCCCGAGTGTACCTGCCCGCCCGTACCCGATGATCGGAGCCTCGTGGACCTCCAGGCCGACTCCATGGCCGAGGGCATGCTGGAAATGCTCGTCGTGGCCGGCGTCGGCGATCAAGTCCCGGGCCGCCGCGTCCACGATGCCCACGTCCGCCCCTGGCCTTGCAGCCTTGATTCCGGCCTGCTGCGCGGCAGCCACCAGGGCATAGATGTCCCGCTGCCACCCCGCGGGCGCGCCGAGCGCAACCGTGCGGGTCATGTCGGCGTGGTAGCCGCCGTAGCGGGCGCCGCAGTCGATGGTGATCAGGTCCCCGGTCGCAAAGGGCCGGCTTCCGGGAGAATGATGCGGGATGGCACCGTTTGGCCCGCTGGCGACGATGGTGTCGAAGGCCAGCGCTTCCGCGCCGCGATCGATCATGGACCGCTCGAGCAGGACAGCGAACTCGCGCTCGGTGATTCCCGGCCTGACGCTGGCGAGGGCGTCCGAGCAGGCCTCGCTGGTAATCGCGCAGGCCAAGGCGAGCAGCGAGATCTCGGCTTCATCCTTCACCATCCGCAGTTCCTCGATGGCCCGGCCCAGCGGGATCAGGTCCGGGCCGCCGGTGTCCGCGAGTGCCTGGTGCCGCTCCACGGTCATCTCCTGCGCCTCGAACGCGACCGTCCGCAGGCCGCGGGCGGCGGCCAGGGTGGCCAGCGCGAGCTCGATGAAGCGCTCGACAACTAGCTCGACATCCGGGCAGTCACGCTCCGCCGCCGCCGCGTAGCGGCTGTCGGTGGCCAGGACCTCAGGCCCATCAGCCGGCAGCAGCAGCGCAGCGTTCGAGCTGACCAGGCCGGTGAGGTACCTGACGTTCGCCGGGCTGGTGATGAGGGCCGCGTCGGCACCATGGGCGGCAACCTTCTCGCGGGCACCAGCGCGGCGGGCGGCGTGAATCTCCGGCATAGCCACGACTGTATGGCCTTGCGCATGTTTGTTCCGCGTCAGCAGGGCAGAACGCCACGCTCCGGCCTCGCCCGGCCGGGCGGAGGTGATCATGGCCATGCGGAACCCGGCTAGCGCTTGGCAGCGGCCGGTTCGACAGGATCAGGCAGCGAGATCGCGGATCTGCTCGATCAGCGCCACCCGCTCGGCGTGCGTGCCCGCCAATGGCGTGACGTTGAGCGTCGTGACGCCGGACTCCCTCATCGCAGCGACCCGCTCGGCGACCAGCGAGGCGGGTCCGACCAGGGAGGTGCCTTCCAGCAGCGAGGCGGGCACCAGGGCCGCCGCCTCATCCTTCCGGCCATCCAGGTAGGCGTCCTGGATGGCGGCGGCTTCCGCCTCGTACCCGAAACGCACCGCGAGGTCGTTGTAGAAGTTCCGGCCCCTGGCGCCCATCCCGCCGATGTAGAGCGCGAAGAACGGGCGGCCGAGGTCGAGCAGGCCAGTGGTCTCATCCCCGATCGCCAGCGGCGCCTGGGCGAACACATCGAGCGGGGGCAGCGAAGGATCCCGCTTGGCGGCGCCTGCAGCCAGCGGCGCGCCCCAGGCGGACGCGGCCTTCTCCGGGAAGTAGAAGATCGGTTCCCAGCCTTCGGCCAGCTCGGCGGCGAGTTCCACGTTCTTCGGGCCGAGCGCTGCTACCACGATCGGGATGCGCTCGCGGACCGGATGGTTGATCAGCTTGAGCGGCTTGCCAAGGCCGGTGCCCTGGTCAGGGGGCAGCGGGATCGTGTAGTAGCGGCCGTGGTACTCCACCCGCTCACGCCGCCAGACGCTGCGGCAGATCTCGATGATCTCCCTGGTGCGGCCGACCGGGGCGGCATAGGGCACGCCGTGCCAGCCCTCGATCACCTGGGGGCCTGACGCGCCGATGCCGAGGACGAACCTGCCGCCGGAGACGTAGTCAAGGCCCGCCGCGGTCATCGCGGTGAGGGTCGGCGTCCTCGAGTAGAGCTGCAGGATGCCGGAGGCGATCTGCAGCCGCTCGGTCTTCGCCGCGATATAGCCGAGCTGGCTGACGGCGTCGAAGCTATAGGCCTCCGCCACGAAGACGATGTCGAGCCCGGCCTTCTCGTAGTCGGCCAGCTCGGTGACGGTCTCGGCGAAGCCGCCCGCGTAGTTCAGTGACATCCCGATGCGCATATCTGGGTGGCCTTCCGCGAGGGGAGCGCGACCAGCGTTGTGTCGCGGCAGTCGCCATCCGAACCCGTTAAATGGCTCGTTGTCAAGGCGTCCGCCGGCCCTGGCCTGCTCAGCCGGGCCCGGCGGCGGTCTCGTTACCGCCGATCAGCGCCGCGATCGCGCGCAGCGCGAGCTCGTAGGATACGGCGCCGAACCCGGCTATGGTCCCGTCGGCCACCGCGGAGACGACGGAGGTGTGCCGGAATGTCTCCCTGGCCGCCGGGTTGGACAGGTGCACTTCGACCAGCGGTGCCGTCCGCATGGCCAGTGCGTCGCGCAGTGAGTAGGAATAATGCGTAAACGCGGCCGGGTTGAGCACGATCGGAATCCGCTGGTCGGCTGCCTCGTGGACCCAGCCGACCAGCTCGGCCTCGTCATCGGTCTGCCTGATCTCCACCGCGAGGCCAAGCCGCGCTCCGGCCTGCTGGCAGGCGCTGGACAGGTCGGCGAAGGACACTGTGCCGTAGATGTCCGGCTCGCGGGACCCGAGCCTGGCCAGGTTCGGCCCGTTGAGCACAAGCACCTGCCGCATCTACCCGGTCACCTCCGCGAATGCCCGTTCGAGCAGCTCCTCCGGCGGGTCATCGAGGATGCCCGGGCGGGCCAGGCCGTCCAGCACGACCAGCCGCAGCCGCGCCGCCCGCGACTTCTTGTCCACCGCCATCGCCTCCCGCAGCTGCGGCCAGGCGCCGTCCCGGTACCTGACCGGCAGCCCAACCGCGGCCAGGATCGCCTCATGGCTGGCCGCGACCGCCGGGTCAAGCCGGCCGGCCAGCCTCGCCACCGCGGCCGCGTACACCATGCCGACCGAGACCGCCTCGCCATGCCGGATCCGGTACCGCTGTACCCGCTCGATGGCATGACCGAGAGTGTGCCCGTAATTGAGCATCTCCCGCGGTCCGGCCTCACGCAGGTCGGCCGAGACTACAGCGGCCTTCATCCGGACGGCCCGCTCGATCAGCTCGCGCTCGTACCGCCCGCCCGGCCTGGCCGCGCCAGCCGGATCCGCCTCGATCAGCTCCAGGATCGCCGGATCCGCGATGAATCCGGCCTTGATCACCTCGGCCAGGCCACTGACATACTCGGCGGCGGGCAGCGTGCCGAGCACGTCAAGATCGGCGATCACCGCTGCTGGCGGGTGGAACACGCCGACCAGGTTCTTGCCCTCGGTGATATTGACGGCGGTCTTGCCGCCGATGGCGGCATCCACCACGGCGAGCAGGCTGGTCGGGACCAGCACCACCCGGATCCCGCGCAGCCAGGTAGCGGCGGTGAACCCGGCCAGATCGGTCGCGGCGCCGCCGCCGATCCCGACGATCGCGTCCGAACGGGTGATCCGGTTCGCCGCCAGCCTGGACCACAAGTGCGCGGCCACGCCGATCTCCTTGGCGGCCTCGCCGTCCGGGATCTGCTCGGCATGGACCAGGTAGCCGGCGCCCTGCAGCGCGCGCCGCGCCGACCCGGCCAGCTCGCCGAGACTGGCCGGATAGATCAGCATCACCGCACGGACGTCGGCACCGACCAGGGCCGGCAGCTCGGCGAGCGCGCCGCTGCCCACGACGACGTCGTAGCGCCGCTCGCCGCTGACGCTGATCCTGGTCACGCTCACCGTGGCAGGCCCGGCTTCCCGGCCTCCCTGGCGGCCTCCGTTCCGGCGCCGCCAGCCTCGGTCCCGCCTCTGAGCTGTGCCGCGATATCTGCCGCGATGTCGTCAGGCGTGCGGGCGTCAGTGCTGACGGTGATCCAGGCAAGCTGCTGATAGACCGGCAGCCGCTGGTCAAGGAGGGCCCGCAGCTGCCCCCGCGGGTTGCCGAGCAGCAGCGGCCGCGGTTTGTCAAGCCCTACCCGCTTGGCCGCCTCGGCGAAGCCGGTCTCCAGGTACACGACCGGCTGGCGGTCCAGCAGAGCCTGGGTGCCGGGATCGAGAACGGCGCCGCCGCCCAGACCGAGCACCCCGCGGTAGTCGGCGACCGCGCTGGCCACCGCGGCGCGCTCAAGCCCGCGGAACGCGGCCTCGCCGTCCTCGATGAAGATGTCGCCGACCGGCTTGCCCGCGACGGCCGCCACGTAGCTGTCGGTATCGGCGAACCCGACCCCGAGCAGGGCAGCGAGCAGCGGCCCGACGGTCGACTTCCCCGCGCCCGGCGGGCCGATCAGGATCGCCGCCGGCCCGGTCACGTGATCACCAGGGCATCCAGGTAGCCGCGGAGATTTCGCCTGGTCTCCGGCACGCTGTCGCCGCCGAACTTCTCCAGCGCGGCATCGGCCAGCACCAGCGCGGCCATGGCCTCGGCGACCACGCCTGCCGCGGGCACGGCGGTGACGTCGCTGCGCTGGTTGATCGCCGTGGCCGGTTCCCCGGTCCGCACATCCACGGTGGCGAGGGCGCGCGGCACCGTGGAGATCGGCTTCATCGCCACCCGCGCCCTGATCAGCTCGCCGGTGCTCATCCCGCCCTCGATCCCGCCTGCCCGGTTTGTCCGCCTGCGGATACCGTCGCAGGTGCCGTCCATCTCGTCATGCGCGGCCGAGCCACGGCGGCGCGCGGTGGTGAAGCCATCGCCGATCTCGACGCCCTTGATGGCCTGGATGCTCATCAGCGCCCCGGCCAGCCGCCCGTCCAGGCGCCGGTCCCAGTGCACATGACTGCCGAGACCGGGCGGCAGCCCGTGCACGACGACCTCCACCACCCCGCCCAGGGTGTCCCCGTCCTTGCGGGCCGCATCGATCTCGTCCTGCATCGCCGCGCTCGCCGCCTGGTCCAGGCAGCGGACCGGGTCGGCGTCAATCCGCGCCGCCTCCGCCGGGCCAGGCGCCGGCGCGGCGGGAGCCGTTACCGGCCCGATCGAGACGACATGGCTGATGATCTCGGCACCGAGGGCCTGGCGCAGGAACCGCCTGGCCAGCTCGCCGAGCGCCACCCGCGCCGCGGTCTCCCTCGCGCTCGCCCGCTCCAGGACAGGGCGGGCGTCGTCATGACCGTACTTCTGCATGCCGGCCAGGTCGGCGTGGCCGGGCCGGGGCCGGGTGAGCGGAGCGTTCCTGGCCTGGTCCGCCAGGGCGCTGGGATCGACCGGGTCGGGCGACATCACCGACTCCCATCTGGCCCATTCGGTGTTGGCCACCCTGATCGCCACCGGCGCCCCGAGCGTCCTGCCGTGCCGAACCCCGCCGGTGATCTCCGCCTGGTCCGCCTCGAACTTCATCCGCGCGCCGCGACCGTAGCCGGCCCGCCTTCTGGCCAGGGCGGCCGCGATGTCCCCCGTGGTAATCTCCACGCCAGCCGGCATGCCCTCGCAGATCGCGACCAGGGCGCGGCCGTGTGACTCTCCCGCGGTCAGCCAGCGCAGCATGCTGATGATCCTGCCATGTGGCCGGTGGCCTACGGACCGGCAGGCGGAGTCCCGGCGTCCAGTTCGATCGCGATGCCGCGCCGCAGCCGTCCGCCAAGGCGCGCCATCACCTCCGTCGCCAGCACGCCGGCCGCCTGCTCAGCCTGGGCCGGACCGCAGCCCGCCGCGAGCGTCAGCCGGATGACCAGGTCGCAGTCGGCCCCGCCATCGGCGAGGCTGAGCCCGGCGACCGCCTGGCCCGCCGCGGCCGAACGGACGGCGGTCAGGACATCCGGATCCTGATACGGCAGCGGTACCGGCCCGCCGCCTGCGAGGGCCGCCAGCCGCGTGCCCTCGATCGCCACCGGGACCGGCCCCGCAACGTCGATCACCACAGCGCACCCGTCCGCCACGGCGGCCTGCCAGACAGCCGCGGCCTCCGTAGGTACCTGGCGGGCCTCTTGGCGCCATCTCCGCAACGTGTCCGTGCAGGTAAAGGCCGGGATGGCGGGCCTGCCGTCCGCGCCGATCAGCGTCGGGACCGACATCTCGCTAGCCTTCTCGCCGGCGGCGATCTCGCTGGCCTGGCGGCCGCCGACCGCCGCGGCCACTATCGGCACCAGCAGCCGCGACCGGGCCAGCCACAGCAGCGCGGCGTGCTCGCTTCCCCGGCCCGCGGCCAAGTCAGCGAGCGCCGCGATGACCCGCGGATCGGCGGAGCCATCGTCGCCGCCAAACCGGGATACGCCAGCGGTCAGCCCGGACACGGGCTTAACTGTAGTTCCGCAGCTCGATGGGCTGCGCAGCTGTGCCGAAGCAGTTGAGCCGGTATTTCGCGATGTGAGACTCTCTTGAGACCGCTTCGAAGTCTGACCCCAGGGGAGCGCGTGCGGCACGTCGATCAGATACCCAGGCCAGTCGGGCCGGGAACGCTGATGCAGAAGGTGATCCCGCCCCGGCTGGTCGAGCCCTACCTCACCGGGCGCCGGACCGTCATCGCCGGGTTCGTGTACCGTGCGCTGGACAGCTCCTTCGCTGACCCGGCGGAGTTCTACGAAGCCCTTGACCTGGGCTACGAAGGCTCCGATTTCGGCCCGGACCTGGCGGAGGTGTACGTCCTTCGGTGGAATGCCGTCGGCACGGATGCCTACCTGACTCCCTATTCGGCCGATCGGGGCGGCAACTGGTCGGGCAGGCCGCCGTTCACGGGGACCGGCTTCACGTCCTCTCCGGCGCATCCGGTCCCTGAGTTCTATCTCGATCCGATACCAGTACCGGTGGGTGCCGAGATCTACCGGATCACGCCGGGTGCAGCCGAGTTCATCGCCCGGTTCGACGGGCAGGTCTGGCTGCGGCCGGCAGGGGGGAGCTGAGTCATGCGCTACCGGTTGATGGCTACCTACCGGGGGGTTCCTTACGAGGCGGGCATCGGGCCGTCGGAGGCGGACGTCGTACTGTTCGCCGCCTGCCCGCCGCCCGAAGAACTGGGCTTCGAGCCCGCCACCGGGCACTGGCGCAAGCAGCTCCGCATCGACCAGGTCCAGGCGCTGTGGGAGTCCAGGCCGACGGGCATGTTCAGGGGGCAGCGCTGCATCGTGCTCGATGATCTCGGTGACCGACTGCACATCGCGTACCTGGGGCACGATGCCTATCAGGCGGAGCAGCTCGGGTACTGGCAGGTGGACCGCGGCGTATTCGAGCTCATAACGCCCCGCGATGACGTCATCGACATCGTCGAGGAACGCACCGACTACCCGGGCCAGGCCGACGACGTACCGCCGCCACGGGGCGCGGAATTCGGCGCCCAGCCGCTCGGCGCCGCGGTACCCGGGCCGGCAGATCTCAGTTTCGCGGCACTGCCCACGGCCGCTTCGCGGCAGGACGCCGCCGCTCCGCGCCAGGACGCCGCCGCTCCGCGCCAGGATGCCGCCGCGACCAAGCTTGCCGACCTCGCCGCCGCGACGCTCGCCCACCTGGCCACCATGTCCAATTCCGCGTCGCGGGCTTCGGGGCGGACCGCAGGTTCTGGCCGGCGGCAGGGCGAGGGCCCCGTCCTGTCCCCCGGCACGGATCACGGGGGGATTCCCGGCGATGATCCAGCCGGGCCCACGGCCCAGGATCCGCCGCAGCGCCCGGCCGACCCGCTGACCGGCCCGGCTGGCGGGCCATCCAACGGCATGGCTACCCACCCCGCCGAGTTCCCTGGATCTGCTGTCCCCGGCCGATGGCGCGGCGCCCCGCCAGGTTCCGAGGTGGCAATGCCGCCGCACCAGGCGGAGCCGCTCCCACTCGAGGCGGCCGCGCGGCGGGCCGCATCGGCCGCCACTGCCGCGATGCGGCGCCAGCGGCGGGACCAGGCGACGGAGCGGCGGGGCCGCACACCGCAGCCGGAACCGGAACCGGCTGTCCCAGAGCCAGCCGCGGCTGATCCAGAGCCCGCAGCGGCGGCGCCGCCGCAGGCGGAGGCGGCACGGCCGCAGGCGGAAGCAGCACCGCCGCAGGCGGAAGCGGCACCGCCGCCGGGAGCAGATACACAACCACAGGCAGACGCAGCACCACAGGCAGACACGGCACCGCAGCCGGAGGCGGCACCGCAGGCAGACGCGGCACTGCAGCCGGAGGCGGTACCACAGCCGGGAGCAGCGGCCGCGCCGCAGCCGACCGCGCCGGCACCAGAACCGCGCGGGGCCGCACCGGCGCCGTCCGGCGCGCCACGCCGCAGGCGAACCACCCGGAAGCGGGATGCGACCCAGCGGATCTTCTCAGAGCTCGCCAGCCTCGCGGCCATACCACCGGCGGCGTACGCGGTGGGTGCGGAGGTCGACGGGGCTATGTGCCTGATCCAGGGCGACCAGGGTTTCGAGGTCTTCAACGCCGTCTCGGGCGCCAGGCACGAGATACGCAGCTTCCAGGATGAGGAATCCGCCTACTTCTACCTGTTCGGCGTGCTGGCCGCGGACGCGGTCCGCACCGGCAGGCTGGCGCCCCGCGCCGACTAAGGCTCCGGGCGCGGTCGGGGACCGTCCGAGGCTGAGCCGGCCTGATCAAGCCAGCCCCTGATGATGGCGTCATGCTGGCCGAGCAACGGCGGCGCGGTGTGCTCGCGGGCAGCCTGCTGATCAAAGCGCAGTGCGGGACCTGGCAGCTCGATGACGCCGAGTACCGGGTGGTCAACTGAGATCACCAGGCCCTGGGACCGGGTCTGATCCCACTCATAGACCTCATCGATTGTCCGGATCGCGCCTGCTGGCACGCCCGCGCTCGACAGCAGGCCCAGCCAGTGCGCCCGGTCTCCTGCTGAGAGCGCGTTCTCGACCAGGGCGGTCAGCTCGGGCCGCCTGGCTACCCGCAGCGGATTGGTAGCAAACCGGCTGTCAGCCGGATCGATCAAGACGATAGGCGCGAACCGCCGCCACTGGTCCTCGTTGGCCACGGCCACCTGGAGCATGCCGTCAGCGCACCGGTACGCCCCGTATGGCGCGATCGACGGATGATGGTTGCCGGTGGCTACCGGGACCTCGTGCGCCACCGTCCAGCGGGTGCCCTGGAAGGCGTGGGCGCCGACGATCGAGGCCAGCAGCGAGGTGCGGACGACCTGGCCGCGGCCGGTTCTGGCCCGCTCGTGCAGAGCGGCCACGATGCCCAGCGCCGCATGCACCCCGGCCAGCACGTCGGCGACGGACAGCCCGGTCTTGACCGGGTGCTCGGGATCGGTGCCCGTGACGCTCATCAGCCCGGCCTCGCCCTGCGCGATCTGGTCATACCCTGGCCTGCTGCCTTCCGGTCCGTCATGCCCGAATCCCGTGATCGAGCAGATGACGAGCCCCGGGTTGAGCGCTTGCAGCGTTTCGAAGGCAAAACCGAGCCGGCCGAGGACGCCGGGCCGGAAGTTCTCCACCAGCACGTCGGCCCGCCGGACCAGGCGCTCGAGCAGCTCACGACCGTCCGCGGACGCCAGGTCACAGGTGACGGACTCCTTGTTCCTGTTGCAGGACAGGTAGTAAGTGCTGACCGCGCCAGCCTCCCCGGCCGCTCCGCCGTCACCGGCCGCAGCGGCGAACGGCGGTCCCCAGCCCCGCGACTCATCGCCGGTGCCTGGCCGCTCCACCTTGATCACCCGCGCGCCCAGATCACCGAGCATCATCGTCGCGTGCGGTCCCGCCAGCGCGCGGGTCAGGTCAAGCACGACGATTCCGGCAAGCGGTCCTGCCATTCCGGCCCTCCTCCGCGATGACGGCGATCTGGCGACCGTCGTCTCGTTCAGCCGACCATAAGCACCGCGCGGGCACTGCGGCCCGTCGGCGCAGAACTGGCCGCTGTGTTGGTGAAGTTCGCCCACATCTACGCACGGGGCGGCTAGGGTGCAAGTGCTGGCGGGGCTGAAGGTCCCCCGCTCCCCAAGCAGCCCCGCCGGCCACAACGAACCGGGCGCGCCCATGGTGAGCAGGTTCCGTGGGCAGGATGGCACCATGGGCGAGCGAACCGCAATCCCGATCACCGGCACCCAATATGAGATCTCGGCCGGGGACTACCGGGCTATCGTCACCGAACTCGGCGCTGGCCTGCGCGGACTCTGGTTCCGGGGCGACCCGGTCATCGCGGGCTACCAAGCTGACGAGGTCCCGCCCGCTGGCGCGGGCCAGCTGCTCGCGCCCTGGCCGAACCGCATCGATGGCGGCAGGTACGTGTTCGCGGAAGCCAGCTTTCAGCTCGATCTGAGCGAGCCCGCCCGCGGTAACGCGATTCACGGCCTGACCAGGTGGACCGGCTGGCAGGCCGCCGCGCACGCCCCCGACCTGGTCCAGCTTGGCCATCTGCTGCACGGACGGCCCGGCTACCCGTTCTGCATCGAGCTGACCGCGCGGTACCGGCTGGACGCGGAAACCGGACTGCAGGTGACCATCATGGCGCGTAACGCCGGCAGCCGGCCGGCCCCGTACGGAACCGGCTGCCATCCTTACCTGACCGCCGGAGCGCCGGTCGTCGACGACTGCCAGCTCGAATTGCCCGCCGCGCAGTGGCTCGCGGCCGATGACAGGGGAATCCCCCGCGGCAATCCCGAAGACGTCAGGGGTACCCCCTATGACTTCCGCGAGGCCAGGCAAATCGGCGGCACGCAGCTGGATCATGCGCTCACCGGCCTGGCCAGGGACTCCGAAGGCAGGGCATGGGCACGGCTCCGCGGCGACCGGGCCCAGGTCGCGTTCTGGGCGGGCGCGGGGTACGAATGGCTGCAGGTTTTCACCGGCGACGGGCTGGAGGCGGGCCGCCGCAGGCATGCCCTGGCGATAGAGCCGATGACCTGCCCGCCGAACGCGTTTGCCAGCGGGGCCGATCTGCTGACCCTGGAGCCAGACGACAGCGTCGCACACAGCTGGGGCCTGCAGGTAACTCATTCCTGAGCCGGTGCCGGTCCCTGGGCCGGCTCGGTCCGTCCAGGGTCGGCCAGTGCCGAGATCCGGTCGAGATCGGCGAGCGTGTCCACATCGTCAGGGCGCCCGGCATCGCCGCACTCCACGAGCGTCACGAGGTCCCGATGCGCGACCAGAAATGGCCGGGCGCCGACGTCGCCGACGGCCAGGGCGGTCACCGCGTCCCAATGCTCGCGGGCCAGCAGGACCGGGTTGCGCGGCACGCCGCCGTATGCCGCGACCGCCACGCCCGCGCCGGCCCGGTACGCGGCGATCAGGCGCCGGACCGCTTCGGACGCAACCAGGGGCTGGTCCACCAGCGCGATCACCGCCGCTTCGCAGCTGTCCGGCACGGTCGCGAGACCGGCTGCCAGCGACGAGCCCATCCCGGTTGGCCAGTCCGGATTATGCACCGCCAGCACGCCAGGCAGATCGACGGCAACCGCGCCCGTGACGACCACCACCGGTGCCGCCCCGCCTTCTCTGAGCAGAGCGACACCGCGCCGGGCTAGTGGCTCGCCGCCGATCTCCACCAGGGCCTTCGGCCGGCCGAGCCTGCTGCCCGAGCCCGCGGCAAGCAAGATTCCGGCCACACCAGGCTGCACGCAGTCCAGACTACGACGGCCGCGCGGCCGCTGGCCGGTCCGGCGCGGGCGGGCAGGCACTACCCGCGGCGGCCCCGATCGCGGTGGATCCGTCCGGTGGTAGCGGTCAGCGGCTGTCCCGATCCGCCCCAGCGAAGCTGGATGAGCTCGGCGGCAATGGCCACGGCCGTCTCCTCCGGCGTCCGCGCGCCGAGGTCGAGCCCGATCGGCGAGCGGAGCCTGGCCAGCTCGCCGGCCGACAGGCCCGCCTCCCGGAGCCTGGCCAGCCTGTCGTCATGGGTCCGCCTGCTGCCCATCGCGCCGATATAGGCGGCGGGAGTGCGGAGGGCGACCTCAAGCAGCGGAACGTCGAACTTGGGATCATGAGTCAGCACGCAGATGACGGTCCGCGCGTCGACCGTGGTCCCCGCCAGGTAGCGGTGCGGCCAGTCGGTCACGACCTCGTCAGCGTCGGGGAAACGCGCCCGGGTGGCGAAGACCGGGCGCGCGTCGCAAACGGTCACCCGGTAACCGAGGAACTTGCCCTCCCTGGCCACCGCCGCAGCGAAATCGATCGCGCCGAAGACCAGCATCCGCGGCGGCGGCGCGAACGACTGAACGAACACCCCGAGCTCATCCCTGCGCCGCTGCCCTTCGGGGCCGTACCTGCGCACCCCGGTCAGCCCCTGGGCGAGCATGCCGCGGGCGTCGTCGTCCACCGCCTGATCAAGCCGGTCACCCGAGCCGAGCGGGCCCGATGAGCGCGGCTCCTGCTCACCCGCCGACCAGATGACCCGCCGGGCGCCGACCTGGCCCGGCCCGTCGATTACCGTCGCCACCGCGACCGGGGTGCCTGACCGAACTGCGGCCGCTACCTCACCGAGCTCGGGAAAGGCCTGCTGGCCGACCGGCTCAACGAAGATGTCGATGATCCCGCCGCAGGTCAGCCCGACCGAGAAGGCATCGTCGTCGCTCACTCCGTAGGTCTGGAGGACTGCCTGGCCACTCTCCAGTACCTGAGTAGCCAGCTCATAGACGGCACCTTCCACGCAGCCGCCCGAGACGCTGCCGACGACCTCGCCGTCGGCCGACACGGCCAGCGAGGCCCCGGGCTCCCTGGGGGCGCTGCTGAAGGTGCGAACCACGGTGGCCAGGCCGAACGAGTCCCCGGCATCCCACCACTTCGTTATCAGGTCCAGGATGTCTCGCACGGCTGATCACCTCCGGGCGTCTCGCGGTATTTCGTCAGGTTACGTTCCGGGCCAGCCGCAACGCGATCACGGGCAAGGCCCACGGGCGGCCGCAGCGGCGCCGGGCCGCTAGCGGCTCCGGGCCTGCGGTCCGCTGGCGTCGCGCCGGGGGGTCCCGCCTGGCGCCGCGCCGCGCAGCGACCTGAGCACGAGGGCAGTCTCGAGCGCCGCGGCCACAGCGTCCCAGCCCTTGTCCTCGCTGCTGGTCTCCAGGCCGCAGCGGTCCAGCGCCTGGGCCAGGGTGTCGCAGGTGAGCACGCCATTGCCGACCGGAGTGCCGGTATCGAGCGCCACCCTGGACAGCCCGTAGGTGACCGACTGGCACACGTACTCGAAGTGCGGCGTACCGCCCCTGATGACTGCGCCCAGGCAGGCCACCGCGTCATGGGTCCAGGCCAGCTCCGCCGCGACCACCGGCAGCTCGACCGCGCCTGGCACCCGGACCACCGGCGGCTCACCGAGGCCAGCCGCGCATGCGGCCGACAGGGCCCGGTCCACCAGGCTGTCGGTGACCTCGGCGTGCCACCGGGTGGCAGCTATGGCGAGGCGCAGCCCGGAGGCGGCCACCACCCGCCCCTGCGGGCGCCCCGCTCCGCTCACCGCGTCCTCGCGGCAGGCGCCCCGAGACTGGCAGCGGGCGGCGCCCCGAGACCAGCGGCAGGCCCGGCGAGACCAGCGGCAGGCACGGCGAGACCAGCGGCAGGCACGGCGGGATGAACCGCGGCCGCCG